>Ga0102951_1000828_pt1 | contig 11418 bp, 12 predicted proteins | sample SalPonA_B_H2O_MG_FD_78507 | JGI IMG/M metagenome (GOLD analysis project Ga0102951, IMG submission 78507) | Water microbial communities from South San Francisco under conditions of wetland restoration - Salt Pond MetaG R2A_B_H2O_MG | ecosystem: Environmental > Aquatic > Non-marine Saline and...
AGCGTTGCAAAGCTGGTAAGAATGAGTGCCAGCGTAACGATAATTTTCATGTGTTGTCCTTATCATGAATGATTAAAAGTAATCTATCATGTTATTGGTTAAACGCTAAACGGGGTGGTTGAAAAATGAACAGTAAACGCGCAAAATGCTATATCAATTGATGTAAGTCATAGCAGGTTTTGCTGTTTTTACGTTTACTATAAGTGACGCAGTACGTAGGTATTTATGTACGTCTTTAAAAATAAACACGATCGAAGTGAAGGTGAGTTGTGCGCAAGCTGATCATTCTTTTTTTTATTTTTACTATGCATTCGGCTGCCAGCCAACCCGTGGTGTGGGGTACTGACTCATGGGACAATTTCACCAATGTAGATGGTACAGGGTTTTATCATGAATTAATGAACCATATTTATGACAAAGAACAGTATGAAATTAACGTTGAGTACCTTTCTTTTGCACGCAGTTTGCGGGCACTGAAGAATGGGGTTATCGACCTAACCGGTGCCTTACCTAAAACTAATGATTACTATCAGTCTGCACGTCCCATTTTAAGCGAAAACATTTATATGGTCGTTAAGAATGAAGCATATCCATTTTGTTGCGATACCAGCAATAAGGTAGGTGCGTATCGCTCAGGTTATAAAGAAGAAGTATTCCATGCAGCACTGCCTTATGAAGCCGAGGGCGTTGAAGTAGAGTCGGCAGAGGATGGGCTTAGATTACTCAATGCAGGAAAGGTTGATTATGTTGTTGATATACAGAGCATTCTTTTACCCTTGCTCGCTAACCCCAACTATGGCGATATGAGTATGCACAGTGTGGGGTTCTACGATTTGTACTGGTCTTTTGCGCGCACAGATAAAGGTCGAAAACTAAAAATGCAGTTCGACGAAAGACTACAGCAGCTAAGAGATAGCGGTATGCTTTCACCGCTGTATAAAAAATACCAATTAACCATGCCGCGTTAGCAATATTGCGTTCAATGTCTCATGACGTTGTTTTTCACATTTAGCGGTGCGCCTTCGGGTATACTGTGTAGAAAATTACATTGATTGGCCTGTAGTGGTCACATCGTCCATTATTCATTGTTTGTAGTCACAGTTAATGCACCCAAGAAATATACATAAACAGGGTTATCCCATCGAGGCACTATGCCGTGTTTATCCAAGCCTTAGCCGCTTCGTTATTAATGCGAAAGGCGGAAACAAAAGTATCAACTTTTCAAGCCCTAAGGCGGTTAAAGCGTTAAATGCCGCTTTACTTGTGCATTACTATGACGTAGATAATTGGGATATTCCCGAAGGCTACTTATGCCCGCCGGTACCTGGTCGGGCAGACTATATTCATGGTGTTGCTGACTTACTCGCAACGAGCAATGCGGGTAAGATCCCAATGGGAAAAGATGTTATCGGCCTCGATATTGGCACCGGGGCAAACGCTATTTACCCCATTATTGGAACGCACAGTTACCAATGGCGCTTTGTGGGAAGTGATATCGACCCTACATCTATCACGTCGGCACAAAAGATTATTCGCGGCAATGCTCGCTTAGCCAGTGCGTTTGAAGTTCGATTGCAAAAAAAGCGAGAGTGTATATTTGAACATATTATTCAGCCTAACGACCAGTATACGTTTACCATGTGTAACCCGCCTTTTCATAAATCTGCGAAAGAGGCCCATGGCGGGGCTCAGCGGAAAATAAAAAACCTAAGTGTTAACAAAGCGAAGCGAAGCGGTGTTATACACAAGAAAGGCGGGCAACATACACGCCTTAACTTTGCAGGGCAGGCAAACGAGCTATGGTGTGAAGGCGGCGAGTTAGCTTTTATCCAACAAATGATAAAAGAAAGCGTTACGTTTAAGCACAATGTAAATTGGTTTACGTGTTTAGTCTCGAAATCTGCGCATTTACGGCCAATCCATACGAGTATTAATTACTACGGGGCGTCGCAGTGTCAAACCATTGAAATGGGGCAGGGGCAAAAACAAAGTCGATTCGTTGCATGGACATTCAAAACGTAATGGGCGTTGATATTGCTGCATATTTTACATAACACGGTGTCATACACCCCAAACGGCAAAATACTTAAGTAAACTTTTCGTTTTAACCACGCGTATTATTAGCCATTATGAAGTTCTTGTTTTACACAACTAACGTTGGGGGTTGCCATGTACTGTGCTGATTGTGAGTCAATAGACGACTATTTTTTTGAAGAGACGGTATTTTGGATTTTTGTACCCACCATCGAGTCTTTTGGCAAGATTGCAGGGCTCTGCGGTTCGTTGGGTTTTGAGTCTAAACAAGAAACGACACACTGTATCTCAACGCGAGTCCAAAGGGGTGAGATCTCTAAATTTTTAACCTCGCTAGCGGGGGCGCTTGAAGCGCCAGAGCTAGCGGGAACTAAAGTAACAACGACAGAAGGCGATCACGACTTAGACTTGAAGACCGTCGGGCGAATGACCACATTCGGCGTGTTGATAAATCGTTTTAAAGCAAAATGGCTAGCAGACAGCGTAGAGAAAAGTCGTTATGAAACCTGGTATCAACCTATTGTTTACGCTGAAACCGCGTTGTCTGAAAACGTTCCATTTGCTCATGAAGGGCTATTTAGAATACGCGACGAAAACGACACAATAGTGCCACCAGCATTAGCTTTTCAGTTAGCGGAAAGCTCTGATTTACTGTTTTCGTTAGATTTAGTTGCAAGGCGTTCTGCCGTAGAATGCGCTGCTCGGGCTAACCTGCGCGGTAAGCTATTTATCAATTTTAATCCATCGAGTATTTACGACCCCGCCTATTGCCTGCGTGCTACTGCAGCAGCTATCAATGAGATTGGTTTAACCCCTAGTGACGTAGTGTTTGAAGTTACCGAAACGCATAAAGCGACGGATATTAACCATTTAAAGGGCATCTTAAGTTTTTATCGAACGGCGGGCTTCCAAGTTGCGCTTGACGATATCGGCTCGGGTTGGTCTGGACTTAATTTGATGCAAGCGCTACGTCCTGACTATGTGAAGATTGATATGGAATTAGTCAGAGGTGTGCACAACGACCCGTACAAACAAAACATAGTGACCAATTTAATTCGAATCTCTCGCCTGAATGGTATCCAAGTTGTTGCCGAAGGCGTGGAGGTAGAAGAAGAAGCACAGTGGCTTATCGATGCAAAAGCGGATTACCTTCAAGGCTACTTGTTTGGTAGGCCTACGCCGCTTGAAGAGTCGGTTGATGAAATGCGAAAGGACAGCATCAAGGCGTCGATGGCACCACTCGAAAAAGCAGCAAAACAAATGAGCTAAGTGTCGGTTAGGCGACAGTGTTGATGTGGCGTGTGGCGTAGGCTTAAGCAATTGTTTTCCTCAGTAATTGCCTAGAAAATTATGAAAACGTTAGAACAGCATATTAGTGAATACGCGCACTACCACCGTGATAAGCGAAACATACTTACCCATTATGTTGGTATTCCTCTTATTGTATTTGCCTTGCTTGCGCTTTTAAGCAGGCCAGCGGTAGAGGTAACGTTGCCGCTTGTGGGGCAAATTATTGTAAGTCCAGCACTGTTTGTTTGGTTAGCCGGCAATATGTTTTACCTTTTTCTGGATAGAAAGCTCGGTATTGCCATGGTTATTTTGACCGGCGCATTGCTATATGGTGCACATGCGCTAGCGCCACTCTCTATGTGGGCGTGGCTAGCGTTGTCTATCGGTATATTCATTGCGGGTTGGGTACTTCAATTTGTCGGCCATTATTTTGAAGGCAAAAAGCCTGCGTTTGTAGACGATATCATGGGGCTGGTTATCGGGCCGTTATTTGTGGTTACCGAGCTTGCTTTTGAAATCGGTCTTCGAAGCGAATTAAAAGCGAGTGTAGAGCAAAACGTTGGGCCAACACGATAGTTGTTGCGTTGCGAGTGGCGACACCTATGAAATACATCAAAAGGCGAGATAGGGGGGCGTGTTAATACCCCCCTATCTACAACCGACTATCTACAATTCATTGTCATAATGACTCTGCTTTATCAAACAACAGCTATGAGCGCATTAGCGCTAGCGTAGACTTACGCAACTGTTTTTTCGACTCTGCGAACGCATGAGAAGGCAGCATTTTTAATTGTTCAGCGTACTTCATGGCGGTCTTGAGTACCTGTTCCTGAGGCACTACAGCGTCTAAAAAGCCGGCTTCTACGGCATCATTTCCTTGATAAATTCGAGAGAAAAGAAGCGCTTCAGTCAGCTTGGTAGGCGCAAGCCTTGCTTTCGCTAATTCCATCCCAAAGCTAGGTAAAACCATGCCTATGGCCGTTTCATTCAGGCCGTACTTTGTGTCACCATCTTTACCAATACGTAAATCAGCAGCCATGAGAAAAATAGCCCCTAATGCAATGCTGTGCCCTTCGGCGGCAATAATGACTGGTAACGGGAAGCTATAAAGACGCACGATAAGATCTGCGCCTTGTTGGACTAAATCATGCTGTTTTTGCTTGTCATCATCTTTCATTACGGTTAAATCGAAGCCGCCACAAAAACGTCCTTCACCGCCATAAAGTACAACCGCTTTTGCATTTTTCTCAGCGTCGTCCAGCGCATTGTTAAACTGTTCTATTAGGGTAAAGCCTACTGCATTTACTTTGCCGTCATCAAAGGTGATAACGGAAATGTCGTTTTCAATTGTTGCGTTGAACGCCATAATCTCTTGTCCTTTATAAAGCTGCTTTTACTATTATTTCGTAAAGTGCGTATGCAAAACCACTTTTAACCTGTGATTATTCTCTATCGACATGGGTAATGTAAATGCAAAACGTAGCGAACTGCGAAAAGAGCAAAAAAGACCAGCCTTGTTATGCGTTTTCGTTGTCGTCCATGTTGTCTACCTGTACAAGCGTAGCTAATTCGTTAACCATTCTTTTTTTGTATCGTCGCTGTCTGCGCCTCGCTTTCTGGTTGTTAGCGCGCCATTGCTGACGTTTATCAAAAACGACATTTTCTATATCGTCGACGTTATCTATTTTATCGACGTCGTGTAACGATGTGCGTTTTGGCATCTACTCCTCCACCAGGCCGTCATTAAAAATCAAAGGACTGTTGCTTGCGTCTGTATCGTTTTGACGCGGCGTTTAATGCGGTAAGATTTACTTCGTTATTCATTATTTGCTCGCACAGGTTCACCGCTGCAAGCGCTTGCTGGTAACTAAGATGTTTATATGCAGGCGAAGGGATTTTCTCATACCAACTGCATTGGCATACCGTATCGAGTACAACGCGCTGAAAGCAATGATCGTTGTGAATAGGCCAGTGCGTTTTATTCGCAATATCTGGAAGTACCGTTTGTGTTAAATGAAGATACTTTTTCACCAGCATAGTGTGTGTCATAAGCATTGAGCTTTATTCAAAATAATGATTGTCGAACTATCTTTTACTTTCTTTTGTACGCTGGTGGTTCACATAAATATTGTAAAGCGTGCCTTTAGTATTGGCCTCATTCCCAATAGATGGCGGGTTGTTAAAACGGGTAGTTTGCTATGCAGTTTCTCTGTATGCTAACAGTTAATATCACCTACCAAATTCAAGGACGACAATGTTTTCTAAAAAAATAGCCCTATCGTTATTAGGCGTACTTGGCCTCAGTGCAAACGCACATGCCCATGATTTTATTGATGTGGCAGGGTTTCCAGGCTGGTTTAACGACGCGATGAAAAGGGAAGGTGCGTTAGATGAACCCTCTGAGTTGTCATTACCTGAACTTGGTATTAAAAGTGATGTGCTTGGCGAGCTTTCGCTTGCGGATACTGACACCGGCACCTGGTATTACACTATCGATATTGGCAGTGATGTTCCTATGGAATGCTGGGTGTTTACTGAATACGATGGCACAGCAAATTCAATGCACGGCATTTCCCAGATGGGCTTAGAAAGTGCTGAGACACTGAATAAAAAAGCATTATCTGGTCAGTTTAATTTTGCATTAGATGTCGGGGTCGTTGGGACTACGGCATATGCAGCATACGATACGCTTTATCACTTGGGAGAAGGCGATCAAAAAGTTGCAGGTTTAATGAAAGCGATGGCAGCAGAGACAAATGATAGTTTGCAGGTTTGCCTTCACAACGAATTAGGCTATCGAGAAACATTCAAGCAGGCGTTCGTCGCATTTATTCAAGCGTTTGATAATGCCAAGCCTACCAATGCGTTCTATCAAACCGCCTACGCATGGCGCATAAACGGTATACCCGTCGGTTTTTCACGTGAGTCATATGCAAAAGATGAAGACGGCGATGTCGTTATTGAATCGTCATTGTCTATGTTAGTGCCGGTTGACGCCAATTCTGTGGCTCGCACTGACAGCTTTTCCAATTCATGGAGTATGCCTGATGGCGCGTTAATTAACGGGCAACAATACACTATTGAAAACGGCGTTATGGCTTCAACGTATCGTATCGACTACAAAGATGAAAAATGGGAGGTTGCCGGTAAAATTCAAAACAAAGACATTGCTGCTACCCTTGAGCATAGCAAATGGCTTCAGTCTGAATACGGTAATTATCTTAGCATTGAAAACCTTCGTAACTCTGATGCCACCCGCGACACCTTTTTTATGTGGTCACCAGATGCTGACCCGACTTCAGCGTTAGAAGTGTCGTTAGATAAGACAGACAGTAGCAATACTTTCCAGCTTAACATGTCGCTATTTACGTTTTTATTTGAAATAGATGATAATAATGCGCCTGTCTCAGGGACTATCGATTACGGCGTAATGAAAATGACGCTTGATCAAATGGTATCAATAGGAACGCCGAAACTGCCATGAAAAGGTTAATCACTTTCTTAGTGCTTGCATATTGCGCACAGGTTGGTGCGCAAAGTTCGCCAACGTTCGCGCAGGTATCGCTTTCTACCGATATTAACGTCAGCGAGCCTTTGCCTTCTCGCGTTGTATTAACAGCGTGGTCTAAAACGCCACAAAAGCATGCGCAGGCGTTGGCGGACAATACCAATGTAACGGTACTTGACCGTGATGAACAATCGTTAACGGTGGCGATCTCAAATAATAACGCGTACCAAGGTACATTTTTACCCGCGCAGTTAGCCCCAAGCTTTGTTATAGATTTTGATGAGAAAGCTACGCAACCGTTTATCTCTGGCTTTACGCCTTCGAAAGATGAAGATATCAAAGCTCAGATTGTGGAGTACGTATCGGGCTATATTACCGAACCTAGCTACGTACATGGGTTTAATTTTGCCTCTACCGTAGCGCAGCAGCGCAGTGGCGATTGCACAGAATACGCTGTACTTACCGCCGCGCTCTCTAGGAGCAAGGGCATACCCGCAAAGTTGATACTGGGTATGGTTGTGGTGCAGTACCCACATGGTTTGTATGCTTACGGGCATGCATGGAGCGAAATGTGGGTAGAAGGGCAGTGGCATACTGCCGATGCAGCGTTGTATAACGATGGTGCGATAGCGAAGTTTTATTTACCGTCATCTGAAGTGCAAAATGAATCTTTGGCATATAGTCGAACGTTGATGGAGTCGATGGCGTCAATGCCCTCTAAAATAACGGCGTTTCAGCGCGGCGACGATTACCAAGAGTAATGCTCAAGCGTGTTTTGCCTCGGCTAGGCTTGAGTTTTACTATAATTCACATACACTGCGCCGAATTATTTTTCGTGTAGCGTGGCGCCGCACTGACGCCACTTTTATGCAGGGCACTTTATTAATGAAACTTGATGACATAAAAAAATTGCACCAAAAGAAATACCGAAGCCAATTTGGGTATTACTTGGTTGAAGGCGAACACCTTGTTGCAGAGCTGATTAAAGCATCGTCTATGTCTGATAGTGAGAAAGACATTACGCTTTACATTACCGAAGAGTACCAGCACTGGGTTGCTGATAATTCGGTAGCGTATAACGTGGTGGTACTTAACGTTAAGCAAATGTCGCAGATCAGTGATACCAAAACGCCTCAAGGGATTATTGCATGTGTACCGCTGCCAAGTACGCTTGATAAACCAAACGGGCGTGCGCCGTCTCGCGCGTTGTATCTGCATGAAGTTCAAGACCCAGGAAACCTAGGGACTATTCTTCGGTCAATGGCGTGGTTCGGCAATTTTCGTTTGTTGCTCAGCCCAAATAGTGTCGACCCTTTCAATAGCAAAGTGGTGCGCGCTAGTATGGGGGCTATTTTTCACGTTCCGTTAGAACTAGATGTGTCACTGGAGACACTGACAACGCGCTTCTCTCGTTTCGCTTATCTTGATATGAACGGCACGGCTATTACTGATAGTACGTTCAACGACTTCGATTGTTATTTGTTTGGAAACGAAGCGCGTGGGGTGCCACGAGAGGCACTTGATGGGTGTAACGCGTTACCTTTCACCATAACGGGGAGCGGTGCAATCGACTCGCTAAATCTTGCAAGCGCCGTTAATATTTCGCTATTTCAGTTATCACAGGCAACGCGCTAGCGCGACATAACGCATAAGCAAACCTGTAATGCGTTCGCAAATTATTACATCGAACATTGGGTTTTCGTAAAACCAACAGCGGATTTACGCTATACTGCGCCCAATTTACTTACACTCTCACAAAGGAAGCACATCGTGGCCTTACAGTGGTTTCCAGGGCATATGCACAAAGCCCTAAAAGAAATGAAAGAGTCGTTGGCTCAAGTCGACATTCTCATTGAAGTGCTAGATGCTCGTATCCCTTATTCAAGTGAAAATCCAGAAATTGCAAAGATCCGCGGCGATAAACCGTGTATCAAAATCCTCAATAAGTTCGATTTGGCAGACCCTGAAATAACGGCGCAGTGGCAAACCCATTTAGAGTTAGAACGTGGTGTAAAAACCATTACCACGTCAAGTGATAACCCAGGTAATAGCAAACAGCTAATGGGGCTTATTCGCAGTATCTGTTCGCACAAAGATGGCCAAGGTAAAGTCATTAAAGCCATGATTACCGGCATTCCCAATGTGGGAAAATCGACCCTTATCAATATATTGGCTGAGCGTATTATTGCGAAAACAGGCAATGAACCGGCCGTTACAAAAAGCCAACAGCGTATTAATCTTGGCAGCGGTATTATTTTATTCGATACTCCTGGTGTGCTGTGGCCAAAGCTAGAAAATCCAAATTCTATTTACCGGCTGGCGTCTTCTGGTGCGGTAAAAAATACCGCCATGGAATACGACGATGTGGGTTTCTTCGCCGCCGATTATTTGATTAAAGCGTATCCTGAAGTGATGAAGGAGCGTTTTAAACTAGACACGCTACCTGATACTGAAATTGAATTCTTAGAAGCTGCGGCCAAAAACCGAGGCGCTATTATGGCCGGTGGTAGGGTTAATCTTCATAAGATCTGTGAAGTGCTGCTTAAAGAGCTTCAGTCAGGCATGCTTGGTCGGGTAACGTTAGAGACGCCCGAGATGTTGGTGGAAGAAAAACGGCTAATGGAAGAAGAGGCACAAAAGAAAGCACAAGCAAAAGCCAAGCGTAAAGAGAAGTTTAAATCAGGCTCGCTTACGCCAGACAAACGCGACAGAAAAGAAAAGCGCACCGAAAAGCGTGAAGCACAAAGCCGTCGTATGAAAAAAGAAAATAAATAATGCCGACGCGTTTAGCGCGCGTCACTTATTTTTGAATGATCGGCGATGAGCCCTGTTATCTCCTCGTCGATTGCGGTAATGCTTTCCTGCAATCGCGTTTTCTCGTCTTGGTCTGTGGCATTATCACAGGCTACAGTCAATTGTTCTCGTTGTGCCTTTTTTGCCTCTAATTCAAGTTCGTGCTGTTCCGCTTGCTCTGCCTTGTCAAACGCAAGTTCCTCGGGTATTTCGTCTTTTACCGCGTTGTTTTTTATTGTTGCGCGGGGTTCAGGAATGAACGCTCTTGTTGGATCGGTAATACGCTGCGCAACAACATTGGGCGAGAGTATTTCAACGCCGTTGTTATGAAGTTCGTCAAGAATGGCGGTATGTAAGCGAGATTTAGCACTTAACAAGCCTTTTATTTCGGTGAGCAGTCCAGATACCCGATAGTTTACGCTAAAGTCGCCTAGCGCAGTAACTTGTACAAAGCTTTCACTAAGCCCTGCGTGTGTTGAGGCTTGCTCTAAAAGTTGGGTAACCTTGTCATGATGTACGTCGTATCCAATAGATACATCAGCCGTAACCAGTGTGCCAGATGCGCGGATTACGGTGACGGGGTTGTTAATGAGGTAGTTATTAGCGATAGAAATTAAATCGCGCTGCTCAGTTTGAATTTCTGTATCTAATAAACCTTTCTCAGATACGCGCCCAAAGTAGTCATTACAACGGATAAAGTCCCCGGTTCTGAACGGGTGATTAAACTTTAATACCACACCCGCCATCAAGTTAGTCACAATAGTGGTTGATGAAAATGCGAGTACGCCAGATACCATAACGCCCAATAAAGCCAGCACTTGATTTCTAGAACTCTCGCTAACCGGTAAGGTAAGTATGATGGCAATGAGGCAAATAATGATAACTGCAATAAAGCTTAACTGCCTTGGTAACCTTTGGTCGGCTGTCAGCGTCTTGTTAATGCGAGCGACTAATAAGCTTGCAATGAATATGACAACGCTTGAAACCAGCAGTGTAGTGATAAAGGGATACCATTGAGGAAGCCATTGCATGCGTAAACCTTTCTTTTAAAAAATGTTGCTAGCGCGTTTAAGTAGAGTGACAAGCCTACCTGAAGCCCCCGTGCTTTGCTCTTATTTATTTTGAAAAAACGACACCGAGAAAACGACATGGTTAAGTATGGTGCTACTTTCCATTATGGAAAGGAGTTGTTATTGTATTGGCTGATGGTATGGTTAAGGATATTAAAACGCGGTGTAGATGCCTGCACATCAAAAACACAATGCCCTGAATAGGGGCACAAAGAGACTTATTCATGAAAAACGTTACTACTAATAATTTTTACAATTTTACTCACTGACAGCGCCTGACGCTTATTGTTCAGGGGCTTATCGTCGCTTCTGGGCAAAATAGTAGAACGTTTTGAAAAGCCCAGAAAATACAAAAATCTGGGTTTTTTTATGCCCAAAATAAAAGGCAAGATCATGAAAGAATTAACATTGGGTGACATTAGAAAACAACATCGGGTAAAACAAGAAGTGGTTGCGATGGCCCTTTGCGTAACGGCCTCTGGAGTAAGTAAGTTAGAGTCTAAACGTATCCAGGATGTTTCATTACAGCGCGCGGCAAGCTATTTAGCAGCGGTAGGCGGTAGCTTAAAAATAGAAGTCACTTTACCCGACGGCGCCACTGTAGCGGTGGGGTAGCGTTCCCTTATTTGGCCAGTTATATCTTTCGTACATAAGGCGAGAGCGCGGGCAAGAAAGCAATAACGCTATCTAAGTGTGCACATATTGCAGCGATAGCACGTTTGC
>Ga0102951_1000836_pt1 | contig 11338 bp, 11 predicted proteins | sample SalPonA_B_H2O_MG_FD_78507 | JGI IMG/M metagenome (GOLD analysis project Ga0102951, IMG submission 78507) | Water microbial communities from South San Francisco under conditions of wetland restoration - Salt Pond MetaG R2A_B_H2O_MG | ecosystem: Environmental > Aquatic > Non-marine Saline and...
AAGAGATCTGGCGGACAGGCTAGGTGTTCACGAAACAACAGTAAGCAGGTGGTTTAACTCAAATTCTATGCCTGACCCGATTGGAGTTAAGCTAGATCAGCTGCTTGGTGAGATAGAAAGTGAGTTACAGCCTGAATACCTTATCAATAGCGATGAGTATCAAAAAGAAATCACCAGCGAGAGGAGGCCAGTTAGTCTCGCATCTCAACTTAACGAATGTGTCAGTGATCTTGAAAAGCGCCGAAAGGGAACTGCAAATAAATCTGAAACTTGCTGGTCAACACTTGATGAGTCGTGGGGTAATTGGATTGCTCCAGGTAGGCTAATAATTGTGTCAGGTAAGACAGGGGAGGGAAAGACCTCCTTTGCGCAACAACTTTCAGAATCGTTATCAATTCAAAAGGCGTCTTTGTACTTCTCTTTGGAAATGCCAGCAAAGGATCTCTCGTGGAGAACCATATCCAGGTTCTCAGGTGTTCAGCTTCAAGTGCTAGAGGATCCGTCAAAGCTTACAAAATCCAATGTTCTGGCTATTGAGGAGGCCTATCGAAGTGCTGCAAATCTCAATCTTAATATTGTTGATTGGGCTGATGACATATCAGAGATTGTTTCTATTATTGAGCGTACTTACGAGAGCCTGAAGGGCTCAAAGGCTCCGTTGGAAAGTGTATTTATTGATTACATTCAGCTAATGAAGGCCCCTGGTGATAACCGAGCTTATCAGATAGGGAACATTACAAGAGAGCTCAAGAAGGTTGCGATCAAGCTAGGGGTTACAGTCGTTGCCGTAAGTCAGTACAACAGGGAATACAAAAGGAATGATGGTCAGCTGCCAGAAATAACAGACTTAAAGGACAGCTCGCAGATAGCCCATGATGCGGATTTGATTATTGATATCAATGTGCCTAAGCATGATCCAAAAGACGGATACGATTCTGTAAACGTAAGAGTTTTAAAGAGCAGGGATTACAAGCGGCAGAATAAAAAACTCGCGGTCGTGAGGGAAACAATGAACTTTGAAGATATTGTGAGTGCTTAGTCATGAGCAATGTTTCTAAAATATTTTCGGATCTACTGGAGGATGCCTCTGATACACAAGCCCTGCATGAGGAAAAGCGACTTGCTGAGAATGATTATGAGCGGGATGGTCGGACTGGTCTTCCAAGAGCTTTTGAGCAGATGCCAGCTGAGAGCGGTGGTCAATCAACACTGTTAGCAAGGTCGGCGGTATTTACTCTCAATAGGAGAGGTCGCAGGCGCAACCTAAAGGATGTAGATGTTCAGTCGAGAGATCATTCGGGGATAGCTATAACCTACACGGGTGAAGAGCTGCAACAATCGGAGCAAGAAGTTTGGATGGCATGCCTGAGGCTGTTTAAGAAACAAGGTCTTAGCATCGGAGACACTATGTATGTTTACTCTGATGATTTTCTTAAGGACATGCAGCGCCCCTGCAATAAAGAGCAGAGAAAAAAGCTCGGGGAGCAATTAATTAGGCTTGCGTTAGGGTCATTCATTTTTACCAAGCATGAGCCAGACCTTTTAAATGGTGTGGATGGCTTTAAAAAGGATGGTAGGGGTTCCGTCCAAAGGCTTATCGATTACGCCTGGGATACAGAAAAGAGAATGCATGCTATTTGTCTAACTCAAGCAACTGCATTTCTGTTTGAGAGAATGACATATGTGGATTGGGCTAAGCACCTATCTCTAGACGGTAGATCTCAATCTGGACTGCTTCAGAAGCTAAATACATATGTTTCAAGCGATAAAGACGGTTGGAATCAAAAGATAACGTATAGCGACCTCAAGCTCCTGTTGGGAGTCGACTATGATGTTAGATCAGATAAGGCCTTTAGGGAGCGGATAAGACTTGCCCTGATTGAACTTGAGAAGGCTGGTGAAATATCTCAAGTGAGAATGAAAAAAATGGGGCAAGACTTCACTTTCCACTGGAAGAGAGTTGGTTATAAGCAACCTGATCTCCTAGGTTTTGATAAATAGCTCCTTCTGCTAGATGGCAGAGGCTTTTAGATGCCTTATGTGTCCATGCAAGCCATACCCTGCAAGGCGGTATCATCGCAGCGTAGCTGCATCTCACCTAATCCTTAATATGAGCACGCAGTGCGACCATAATCTCGCTCGTTAGAGCGAAAACCATCTCTTTGATTGTGGCTTTTGTTGTCAATGCGAGCTCTTTTCAGCGAGCCAAATTGCTGCTCTTTTTGCAGCAATTCCGCCCCTCTTTTGGGGCGGTGAGGAGGGGGTTCTTTTCACCCCCGACGACATACCTTTCAGTATTTTTTGTAGTTGGAAATGACTACATAAAACCACTATTTTCGCCTCCCCCTGCGAAAGGGGGTCGCAGCCCTTGCTGCGAAAAAAAGAGTGCGACTTGTCGCAACCAAAAGAAGAGAAAATAGAGTAGGGGCTAGATATCTAGCGTTAGCGTGCCGCCATTACCGCCATTGATCTTGATAACCAGGTCACCACTCTGATCATACGAGATTTCGTTTGCAGGATTTTTCTGGGCGGCTTTGAGATAGTAATCAAAGGCATTTCCTCGATTAATCCCATCTCTGTCGCTCGTGAGATCAGAGTTGAGGTATTCGTGCAGATTCTTACCTTTAAACTCCATATCGTTGCGGATAAGATTTTTGACCAGCGGAGGCAATGCATCGAAGAGAACCTGGCAATTTTCAGGGCTTCGCGTGTCTTTGAGTTCTTGCTCTGGGTCCGCAAGATCTTCTTTATTCCGCTTGTGAATTGCAGCATCCATAGTTCTTTCTTTCTCTGGAAGGGTAGCGGCAACATCAGCAAGGAATTCGGAAATTGGTGCATCGGATTTGAGTGCTTGGGTAGCTTCTTGTGCTTTTTTGGCATCAAGATCCTTGGAAATGTCAGACAGAACAGAGACTGCATCTGTAAAAGTCATGCAGCAGGTTTTAGATAAGAAATCGATATTCGATTTAGGTGCTGCATTTGGGTTTCTGAGGTCACGGATTTTGTTGTCTGCTGTCACCTCATAATTTTTGAGAAGCAGGTTGTTGTTGCCCTGGGCGAACTTTAGGATCTCTCTGGCATCGAGGCTGTTGAGCGCAACAAGATCCGCCCGATTCTCTTTCTGAGCAAGTTTCTCTGAAATCTCACCTTTGATTCGAGTGTAGCCATTAACCGAAGACTTAAAGCTGACAGCATTAGACTTCTTGGATCTCTGCTTAGAAGTTTTAGATTTGTCCTGATAGACCGCCTGCTTTGGAGTAGATCCGACGGATACTGCTTGAACTGGCGGGTAGTTCTTAACGTGTTGATTGATCATTTTGACTAGATTGGAAATGAAGCTTTCAACAAATGCTTCTTGCTCCGCTCTGATCTTCTTGCCTCTAATCTCTAGCTCCCTGCGAAGCTCTTCGTTCCGCGCCTCAAGTTTCTTATAGAAAGCCTCCATTGCGGCACTGACTTTCAGGAATATTGTCCAAGCATCATCGTTCTCATTGATCTGAGATCCAGCAACATTAATCGATTCTTTGTCCGAGGAAACTATGTCGGACTTATTGATGGCGTTAATGATATTGTGACCCGATTCCGCAGCTGTGGCCTTGCCTGCTGCTGTGGGCTTTTTATCGCCAACTTCTTTGAGAGTTACAGTATCAGTGGGGTTTGAAGGAGCTTTGTATTCATTTTTGGCTACAAGATCATTCACTTGTGAGCGAACTTCAGACTTGAATTCAGCACTACCTACAAGCTCAAGCTTGGTGATGTCGGCACCCTTATCCATTGCTCGGTGCAGTAGAATCGCCACCGCATCAGATCGAGCAGATAGACCCATCGAGGACTCGACTGTTAGCTCATTACCGCGCTCATTTATATAGATTCCTTTTTCGTGATTCAGGAGCTTTTTGCTGCCGTCTTTATTGCTCGCAATTTTGAAACCCTGGATGAGCTCTTCCCTGATTTCGGTGCCATAGGCTTTCCAATAATTGCGCTGTTCGGCAGATTTGGCATCAAAATCCTTCTTCCATGAGCGGCCCGTTTTTTCAGCTTGCTCGGGTGTCATGTGACCCTTTGCAGATTTTGCTGGCTTTATATTTTGATCGCCTCGTTCTCGTAGCTGCTCATCATATTTGAAGATACGTTCACAATTGGGGAGATCCTTTAGGTTCCTTTCGTACATCCATAGCATGCGCTCCTCGACCTTAGCCCGAGCTTCTTCAAATGACAGTTTGGCGCGACGTTTACCAACGGGATCTAAGCCCTCAACATGCTTTCCAGAGGCTACGTGAGCGGCATACTTTTCCTTACCCATAACGGCCTTCATAACATCATCAAAGCCTCTTCCATGTAGGTTGATCTCATGGTTGTCGTGCATCTTCACTACGAGGCGGGGATTTTTGCCATTGGTGTTGATCTCAAACGACTTGATGTTTTCCAGTGAGTGCTGATCGCTAGTCAGTCGATCGGATATTTCTTGGTAGCTAGTGACACCTTCGAGGAGCTCTGAGTAATAGCAGCGCTCGCTCTTTGTACGACCTTGGATAGATTTAGCTTTAGCAATATCGCCCTTATAGCGTTGGAGGATGTTCTCTTTTGGCTCTTGGCGTTGACGATCGAGGGGGTCGACAAGGCCGTATTTGTGGGAGATATAGGTTTGGAATGCCTCGTCAAACTCTTTGTTAAAGGGGTTTAGTCGAAACTGCTTATCGTTCTCTAAGTCATGCTTGGAAAATACGTAATGGACATGGCCTAGACGCTCATCTGTTTTCCCGTGTTTACCTTCAACACTATGCAGTTTTGGCTTGTGGTATTCCGCATACATGACAACATTATCGAGGTTTACGCCTGGGCCGAACATGTATCTGGCGATTTCCATTCCTATCTCTTTAAAGAGATCTGGGTTTTCCTCTATGAGGTGCTGCTCATCAGCCGCAAGCCCCACGGTTGTGTGTAGGTAGTTCGTTTTCCAGTCTTTTTCAGACTTTGATAGTTCTATCGTTGAGCTGACTTCATCAAGATCGCCCGTAATGGGAATGCGCTCATCCATTTCATCACGCGTGTGCTCTCGCCCCTCTTTTTTCCCAGTTTCGAGATATGAATCTATTCCATCAAACCTTTGTGTGTGGCGAATGATGCTCATTTTAGGCTCTCATCTTTATGCTGGATGAGAGGGCAATCACGAAATCGTGGATGATCTCCAAATTGGTAATCAGCAACTCAATGGCATCGAGATCGCCAATGCCTTTATCGACAAGGCCTTTAAGAGTTCGCTGCAACTGTCCCAGGTTGTTTAGGGCTTTCCTGCGAAATCGAACCTTTACTTTATTAATCCGATCATCAGCAATTAGGAAGTAATCTCGGGTCAGGGCGTTGATCACAAAATCAGTTCGAGACATCAGCTCATAACCTGTGCGATCGAAACGGTAGAAATCTATTTTTTGGATGCAAGAGGAAGACAATCGAACGCTCTTCTTAATGGTCTCAACGACCTCTTCATCAGAGTCGATTCTTTTGTGCTTTCTTGGAAGAGTGAGGATTTCTGCTTTCGTGTCGGCAATGAGCTCTGTGGCTAATCCAATCTTTTGAAGAAGGGCATTCGTCTTTCTGGTTGCTTGTCTGAGAAGTACCTTATCGTCTTTGCGCCTGGCAAAGAAGTTGGATTCTTTTGCGATGGTGTTGAGCTCGTCAGACAGCTCTATGAGTAGAGAAGTTTTATCTCTTTCTGCTTCATTATCTGCAACGATTACCTTGCAAGATAAAATGCTATTTTCAATTACATTCTTTAATGTGATGACAATCCCAGACTTTCTGATTTCTTCGATTTGCAGATCAATGATATCGAGAATGTCGATAGGTAAGCGGAAAGAATAAACTTTATCTTCTGAGTTTATCTTCTCGTTGATTTCAACATTATATAAGCTATGTTGGAGTAATTCATTTTCATTTAAATTAGTAAAAGCATTCATCTTGCTTGAGCCTTTATTATTCTTTTATGTTGCGCTCAATGCGTAGTTCGATCGCCCTGAAACCCAGCGTATGCGGGTTTCTTGGGGTTCTTAGGGGTTTACCCCTAAGGCGCGTGCACCAGTCCGTAGGACAGGTGCTGACGTGCCTTAAGAAGAAACTAACTCCGTAAAGCTATTATATTTCTTTTTGAGTAGTTTTGTAAAGTCTTTATATTGTTTTGCAATAAGGTTTGGTATATTATTTATATTAGTTTATGAAATAGTTTTTTATTTTGAGATAATAATTTGATGCCAAGAATTAAAATAATAAAGGCAATGTTGTGGGTAAAAAGAAAAAGAATAATCCCAGTCTAGATGTGCTGCGAAGTCGTGTAGGGAAACTGCACGAAGAGCTCGAAAAGATTCGAAGTGGGCAGGTAAAAATTAACCCCAAAAAAGAGACAGTAGTAGATTGCATGTCTCAGATTAGGGATGAGATTTATGAGCTGCGTGTAACGCATGAAGCGAGCTACAGCGCTATCGCTAAGATCCTAAAAGACACCTTGGACTTTGAGATAAGCGAAAGGTCGCTCCGTAATTTCTGCGTGGAAGTTCTTGGGTGCCCATCCAAAAATGTTGAACGCAAAACCACCGACAAAGAAGCTGCTGCTGAGGCAGCGGTGCTTACCCAAACAATTACCGATAAAGTTGAGGGGGAGGGTTCCCGTGTTGATGTGGGTGCAGTAGGGGAGGCTGATAGTGGCCTGCCAGAGCAACCTGCTATTGCGGTTTTTGAACACAAACAAGACCTCAGTCTGCGCAAAGAAAAAGAGTCAAATTCTGATTTTGGGGTGCTCTTATGAGAGCCCTTGTTATCAATCCGAAAGGGGGTTCTGGTAAGAGTCTGATAGCAAGAGAAGTGCTTGCTGCGCCTTTGCTTAAGGGTGCTGTGATTATCGAAATTGATCAGCTAAATCGACAGCAAATCGACTTTAGAGATTCCTTTTTAGATGTAGTAGAGCTCCTTCCATCACAAGCTAGCGAATGCACTCACTTTTTGAAAAATGAGCACAATAGAAATGTGATCATTGATGTGGGGATCGATAAGATTGAAGAGACATTCACCAAGCTTTCCAAAATTCCGATGCGCTACATCGATGTCGTAGTAATACCTGTTATGCCTGGGCGCTACGAAGCTGAGGGGGCATTTCAGATTTATGACAAAGTAGCGCAGCTAGACACAGAAGTTGTTTTTGCACTCAACCAGGTTGATCCCACCCGACAGAATCCGCTTGAGCGTCAGCACCTCGGGTTTTTCTCACGATTGGATGCAAAGGGGATGAGTCTTGATCGCATTAATCTTGTCCAGATTCCGTATTCATCTGTTTTCGAGGAAGCGGTATACGGCTCAAAAACTGTCTACCAACTAGCTTACCGTGACTCATTTCTTGATCAGTTGATGGAAGAAGAGATGAAGAATGGGTTAAGCGATCATGCGTGTGCGTTAGCTAACGCAGAATGGAATCGCATTGCAGCAAAGAGCCTGCTTGATAGCTGGATTATGCCAGCACATACAACAATAAGAAGAATCGCAGGTGACGATATATGAAAGATCAGAAAGATGTAGTGGCTTTTGCGCTCAAGCTCTCCCTACAAGAAAAGTTTGATGAGCTCGCAAAGCCCATAAAGGATGCAGATTTTCAGGCTTCGAGTGAAGTTAGAAATCTAAAGATCACAATTGATGATCTGCAAAGAACAATCAATCAGCAGAGCAAAGTAATTGATGCTCAGAGCTCATTTATTAAAGAAATGAAGGCCGAGATTGCTGAGGCGATTGAGAAGAAGGATTCTGTCCCAGCTCCCCAAGAAGCCCCGAAACCGAAGCGTCCAGCAAAGCCTGGAATCCCCATTGAGGACAAGATTGCAGACAAAATAATGCAGGAAATTAGAAAGGACGCATCTATTGGCCCATTGGATTTCATACCATCTAAGTACCGAGCATGGGCGTTCGTAGGGATATTGCTTGTGGGGTTGATTGTAGGGTTTGTAGCAGGGAAATCTGCATAAAATAAAAATAACAAAGTGAGTAAAAAATGAAGAAAGTATTAGCGGCATCGATAGTTGGTGCGACATTAGTAGTTAGTGGCTGCAAAACAGTAACAAGCATGTCTAGCGTAGAGCTTATGGATACAGAAAAAGTTACGGACAGAATGCTTTATAGCGGCTATTCATGGAACGATAGAGACGAGAAAATTTTAACCGAGATGGTAATTAGAAAGCTTGTGAGGCCTGAATATGTGCCTGCCGTTAGAGAGGGTCAGCCAATGCCAGGAATGACCATTTCAGAGTTGAAAGCTACCTGCGGGCCAGAGGCAAAAGTAAACGTTACCAATTCCAGAAGTGGCGTTGATGCTTTTCATTACTACTATAAAGGGACATTCCTTGGTTGCCATTATCTACAATACGCTTACACAAAAGATGGTGTAGTGGTAAGCGTTAAGTACAGGTAGCTGTAAAAAGATGAGTAAACTTATACCCTTATATATGTTTGTTATCGCACTATCTAGCGGTGCTAATGCTGATCCAAAAATAACTTCTAGTGTTCGCGAGTGCGCCTCCAGAGCAGATGAATGGAGTACAGATTGGAACGTACCTGCCAGAGCAGAATATCGATCTGGTTTTAATTATAACAGCAGTCATAATCAGGTTTGCGTATTAATGACAGAGACACCTTATTCAATAAGGTATGAGAGGGCATATACCTTGAGTGGTGTTTTTACGCATATTAACGATAAGGCTCATTTTATGTCTCTGTTAAATGATTACCAAAGTTCCATAAAGAATTTTGATTTTGTGGAGATGAGATCGGAAAACGTATTCTATAACCACGTCGATTACAGAAAAAAGGATTTTAGATTTGTGCCTTCTGGTGTCATAAGCTATACAGCAATATTTGATGTTGCCAAAGATGAAGTGTTTCAGGTCGACATTAGAATTGATAAAGATGCCTATGTTGGAATTAAGGAAAAAGAAGATTTTCTTCGACAATCCATACTAGGGAAATTATCCGATGATCCATAGCTTGATGATCAGTTTGGGGAGTTGAGAATAAATAGTAGCTAAGAGATATATGTATTAGCTATTATTATAGAGAAGGGCTTGCTAATTAGCCCTTTTCTCTAGATTTTCGACTTCGAAATTCTTTTTCATTACTTTTTGCTCTCAAATATTCATTCAGAAGTTCAAGTTTAAGCGTGATCATCCGATCATGTATCTTGGCGTACATGACTTGAGTAATATTGATGAAATCGCTCATCTCATCGAGAGTCGTCTTGGTTTTGTTAGCAGCGGTTCGCCCTGGGGTTCCGAAGTTTTTGTTGAGGAACTTCGAGTCCAGTCCTCGTCCGAGGATTGATTCTGAAAAGTGATTTGCCAGTGTTGGTGTAATATCAAAATCTAAGATTTTCTCTAAATTGAAGCCTACAGAATTGGCTGAAATTTCTAGGCCTGATGGCAGTGACAGCTTAGAGTTTCCAACATTGCCAGAACTGATGTACTTGAGAACTTCTGTGATCATTTTCCGTTTAACGCGCTTGAGGTCAGCAGCTATCTCTGAGCCCAGCCTAGCCTTAGCTCCGACCAGCCATTCTAGAGCATTTTGCTCTTGATCATCTTCTCCTTGGGCCTTTTCCATCATGTCTAAAAAATGAAAGTAAATAGCGATTTTTTTCTCATTGCCAGCATGCAGAACATCTGCCCACTCGCTCTCAGTTGTGCTGAAAATTTTGTTGGCAAATTCCTCATAAAAAGCCTTTAAAAAATCTCTGTAATTCTTTGCATCATCAGTGCTTTCAGCATCTTGGGCCTTGGTTTTCTGTGATACTTGCTGACTGTGCCAATCAGGATCCTTTTTGATGAATTCCAGGATCGTTTCATACGCTTCTCGAATAGCGATGAATTTCTCTTGAGCGTCGGTATCGGCGCATTTGTCGGGATGATATTTGTTTGCGAGCAGGCGGTACGCTTTCTTTATCTCTTCGAGTGTAGAGTGGATGGGTACATCGAGGATTTCATAGAATTTGCGTATGTCCTTTTTAGTTGCACTCATTTTTATCCCTATAAGTAGCTAACACATATATATCTTAGCTACTAATGTGCCTCAGGACAATCCTTTTCGAGCCCCAACGATGCAATCATGTCCTTAGCCTGGGCGCCGCGCATGTCACCTGGAAAAACGCATTAATTTACATAAATTATGTAGTTTTGACTATTTATCTATTGAAATACATAAAAGATGTAATATAATAGGCTCATACCAACTTAGAAATTTGGAGACAAACATGAGCTTAAAATTAATAACCAAAGAAAAGGCATTTTATGTAGAGGGCGTAACCCTTAAGGCAGAGTTTGATTTGGATGAAATCAGCTTCGATGAACCCCTCATCTTTGCGCGAGTTTATGATGGTGAGACCGAGGTGGCATGCATTCCAATGGATTATGATGAGGATGATGGCGGCTGGTTAACAGACATTGGAAATGATGGTAATGAATATTGTCTCGATCAATACGATGATGAAGAAGTTATGCGAATTGGAATTCATGAAGCACTGAACGGGCTTGATCTAACAGAGGATCCAGATGACAAAGAAAAACTTGGATTCTCTATGGAAGAAGCCTCTGTTTCAGGAATCTATTTGAACGGTCTTGGTTTAAATAAGTGGGTAAACGAGGAGACTGGGGAAATTAGACTGTACTCATACGATGCTGGTTCACAAAAAGAATCGAGTAAATTCGTCTCATTTTTCAATGATTCTGCCTACGAAACTTGGATCGAGGATCGTGGAGAAGGGCATCGATATGCTGACGCGAATCTAACGAAAATCCTCCTCAATGCATTCGAAGAAGAGGCTGATTCGGAATGAAAAAAATCGATTTTCTGGCAAAGCTTAAACTCTACGATTTAACCCTAACGGACTTTTCGAAAAGCATTGGAAGATCTGTGCAATCGGTGAGTAATATGCTCGCGAAGCTTGATGATAAGGAGCACGTAAAGGACCACTTCAGACTCAGCCTAGACGGAATAATCTTAGGTAAGATCAGACGTAAAGAGGCTGGATCATTTCACGGCCATGTTTTCACTATAAAAGTGGTTGAGGGCAATCGCTTTAACTTATATCTGGACTTTGGCGATCATATCGACACTTACCGAAATTGTGTGAGCAATTATAACAACCTGTACATACCCTACACAGGTTATTTGAGGAATTTCTCAACCGATGAAATGGAGGAATTTGCTCAAGATGTATTCGAGGTGATTTACGGAATTTTCCAAGATGAGGATTGACGGAAAATACTCCAAAACGTCTAATGAATGTTTGATTTCAAACTAAACTCAGTATAAT
>Ga0102951_1000837_pt1 | contig 11334 bp, 9 predicted proteins | sample SalPonA_B_H2O_MG_FD_78507 | JGI IMG/M metagenome (GOLD analysis project Ga0102951, IMG submission 78507) | Water microbial communities from South San Francisco under conditions of wetland restoration - Salt Pond MetaG R2A_B_H2O_MG | ecosystem: Environmental > Aquatic > Non-marine Saline and...
ACCGAGACATTGCTCAGCGGCTTGAAAATGACGATGGTCAACTGGGAATGAAATGAGCAGGCGCTGAGGACAGCTTTTTACTGGCATTCAGCATTCTGTATAGACGCCGGTCAGTGAAGGCAAGTCCAGCAGCAGAGGTTTGCCCAAACCTGCCGATCAAATATTGCTCCTAGGGTGCGATTGAACGGCAAGAATGAGCGATAAGCGGTCGCTTAAGACGGCTTACTCAAGTAATCATGCACATGCGAATTATCATTATTACCCTCGTTAGGTGGATCACCACACGCTAATTGAGCATTACTAACTCAGTCGCAGTGCCGCATTCACAATGGAGTCTACTGTGATACCGAACGCATTGTAGAGGTCGACCGCTGGTGCTGAATCACCAAAGCTACCCATTCCAATTACAATGCCACCGAGCCCGACATATTTGTGCCAGAAGTCAACATGCGCAGCTTCTATAGCTATTCGGGCAGAGATTTGGGGCGGTAGCACTGTCTCACGATAGTCTATTGACTGAGCATCAAAGCGCTCGGTCGATGGCATCGATACAACACGCACGGCATAACTTTGAGCCTCCAATCGCTCCGCCGCCTGAATGGCCAAGTCCACTTCTGAACCAGTTGATATAAGAATTAGATCCGGTGATCCAACGCTGTCTCGCAGTATGTATCCCCCGCGAGTAATCTGGCGCCTCTGGACATCTGTGCGGTACTGATGTTGAAGATTCTGACGAGAAAAGATCAAAGCGCTTGGCCCGTCCTGTCGTTCAACTGCCTGACACCAAGCTACAGCCGATTCAACGGCATCACAAGGACGCCAAGTTTCCATATTCGGCGTCATGCGCAAGGATGCCAGTTGCTCTACCGGCTGATGCGTTGGGCCATCTTCACCCAGACCTATAGAGTCGTGGGTATATACGAGGACAACTCGCTGTTTCATCAGTGCAGCCATCCGCACAGCGTTACGCGCGTACTCCATGAAGATCAGGAAGGTTGCGCCATAAGGGATAAAGCCACCATGCAGAGCGATACCGTTCATCATTGCGCTCATCGCAAATTCACGGACACCGTAATGCACGTAGTTACCACTAGCATCAGCTGCTTCAACTGCTTTAGAACCTGACCAAAGGGTCAAGTTGGAACCCGCGAGATCTGCTGAACCACCAAGAAACTCGGGCAACATTGGCCCCAGAGCATTAAGAGCATTTTGCGAGGCCTTACGTGAAGCGATGGTTTCGCCCTTTTCGGCCACTTCTGCTATCCAGGCATCCGCCTTCTCGGTAAAGTCAGCTGGAAGTTCGCCTGCCAAACGGCGTAGTAGCTCTTCAGCCAACTCTGGATAAGCATCTTTATACGCCGCGAGACGCTGATTCCACTCGTTCTCTGCGTCGCTGCCCGCTTCTGTCGCGTTCCACTGTTCAGCGATCTCGCTCGGAACTTCAAAGGGTGCATACGGCCAATTAAGTTCTTCACGAACGAGAGCGATCTCATCATCACCCAGCGGTGCGCCGTGACATTCCTCTTTACCCTGCTTGTTGGGCGAGCCAAAGCCTATGATGGTTTTGCAGCAGATCAGTGTAGGTTGCTCGCAGTTCTCACGCGCTTGTTCTATGGCAGCACGGATCTGGTCTGCATCGTGGCCATCAACGCCACTGATAACCTGCCAGCCGTAAGCTTCAAACCGAGCAGGCGTATCATCGCTGAACCAACCCTCAACTTCGCCATCAATAGAGATGCCATTGTCATCCCAGAAAGCGATCAGCTTACCTAGACCCAGTGTACCCGCAAGAGAGCATGCCTCATGAGAGATGCCTTCCATCAGACACCCATCACCCATAAACGCGTACGTGTGGTGATCGATAATCTCATGGCTTTCACGGTTAAACTGAGCAGCGAGGACCTTCTCAGCCAATGCCATGCCCACCGCATTAGCGATACCCTGACCCAATGGTCCTGTCGTTGTCTCAACACCCGGGCAATAGCCATACTCTGGGTGCCCCGCCGTTTTTGAATGAAGCTGGCGGAAGTTAGCCAGATCCGCTGCACTCACGTCATAGCCGGTCAGATGCAACAATGAATAGATCAGCATTGAACCGTGGCCATTGGATAATACGAAGCGATCACGATCAAACCAGTGCGGATTACCCGGGTTGTGCTTCATAAAATCGTTCCAAAGAACTTCAGCGATATCAGCCATCCCCATAGGGGCTCCTGGATGACCAGATTTGGCTTTTTGAACAGCGTCCATACTCAATGCACGGACTGCATTGGCAAGCTCACGGCGGGAGGGCATAAAAAATCCTCAAATAAAAAATAGATAGGAGTGTTTCGAATCGAATAAAGACTTAACTCGAAAAGCGAGACCTTAAGTAGGAACGAAGCTCATTTAGATCTGAATTAAATTTCCTGATCCCTTCAGCTAATTTCTCGGTAGCCATCGGACTCTCATTCATACTCCAGCGGAACCACTCTTCACTCACAACTATCCGATCCGATTCAGTTTCTGCGGCAAGGGATTCCGATAATTTTTGAGTCACTACTCCAGACCCTTGAGATAACTCTTCGAGTAATCCTGGACTTATTGTCAGACGGTCACAACCACATAACTCTAGGATCTCGCCAACATTTCTAAAGCTAGCTCCCATAACAATGGTCTTGTACCCGTGTCGTTTAAAGTAGTTGTAAATGTTCTTAACCGAAATAACCCCCGGATCATCTTCAGCCTCGTATCGCAAACCTGTATTCGCTGCATACCAGTCCAGAATTCGGCCGACAAATGGAGAAATAAGAAACACCCCAGCTTCAGCACAGGCAATCGCCTGGACTTCACTAAAGATTAACGTCAGGTTGCAGTTTATACCCTCTTTTTCGAGAATTTCTGCGGCTTGAATGCCTTCCCAGGAGGCAGCGATCTTTATTAAAACTCGATCTCTCGATACGCCTTCTGAAGCATAGAGCGCAATCAGTTGGCGCGCTTTGTCTACTGTCTTTGATGTACTAAAAGAGAGGGAAGCGTCCACCTCAGTTGAAACACGTCCAGGTACTATCTTGAGCAATTCAACACCGAAGCTAACTGACAATCTATCGATCGCCTCGTCAATCCAGTGGACGTGGCCCTGTTTTTGGGCGTGTTCCACAGACTTCTGAACTATACTGTGGTACTCCGGCATTCTGGCAGCGTTTAGAATCAATGACGGGTTAGTCGTAGCATCATGAGCCCCGTACTTCAAAATCGAATTTATATCGCCAGTATCGGCCACAACAGTAGTGTACTGCTTTAGACTCTCCAAATTTGAAGACACTTCTTCATTCCTTAGGTGTTAAGTTCATTTCGATTTCTATTAGCGACGAGCGTTAAAAGAGCTGAATACTGTTTTTAGTTTCTCGTAGCTGTCATAAACAGCATCTGCCCCGGCCCGCATCAGTGCATCAGCGTGAGCGCTCGCATCTACATGACTGCCTCCACAAAATCCAATAACCCTCATTCCGGCGGACTTACCGGCCTCTACTCCCGCGGGGCTATCTTCTATGACGATACAGTCACTGACGTGGAAACCGCTGTCACCCGCTGCTTTCATAAAAAGATCTGGGTATGGCTTCCCTCTCTTTACCATTGAAGCTGAAAATATTGCTTCATCATTGAAAAGATCGTGCAGATTTGACGCAACCAAAGAGCGCTTTATTCTTTCAATCCCAGAAGACGATGCTACACAGTAAGGTTGCTTAATCGCCGATATGAACGCCCGAGCGCCAAGTACTTCTGTAAGACTTAAATCTAGGCTTGCCAGCAAACCCGCCGTCATTGAGTCGGTATCTTCTTTGGTGAGCGAGACGCCAAACCGTTCAAACGCAATTCGAGTGGTATCCTTTAAACTCCGCCCTAGAAATAACAGCTTGATTTCAGGCAACTCTGCTCGAATGCCTTTGTGCATTAATAGAGTTCTCAGAGCGACCAAGGAAAAAGGCTCACTGTCGACTAGAACACCATCACAATCAAAGATTAAGAGATCAGTATCGTTTACTTCGATCATTCGCTTTACTGCACACTTTGTAGGGCAAGAAAGCTCCGGTAGCCCCTCTCATGAATCGATCTGATTTCACCAGTTGCTGGTTCATATGCGCTTGAAAAGCCAGACATTTCCGCCATAACGTCTGAAGGATGCTTATCAAGGTTAGATGCCATATGGGCTGTGATGGCGGCTCCAAGCAAAACTGGTTCCTCACTGCGAGGGGCTACTACTCGACGCAGTGTAGCGTCAGCTATTAGTTGACGCACAAGCGGGTCTTGTCCAGCTCCGCCACTGATAACTATCTGATTAATGGCAACGCCAGATTGCTTTTGTGCAGTTAAGATCTGTTTGAGCCCGTACCCAATCCCTAAAATCCCAGCAACGTATAAAGAACAAATCCCGTCTAGGCTCTCATCCATCGTCAATCCCGCTATTACTGCGGTTCTATTTGGATCGGCAAGAGGCGCACGATTACCCATGAACTCCGGCACAACCTTTACTCGCCCAACTAGCTCGGCAGCTTTACTTAGATTTTCACCTACTTTCGATTTAACCAAGTTCGACAACCACTGGTTCAATCCCAGTCCTTCCTTGGCAGCCAATTGTTTCACTTCATCGTAAATAGGGCTGTGTTTCATGAGCTGATCTATAGCTACTCCGGCAGCAGATTGCCCTGCTTCTAACAACCAATAACCAGGAACCATTGCGTTGTAGTATGGTCCCCAAACACCGGGTACAAATGCTCGATCCTTCGTAGTTGTCATCGTACATGCTGAGGTGCCGAAGACGTACGCCATGGTATTCGTAACATCACAATTATCCGCACTGCGCGCTCCTACTGTTCCTATACCTCCTGCGTGCGCATCAATGAGACCGGCAGGTACAGCCGTTCCTTGTTTTAATCCCAGGTCAGCGGCAGCCTGAGAAGTCAGACCGAAACCAAGTGGTGATCCGGGCTCACGCACCGTAGACCCTATTCTTCGAAAGCCATCTTTAACCAACTCTGACAACTCAATTGCATCGAAATATTCAGTATCCCAACGAGAGTCATGGGCAAGGTAGGTCCACTTACAGGTCGTAGTACACGAGGAGCGATCGTTTGAACCTGTTGCACGCCAGGTTAAGTAATCCGTTAGGTCAAAAAAATAGGCTGCGTTGTGGTATATCTCAGGAAGATTCCGCTTTAGCCACAATAGCTTAGGTGTCTCCATCTCAGGAGAGATGGTTCCGCCGACAAATTGAAGCACCTCATGTTTTCCCTGGTTGATTTCGGCAGCTTCAGATTTTGCTCGATGGTCCATCCAGAGAATCACATTTCGGGCTGAATCTCCGTGACGTCCTACAGGCAACCCATGCCCATCATCGCCAACAACAACTAAAGAGCAAGTTGCATCGAAGCCTATCCCCGAGACATTTGAAGCGGAGACGCCAGACAACGAGAGGCTCTCCCTTACGCACTCGCACACGGCTTCCCAAATCTGATCACCAGATTGCTCGTAGTAGCCAGGCTCATCGTTGAAAAGTACAATTTCCCGTTTAGCACTGCCTAGCAAAGAACCTTTAGAATCAAAGACACCAGCGCGTGCACTTCCAGTACCGACGTCAACGCCAATATAAAAATGACTCATCTTGGATACCTATAATTCGACCGAGTTAGGAAGTAAAACCAAGTCACGAACGGTCACACCTGGTGATCGGCTGAGCATAAATGTAACCGCTTCAGCGACCTCTACTGGCTGCATGAGGCTGCCGTTGGCTAACGCCTCTTGCATCTTCTCCTCTGGCCAATCGCTTAACAAGGAAGTCACAACAGGTCCTGGCGCGACAGCGCCGACGCGAACGTTGTGCTCCGCTACTTGTCTGCGCAGTGTATGAACGAAAGCCTGAATTGCATGTTTTGACGAGGTATATATCGGTTCCCAAACCACAGGCACCAACCCTGCTATCGAGCTTGTCACAACAATGTCCCCTGCACGTTTATCGATAAAATGGGGTAGCACTGCGCGAACGGATCGAAATACCGAGTTAATGTTTAGGTTCAAGACGCGATCCCAAGTATCCGGGTCACCCTCTGCGAATACACCACCTACGTAAGCTCCGGCATTCGCATGAAAGGCATCTAACTTACCCCATTGCTCAAGGAGCTTAGAAAGCATGTTATCGACTTGATTATTATCAAGTAGATCTAAAACCACACTTTTTGCAGATTCGCCCAGTTCTTGAGTCGCTTTATCCAGTGCAGCCGCATCTCTATCTATCAAGATAACTTTTGCACCATGAGCCGCCAAATCTTTAGCACAGGCGAAACCGATTCCAGTGGCCGCGCCAGTAATCGCAATAACTTTTCCTTCTATATTTTTCATCTATTCAACCCTCTATGCCTTGCCATGAGACGCGCGACTTTTTCGAGCTAAGCTGTCTATGATTACAGCGATCGCCAGCACGGCACCCGTAATCATGTAACGGTGCGCGGAGGACATATTTAAAAGCGTAAGGCCATTTGATATCGATTGAATAACGATCACACCCAACAGGGCGGACCACGCAGAACCACGCCCACCAAAAAGACTAGTTCCGCCAATTACAGCAGCAGCTATTGCGTTTAAATTGACATCACCGGTACCAGCTTGCTGACTAGCGGAAGCCAGACGAGAGGCCGCCAAGATCCCTCCCAGAGCAGCCAGCGTAGAACACAGTACGAATGCGCTCATATAAATCTGCTTTACGTTTATTCCGGCACGACGTGCAGCCTCAGCATTACCTCCCACCGCAAACATTGCGCGTCCCCATTTGGTTTTTGTTAACGCATAGTCAGCAGCAACTACGAAAGCGACAAATACACCAAACATCCAAGGAACACCTCTTGAGAGGTTCAGATAATAAACGCAAGCCAGGAGTAATACAGTGATGGCAACCACCTTGATAACCAAGTTTCCTAGCCCATTTGACGAGAGGTTAGTGGCCAATCTTTTTCGATGTGTCCGAAGTCCCATCCAAAAAATGTAAGCGCCTGGTAGCACCGCCAAAGTGTACGAAACTTCTGGAGCCATAATGGCCAGTTGCCCAAATGCCACTATCTCCGATCCATAAGGGAGGTTGATAGACCCTGTGCTACCGAGAAGAAATAGCTGAAAACCCAACAGAGCTAGTAGACCCGCAAGTGTAGACACGAAGCTTGGCATCCCCAAACGGGTACGCAAGTTTGAGTAGATCAATCCAATACATAGCCCGAAGAAAATAGAAGCAGCTATCGAAACAGGCACAGAGAAGCCTGACTTGACCCACATAACGCCAAATATCGCAGAGCTCACTCCGCTCATAGACCCGATCGATAGATCTATTTCACCGAGCAATAAAACGAACACCACCCCTAAGGCAATAAGCCCTACGGTTGCGCTATCGAATAGCAAATTCACAAGATTGTTTGGTGAGACAAACACCGGGTTTAAGAAGGTGAATACTCCCCAGATGAGCACAAGTCCTACAATAACCGGAAATGAACCAAGATCACCCGACTTAATACGATTCAAGAATTCTAAGACTTGATCACGTAAAGATACCGAGTGTTTCACTCGTGAATCAGCTTTATCTAATGGGGCGGTACTTACCCCCCCAACATTCATATTATTTTCTTTCATAAATCAACCTATCTGCTCCGCGATGCGTTGGGCGCGGCGGGAAACTGAATTATCAGTAGCGCCGGTTATTGCTCCCACGAGTTCTTCATTGGATGCCGACGGGGCAAAGACACCGTTATTCTTGCCTAGACGCAGTACAACTATACGATCTGCTATGGCTCGTACGTCTTCCATGTTATGCGATATGATGATGACACCCAGCCCTTTCTGTTTGACCCTATCAACTAGATTCAAAACCTCGGCTGTTTGAGCAACACCTAAAGCGGCTGTGGGTTCATCGAGCATTATGATTTTGGGTTCAGTTAATAGCGATCGAGCTATCGCAACCGTTTGCCGCTGTCCCCCGGAGAGTGATGCAACTGGTTCCCGCACGCTAGGAATGCGTGCCGCTAGCTCGTTCAGAAGTACCCACGAGCGAGCTTCCATGGCGGTTTCATCGAGGTGCCATTTGTTAAGCTCGTGTCCCATGAAAATGTTCGCCACAACATCGAGGTTTTCGCACAGAGCGAGATCTTGAAACACCGTAGCAATACCGAGAGAGATCGCATCGCTAGGGTTGTCTATGGACACTGACTCACCGTTGAAAAAGATCTCTCCGCTACTGGGGGCGTGAGCACCTGCGAGTATCTTGATTAGTGTCGATTTACCGGCCCCATTGTCACCGACCAAAGCAACCACTTCGCCGGCATTTACTTCCAGATCGATATCGGTCAGAGCTGATACAGCACCAAAATGTTTTGAAACTTTCCTAAGCTCCAGCAACGGCAAAGCCGTCCGAGCAGTCATTTGATTAACTTCGGTCACAATAAACTCACTTTAAGAATTGTCCGGCCCCAATTAGAGCCGGACGTGGGAGGGTTTACTGGATACCCAGCTCTTTACAGCCCTGCGCGTAACGCCCAGTGCAAACATCAGCAGCGGAAGCTATACCCGTATCAAATACAATTTCTTTAATATTTTCACGAGTGACTACTGCAGGAACAAATAGCTCAGATGGTGTGTTGTAAAGTTCGGTTTTCGGTGAAGGCGTTTCACCATTCAGCATCTGAACAGCGACATTAGCTGCCGCAGCAGCTACGATTTCTGACGGTTTAGAAATCGTATTGTACTGATCGCCAGCAATGATTAACTGCAAAGCCGCCTGCGTGGCATCATTGCCTGTAACTGGAGGAACTGGATTAACTCCTGCAGCCTTTAGAGCAGCAATTGCGCCACCACCAGTACCGTCATTTGCTGCAACTATACCGATTATATCTTTACCGAACCGAGCAATTTGCCCACTCGCCCATGTCTGAGCTTTTGGTGGTGCCCAGTCTGGCGTATCGTATTCGGCAAGCGTTGTGTATCCACTATTGTCCAGTGCTGAGTCGATGCCATCTCGAATAAGTCCTGCAGCTGCATCTGTTGGCGAACCATTAATCTGAAGAATACCGCCTGCATCGGGTGAGACGCCTTTGGATTTGAGGTGATCGACGAGACTCTGAGCTATAGCACGACCAATCCCTTCGTTGTCAAAAGAGACATAGTAGTCAGCAGCGCGGTCAGGGATAGGACGGTCATAAGCAATTACCTTGACCCCCTGACTCTGCGCGATACCAACGAGTGATGCGGCGGCACTTGAATCTACCGGATCCAAAACGACGACCTTCGCACCCTGTGCAATTACAGAGTTAAATTGCTGCTGCTGTAGAGCAACGTCTGCATTTGCATTTTGGTAGATAACCTTACATTCACCACAGAGCTTGGCCATTTCAGCCTTGAACCCAGGAAAATCGTGCTCTTCGTAGCGAGTTGAAGCCTGATCCGGCATAAGGAAGGCTACTGTACCGCTAGTTTGAGCGTGCGCTGCCGTAGCGACTGCTAAGCTCATCAATGAAACCTTTGAAACAGTCTTGAGCGTTTTTATTGTTTTCATCTATCTACTCCACGTAGCTTGCTTTGTAATTTCCATCTTGCGTTGACACAAGATGATTCACACACCGCTAGATAAAATATAAGATGGAGGTTCCAACCGGTGCTGCCGGGTCGATTACTCGATCTGGCGGCCCATCTAATACTTCTCGCGATTCTTGTCAGAAGACCAACATGTAAGTATTGATCTACTCTAAATTTTATGCTGTCCGCAACGTGTTTTGCGTTACGACCGAGTTTCTTTTTACTAGCTCTGCCTTCAAAACAGTTGCAGCACAGGGTAACGGGTCACCGCCTTTAATTCGTTGTATTAACCTCTCCCAGGCTACACTGGCCATAGACATCACTGGCTGCTTCACAGCCGACAGGCCATTTATCCTTGCTGACATCCATGTGTCATCATCAAACGCTATAAAAGAGATATCCTCACCGGGCACCAGAGACTGCTCTGAAAAGCTATTGAGACAAGCAAGTGTCGTTGTGTAATTTAGTGCTACCACCCCAGACACAGAATATTCGATTTGTTTAAGATGCTTTGTAACCAACTCACTCTCTATTGAATCAGAGATGGATAGTATGGTCGCTGAGCCCCCTCTAGACTCTATTGCTTCGACGACACCAGAAAGCCGTTCATCAATTGGAGGAAAGCTTCGATTAGAGGCAACAATAAGGACCTGCCGGTGACCTGCGTCCGCTAAATGTTTCCCGGCAGCGAATCCAATATCGAAGTTATTAATTGTCACCGTATCAAATTGAGTCTCTTTTGAACTGATTCGATCGACAAGAACTGTAGGTACACAGTAGCTCGGAGACTGCATAATATCTGGCACACTGCCGTTGGTTGGTACTACGATAACCCCTTCCGGATTCCAAGAAAGTAAAGTGGAAAGGCGACTCGTCTCTACATCAGCCCGGCCATGTGTACTCATGACAACTATGTCAAAACCCATTTCAATCGCATGACGCTCGATTTCAGAGACCATCGTTGAGAAAAACGTGTCTGATAAGCTTGGTACAAGCACTCCAATGACATTCGTTTTACCGGACTTCAGCTTAGAAGCACTTTTATCAAGAAAATAACCTAGTTCTGCAGCGACCTGTTTCACGCGAAGCTTCAAGTCTTCGTTGACATGCTTTTTACCGCTGAACACATTCGAAACTGTCGCGCTGGAAACACCAGAGGCTTTGGCAACATCTTTGATTGAAGGCTTTCGTTTCATCTTGCTCTTTTAGTTAAACGTTTAACTGGATACTAGATTACAGATATTCAGACTGTCAACAAAAAAGTTAAACGATTAACTCAATCTTAAATGCAGTGAATATTGAAAGTGTTTGGATGCAAAGTACGACGGCGTGAAACAGTGCACGTAGCTTTATCCTCACCAACAAAACGGATTAAACACCATGAATCTGCCATCTGCTTGTTCTCCATTTCTCTAAATGCCGGAGCATTCAACTATTGAGAGAAAAAGACGTTCTTTGGCGAGCTGTTACAAGCACTTACTCATGGGTTGAGTTTAAAGCCCCCTAGCAGTTGAACCTCAAGTGACCGCTCATGAGCTGAAAGTTGCCGCTCAAAGGCTGAGGTTACGAAGGACCGCTTTTGCGGGCATTCAGCACTTCCCTATAGCCGTCAGTCAGCGCAGGCTAATCCAGTAGCAGAGGTTTGCCCTTAGAGGACATTCATACTGGGCTTCAGACCTCATAAAAATAACCGCTATCAGAGCCGCTTCTGACGTAGAAGTAACAAGCAATTTCTCACTCGACACAACC
>Ga0102951_1000843_pt1 | contig 11314 bp, 12 predicted proteins | sample SalPonA_B_H2O_MG_FD_78507 | JGI IMG/M metagenome (GOLD analysis project Ga0102951, IMG submission 78507) | Water microbial communities from South San Francisco under conditions of wetland restoration - Salt Pond MetaG R2A_B_H2O_MG | ecosystem: Environmental > Aquatic > Non-marine Saline and...
TGACACCTTCGGCGTATTTATTAATTCACCATCCATTTTTGCCTATATGGCTATGGTTGTCGCGGTGGTGTACCTAATACTGCAAGGCGGAGTAAAAGACGGCATCGAAAAAGCGGCTAAACTTCTTATGCCATCGCTTTTTATAATGCTTATTGGGCTGGTAGTATTCGTACTTACTCGCGAAAATGCGATGGAAGGGGTGAAGTTTTACATCGTTCCTGACTTCTCTAAATTAACCGCATCTGTGGTAAATAGCGCCTTAGCACAAGCCTTTTTCTCGCTTTCTTTAGGTATGGGTATTCTCATCACCTACGGAAGTTACATAGATAAGAAATCTGATGTACCTAACTCAGCAAAACTTGTTGCGCTTATGGATACTGCAGTGGCGTTTACCGCGGGACTCATGATCCTTCCTGCTATCTTTTCATTTAATCCTGACATCAACCCAGAAGATTTAAGTGAGTCTTCGGTAGGCATGATATTTACTTATCTGCCTAGCATTTTCTTGGCGCTACAAGACTCGATAGGCTACATGGGGGCCTCTATCGTAGCGAGTTTATTTTTCCTATTGGTGTTCTTTGCCGCAATAACGTCGTTGGTATCTATTTTCGAAGTACCGGTTGCTGCGCTAATGGACGAAAAAGGCGTAAGCAGAAAGTGGGCATTGGCTTCACTTGGCAGCGTTATGATAGTACTGGCAATATTGTCGGCACTGTCTTTTGGCAAGGTAGAAATGCTAACGCAACTTGCGCATTATGCTGGGGCTGATAAGTCGCTGTTTGATATCATCCTGGATGTTTTCTATGAGACTATTTTGCCGCTTAATGGCCTTCTAATATGTATCTTCGTTATCTACCGATGGAAGAGTGCAAACTTTAATGCATCGCTAGAGGAAGGAAGTACAGGGTACAAAGGCAGCTGGTTTGAGAAGTATGTTGACGTATCGCTTAAAACGTTTATTCCATTAATTCTTCTTGTGATTTTCGTTAACACCGTAGCCGTTAAATACTTCAGTATAAGCCTATTTGGATAACAGCCAACATACGTTTCATAAATAAGCCCGCATCACAGCGGGCTTTTTTGTGTCATAGAATATGGCGTTCTAATACATTGTTTTCGGATCAGCAAAGCGGGGAACCACGCCTAAGGCTTCCCAACTATCGATGGCGTTAATGATTTTTCCTGTTGGCGGTTTGTCGGTATCACTAAAAACAGGAGGCGGAAGCTGTTTAGCAATGGCAGCTTCATGATAGTACACGCCACGTTTCGGGTGGTTGTTACTACATAAATGAAGTGTTGTGTTACTGCACGCGCCCCCAATAATGTTAACTAAGGCGGCAACGACGTCCTCAATATGAACTAAGTTTACTTGCTTATTTCCTGCTTCCAGTGATTTACCTGACAGCGAGTTAACCGGGTGGCGATCAGGCCCCACTAAGCCTGCTAGTCGTAGAATGTTATAATGTTCAATCGTCGCTGCAATATGCTGTTCTAAGTCTATATGGGCTTTAGCAGAAGCGGTTTCAGGCATGACGGCTGATGTTTCTTTTACTTCGCGGCTTACGGCATCTCCATAGACCGAGGTGGTGCTGATGAATACAACCTTTGCAACACCGGCTAGCTTTGCATCGTCGATGAGCTTTTTCATATGCCGCGTAAAGTCATCAAGCTGGGTATTGCGTCTGCCGGGTGGAATGTTAAGGACCAGCGTTGCGCCCTTCAAAGCATGCAGTAAAGCCTCACTGTCTTCGCCAAGTGAAAAACGTATGCCTTGAATACCCTTGCTTTTAAGTGTTAGTAATTTTTCATCGCTTCGCGTTGTGGCCGTAAGCGTGCTGGTAGGTAACAGTGATGCTGCTAAATAGCGGCCAAGCCATCCATACCCACATATCACAACGTTGTTTGACATAAGCAAGCCTCTTTGAAAAAATGCGTTTGAACAATATGTGACGTTAAGCATACCATTAATAATCAAAGTGATATGCAAACACAAAAAAGCGAGGCTATGCCTCGCTTTTTATTACATTGTCATGGCGCCCATTTTCACAAGGCTACATTTTCATTTCTGAACCGTCGATGTCTAAAAGGTTTAATGAATCTAACCCCGGAATATTTGCGGCCATTTTTGATTCTGCATAATCGGCTTGTTGCAAGACCTCACACAGTGCGTGACCTTTTTCTTCAAGCGACGCGGCCTGAGACTCAATTCTATGTTCGATTGTCTCGCCAAAACGCTCCATTTTTTGTTCGAATGCATCCATATCGCCGCCTTCCCACAACATTTGTGTGCCAAGTGCAACGAGGATATGCCCCATCGATTTAGCCACTAATGACTCAATTTCTTCTTCAAATTCTGCTTCCCAGCTTTCATCAAACCAGCCCGGCTCATCGAAGCGTGTTGAATCTACGTAAATATCGCCGTTCTCGTCATAAAACGAATGGTTTAGCTTGTCGTTTAACGATGTAAATAGAGTATCAAAATCATCAGTGATCCCAGAGTCTGCCCCAAGCAACTCACCGAACACCTCAGTAACGGCGAGGCTAGCGATGGCTAAACCTTCGCTTGCAATATTCAATGTCATCGGGATCGCGGTGTCGATATTGTCATAATAGGTCGATACCCACGCTTGTTGATCGCGGTCCAAATCAGCTCGTTCGCCATTAATGGTAAGCGTATGGTTTTCATCAATCGAAAACGAACCGCCATTACTCATGTCGACGGTGAGTAAACCATGGTGATATTGAATATTACCATCAAGTTCCATGTCACAACTTGTATCATGCGCAAAAGCCGAAGGTGCAAGCAGTGCGGTAGTTACTGCCAGTGGAAGAAGTTGCTTTGCTTTCATTTTGAATATCCTTTTAACGATGCCATTATGCTACATTCTTTATATTCTGTGCGGCGTACCAAACACCTTCATCATGAGGATGTGCTCCGTCACAGATTTGTAATTAGTATTGATATAGCAACCCTAATGCCAAAATAGAAAAATCATAAAATACAATGATTTAATTATTTTGGTGACGATGTGGTTAATGTGGATTTCTAAAAAATTGGTTAAAAATTTAACTTAGTAGTGAATTTGACGAAGATCAATAAGTCGTTAATGTCATGCCCAAAGATTAAATTAAACGAGATTGAGCATGTTCAAAAACTTTTAATTCGTGCATAATACGCCCAGAAATTTTAAGGGGTTAAGAGAATGACTGATTGGATTAACGCACTAACATTTGGTGTTGCACTTCTCGCCTTCGCTCTGGGGCTTAGCAGCATTATTATGGGCTTTTTAACAACTGAAACCGGTCCTAAAGGTATGCAGGAAAAAGTGGAATATGGCTTTTTCGGTGTGACAGGCTTAGTCGTTTGCTTAGTGATGGGTTATGCATTGGCATAACGGCATTTACGTGCATGACATAAAAAAACCGGCTTTCTATTAGCCGGTTTTTTTGTATATGAAATTAGCCCTATGAGTTACTGTGACTCTTGATTCGCTGTATTCACCGAAGCAGTGTACTGCTTAGATAGCAGCGCGATGTGTCCATCTCGTTGGTAAGCGTTTAAATCAAATAGCGATAGCATTGCCATAACATGATCAAATATGTCCGCCTGTACTTTCTCATATACTACCCAGTCTTTCTGTGCACTGAAGCAATATAATTCAAGCGGTAACCCAAGTTCGTTAGGCGGTAGTTGCCTAACCATCAGCGTTAAATCTTGATTAATATCGGGGTGTTTACGAAGGTAAGCTTCTAGGTAAGCGCGAAACGTACCGATGTTTGTAAGACGTCTGCTGTTTAGTAAGTCTGACTCATCTATTGAGCTATCTTGGTGATAGACCCTTAAGTCACGCTTTTTCTTCTCAATATAGTCTTTAATGTAGCGGATGTTTGAAAATCGGTTCAGCATTTCGTTGTCACATAGCTTAATACTATGAATATCGATATAGACAGCGCGTTTTATTCTTCGCCCCCCAGATTCCTGCATACCGCGCCAATTTTTAACCGCCTCTGTGGTTAAGCTGTAAGTAGGCAACGTAGAAATAGTCTTATCCCAGTTTTGTACTTTTACGTTGGTAAGTCCAATCTCTAGAATTTCACCGTCTACCTCATATTTGGGCATGCTTATCCAATCACCAGTATTAAACATGCGGTTCGCGGCAATTTGAATACCTGCAACAAAGCCCAGTATGGTATCGCGGAAAATAAGCAGCAATACCGCGGCGATGGCAGTTAGCCCGGATACAAGTATAAGGGGGCTTCTATCAACAATAAGTGAAATACTGAATAAAATAGTAAGAATGGCGACCGTGAGCTTCGCAACTTGAATGAAGCCTGTTATTGGCGCACGTCTCGAAAACGCCGAGGCGTTATAAACATCCTCTATGGTACTTAATAGGGCAAAAATACCTAGTAAGCCGCTGTATAACATATAAAGCTGAGAGCCTTTTATTAGCATGCCCTGCAGTAACGATTCTTCGTGGATGAGAACTGGCGTGATAAGAAAAATAAACAGTGCAGGGAACAGGTGCATTAATCGGCGGAAGAAGCCATGGGTCTGTAGCGCGTTGTCCCACCGGTTGTTTGTGCGTGTAACCCAAGATGCAATTTGAGGCCTAACGACAAGCCTAGCAAAGAAATAAATAATGACAGAGACAAGAATTATCGAACTGATTGCCAAGGCATTGTAAAGCGGGCTGTCCGCTTCAATCGTTGGAAAGAAACGAGTAATAATATTAACAAAGGTGTCGCGTAACGAAGAACTCACTTCCATCTTTATGACTCCAGTAGCTTTTTAATACGAGCATCTTTGTCTTTCCACAGGCCGTTTAGCCAATTTTGGAAATACACACGAAACTCATCATCGCTTCGTTGAGTATCTTGTTGAAGTTCAGGTATTGGCGTAACGCTCACGTCTATGATGATTTTTGTCATCTTCCCGCTTAGCATTTCCATCATAGGGTGCTTCTTGTTCTCGGGGTACAACAAAGAGATATCCAGCACATTAGTAAACAAGTCACCCATAGCGGCCAATGTAAATGATACACCTCCTGCTTTCGGCGGCAGTAAATTGGTGTACGGGCTTTGTTTAGCGATGTGTTTCTCTTGTGTAAAGCGTGTACCTTCCACAAAGTTGATTACAGTAGTAGGTACGGTTTTAAACTTCTCACAATACTTTTTGGTGGTTTCTAAGTCTTTACCCTTTTTGTGAGGATATTTTTCGACGTATTTTTTAGTGAAACGGTGCATGAAAGGCATGTCTAATGCCCAGGCACCTAGGCCAACAAACGGTAACCATATAAGTTCTTTCTTTAAAAAGAATTTAGGGGCGGGAATACGGTATGTGGCAAATTCGATCAGCAACACAATGTCTAAATAACTTAAGTGATTTGCAATGATTAAGTACCAGCGGTCTTTTGCAAGTTCCCCGTGAACGGCACATTCAATATCCACATTATTAAATAAACGAATAAGTATTACGCTGATACGCCCAAAGCTGAACATAAGGGCATGCATCACTGTATTCCACCATGTCCTTACTCTGCCGTTCGGAATAACAAGCTTTACTAATCCAAACAGAATAATTAATCCTCCCCAAAGCGCGAGGTTGGCGATTTGAAGTGAGGTATGAATGACAAAAATAAAGGGCGCGAGTACTGCACGAGTCATAGTGATTTCTTTGTTGCGTTAAATGAGGTTAATAATTCATCTTTTTGATGCCAACGTTCGTTTAGCCAGCGCTGAAAACGAGCACGAACTTCAGGGTCATCAAAATAGGCGTCGCTGTAATAGCCGTTGTCTATAATGTCTTTGATGGGTGTTACGTCAATATGCACGCGGATGTCTCTTACCTTGCCACTAACAAAGTCCCAAAATGTAGGAATGCCATGAGGGTAGTGGATAGTCACATCGATAAGTTTATGCAGCTGTGAGCCCATTGCTGACAGCACAAATGCTACACCGCCTGCTTTCGGTTTTAATAAATGAGAAAATGGAGCACTTTGCCTGCTGTGCTTAGCGCCAGTGTAACGCGTACCCTCTACAAAATTCATAATGCTTACCGGTTTAAAACGAAAACGCTCGCACGCTTTACGCGTGGTTTCCATATCTTTACCTTTAAGGTGAGGGTGCTTAGCAAGAAAAGACTTTGAATAGCGTCGCATAAACGGAAAATCGAGTGCCCACCACGCCAAGCCTAAAATAGGCACATAAATAAGCTCTTTTTTGAGAAAAAATTTTAAGAATGGAATTTTTCGATTGAAAACCCGTTGCAATACAAGAATATCTACCCACGATTGATGATTGGCAATCACCAAATACCAATCTTCACGAGTTAATTTTTCTAACCCAGTAACATGCCACTGTGTGCCACCGCTAATACGCTGGTTCATATTATTTACGGTAATCCATGCCGTTGCGCATGCATCTAGTAGATATGAGATAAAACGGCGCCAAAGCGCTAGGGGGATCAGTTTAAAAACAGACAGCACGATAATAGGCGTTGCCCATAGTACGGTATTAACAAAATAAAAAATAACCGATATTGTGCCAATCAAATGATGGAACAGCCGTTTAATCATTGTACTTACCTCAAAAATTAGGCGCTTAGTGTAAACGAACTTGATCTAAAATCCGATAGGTCGTTTACTGATTCACATTGAAACAGCATTTTTAGTAGGAGCAACAATGGAACTTGTTAGCGAAAACAGAGTATTCGGCGGTAGACATTTACGATATACACACCAGTCTGAAGCGACAAAGTGTGCCATGACGTTTGCGGTGTTTCTTCCTCCCTTTGCGTCAAAAGAAAAGCCGGTTCCCGTTCTATATTGGCTGTCAGGGCTTACCTGTAACGACCAAAACTTCATGCAAAAAGCAGGGGCAATGAAACTCGCCGCGGAATTGGGCCTGGCAATTGTTGCGCCTGATACAAGCCCGAGAGGGGAAGGCGTGCCCGATGACAAAGACGGCGCCTACGATTTTGGTGTTGGGGCGGGGTTTTATGTGAATGCAACTCAAGCACCTTGGAGTGAGCACTATCACATGTATGACTATATCACTGACGAATTACCTCGCGTGGTAGAGGCCAACTTACCGGTTACACGCGAGCGTGCTATCAGTGGCCATTCAATGGGCGGTCATGGAGCGTTAGTAATAGGGTTACGTAATCCCAATCACTATGTGTCGGTATCAGCATTTAGCCCTATAAGTAATCCAATAGATTGCCCTTGGGGACAAAAAGCGCTAGGGCAGTACTTAGGTGATGATACCTCGCAGTGGGAGAACTACGATGCATCGGTATTAATGGCAAACAAAACCCACGCGATTCCCCTGCTAGTTGAACAAGGTACTAGCGATGAGTTTTTGCAAGAACAACTAAAGCCTCAGGCGTTAGTTCATGCAGCTCAAAAATCTGGAACGCAACTTACACTCAATATGCATGAAGGATACGACCATAGTTATTTCTTTATTGCATCATTCATTGAAGAGCACATTGCCTTTCATGCTGGGCACTTAGGTTTAATCTAGTGCGTAAAAGTGGCGTAATTGGTTGTCTTGTACCTTAAAAGGTAGCCAATTACCCCTATTCTGATTTCTTCGTATCCTCTCAATCGTGATAGAATTAGCAAAATTTTGATGACACCACCCCTGTATTATTAAGCTTTACATCGATATACGGGTGTCATTTTCGTGGCCGATAACTTTTGTAGAGACAGTTTTGTGAGTGAACGTATTCAACCTTTCAATGAAACCAACAACCTAGCGATGAATAGACGCTTCTCGGTGGCCCCAATGCTGGATTGGACCGACCGTCATTGTCGTTACTTTTTACGTTTGCTTTCAAAACACACGCTACTGTACACAGAAATGGTAACGACTGGCGCCATCATCTTCGGCAAGGGAGATTACCTTGGATATAACGATGAAGAGCATCCGGTTGCGGTCCAGTTAGGGGGAAGTAACCCTGACGATATGGCAAAGTGTGCAGCGTTATCGCAGGCACGAGGTTATGACGAGGTAAACATCAATGTGGGTTGCCCTTCTGATCGCGTAAAAAATGGAAGCTTTGGCGCGTGTTTAATGGCGCAGCCTCAAATGGTTGCTGACTGTGTTAAAGCCATGCAGGCCGAGGTCGATATACCGGTTACAGTGAAATGCCGTATCGGTATCGACGATATGGACGAATATGAAGATTTTGCGCGCTTTATTGATATCGTTGCCAATGCTGGCTGCGATACCTTTATTGTTCACGCCAGAAAAGCATGGCTTCAAGGGTTGAGCCCGAAAGAAAACCGCGAGATCCCGCCACTTAACTACCCACGTGTACATGCGTTAAAAGAAGCGCACCCAGACCTGTCTATTAGTATTAACGGGGGCGTGAAAACCATAGAAGAAACTCTGACACAGCTTAATCATGTGGATGGCGTCATGATGGGAAGAGAGGTGTATGCCAACCCGTATATCTTGACGGGTGTCGATAAACAGGTGTTTGGTGACGAAAGCGCTCCTGTATTATCTCGCCGTGATGTAGTTGTTGCTATGCAACGTTATATAGAAAGGCAGGACGATCCCTATTTTAAACCCTGGCACGTGGCTAGGCATATTCTTGGTTTATATCAAGGGCAGGCTGGTGGCCGGGTATGGCGACGTTATTTAAGTCAGCACGGTACAGGCAAATCGCCTGATCCTAACCTTTTAATGAATGGTCTTGATGCTGTCGAAAGTGCTCAAAAAGAAGTGGCTAAATTTAATGATCAAAAGCGTACGCATGAAAGTGGTTAAAAAAACCAACTCGATGGCGAGTTAGACTAAAGGTTAGTTTTCATCCAATTTCCACTTTGATGATGAGGAAATAGTTGCCCACATTGAATCTTTAATTTTCAATAGGTTAACGGTTTTTTTCTCTATTGGCATAGCTTTCGCAATATCTTATTCATGCAATGGCAGCGGGCTGTTGCAGTGACTAAGCATCGAGAAAAACTATGAAAACTTCACTACTAGCAGCAACTATTTTATCAGCATCTTTATTTAGCGGCGCAGCAAGCGCTCAAGAATCAGTATTAGAGTCGTTACTAACACGTATGGTGTCAACCGCCATTACCGTAACGTCGAATGAGGTAAAGGCAAATGTTTACGAGTCAGTCGTAAATACGGCCTATCACTTCGACCTTGAAGGTGAGAGCGCAACGGGTAGTGTAAGTGTCACGGATATTGTTTCAGCAGACCCCGAGGGTGCGGAACAACAAGATAAGGACGCAGAGTAGTCACTGCAATATACAGCTTGCGTCTATGCTAGACCACATACAAGATAAAACAATTAGGCACCGTGCGGTGCCTTTTTTATTTCTGACAATCGAGCATTAGTGAGTCCACAACCCACTCAGTTTTTCTATCTCCGTTATTTGTTCATACATCACATTATCTCCGCTTATCTATAAAGTCTGTTTTGATTCCATAATGTAATTACTGAATGTCTCACTGGCATTATTTTGCGATGGTCAATTTGATTAAATAAGGTGGTTAAAATAACCACTTAGTGAAATCAATCGTCTAAAAAATGGGGAGGGAATAATGCGATTAAATATAAAATTGTTTAAATTCAAGTGTTTGTAAATTTGGCACGTGAGTTGTAATAGTAAAGGAGAAATTAAATATGCTGCCAAGCAATATCAACAACGTCGCATGGTAGTACTGAATTTACGAGTTAAGGAGAAAGACCATGGGTATGTTTTCACGCATCAACGATATCGTTCAAGCAAACTTAAACGCGATGTTAGATAAAGCGGAAGATCCAGAAAAAATCATTCGTTTAATCATCCAAGAGATGGAAGAGACGCTGGTAGAGGTACGTACCGATGCGGCTCGTTATATTGCTGAGCAAAAAACGCTAGCGCGCAAAACTGCGAATGTTCAAAAAGAGATCGATGGTTGGCAGCACAAAGCGCAGCTTGCCATGAACAATGATAAAGAATCACTCGCTAAAGCGGCGCTTGTCGAAAAGCAAAAATACGTCGCGCAGTTAGCGTCATTGGAAGAGCAAGCTACTCATTTAGAAGAGAGTATCAATAAGATTCAAATTGACACTGCTCGTCTAAATACCAAATTGCAGGAAGCAAAAGCAAAACAGAAGGCGTTAGTGACCAGAAAGGCATCAGCCCATACGCGTCTTAAAGTGAAGGCTGCGGAACATAGCAACAAAATTGATGATGCCATGATGCGTTTTGAGCAGTATGAGCAAAAAATCGATAATTTAGAAGCACAAGCCGATGCTTACGATTTAACGGCCACGTCAGACTCAGCAACGTCGCTTCAAGCAGAGTTCGACGCAATGGAAGCCGACGAATCAATCGAAAAAGAACTTGAGACGCTAAGAAAGCAGAAAGTTGCTTAAGCGATCCTGCGCACGCGAATGAGTGTGCGCACAACACGTTATTACACTGTATGTTAATGCAAAAGGAAATCATTATGAAAATGTCATCACAAAAAAGAATTTATAGAGATTTGGATTCGGCGGTCGTGTCGGGTGTATGTGCAGGGCTTGCTAAATACTTTGATGTCGATGCTGTTTGGGTACGAGCAGCAGCCGTCGCGGGATTGTTTCTTGCACCTGTTGTCGTGCTTGCAGCGTATGTTGCCGCAGTAGTATTACTGCCAAGGCTTTCATAATGAAAAACTTTTTAATAGCGTTAGTATTAGCCATTATTTTGGTGAATTGTTTAGGAAACGTGGTAGATGATTTCTTTGGTATCAATATCGTGATGTCAGATGAACTACTTAGTCCATGGGAGAATGTTGCTGTGTTATCTATTATTGGTGTGGTGTTGGCAGTGGTTGGATTTGTGGTTGCGGTAAGCGTAATCGGTACCTTATTCATTGGTGTTGGCGTTGCATTGCTCGCCCTGTTTGTTGCCGGTATAGGTGCGCTATGGCCAATAATTGTAGTGGGCATTGTGGTGTATGCTTTCTCGCGCAAAAAGCAACGAAACAACATGGTTTACCAATAAAACGCACATGATTTCTAAATATAAATTGTATTTAATCGCCTGTAGTTAATGATATATTCACGATTGATGTTCAGGTTTGATTATTTTAAATAGTAACAGCGTACTTATACAAAGCCGGCTCAGTCCGGCTTTATGTCATTTATGAGGAAGGGAGCGCAGAATGAAACAGTTTATGAACGCTAAAGGGATAAGCATTGCCGCCGCAATTTTATTTTTGGTTTTTTGGTTAATTGGTTGGTATTGGAGTTTAGACCCAGATACGTTTGATGTAAGAGCACAAGTAAAAGCGCAAACTACTATCGAAAACCCAA
>Ga0102951_1000852_pt1 | contig 11275 bp, 8 predicted proteins | sample SalPonA_B_H2O_MG_FD_78507 | JGI IMG/M metagenome (GOLD analysis project Ga0102951, IMG submission 78507) | Water microbial communities from South San Francisco under conditions of wetland restoration - Salt Pond MetaG R2A_B_H2O_MG | ecosystem: Environmental > Aquatic > Non-marine Saline and...
GCCCTTCTCCAGAACAGGCGCGATTGCCTTTGCAGCTGACTCTATATAGGCAAGATCAGGCTCATGATGTTCCTTAAACGGCGTTGGTACAGCTATCAAGAACGCTTCAGCAGGTTCAGGGGTAGTGCTAGCTCGCAGGTACCCGCCGTGCACAGCAGCCTGCACTAACATATCTAAATCGGGCTCGACAATATGTATCCGGCCTTCATTAATTGTGTCGACTGCTTTCTGATTTACGTCGACACCTACGACCTCTATCTTCCTCGAAGCAAACATGGCTGCTGTAGGCAGGCCTATATAACCAAGTCCAATTACTGATATTTTTTTGAATTTCATCTAATACCCCTCCAGTGGCAGGCAAAACGCTGAAACGAATAGAACGCTCGCCCAATCTAATATGAGACATTTGAAGCAAGGGGTATGCCAAAAGTTGTTCAATAAATGAAATATTTACGGTGGATCTATATCTAAGACTGGCTACGCAAGCAGGAAACCGCCCCCAGGTAGCCACCTAGTTGCTTAAGGGCGATAACGACAGCAAATGCAAATGCAACCCCTTCAACCCCCCATACAGGACCAACTAGAAAACACAGCAGTACAAGTAACAGCGTTGTACCGATATTGATTTTAAAAAATAGCCGTTCGCGCCCCATCATATGGAGGGTGAAATCGCCCAGACCACAAAACACAGCGAAAAACTGACCGACAGCCATATAAACCAGCAACGGCGACCCGGCTACGAACTCTTCACCAAACAAGGACATTACCCACTGAGGGTAAACACAGAAAATCACGAAAACCGGCGAATAGAGACCTAAAGCAAATCCCTGAGTCTGCCTGAGTAGGCGGCTAACAGACTTGAGGTCGTCTGACTCGTAGGCGCGTGCTATTTTTGGTCCGTAAATACTGCTCAGTACAACCAAGACACTAGTCGCCGTTAAGATGAGCTTTTGCGCAACGCTGAAAAGACCTATGTCTTCTGTCGTCGCAAAATATGGCAAAACTATGTACGGTATATTCATAAACCAGACAATCGTGACCTCACTTCCCCAAAAAGGTGCCAGAACTGAGAGCGATACACTACCACGAGCGTCACCCTTTAGGCTGCTTGCTCGCAGAACATGCCTAACGACTTCAAAAATTAAAATCGCTATACCCAGGAGGAAGATGGTACGCAGAGCCAAAAGCATATACATGCTCAATCCATATTCACTTAGCAGAGCTGTCGATAATGTCATCAGCATCATCAGGGGCACGATGACCCATTCAATCACTAGTGCCGTGTTAACCCGGTCTAGTCCTTTTAAAGACTCGGCGCCAATTTTGACCAATATCGTCAGTGCGCCGCTAATGACTGCAAAAAGGATCACATAATCAAGCTCAGGGTCGCCTAAAAATCGCTCTGCGATTTGCGAGTTGAAAAGTATCAGGGCAAGACCGAGTGAAAAAGATACTATCAACACCAAATTAATTAGCCTGACGAGATAGTGACGAATACTACTGCTCGAACCTGATTCCTTTAAAATTGAAACGGTACGCAACGCATGTGTATAGGCACCGAGCCCAGCAACTCCGTTAAAAATCGCCAACCAAGCGTTGTAGATACCATAAACACCTGATCCGAACGGGCCCGCTACCAGGGCAACCAAGATGCTTACAGCAAATTGCACCCCCATTACAGAACCGCGAATAAGCAATGCCCAAAAGAGCTTTCTAAATTTAGTGATAGATCGACTCATTATAAGCGTATCCTGCTATGGTGATAAATTGGCTCTGATTGAGCCAATTCAGGGGTAAGTGAGATGTTGTCTTGTACCGAGCTGATGCCGATAAATTGCCGTGAATGCGATCACAATGGCTAGGGTGAGTATCCCCGGCACTTTTATGTATCGAACAGCCGATAGAAAGATGTTGATCAGGTCACCCAACGCAACGGAGATAAAAAAGTAAAAGATGACATCGGATCTCCCTGTTCTCTTGATCACTAACCAGTTCGTGATCACCGCTCTTGCGAGCGTAAAAATAAGCACGCACATTAAAAGAGTGGCTCCAAGTATACCGAGCCGGAACGCGACACCAATAATTCCGATGTCAGATGAAAAAAACTGCGGGTTCATAATCAACCTTTCGGGCAGCTTTTCGTTATCTTTGCCCATTCCGAACACCGGGTTTTGTGCTAGAAATTCCGTTGCTTGCTTTATAGATTTGTAGCGCGCTGTGTCGTGCTCATGCATCGTAGTCACAAATTGAAACATCGCGGCGCTGACTATTAAGACGAGAATCGGAGCGCCAAGATAAAAAAGGGGCATTCTATTTCTTCTCGCAAACCAAAGATGGTACAGCACTAGTCCCACTATCATGCCTGCAAACATAGCCCGTGCTTGTATCAGATACCAAGCCCATCCAGTCGCAAGAGCAACCAAGATCCAGAATACACGTAGCCCAGTTTTGTCAGTGCGATAAGCCAAAACCATTGAACAAAGCGAGCAAAATACCTGCGCGATATCCGGACCTTTGAGACGATAACCGCGCCACTCATCATAGGTAATCATGAGCTTTACTGCGGCAATCGGCGAACGATAAGCCGAGGGTAGATCTATCCGATAATAGTGAAAAATATAACTGAGCATTATCATACCGAGAGCAAGAGTTATGGGTTTTTGCAACTCTTCGATACTCAGCCCGCATCGATAACTAAAGTAGAGCGCCGGCGCAAATAAAATGGCCAAAAAATCTCGAGTCGAGATAATGCTTTTGAATGGAGCAATATTATTATTTACAGCGAAGGTTATGGCAGGGGCTAGCATCGCATAGAGAACTACCAGTATCGGCACGATAAACCAGGCGGACCAATTGAAATCCCGTTCACGGACATTTATTGCACTTATTCCCGCAGTGTAAACAAACACACAAAGTACACAAAGCAGTCCAAGCTCTTGAAGACGCCCATTCAAGAAATATAACGTCCCTCCAAAACCTGTGTAAACAGTAACAAAAATACCGACCTTTATGAGTGCCCTTGCACTAATCCTTGCTCTCATAGTGCCCCTAAATAGTAGCCCTGTTTCTGCTCGTGTCCTGATTTCGCTAATCGAGCCATTCACTCAATTCATCGAGCCCATTTGCTGGCTTTGACTGCTCCGGACTGTCGGTTTTGGAACCACCTTTTTCTACTACTTCGGTTTCGTTAGATGTTATTTCAGTCTCACTTGGTGATTTCGCATCTGCACCCACCTTTTTTGCATTAGTTGTCTCCTTATAATCATACTCAGATAGGGCTGAGCGTAACTTGCGTAGGATGATAAAGCCGATCGCTGCTGCAATAGATAAGACGACCGTTAGAACAAACGCAAGGATTGTCCAGAGCTTTCTGCGCGGTGAGGATTTTGACAGCGGCGGTTGTGCACTCTGAATTAGCTCTAACGGATAATCCTTCTGCGCATTGATCATGATCTCCTCAGCCAGTTGGGTTTCCAGCATCCTGAATATTGAACGTTGCATTTCAACGTTACTCGTTGAATCGAGGCGAGTATTTAGCAGGTCGCTACGCCGTTTTAGTTCAGCCAATCTTAAGTTCGCCGTATAGCGGTTAAAGCGATCATAGAATTTATTCGCCAAATCAGCAGACAACATTGGCGAGTTGGTGGTGATCGAAATCGGAAGCAGTCCCGAGAGCATATCTACTTCGGCATGCAACATTGATTCACGAAAGATTTGTGATGCATTCAACATTGAGGGCTGGAAGTCCCCTATCCACTTACCTTCAGCCGCATTCCACTGGTCGCGATAGATATAAGGAAGCAGGTCATTCTCTTCTATGAAGAGTTCAATAAAGCCTGTGGATGAGAGGCGAGCCAATAGACGGTCCTGCTCATTATCGGCCGGCTCATCCAGCATAAAGCTATATTCAAGCAAACCTACTACATCGCTACCCCTATACTGTCCGGGCTTGGTTCCTCCAAAGCCGTTGCTTATATTGACCGCTACAACTACCGTTGACCGATACATATCCTCTGATAGACGTGACAAACCAAATACGATTGCTGCCACAGAAATACCAAGTAGAAGTATTCGATACTTTAACCTCAGTATCGCATTCAAATACTCAAGGAGATCAACTTCTTGATCGACATTAAGTGGCGGATTGTAGTTAGTATCCCCCTGAGTCACTTGGATCCACCAAAGAGAAAATCGACGCTAGCAGCTGAAAGTGTTAGCTTGTACACAAGATCAATCCAACTTTCAGTAAACTCGCGCCCGTTGATTCGATCAACGCTCAGAGGCACATAGATGGTCGAGCCAGGGGTGACTTTGACATTCTTGGCAGAAAGCAACCAACCCCAAGTACTTGCTCCAGATCTGACCGACATAATCTCTCCGTTAGCCTGAACTACGTAAGCATGTTCGCGCTGCGCGAGCTCTTTAGTACCACCACTTAGGTTGATGTAATCAAGAGCTGCTCGATCACTACGATATTGATGCGACTGAGGGAAGTAAACCTGACCAACAACGCTCACCTCACGCTGAATACGAGGAATGAATAGGCGGTCACCGTTCTCAAGAGCGAGATCCCAACGTTCATCACAATCTACAGCAGCCTTTTCAAGATCTATTACCATCCGCCCAATAGCTTTCTCCGGCTTCAGTCTACTGATCACTTGATAGGTATCCCAAGTACCTTGTTGGGAGGGTAGCTTGGAGTCCTTGTTGACTCCAGGTGACATATGCACCTCAGCCAGAAGATCATCGATCTGGCGATGAATACGATCAATCGCATCTTGTTCTCTACGCCGAACACTCTCGCGTGTGAAAACTGCCCCGAACAAGTAGGCCTCATCAGTAAAGCCTCCGGCTTCACTGATTAAGGAGCAGAGCGTGGCCCGCTTATCGACCTCGTAATCTCCGGGGTGCTTGACCTCACCCTCAATTGAGACACGTTTAGGTGTATCAATCCATTCAGGCTTCTGTCGGATTAGAAGATGATCGCGTGGCTCGAGAATCAAGTCAGCACCGAGAGAAAACGAATCAGACGCACTCAACGTAACCTTCATCTGGTCGGTTCTAGAGTACTCGTCATCGAGAAACTTCTTCCTCGCCAGTGTAGCACCAACACCATAGGCGTCTTCTTTTAAACCACCCGCTGCAACAACAAGATCAGCCAACCTCATCCCGGCGACCAGCGGGTACTTACCAGGGCTGGAGACGCTACCACTAACTTCAACCACCCGAGCCTGCGAATGATAGCGAGCCTGTCTCTCCAAAGTCACCAAATCAGCGGCCAGCAAACCAGGTCTATCCGATAATTGATCAAAAAGGTAGATTTTATCTCCTGGCGTTAATACGGGATTGTGATCCGATAAACGATTACTTAATGCACCAGAGAGTTTTAGCGCGATGAACTCAATCTCCTCGGTCGCCTCGCTTTTTCGTACTAGCAACGAGTATTCTCGATCGACACCGGTTTTGATACCGCCGGCCAATCGGATGACATCTAGAAATCGCATCCCGTTCGCAAGCGGATATTTGCCTTCGTGTCTAATTGCACCGCTAATGCTGACAACTGGGGCAAGTACACTTGATGAGGTCTGCGCGGTCAACTTATCAACAATTTGCTTTACAACGGCCGAGCGGTTTCCAAAGGTGTCAAATATTACCACCTGGTCTCGTGACTGGAGCAAAGGATCTCTGCTCGACCCGGGACTATCCAGCGCGGCACCGATGTCGAAGTAAAGAACGTTAGACCGCTTCAAATCGCTGTCCTCTCGCTCAATCGCAGCGATACTAAAATCAGTTGACTGCAGTAAAATGCGAGGATCAGAGAGAAGGTCAGAAACTCTCATTCCGGAATACCACTCGACACCGCCCGGTGTAAGGACATTACCAGTTAGAAGGACAATATTTTCTACTTTATCAACTACAGCAAATACACGAATTAAGTCGCCGTTTTGGATGAAAGAATTAAGTTTTCCTGATGAGTTGTCTACCTGAAGCAGACTGTAGACCCCATTTGCCTCTACACGTTCTATTTGAATTCGGTTAGCCTGCGCTGTAGCTAATAGACCACCTGAGAGGTTGATCACGTCGGCCACAGTCTCTTCATCTTTGAGTTCATAAATAGCAGGCCTTACCACTTCGCCAGCAATACTGATTACTCCCCCAATCGGCGGGATAAAAATTACATCGCCTTGTCGTAGCCCAACATTGGAAGAGGTATCGCCCCTTAACAGAAGATCATATAGATCCAATTCCGCTACCAAACGCCCTGCTCGCTTGAGTTGAATATTACGTAACGATCCTGTGCGCTTAACACCACCGGTTGTTATCAGCGTGTTCAACAGGGTCGAGAGACCGCTTACCGTGTAATTTCCCGGCTGTAAGACCTCTCCTACTAACATCACCTGAATCGCGTGTAATTTTACCAACGTAACTACAACTTTTGCCCCAAGCCGGCTTCGAGAGATTGCCTCAGACAGCAAGAGTTTGGTCTCATCATACGTTAGACCGGAGACTATGATGTCGCCAATCTCGGGGACCAGCAACTTACCTTCACGCGTCACCACAAGATCATAGACGAGATCCACGCTGCTAAAGATCTGGATTTTAAAGGCGTCACCCGGGCCCACGGTATAATCAGGAGGAACAGGTAAACTCTCAACTGGAGCGAAGGTGGACGGCAACTGGTTAAAAATATCGTAGCCAAAGAGCGACAACTCAGAGTTCAAGCGTTGATCTTGGATCTGCTCTTCAAGTGTTGCCGGTTTGAGAGCTTGCTCTACTTTCTCCTCAACAAGTGACCTACCGTCACCGGTTTCCACCGTTCTACCAACCGCGCCGTTGGTGGGGACTGTGTCGAACGGCTCCGGAAAATCATTGTCTTGTCCAAGCTCCTGCGCTCTCAAAATAGCGGATTGCCGCTGCTGTTCCTCGGGAAACAGCACACCAAAACGATCCTCAGCTTTGACATGACCAGCCGCCAAACAAAACAGCAATCCGCTCAATGCCAAACCAAGCGATAAACGCCCTTGTCTGCTCATCTTCTGCTCTCCGCCACAAATCGATTACATCCATCATAATCCACTAAACGATCCGGTGGCGTCTCCGGGCATTTATCCTTGTAGTCATAAACACCATCGCCGTCGTTGTCCTCTGGCCCCATAAAGAGCATATGTTCGACAAATGCCTCCATGTCGCGGACCTGCATGAGTCGATCAGATGGCATAGAGAGCCCACAATCTTCGACAGTCCTCAGAGCACTCATGGGCAACTTTCCACCGACACCAACTGCATAGACACAGTTCAGACCTGAAGATCCGTTCCATGCATCAACCTGAGGAATAATCTGGAATCCAGCCTGCGAACGACCTCTCTGATAGAAACGCATCACAGCCTCCCGAGCAGATTGATCAAGGAGCCCCCAGGGGGTTATCAGTAACAGGGTGGTCCTCCCTCTTAACCCTGACGCAATCCCAGCCGCGATATCAATAGCCTTAGCCAAGTTTCCACTACCTATACCATCAAGACTTTCTCCTCTATCAAGGCTGTCCTCAATAACGCTCGGTTTGTACTGGCCAAAATTGGCAACTTTAGAATCTTCGGCTACTGACCAAACACCGCCCCCAAGCGCTATATGCGGCAGAGTCCGATTGAAGCGGCGAAATACCTCACGTTGGTAGATATCAAGCGGTATTCCTCGGTACATCTCCGTAGAGCGCCCCTGCTCTATTAATACAATCAGGTTTTCCGTACGCCGCATTAGGCGCTGTTGTTTCATTTTGGAACCAAGATTGGCACCACTGAAAAGATGGATTGGCTCTTGATACAGCGCAATCTGATACTCATCGACAACAGCCTCCGATGGCTTTACCGGTACTTTTACAAGAGTTTCGAACGTACCGCACCCTACACCAAACGTGCTAAGTGCTAGGATCAGGTTAATCTTCAGAGCCGAAACAACGCTGCGCTGACTCAATCTACCAATTATCTGCATTCGTTATCCAATCCCAACTATTCGATACCAAATCACTGAAGTGCCACCCAGGGAAGATATCGATACCCAGAGCGCTTTTGAGCCAATAAAGTGCCCAAACAAGCAAGGCCGCTACAACAAACGAAAGCAAGATTGATGCCGAAATGACAAAAAATCGCAAAATGCTTCGCAATGTGCGTTGACGAAGTGCTCGCTGGAGCATAACGACACCTCTTCGACGATCCCTACCAGCGAGTATTACGATATAGAAATTTCTAAAAATCAGCGGAACAAACAGCCTTAAATCGAGGCTATGACGCTGCTCGCTTTCCGCAGCGCGAAGAACGTCAAGAACGGCTGCTTGCTGCTCTGGAGTTAGCGGTTTGTCCTTGAGCGCTGTCTTAATTTTACCAATTGTAAACTGCGCGAATATTTCAGAGCTCTGTCTCATTCCAAGTTCCATCTGACCCAACACTGAAACGCAATATTCAGACCACAAAAAAGAGGGGTACCCCTCTTTTTTGCTTCGATATACTTAAGCAACTTCGCTATACGGTGAAATCAAAATCACTTTCATTCAGATCAACATCTGCAATTCCCCTCAGCTCAATGCTCAGGTTATCACCATTGGAGATCAGAGTACCGCTACCAGTAGATGCAAACGACAAATCCGCAAATCCGAGCGCGCCAGCATTTAAAAACTGAATCATATCAACGCTAGTTTCAAAATCGACAATAACATCATAGCCGTTTTCATTTGCCAGATCGTAAATAAATCGATCAGCTCCAGAAGAACCATCAAGCGTGTCGTTGCCGTCCCCACCAACAACAACATCATCTCCGGCACCACCACGAATATAATCATCCCCTGCATCACCATAAAGAGTATCGCTTTCTGAGCCACCGTACACTAGGTCCGCCCCCTCACCTCCACTCAAGTAGTCACGCCCGTCTCCACCGCTAAGCGTGTCAACTCCTAGACCTCCGGATAGGGTATCGCCACCGGCGCCACCGCTGAGATAGTCACTTCCATCTTCGCCATAAAGCTGATCGTAGCCATCATCCCCGCGCAAGAAGTCGGCACCACTGCCGCCGAACAACTCGTCGTTACCGCTGCCAGCGTTTAGGATGTCACTCCCCTCTCCGCCATCGAGCCAGTCAGATTCCGCACCTCCGCTGAGATAGTCATCACCAATACCACCCGACAAGCGGTCGTAGCCAGCATCACCAAGCAGTATGTCATCCTCACTACCTCCATCGATGGTATCGTTTCCGGAATCGCCTACCAAAATATCCGCACCCGCACCGCCGAACAGCCGATCCGAGGAATCACCACCGCTCAGGTAATCAGCCCCTTCACCGCCATCAAGATAATCGTAGCCGTCACCTCCGATAAGCGAATCCTCACCGGCACCTCCCGCTATTGAGTCATCACCGAAGTCTCCGTAGACCTGATCATTTCCTTCGCCTGCCAAGATTGTATCCTGTTGATAACCTCCACGGACTGTATCGTTACCAGTTCCACTCTCGATATAGTCTCTACCCAAATCCGTGTGAATGAAGTCATTACCCGATCCTGAGAACACTGAATCATTAAATTGCGACTGATCCTCAGGCGGGATATAGCTTGGGTCGCTTAGACCGTTGCTAGCGTAATCCGACCAGACAATATCATCACCTGCACCTGAAGATACTGTATCCCTACCAGCACCCGCGACAACAGAATCAGCTGCCAGATCTAACTCATCGCCGCTATCGATGTAGTCATCCCCCTGCCCAGACACCACCGTATCGGAACCTTGCCCTGAATAGACCCTATCAGCACCTGCATCAGTATCAATAAAATCATCACCCGCGCCACCCTCAACCGAATCGTCTCCAGACCCAGCCTCAACGTAATCCGAACCTGCACCAGCTAAAATTGTGTCATTACCTTCGTTTCCGTACAGTGCATCAGCTCCATCGCCGCCTGACATATAATCATCACCGGAGCCTCCGGAAATGGAATCGTCACCTCCGCCACCGAGGAGAGTATCAGCACCTTCCCCCCCATCAATAAGGTCAAAACCCTCCCCTCCATCGACAAAATCCTCTCCACTTCCGGCCGTAATAGTGTCATCACCAACACCCCCGTAGGCAATCTCGTTACCTGAGGATAGCTGTATTAAATCATCACCCAAATCTCCGAAGACTGTATCATCGCCCCCAGTGGAACCGATGGTATCATTACCATCCCCCCCGATTAGCAGATCACTCTCCTGACCACCCTCAATAGAATCGGCACCAGCCCCACCATCCAGGGTGTCGGATCCATTAAATCCTTTCAATGTATCGTCGCCATCGCCACCCACCAGCAAATCGTTACCTTGCCGACCCGAGAGTAAATCTGCTTCCGATGTACCTATGAGCGTCTGATCTTGCGCCATTTACTTTCCACCCTGTTTACTAACGTTATAGTGACTACGCTATAAGCTTTTTACATACCAACTTCTTATAATTACTATTTTTCAATGACTTATATTAATTCCACTACTTTGCAAATTGCGAATTCCGAGAATCAGTCGCAATTTGCAAATGATATATTGAAGGGACCAACGGCCCAGACCTATACCCCGTCATCGAAAATTTTAGCGGTGGTTTGACGATTAGCCGAAAAGCGGAATACCTGATCCATACGCGTGAGCGAAAATAGCTCTAAAAGAACAGGATCAGCGATACCTTCCAGCACTAAACGCTGAGGAGCAAGCATTCTGTTACGTAAGCCGACAAGCAAACCCAAACCTGAGGAGTCAATAAATTTCAGCTCGCTACATACCAGCACTACATGCTTTTTACCGGAAAACGAATCTTTGATCCTTGCTCTAACAGAATTTACGTTGGCCGCAGTCAAACGCTCAACTTTCAGCTCAACAAACTCCAACTGCAAACTTTCTTCCCCAACAGACCGACCGCCAAACAGGCCGGCAAAACTAAGCTTCATGAAACGCCCTTCCGAATGAGTTAAGAATAGGCCCGAACAAGTAACGCCAGACAGGTAGCGTCTCTCCCTTGATCGTAAGCTGAGTGCGCATACCAGGATAAAGCGCTAATCCACTAGCACTTAAGGCCTCTGGTTCCATGTCGATTTCAACTTCGTAGTAGCCCTTCCCGTCGTCTGTTTGCACGAGGTCAGCGGAAACTAACCGGAGTGTACCTTTCACCGGCACCTGGCCACGCAGGGAGTACGCACTGAAGACAATGTCCACAGGACTTCCAGGGCGCACCAGATCGATATCGTCCGGCTTAATCTGACCGACCACTATTAGAGCA
>Ga0102951_1000856_pt1 | contig 11269 bp, 3 predicted proteins | sample SalPonA_B_H2O_MG_FD_78507 | JGI IMG/M metagenome (GOLD analysis project Ga0102951, IMG submission 78507) | Water microbial communities from South San Francisco under conditions of wetland restoration - Salt Pond MetaG R2A_B_H2O_MG | ecosystem: Environmental > Aquatic > Non-marine Saline and...
CGATTTCACGCTGAATTTCAGAATTGTCATGGGACGAAAGAACAATAATAGGTATCTCATGGCTACCTCGAGCCACGCGGACGAGCGACGAAAGTGCCAAGCCATCTAGTTCGTCCATTACTATATCCGTGATTAACAGATCTGGACGAAAACGAATGATCAACTCAAATGCCTGATTGGGACTCTGTGTGGTCATCAGATTGTACTGACTGCCCAATGTCGCTTTGATAAAGCTTAGGATCAGAGGATCATCATCTACAGCCAGTATTTTAAAGTCCGAGCTCATCTACTCTTTCCCTTGTTGTTTTTCGTTAGTCTCGCTCAAACATCGCAATGAATTCAAGCCATTAGGATAAGTGGCACCTGATTCTAGATGGTCTAAGCTTTAAAAGTATATACGGAGTAACCCATGATTTCCCCAATTGCGATCGTAAAGTTGATAAGAGCAGAGCTTCAGGCTGAAACCCCAGAGATTTTGCGGGCCCTTCTCGATCGCTGCCCCAGAACCCTCGAGGATGAGAACTGGCGGTGGGAGCTGCGCGGATTTACCTCAGCACTGGCCGCCCTCGGAGAGATTACCCAGGAGTCAGAGCAGCGTATTGATCAGACTCTCTTCCCTGGCGAGGATTTGAGACGGCGGCGGTTGGCTCGATCCAAATCCTATTCGATTGATATCTACACGCTCTCTCACGTCAAAGAGGTGCGCAAGTTTCAATTTGACGTTCCAGGCTTAAACCCGTTCGACGCCTACGCCAAACTGGCAATGCGCGCCAGTTACAATCAACTGAAAGACATTGATGTGGCGCAAGTGTTTCTAGGGCGATCAGATGAACGCACCTCAGAGCAGCTTCCGATTAAAACTTTTTCGCGGGACGAAATCGTACTACCAAGGGGATTGTAGTTTTCGGCCAACCAGTTCAAAACTACACCAAACCGTCGTCCGCCCCCGCTGTTTAACTGGGCGCCGATTTAGATCCGCTGCCCACCTTTTAGCAAGCTCAAATAGCTGAACGAATAGCCAACATGCTTTTATGAAATTGCGGGTATCTCAACAACGACTGATCTTAGATGGGCCAAAAACCTAAAGTTAAAACTTAGGTTTTCTGTATTTAATGTATTAAAACAATGCTTTAGATATGTTTATTAAAGCTATAAATAGCATTAATTCTCTATTTAGATGTTGCACGTGAAACTAATACTAACTATCAAACAGACTCGCGAACCAACTCGACTACACTCCTCCAATCCGCAGACCAGACGCGGCCACAGCGCGAATGAGTTCAGATTCGGATCTTAGATTAAGCTAATCTTTGTTTAAAGAATTGCGCCATTTACGAAGTCTCACAACCTACCGACCGCCAGATTCGTATTTGTAAAAGCATGCATAAAGAGGCGCTAGAACATGCGCAAGATGGAGATATCGATCTTCGTTTGAACTTAGTCTGGTTTGATGAATTGTGGGCTTTACGGAGTCTCACAACCTACGAAGTGCAGGTTCGTGCGAAAACCCGAATAAGGAAGTGTTAGAACTTGCGTACGATGGAGATACCGAAGAAGGACTGCGCATCACTCTCGACGTTTGAACGGCTAATGTAAGCATACGCCGAGGTATTCTCACTCAGATCTGCGCGCCCAAAGAGGCCTACCGACATGGCGGAGCTATCCTCTAGATTACCCCCACCCGAGAGATTACCAGCATCAAAATGCACGCCCAAATCGACTTCCTGATCAAAGAGAGTCGTTGGCTTGAATAGCTCGACCTGGGAGACGATGCGCTGCTCACCGCCACCCCCGCTGAGCTCTTTGGAGGCACCCAAATAGGATGCTTTCACGCCGCGCACACTGTCTGAACCACCCAAATAGAGCCTCTGATCCAGCGGAACAGCCTCTTGCCCAGCAAGCACAGCACTTCCCGATACCCGAGCTTTGACCATAAAGCCTGTCTGCGCTACTGGAATTCGGCCCGTGTCGTAGTCTATATCCGCTCTAACATAACCAGCACCGATCGATAAGTTATGCCCCGCATCTACGCCAAAGGACAATTTATCACCATCCACAACACCCGGAGATAGATTAGCTTTGAGCTCAGCTCGAAGTAGCGTTTGATCGGCAACAGCTTGCGGCGTGACACCAGCATCAGACTTGGGATCAGATTCGTGTAGGGAGACCCCTATACCCGCCTCAGCGAGGTGCAACGAGCTTTTACCGGAGAAATCCCTCCAACGCCCTGCAAGCTCGGTCGTACGTGATCCGAAATATCGATAATCCATGGGCGCCGTCTTAAACTCAAGATCAACTTGATTCTCAAGGTCATAGTACAGAGGGGCCGAGAGATCGATCTCGTACTTACCATCAATATCACTACCTACACGATAATCGAGATAGCGAAGCCCTCGGTAGTCAAAGAAGTGGCGCCCTTTCACAGCCCCAAACAGCTTACCGCTGGACGTCAGGCTGGCACCCAGACTTAGCTGACTCTGACCGGCTTCACCCACCAGCTCCGCGTCATAAACACCAGGTTCTTTCGCGTAGTAATCAAAAGACCCATTGCGCACAAAACCGAGCCCCTCAAGACGATCAATCGCCTTTACATACTGAGATTTACTCAGCGGCTTATTCTCTAGCTCTTGCATGAAACTCGGGGCTAGCTGCAACGACGGATCCAATACCTGGTTCACACCAATGGACTCTATGCGCATCTTCTCACCGGTATCGATACGCACACCATCAGCCAATTCTAACGACTGTGCTTGAGGGAAGCCCAAAGCATCTAAGCAAGATAAAATCTCATCAATCGAACCACCTGTATCACCGCTATCTAATAGCGCACAACTCAGAGTCTCAGACTCTAGCCGCATCCAGCTCAATAGACGTTGGGTATCCTCTGGCTCGCGCAAATCAAACACGTAGGTGATCGGCTGATCGGTCATCGGCGGCATCACTATCGCCGACTCATCTGGGCCTTTGAAGCCCTCTTTATCGATATTCAGTAACTCAAACGGATCCAGCCCGTTGGTTGCCGCCAGCATATCTCCAGATACATTGCCTTGAATAACGGATAACCCAGGCTCTACTTCAATCACTGAAGCCTCAGCCCTGTGAACAGACCGCTCAGGCGCTTGCTCAGCAAGCCCTAAGCTTGATTCAGAAGCAACTCGCCGATCGCTACCCGCAGACTCTCTCGCGGATGACTCAGGCACTGCTGCACCCAACTGCGCGACGATTGGAGGGGCACTCGCAATGACCGAGCTTCTCACCACAGGGCCAAACTCATGCTCCGGGCTAACCTTTTGCTGCGGATTAGCCTGCTGTTGGGGGTTAACACTAGCTTGCGGGCTAACCTCTCCAAGAATCTTCGCCACCTGTGCAGTTAGATTATCAGGCTCGACAGGTACAGACAAAACGTCACTATCCACCGCAGGTGCATTGAGCGCAATCTCTGGATCGAAGAGACCAATAGCAACATCCATCGAAGGGTTAGCTATCGGCTCTGCAGAGTGAGTGGAGACAGCCTGCTGCCCTTGAGCAACCTGCCAAGTAGATAATTCAGTAAACTCAGCATCAAAAGAGACAGTATTAGAAATATCAGCCTCTGATTTAAGATCAGACACCAACTGCGTAGAGGCTAGCTGACTCGACGCAGGCGCGCGCTCCAATGTAGCAACTGAGACCGAGATACCGGGATCCGCGACATAACCTTGATTCGGGTGCGCAGAATCGATTGTGCGGGAGTCATATTCATGCTCCCGCTCCAAAACTCTATTCGGATAATCAAATCCACTGGCGTGCTCTGCCTCAACCCATAACGGCTGGTCTAAACTTTGAGCTCGCGGCTGCCCGGATACAGTATTCATCGGGAAAGGTTTAGATAAATCAAGTTTACCCACCCCGCCTGAATCCAACACTTTCGGCCCGAGATCATCAATAAACCTGACCGTCGGTTCGGGCACTGATTGCCCTAAAATTTTAGCAACCCTTGCTTCAAGATCGTCGGCTTCGTCTGACTCCGAAATTTCGTGATAGTTGATATCCTCAGGATTCTCATCGTGAAGAACTGTGGTTGAGATCGCAAGCGCCTCTTTTGTAGTGAACGTATCACTTTGCGCGACGATCGGAGCCTGGTTTTCAGAGCTAGCACCCCGGTTTTCAACTAAATCATAATCCTGGGCGACTGACACCAATGGAGCAACAACAAATTCAGCCGATACAACCCAAGGCAAGCCCAGAATCGATTTAACCGACTGTTTTTCAATTGGTTTTTTGAGAATTTCAAGCTCGCCACCTGCCAGTTCGGTGCGTTGATTAGCCGCAGGCACCCTATCTTGAGTATCAATAGCAACGGCTGGCGCTAAATCAGCGGGGCGCAAATCGGCCGAATTCACTTGGATCCTTTCACCGGTATCGATCTGAATACCGTCAGGGAGTTCGATCATATGGGCCTGCGGATATCCAATTCGATCAAGACAGTCCAATATCTCGTGAATCGCGGCACCCTCAGCCGTCTCCAGGATCGAACACCCTTTAGAGATCGGGTCTAAACGCATCCACTTAATCAATCTCAGGGTATCTCCACCTGATTTGAGATTGAAAACCTCCCGCTGAGGTCGGCTGGCTAGAGAAACCAGTGCATTGGAGGCATTGGAGGCATCCGTGGGTATAGATGAGAGCTGCGTAACAACCTCTCTCGCTGGTATTGGCTTGTCATCTGCAGCAAATCTAGCGTCTGCAATAGCGTACTCGCCTGAACGGCTTCTCTCTTGGGTAGATCTGGGTGCTATTAGTTCCGATTGATCAGCGGCAGGATAAGAAACAGCCTTAGGTTGATCATCGTCTGCACCTAGAGTAGCAATCTCCGCCCTGGTAATTTTCAGATGGTCAAAATCAGCCGAGTTGGTATGCTCTGTATATTCAACCGCATCAGAGAACTGGGATTCAGATCGATCCTCAATGCCAATTTGATATTCGGGCGCCAGCGATACAGGTTCTGAAGGATTGTTATCGACCGAATTTAGTTCGGGAACAGGTTCCGCCAAAATTTTGGCAATAATTGCATCAATATCGTCTTTTTCTGCATCAAAATCGGACTCTGTCTGCGCTATCGGAGCTCCAGCAACAGAATCAGATTGAATCTGCGCTTCTATGACCTCTTCTCGTGTCTGCACAACAACCTCAACAAGATCCATGGATCCCGCCGGAGGCATCGGGCGATCTTTCTCTTTATGACTCGGGGTCGACGGCAGCGCCAAAAGCTGTTCAAGGCTTATGATACGGGGTGTTCCAGGCGATAGTGTATCGATAGGCCGTAACCGAACTAACTCTGAGTAGGGACTCTCATTTCCGCGAATATCTAGCTGATAGGCTGATACTTCCACCGCTTCACTACCATCAAACACACCGGGTAGCGCCTCATACAGATCAAATCCTGCCTGTGTGTTGAGAGAGAACCACTGTTCCAGATCGTCTGGCTGAACAACAAGCCCATTGATGGTTACGACTGGAAACGCACCTACAGGTAGCGAAAAACCGCTAGCGTACCGATCCGAGGCTTGGTTCTCGAGCTCTATAATTTGAGGGGATTGGGGAGCAATCGTATCGATTAGACCGAGATTGAGTATGGCAGGCTCAGAAGAGACATTACCCGCTTGGTCAACAGCAAAGGCCCTTAGTTGCAGCACTTCTGTTCCGTCGAAGGCTCCTACCTTCGCCAAATAGCGGTCAAAACCCTGGGCATGTTCAATCGTAAATAGATCATCAAGCTGAGATCCCGTAAACACGACTCCGTTTACACTCAGCTCAACAATGGAGTCCCCCTCAACGGCAAATCCCTGCTCTACAACTGCGCCAACAGCAGGCTGCACCGCTAAAAGCAGTGCACTAAGTAGATGAGGAATTCGGTGGAGCGGGTTCACACTCAGACTCCGCTAGCGATAAACAAAGTCTAATGAAGTGGCTCGATCGATCTGGGCTTGACGCATCTCCGCTCTAAATTTGTTCAGATCTAATTTTGCCGAAAGTAGCTCGTCGAATGTCGACAGCAACTCAAAGAGTGAAACACGCCCTGCCTTAAATAGACGTTCTTTCGACGCAAGTTTCATCCCAATAGTATCGATCGCAAGCTGTTGATTAGGTATCACCTCGTCACGCAGGGTTAAAATGCGCTGTTCAAGACTTACTAGGTTACGAATTCGGCGCGAGTTGCTTACTTCTCTTTCAAAACTTAGCGCACCCACCTCAGCTTCGAGCGAAACTGCACGTGCAGCCTCAACACGCCCCATATTTCCGTACGAGACGTTCATTTCGAGGCCCAAGCTAGAGTTCTTGTCGGCACTATCATCAACAGGGACAGCGCCAACCACATCCAGATCAGGACGTAACGAGAGTTGGCTTGCTTCCAGCTCAGCTAACTTGCTCTCTATCCGAGCATCCAGCAGTGAAATGGATACATTGGTAAACTCTTGAGTTAGCGGATCAACCGAAATCTGTTCTTGCGGCACGTCATCCAAGCCGAGCTCTTTTAGTTCGGGCGTGCAGGCAAGAAGATCCAACTCATTTTTGATCTCCTGCAACTGCAGACGGTTTTCTCCCACCCGGTTACGGTTCTGCCAAACTTTAGAGAAGACGGCGTTCTTGTCGCTTTCCGAGGAGAGAGCCACTTTTGAGCGACGCTCGACACGATCAAGCACCTCCTGCTGCATCGCAACGATCGCTTCGAGTGTAATAATGTCATCGCTTAGACGATCAAAGTTAGACTTCTGCGAAAGCAGCTCGGCTAGGGTTTTAAGCCCGGCCTCGCGGCTTGTTAACTGTTCAACCTTCAAGCGAGTCTCAGAATATTTCTCGTTGGCCTCAAATTTACCGAAAGATAGTAGCGTGTAACGCGCTGAGGCGTTCAAGCTACTGTTATTAGAGTTATCCGCAAGGTATTTGCCGTTCGCCGAGAGGGAGAAGCTTGGCAAACGCTTTGCTTTCTCAGCTTCAACCTCACCCGCAGCGACACTAACAGCCGCCTCTCGCGAAATAATCTCTGGAGAACAAGAACCAAGCTCGTTCAGTAGCTCGTCTAACGTCGTAGCTGCACTACTGACATTAGAAGCCAAGATCAAAGAGATTGAGATACGTGGTAAAAATTTTGCAACACTCATAATGAACTCTCGGTTTTAGCCCGCTTGAGCGGATTTTCCTGAGTCAATCGAAATTGACACTATGGGTGACAAGATAGCTTTAATTGTCACTCATGTCAATAATGTCGTTTAATTTTTGACCAAATTGTCATGTTTCACGTGAAATTGACAGGTGCGAATGTCACAAAAAAGGGCCTGTCACAGTGACAGGCCCTTTAAATGGCTGAGAAACTGACTGAATTGTCAGTTTAGCCAGTTACCACTGGTACTCCCAGGATGTGTCATCTTGAACGTAAGTGCTATCCGCTAGCTTAACCTTCAGCTCTAGTTCGACTCTGTCATCATCCGCAACCGCGTTAGATCCAGCAGCACCCGTTGTATCCTTATTCGTCAGATCTAGGTTGGCTGCGTCAACCACATAGGTTCCACTACTGATATCACCGGCTGTCAATGCGTTACTGGTGTAGAGCAACTCACCATCGACATAGAGTTCAATAATGTCACCATCGCTGGCATCGGAGACATCCAAGTAAAGATCAAACGCGTTGTCCCCTGTGGCGTTATTACTATCGTCGAATCCTACAACACCATTGATCGCGATCTCGTAGTCATCGGTATAGTCACCATCCTCGTTGATATCGAAGCCCAGGAAATCGACTCGGTTACTTTGGTTACTTAGGTCATTCAGCTCGGTCAGAGTATCAATCGACTCTACCGACATCGAAGCGATCAAACCGCTCAACTTACTAGAGACGCTGGCATTATCACCTGCGGCAAATAGGCCAATCGTTTCAAAGGCAGCTTCGTTTGCATCAGTACTACGGTCATCTGGATTCAGCACAAGTGTCCATGCGTCCACGATCGCCTGAATCTCGGTTGCAGAAGCAAGATCCGCCGAGCCGATTTGAGCAGAGTTCAAAGAGCTATTAATCGCCTCTAAATTCCACTTATCGACGCCATTAACACCGGCGGTGATGTAGTCACCAACACTTGGATAGGTCGCAGTGGCGGTATCATTTTCCGCCGCCGCTTTTATCAGAGCTAGCGCATTGGTTGCTGTTCCGTAGGTAAACTCCCAGTTATCTGACGTACTAAGAGTGGTTCCAGAGCGTTCAACCACCACTTTTAAAGTGGCGTGCCCAGTTGCAGGAGCACCACTGGCCAAGTTTAGGTTGGACGTATTCACATACCCATCAGTCACATTACCCGCGGAGAGTGTGATGGTCGATATCAGACTAGATCCGTTAAATACGCTAACCACGTCGCCTGCAACGGCATCAACGAGGTTGATACGGATAAAGTCGATCGACGACTGTCCTTCAGGCTGACGTGCACCGCTTTCACGCACGGAGTAGGATGCCAAACCGTTCAATGCACCGTTGGCGCTAACTTGCAGGTAATCAATATACGCATTAGTTGATACCAAACCATTTAATTGATCAACACCATAAGGCATCTGAGTATTGGATTGTAAACGTGCCAATAGATTGGCCATCGCTGTATCCGACACCGAACTGTCGTTGATCAAAGCATTGAGATCAGAAGACGTGAGCCCAATGTTAGCTGCGTCCTCACCCACGGTCTGATTAATTACGCGATACAGCTTGGCAGCAGCCGCTTCAAATGCGAGCGTCTCGCTGTCGGAATCGACTGTCGTTGGCTCGCGGTAACGATAGAGATCGTTCAGGAACGTATCGACGGGTGTGAGCACTCGAGTCACAGCAGCTGATAGCGTTGCAAAGTCATCGATCTCACCCTGGTCATAGCCGGCTTGTATCAACTCGTTGACCAGATCCACATAGTGAGCAGGAACATTGTTTATACCCGCTAATTTGTAGGTCTCATAGGTCGGAATGCTTGTGCCACTGCCTGCGTAATCATCGATTAAAGCAATCGCTGCCAAATGGTTGCTGTGCCCTGTTACTACAGCTGCTTTACCCGTATTGAAGTCAGTGAGCGCAGACAGGGTTTCAAACGATCGATTGACCGAGTAGAGATTCTGATCTGTTACACCATTGTAACCTGCAACATGGTAATCCACGGTCGAAGGCACGGTGTTAGTGCTATCAGCAACATAATCTGAGATCAGGCTGTACGCAGCACTCTGGATGGCACTCGCCTCAGATATCACTGTTTGAATACCAGCAATCGTTGTGAACTCCAGTTCACTTAAGTTAGCCGATGCCGTTTGAGCACCGGTGGCTTTCCAAGTGATCACCAAATCATCACCGCTCAGTGCGATGGTGAAAGGGGCTGCCGTATAGTCGCTGTCCGACTGCAATGCATTTATCAAGTCTGTTGCAGATGTTGCATCAGCTAACTCACCGCTACTAAGCGTAACGTTACCTACAACGAGATCATAGGAGTGAGAAGCCACTTGCATATCCGCAAGGCTGAGCTTGATAACCTGTGCATGAGTGCTATCACCCTCTACGGCTTCTGCACCCTCTCGGTAGCCCGAAATCACCAGGTCATTCATGGCGTTAACGAGCTCTTCAGACACTTGAGATAAGCCACCCTCAAGGTAATCGGCCAGTACAGGTTTAACAGAGAGACTGCTTGAGTTTTTCACCATGAAGCTGACTTCGTCGACCCCGACCATAGTACCTGCTTGGCTATAAGTCCCGCCGCCGCTGGCAGTCTCAAGGTTTTCGGTCACCGATATACGATAACCATCGTAGGGTTTCGACGCACCAACCTCGTATGTCTGGTAGTCCGGTATATTCGACAAAGTTGCTGCGGTCGTTAACGGTATTGTGTTGCCGTTAGTATCCTTGAGCGGTGCTTTTTCGAAGTGCTTTATCAGTTCCCACTGGCCAGTCTCAGAGTTAAAACCTTCTACATCAAAGGTAGAGGGTATACGTCCTGGGGCGCCGGCCCACTCACCGCTATCACGATGATAGATACGGATAGACTGCAGCAGATTCTCATCAGCATAGAAGCCCTTAGAGTCCTGCCAGCCAATGATGGCAGGTTGTGCCTCAGTAGCATTCCAAAAATCGATGAAGCTACCATCATGTGAATTTACGTCGGTATTGTTATCGTCAATATCGAAGTGGTTCTGCACCTCTTTGAGGACGCTGCCATCAACTGCGGTTTCTGTCCAAGATCCCTGAACCAGACCATCTTTGAAATTCGCAGAGTCTATGCCACCGTACTGATCTCTAGGCCCTGAGGTGTAGTTAAACAGGTCACCGTAACTCTGATTGAGCGACTCTCCGAAGAGCTGGTACTGTTCAATTTTAGCTAGCAGAGATGCCGGGCCAACCAGGGCTTGTATATCGTCAAGTGTCGGCGACCAAGCCGGACTTTGATCAAACACCGCCTGGTTAACAGCTTCGACGTTTGAGTACGCATCAATTAATCCGCCAGGTCCTGCAACGCCAGTAATCCCGATGAGATCGAAGTCAGCCGCAGTCGGTGCAGGTCCTGCGTCGGTCACACCGTACTTCACGATTTTCTCGAAGGCATCGAGCTTGTTCTGTCCAGCTGTAATCACACTCTGTTGTTCAGCCTGAGTACCCGCGGCTGTATTATCACCAGTCCCAACTGTTGCGTTAGCGAAGAGGACATTTGCCATACCCAAGTTATAAGCGTTTACGCCGGTTATTTGCGCTAGAACGTAATCTTTCAAGGTTGGCGGAGTACCATTGCCGTCTGAATCAGCCCACGCAGAGATCTTAGCAACCGCATCTGTAACCAGAGCGTCAACCTGGTCGATCAGCTCTTTCTGGGTATCAAAATCTACTTTCTGCGAACTGGAAGCAATCGCCTCCATTACGGAAGCTATATTGGCGGCAGATACGTTATTGACCCCTGCGGCCGTAAAGTCAGCCAGACTCACTTGGTCAATGGTGCGAGCCACCGCGATGGTTTCACCGCCTCCCTGAGTGAGTGTGAGACTGTCACCGTCTGTTAGCGTCCACGTGCCAGAACCCGTGCCTGAGGTTATTGTAAACGCAGCACCATCGTCTCTTTGAATACTCACGCCGTCTGTCTCAGCGGTAATTGTAAAGCCAGAAAAGAGCGATAGATCGGCTGACAGCGAGGCTGCAACACCACTCCAGCCACTATCATTGCTGTAAGTTGCACTTAGCACCTCAGCTGAACCGTAAGGTCCAGTAAGGGTAAGACTAATCATCTCACCA
>Ga0102951_1000857_pt1 | contig 11267 bp, 12 predicted proteins | sample SalPonA_B_H2O_MG_FD_78507 | JGI IMG/M metagenome (GOLD analysis project Ga0102951, IMG submission 78507) | Water microbial communities from South San Francisco under conditions of wetland restoration - Salt Pond MetaG R2A_B_H2O_MG | ecosystem: Environmental > Aquatic > Non-marine Saline and...
AAAAGCAGCGTCAGCGTGGGTACAAGCCCATACATAATCTTGTCAGGCGGGGATACAAGAACCAACAGCAAGGAGCCGATTGAGCCAAAAGCAATCAGAACAAAACTAGCAGAGCGCCTGAGCTTTGCGCGAAACTCGACAAGCTGTCTGGGAGGACTCTTCGTTAATGCATCAATACTGGCTTTTTGGGCGGCCGGTTGGATAGCCACATCAGCAAAGCGATTCAGGCGGGATATTATTCTTTGACTAATGCTCACACCAGTTTCAACTCCTCACACCTCTATACTATCGGCATACACAAGCTTTACCGAACGATACAAAAACTGTCCCAGCATGATTCATGCCACTATTGCTGATCTATTCGGATCCAATTCACAGCGTCTTCCGACTTGTGAACTCTATGAAATCACACTGAGCTAACCGATAACTCACTCAAGTCACTAAAGCAACACCAGTTCAGAACGCGACTCCATATTTATTGCAAAATGCTAAGAGGGGATTTTGCGCGAACGACCGCTTTTGCGGGAAGTTAGCCTTTCAGCCTAAAGAGGTAAAGGCCATCTTCGAAAAGAAGATGACCTTTACAGTACTACGATTTGAGGCTTAGAAATAACTCCGCCACCTCATCGAATGCCGCAGATGAAGCACAGTTTGTGTCATGCACAAACTGATCAGCCCAATCCACTGACTTTCGATCGCCCAAAGGCAACTTAGGCATCACAATCTCTGCAGATATACCCAGCTCAGCCAGATTATCCTTGAGTTTACGAGCACCCAAGCTTCCTGCACGTGTCCGATCATTGTCCGCAAAGATCAGTACTTTTTCGATACCCTTAGGTGGACGAAACGATGGCATATGTGAAGCCGATAATACCGACCAACATGGTAAACCACCTGTACCTTTCATAACGGATAGTGCCGTTTCCAAACCCTCAGCGATGCCGATAACTTTCAGTTTTCGAGCATCATCAAGAGACTGCTGACCCATCGAGACAATCAAGCCCTTCACAGGGGTGTTGACCGATGGAGTCTGCTTACGCGCGGGAACACGATCACCCAAGTCCAGCTTCTTACCTTCTGCAGTGAGAAAGGTTCGATGCAGAGCAATAGGATGACCGGCGTTGTTTCGAACAACTGCCAACAGAGCTGGAAAGTGTCCTAGCAACTTGCCGTTAAGCTTGTAAGCTAACTTCGGGTAGAATTTGAAGCAGTCATTAAGATACGCTTGATCCAGAATACCTCGGCTATCGAGATAGATCTGAGCAGGCATCGCCAACATATGATCGATTGTCAGAGACTGATCCCAGAGACTGGTCAGCCAACGACGTAAATCGGTGTCATCGAAGGTTTTGCTCTGCGAGACAGCTTGAGCCGAGATAGTCATATCTCGAAGGTAGAGGCCTTGATCCTTTTTAGCATCATAGCCTGCCACCCACTCAGCCAACTCATCAAAGATTTCGATAAACGACTTCTTCGTAACGGCCATTAACAGAGAGATACCATCGGGCAAAGAGCCTTCTGATCCCCAGTTCTGTTTCCAACCGCCGCCTGTCTGATCGACGTCTTTAAAGACTCGAAAGCCATCAGTATCGCCATCAATCGGACAGACTACGTTATTACCCGGTTGCTTTAACGCCAGCGCCAGTTCAGGAGCGAGAGCGTAAAGCGCATCACTCCAACGACCAGAAATTCGGCGTTTTAACGCTGCCGAGTCGCGTTTTTGAATACCCATAGCAGCCTCCTTAAGACGTTGGGTTTAAATCCTCGATCTTGCTTAGAGGTGGTTAGGTATTGCACGTCGCATGAATAAGACCCATGTGCCAAACGCAAACTGATATTTACGGATGATCAGACGGTCTTTTTCAATAACGCTTTCAACGCGAACAACAGTGTTGTGCTTAGTGGTAGTGTAAGTAGTCATAGTGCGTCTCCAAAGAGGGCATACAACTACTCCCAGAGGGCATCGTTATATGCCCTACAGGGTGGGATCCATCATGGATCGTGTGTGTGAAGTTAGTTACAACCGCAACATAAAAATCTTGCGGGTAGTGACGCGAGGCGTCGAGAAAAGAGCAGAGGCGAACCCCTGCCCAACGAATCAAGCAGCTTTACGCTTCTTGATCGTATGCACTTTGCCATCACGAGTCGTGATAACAGAAACCGCGACGGTTTGTTTGGCTTGAGCTTTAGGTTCAGGCATATGCCAACCTATTGCTAAAGCAGAGGCGACAGAGCCGACTCCTATCAAAACACCAATAACTGCGTATGCAGTCGTAGAGGCTCCTGCGAACCCATACGACAGCATAAATGCCCCAAAGATCATCAACAATGCGATGAGCGTGTGACAAACATCAGTAGCTGCTTTATTCATAGCGGTGCCCTCCAAAGGCTTGGTTAAAGTGTGTACAACAGTGTGGTTATTGTGTGTGCCGTAAAGGCGCGAAGGCGAGTCAACGACTCTGTTCAGTGATCAAAGAAGATCGAGATGTGGTCAGTGACGCATAAAGGCGCAGGTTTCAGCGTCGAGTCCTGCTTTTCATCATTGCTTCAATAAGAAGACAACGAAGAAACTTGTTTGAAGATATATCCAGTGTAGTAGCTTGTTAGATGTTAGATATATGTTCAAAAAAGCTACGATGCCCCATAGGGGCACCGCGTCTTTGGTTAAGCAAGACCCCAATGGGCTCGCTCGAATTGAAGCTGCTCACGCAACTCCTCAGGATCGACACCTGCTGCTTTACAGCAGTTGATGAATGAGAACGGATAAACTTCATCACTGAGCGGGTCGTCAGTTAAGATCCACTTCCAAGCCATCTGACTGGCTTTAGAGGTGACCTTGTACTCCGCACCGCCGCGTGATTTGCCAAAGGCCTCACGGATCGTACTGCATAGCAGCTCATCCGCAATACCGCGCCACTCCGTTTCCGAAATGTCGCTCGGTAGCACCAGTCGATCTCCCTCGCTAAGCTCAGGGGTACTACTGAATACCGATTCGGCAGCCAACTCATTTTCATCAATCAGCTCAAGAGATAACATCTCCTCAGCGTGAGCATCACCGCGCTCAGCGGCATCAAACAAAGCAAACATATCGTTTTGCATGGTCTTCTCCTTGGAGATAGACCCACCCCCAGAAGGGAGTGAGTAATCTCCCTTCGTGGGTGTGTGTAAAACAACGTGTTACGAGGCTTTCAAAAACTGCTTGGCCAAGGCAAATAGCGAACCGTTAAGATCCTCTACCTGCTGAATGACTTCAGCATTCTTAAAATACCGTTGGACAGCATAAGATCGTATGCCGATGGCATAGATCTCGATGTCAGCGCGATCGCAAAGCCGGCTAACATACTGAACGACCTCCCCATCACTGGGGGAACCGTCAGTAATGACCACCATCACCCTACGCTCTCGCCTAGACTCGGAAGCAAGCTCCCGTAGTCCGTACATCATCGCTTGTCCCATTGGCGTTCCTCCACTTGCATGAACTGCAAAGCGTTTGAGGTTAGGGCGAACAGACTGGCCTCTCCGTAAAATCGGATTGACCGCATCTCTAAACCCAAACACGCTAACCGCGACATCCGCTTGCGGAATCGAGGCTATCGCTAACGCCAAACTGACGCAGGCAGCATTGGCAGTACCTTGATCGCCGGACATAGAACCACTGGCATCCAGCAGAATATGTACCGATGTATCAATGCGCTTACCCTTCTCCTTGTGGCGGAAGATATTTCTATCCCCTGCCATCGCACGACCTAAACGGCGAGAGTCCATACGTCGGCCTTCCTCTCTTAACGAGCGGACAGCCTTCGTTTCAGCCTGCAGCAGTGCAGTGATTTGTGATCGAAGTTTGGTGGATGCTACAAGCCCTTTATTCAAAGACTCTTCGCTTCCCATTCCCCAATCACTACCACTGATTTGCTTGCCAGCAGATAGATCAGAGTGCATATAGCGCTCATCACCGGTCTGCTCCTCCGCGGCCTGTGCTGACAGTTCCTCGGCGACTTGCTGCATGACATCCTCGGGCAAACTTGTCTCAGAAAAAATTTGCTGAATGCGTTCATGCGCGCTAGCCCCACTGCCACCAGAAGTGCTACTTGGTGCTTCGTCTGATGATTGCTCACCATCCTTTTTCTGGTTGCCGGGCTGTTCCTGTTGGTCAGAATTCGAGTCATCGCCGTCTGAATCCGTAGTGGATTGAGAGTTTGAATCGCCATCTTCCTGGCCAGCGTCGCCAGCTCCATTTGAACCACTGTTACCGTCTGCATCTGCGTCGCAAGCCGGATCCTGAGAATCTGATCCGTCGCCGGTTGAGTCGCCAGCACCTTCTCCATCCGTATCGGATTGAGAGCTACCTTGAACTTCACCGTGCTCATCTCCATGAGCATCCTCACCCTCACCATTAGGTGATGAGTTTGGCTGCTCGTTTTCGATCTCTTCCTGCAGCACTTTAAGAATCGCTTTCGCAAGTCTTAAAGCGTCCAACGTGTTTTGCATGTCATCGAAGTACAGGTTTAAAAGGCCGTCGAAACGAACAAAGAAACCTGCTGGAAATACCTCTTCTGCCATGCGTAAACAGTCTTCATACATCGGTTGTGACTCAACCAAATCCCACTGGCGCTGCCTGACCGAAGCCAGAACAAAGTTCAGTAGGCGACCTGCTTCATTAAGTTCAGCTGGTGGTGTCTCGTGTTTCTCGGCTACGTAAGACCAGAGTGATCTGAGCTTACGCGCGGTGCCGGGGAACTCTTTCACCATAGCCATCTCAATGCGCGGGTCCTCAAGGATGTTAGTCAATCCTCGTGTCACGCCATCTGATATAGAGTTGAACACTCCAAAATCAGTAAACCTAATGTGAGCTGACTCATGAATTAAATATCCATAAACCAGCACGTACAGCACGTCTCCTGTCACCTCGTCCAAAAACGGGATGTAGATTGTGTGTCCGTCAGTACATGCAGTTGAGCCGCTACAAACGACTTTCACTCCAAAACTGTCACCATAGGCGCCCGCCACGATCGGTAGCGAGCCTCTTAGTGCTTTATCCATAATGGATCTCCTTAGAAGCTACTACGACCGCGAGCGCGTGACGTAATTACAATGTGATCCTCCTCAGCGACCTCGGCAATTAACTTGCCGTGAGCACCTTGAAGCATCGTTTTAACTGAAGTCTCTCCGTTTAGGATCGATTCCAGTCGGCGTTCACTACCGCATGTTGATAAGAACGAGACGACGTGCCCAATAATGGGATCGTCTTTCTTGATCACGCCATCCGAAGGGATAGCATTTTCAAGCTCCTCGAACTGATCGAGCAGGCGGACCAGGCGACCGTTGTTAAAACGCATCGCGTTTAACTTGGCCATCATTGGCTCTAGCTTTGCGACCAACGAAGCGGGCAGTATGTCGTTCTTACGACCAACAAGACCGTCTGCTGCTTGGTTACAAAGCACCCCTACTTCATGCAGTACGCTCGATGAGATTGCCTCTTCATCGAACTCATGCCCAGGTTTAGGTGATATCTCAAGAAGGTCATACCCGAAGTCAAATTTGGCTCCGATGTAGTCCTTATCAAGAATTTGTCGAATAACACGCTCATGCTCGGCATTTTCAGCCAGCCAGTTATCGAGGTTTGAATCAAACTCCATCAGGAATTTGGTTTTAGCCTCAGCAAACTCGCCCTCGATCTGCCTAAGCAGCTCAAGCGCATCCTCAAGGTAGTCGTTTGCCACCAAAAAACTGCCGGCAAAACGCGTTCCTTTAGAGAGCAACACACGCTCAGCCTTACGGCGGAGTGTGTCGAACGTGGTGAGTGCAGAGGGTGGAAAAACCGCCTTCTGACCTCGTTTCAACAATTTTGCTGGTGGTAGCTCACCATCAGCTAGGTAGTCAGAGTCGAGAGCTTTCGCCTCGCCTCCCCATTTGCGCACGCGCAGATGCACGAGCGTACAGCCGTTATGGAATTCCATAGGCCTTCTCCTAAAAGTGTGACGCTACGCGTCGGTGTGTGTGAAAGTGTGTAATCCGTCTCAGAAAGAGACGGATCTGGCTATTTTGCGACGCTGTTCAAGCGTTGCTCCTGCCGGGCGGTCCAAACAACCAAAGGTCATCGCAAGTTCTTTGACAACTGCTTTGTCACTCTCGTAACTCATATCCTTCCAGTGCCAGCACCATTGGATATAAGCCTCTAACTCGCTGTAGCGAGTCGGAAGAGCGTCATTACTATCATCAACAACTTGGGCATTGAGCCGACGCTTCAAAGTGCTTACAAAGAAGAGTCCTAAGACCCCCTCTGAATACTCTGAACCGCCAGATTCTTTGCCATCTCTGATCTGCTGCACAACAGACAGAGACTCGAACTCCTGAGCGAAAGGCTTGATATCGCAATCTTCGTGACCTGTAAGATTGTTAGAGATCTCAACAACGAGTTGTCGAGCCTCTTCAATCGAAAACAGTCGCGTATCAATGCGATACCAAAAACGTGGAGGCAAATCGGGTTCAGGTGGGCTTGATTGAGCAGAGTTGTATACACAACCCGTTGCTTCATCAAATGCCTTCCCTTTCCAAAACAAATAGCCTTTACGTTGTTTCTCACGCAGCTTGTTGTAAAGGTTTCCCTTACAAGTGCGTGCCGTTAGATTGCCTTCGAGTGCGGCCTTTGTAGGGCCGTACCAGCAGTCATAATGACCTCTGGTTGCACTGTCTCTGGCAATCCAGACCTTATCGCTCGTACCTTCGGTACAACGCAGTATTTCGAATGCACTCATAGTTCGTTACCTCCCCATGAATCACCCCAAATACCTTCAGCAATCTCGTGGATTGCCATACGTTGCTCAGGTTTGAGACTGTCGGTGTAGGCCTCTTCAAGACCTTCTCGTAGCGGATTATCTGTATCAGCATAATCAACCACGAGGCCTGCCCACTTACGGAGTGATCGCGTTGTCAGAGGCATACTGATCGGCTGATCAATATCCGAACCTGACAGGAAACGGTCACGCGTAATGTTGGCAAGCTTCACCATCTTCTCTACGACATCAGCACCTTCTGACTGCTCCAAATCGGGCTCGGAAGCTCGCAGGATTTTATGCTCTATCTCCTTGTCCAAATAGGGAACGCGGATCAATCGCTTGCGGTCATTCAGTGCCATTTCAAGTGCAAAAACACCTGAGTAGAGGCCTGTGTCATCACCGTTGCCGGTGGAATTTCCTGTTGCTACAAAACGGAAATTCTTGTGCGGCTTAATCACTTCTCCGCCGTTGTCATCAAGTACTAATGGCAAGCCATCGAGTACATCATGCAAGACGGTTAGGCGACCTGGAGGAATACGATCCATCTCGTTGAGGAGAAAGATGTAGCCGTATTTCATAGCCTTGGCCAAAGCGCCATAACTGTAAACAGTTGTGCCGTTGACCAAATCGGTTTTGCCCAGAAAGTCTGAGACCATCGTATCCTCACTACCATTGGTAGCAACGACGGGATAGTTCAGCTTATGAGCGATGTTGAGAATGGAAGAAGTTTTACCAGCGCCCGCATCCCCAGCCAGCCACAAAAAGTCTTTTCGTGGGTTGTCTAGGAAGTTGTTCACTTTGCGTAAAATTCGACGATCAAACACGTAGTTAGGATCCCCATCAGGGACAGGTAACTGCGGGTTATGTTCAAAACCAGCTAAATAAACGTCTGATTTTGCATCCTCAATACCAAAGCCTTTACGGACGTTAATGGCTTTGGTGCGGTCGGTAGTTTCAATACTCATGGTACGTCTCCTTAGCCCGTCAAGACGTACCAATCCCAAAGGACTGATTCGCCCTTCTGGGTGTGTGTGTTAAAAGTGTGTGATCCATAACGGATCGAAATAGGGTCAGTGACATAGGCGGGTATTTCCAACCTCGTAGCTCTCAATGCCGTGTGCTACTTACTTTGAACTGTCGGAATAACCGAACAGTGTCAAAAACTGCTTCTGCAAAATACACAGGTGCTATGCATTTTGAAGAAGGAGCTGCGATACGGTGACCCGTATCGCATTCCTACTATTAGAAGCTTCCTACCTTCGCTGCTTTCACCTCGTTGCCAATGACATCCTCATTGATCACTTGGTTCTTGCTTAACGTCAGTCTTGCTTCCATCCGATCCGGCTTACGGAATTCTTCTACCTTGTCCTGTGGGATCTCCATCGCTTTTTGCAACTTCGACCAGTCCACTGAACCTTTCTTGTAGAAGCGAGTGATTTTCACGCCAGCATAATCTGCCGCAAGGTAATCACCCATCTCATTCTGAAGCGCCTCAGATAACTCTGACTGCTCCTTCTTGAGCGCCTTTACGCGATCTTCCAGTGCCTTCAACTCCTCTTGGTTTTCAACCCAAGATTCGGCGAGTGCCCTGAATTTAAACTCACCTTGCCCGGAGGCAGGGATGAATAGATCACGCTCAGGATCCAGCTCGGGTGCTGTATCGGTTTGGATCAAGTCCCAAAACGCTTTAGCCGCTTTGAGAATCGCTTCCTTATCACTGTCAGTCACTTCGATGCGAAACTCTCTGACGAGCGGTTCTTCACTGTCACCCTGAGGCTCCATGTAAAAGAACAGCCGACCAGCAGATGCTCCGACTACCGTGGCTTGCACCTTCACCTGCATTTCGTACATACGATATGTAGGTGACTCAATGCCGTTTGCCAGCACTTCATCAAACACCTTCTGAGACGGCGCTTTAAACTCAAAAGGTTCGCCTTCTGAGCTATAGCCATCCAGAGAAGCACGCAGAATTGGCCAGTCTGAGCATTCAGCACAAATCGGAAGTAGAACTTCGTCATAGGCTGATTCTGCAAACTGACGTGCCGCGTCCTCCAAACGGTGTCCACGCTGGATATTAGGATTTCCCGAAAGATCCGGCGGATTTTGTCGACCCGTCTTCTCCATCCAAAGCTCCCGTGCGGTCTTATAAGGCGAAAGCCCTAAGATGACCGGAATATCCGTTGCTGAAATGCCCTGTGCGCGCCATTCCAACCATGCAGGTTCGCCCTGCTTTACTTTTACGATGTGCATAATGTTTCTCCAACGAGTGTGTGCTGGGGGAACAAAGACATCTCCCCCTGGGAGAGCTTGTCCCCCAGGGATTAAGGTAAAACAGTAGATCCGCGATGGATCTATTACGCGGCGTTACCTTCCAAACCCAAATCAGCTTGCGCTTTTTCAAGTTCAGAGCGTGCATACGCCAACTCAGGTAGATGATTCGCGAAACGCGCTTCTACTACCTCAAAGGCTGCTTCGAAGTTCGCAAGCTGGATGCTTCGGTCAACGACCTTGGCAACAAACTTAACGACTTTCTCAGGCAACTCCTGTGCTTTGGGAACGGCAACTTCACCTTCGATGACTGCTTTGCGATCATCTGCGGGTAAGCCTTCGCCGTTATCCTCGTTGATGATGCGAATCGCTTCACCAAACGCAGCAGACGTTTTAGGCCACCATTTAGCGGCTTTCTTGACGATTGTTTTCGCAATCATCTCGTCTTCCCAATTTTTCCAAGGACCAGAGACACCATGCTTCTTCACCATCTCTGACGAATCTCTACATTTGTGAATGTATTCGAGGTTCACCGGATAGTACTGAAACGTGCCATCAACCAGCTTGGTTGTGCAGTACCCACCAACGACAGCACCACGCTCACTGCTCGACGCAAATACATTGCGAGGATGAGTGGGAGCGGTGTACTCGCCGTTCCAAACAAAACCAGCGACTTCGTTCTCGTACACCAGTGTGGGTACACAAGAGCTGATCGCGCCTGCTTGGGCAGCGAGCTGAATCAAACCTTGATACTGGATATCGAGGATGATCTTGCCATTACGGGGTATCAGATTGGCCAGTTTGAGCACTGGGTTCAGAGTCAGACCCACTTTCGCGCACTGGTACATAGCCAACTGCAACGAAGTGGGATTACTGGTCGCAATTTTCGCAGTAAACGAATTACCGGAAATTTGCTGAACAGCAAAGACTTTCTCTTTATCGAACTCAAGGATCGACTGGTCAAACTGAGCAACCGACTTGTCGATTGCGCTCACGAGCACAGGTGCCAAAGCGCCTGCATTGTTGTTACGGTTTGCCATAGGAATTCTCCAGACAGTGTGTGTAAAAGTGTAAAAAAAACCCATCAAGCATCGCTTGTGGGTTTCTTTTCAAACAAAAGATTGGTGAACTTTAGAAGCCGATGTCGTCATCTAAATCCCAATCATCACCTGCAGCTACCGCTTCGGGTTGTTGCTGATGAGTCTCTTGCGGGGCGGCATGACTGGAAGACTTACCATCGATAAACTCAAAAGAGTTCACGGTGATGGATGTCGAGGTGTGTTTCTCACCTGACTTCGACTCCCAAGAACGAACGTTCAACTCACCTTCCAGATAAATGCGATCGCCCTTAGCAAAGTACTGAGAGATAGTCTCTGCAGTTTTGCCAAACGCTACACAGTTCATCCAAGTGGTGACTTCCTGTTTGTCCTTACGACGCTTATTAGTAGCGACGCTGAATTCGCAAATAGACATACCTTGTGGGGTAGCTTTCGATGCGATATTGCCAATACGACCAGCATAAGTAACTTTGTTGATATTCATAGTAAATGCCCTCCTGGGGCTAAGTTAGGGTGTGTGTTGATCCGTGAAGGATCGGTTTGGTTAATGTTGTTATCGGTTACGACGGACAGCTTTATGCGACTCTGAGCGTGTAAACACGCGATCAAAGATGGCATCCAGCAAGTTCCAGACGAGTTTGATAGGTAGAAGCGCAAGTTTTGGCATGAAAATGAGGCTGTAAGCACAAACCAACATACCGATTAAAAACAAAGCTTCGCTAGGTAGTACACCATTCATGATTTCGATCTCCAAAGGAGGGACGAAACCAGCCGAGGCGGATTATCGCCCCGAGGGTGTGTGAATGATTCTTGCGAATCGAGGTAGCTGTAGTGACTCAAATGAGTCGAGTTTAGCTCAATGACCCGGATCCGAAGATCTGCAGAGTGATGGGTCGGGCTCTGCATTCAAACGTCTTCACTTAAGGAAGAGCGTAAGAAACTTTGGAGATTACCTATAGCTTAGAACAAATTTCCTCGACCGCAAGGGCAGTAATACCACCACCTAGTAGTAACTTTTGGATGCTTTTTTCTGTTCTATCGACGTGCTTGCGACTCCATTATTGCGCGTCTGTTTTTGCTTCCACTTCTGGTACACCTGAATCTCTTCCTGCTCCGCTAGCTGATAGATTTTGAGGACGCCATCTGTCTTATGGTAGGTTTTCTT
>Ga0102951_1000861_pt1 | contig 11223 bp, 11 predicted proteins | sample SalPonA_B_H2O_MG_FD_78507 | JGI IMG/M metagenome (GOLD analysis project Ga0102951, IMG submission 78507) | Water microbial communities from South San Francisco under conditions of wetland restoration - Salt Pond MetaG R2A_B_H2O_MG | ecosystem: Environmental > Aquatic > Non-marine Saline and...
AGCGCAGAGAAGGCGATAGAGAACGTATTATACGCATGGACAAAGGAGATAAGTGATGTGGAGTGTACTAGCTAAGATCTTTGGATCAGGTGATGTGATTAAGTCTGGTATTCAGCTCATAGATGACATGCACACAAGCACAGAAGAAGAGATACAGGCTAAGACTAAAGCTAAGACTGACATGCTTAACGCATACGCTCCATTTAAGCTCGCTCAGCGTGTTATAGCCTTTGCCTTTACCTTCGTATACCTAGCTTGCTTTAGCCTTGTGTTGGGCTTTACATTAGCTGAGAGAGCTACTGATGCTGCTATGGTTAAACAAGTGCTAGAAGACTTTCAGATAGGGTATGCAATGCTCATCATCCTCGGGTTTTACTTTTCGGGAGGAGCTTTGGAAGGCATTATTAATGCCAAGAAGGAGAAGTGATGTACGATGAACTACGTGATCAACTCATTCGTCATGAAGGCTTAAGGTTAAAACCATACCTATGCACAGCAGGTAAGTTGACTATAGGTATTGGACGTAACTTAGATGATGTTGGTATTACTAAAGAAGAAGCGTTACACTTACTTGACAATGATCTGATGCGTGTGGTACATGAAGCGCATAGGCATTTTCCTGTTATAGAAGTAATGGATAGTGCACGTGCTGACATCATCTACAACATGCTCTTTAACATGGGTGTGTCCCGCCTACGTCAGTTTAAAAAGATGTGGGCAGCGATAGAGAAACAAGATTGGGATGAAGCAGCTAAGGAAATGCTAGACAGTAGATGGGCAGATCAAGTTGGTATGCGTGCTAATGAACTAGCTAAGCAAATGAGAACAGGTGAATACAATGGCTGAACAACCAGCATACACTGGAGTAACATACGATAAGGCTTACTACCGTCAAGAAGGTGAGAGTCTTTTTGATTATATGCGTAGGCTTGCTGAGCTGCGTGCTAGAGGCATTTTAGGTGGAGGCGGTATGTTGGATACCCCTGCTCCTGCTCAAGCTGAGATAGCTGCTGCAGCGCCTCTAGGAGAGGTTGTAATTAATCAACCTAGTAGCAGTGATAGTTCTGGACCTTCTCGTCCAATCACTAAGCAAGAGCAGTACGAAGGGATGCGTACCATGATGGACTATCCTTTACTTGCTGCAGGTGCTCGTGCATTGATTCCTATGGGATTAGGTCATCTATTCCTACGTGACAGTCAGATAGAAGCTAATGTTCGTAATGCTCAGAACGAAGCAACGGGACATCAGGGATTCTTTGATTACTTGTTTGGTCGTGACGGTGATGTAGTGTTAGGTGACAAGGGTCAAGGTAGCGGTAGTCTTGTTACTGGTAAAGCATCTGACATGCCTTACAGTGCTGCTAATCCATACAGCGATGGTGGTTACTTTGATCAGCTTATGAATGAAGCACGCCAGAACATCATGGGTGGAGCTACTGCATACCCTGCTGATCCTGCTTACCCTAACTTTAATAAACAAACTATGGCAGCACAGCGACAGATGATTGAAGCTGCTCAGCGTGAAGCAGAACTAGCTGCTGCTATTGCTGCAGAAGAACGTGCTATGACTAGAAACTATGGTACAAGTTCTTACAGCAGTGGCGGTGACGCAAGCAGTGCATCACGACAGTCCTCAATGCTAGATAGTGGTACTGGTTCAGGTATTGGTTCAGGTGGCGGTAATGCATCACGTGGATTTAGTACTGGTGGTTGGTAAATAAAGTGTTTACTTTCTTTGTAAAACATGCTACCCTCTTTATATAATATGGTGCACAGATAATGACTTATCTTCAAATGGTTAACAACGTACTTAAGCGGCTTAGAGAACGTGAAGTATCAACCATCAATGAATCTTCTTACTCTAAACTCATCGCTACATTAATTAATGATGCTAAGGATGAAGTAGAGAATGCTTGGGATTGGAGTGCTCTTAAGAACACAATCACAGCAAACACTACTAACAATGTATTCTCTTACATTCTTACTGGCACTGATCAAACCTTAGAACTCATAGATGTCGTGAACGATACCACGAATGTCGTGATGCGTAGAGCATCTGAATCAGATATGAATCGTTGGTTCTTATCTGAAACACCTGCTACAGCAGAGCCGTACTACTACAGCTTTAACGGCACGACAGCAGATGGGGAAGCAATCGTTGATCTATACCCTATTCCTAATGCTACGTATGCCGTACGCTTTAACGTCATCCATCGTCAACCAGACTTGGAAAATGACAGTGATGCTACTCTCCTTCCTACACGACCAATCCTTATGCTTGCATATGCTAAGGCTGTTGAAGAGCGTGGAGAAGATGGAGGTGTCGGAGCATCGTCTGCATATGCTGCAGCAGAGCGTTCATTGAATGATTATATTTCTATGGATGCTGGTAAGAATCCTGAGAACCTAGTCTGGGCGACAGTATAATGGCTAAACAATTACAGAGTGCAAGCGTAGCAGCACCTGGGTTTTTTGGACTCAACACACAGGAGAGTTCTGTAACCCTTGCTGCTGGTTTTGCATTACAAGCAGACAACTGTGTCATTGATAAGTTCGGTAGGCTTGGTGCACGTAAAGGCTATCAGTACCTAACAAATGATGTAGGTAGTAATCTAGGTGGTGCACATCGTTTCCTAGACATCAATGGTACAGAGTACTTTGGTTGTTGGAACCATCAGAACTTCTACGTCTATGATGGAAGCAGCTCGTTTATCCCTGTTACTTACGTTGGTAGCAATGTTATTACTGACAGTAACTGGCAAGCAGCTACACTGAACGATGCAGCTTACTTGTTTCAGCGTGGTTATGAACCAATTTACTTCTCTCCTACGACTGGTCAGATTGATGATGTAGTTAACGTAGGTCATGGTACTGTACCTAAAGCAAACACTGTGCTTAGTGCTTACGGTAGGCTGTGGATTGCTAACACTACAGATAACAAGACTACTGTATGGTGGTCTGATCTGCTTAATGGTGCTAACTTCCAGTCAGGTACAGCAGGAAGCATAGACTTATCGTCTGTCTTGGTTAACGGTAACGATGAGATTGTAGCACTCGGTGCACAGAATGGTCGATTGATTATCTTCTGTCGTAACAACATCATCATTTATGGTGACAACTCAGGACAGACACTAGACCCTGTTCAAATGACGCTTGTAGAAGTTATTGCAGGTGTTGGTTGCTCTGCTCGTGATAGTGTGCAGAATACTGGTGCTGATATTCTATTCTTGTCTGACGATGGATTGCGTAGCCTTGGTCGTATTATTCAAGAGAAGTCTCAGCCAATGCGTGACTTGTCTAAGAATATCCGTGATGAGTTAGTACGTGCTGTGCATCAACATGATAGAGCAACCATTAAGTCTGTGTACTCTGCAGACAATGCATTCTACTTGTTGCTTCTGCCAGAGTATCAACGTATCTATTGCTTTGATATGCGTGCACCGCTGCAGGATGGAAGTGCTCGTGTAACTATCTGGGATAACATACCACATACAAACATGCTGAGTGCTCCTGATGCTCTGTACTTTACAGGCATTGATGGCCTTGCTCGTTACAACGGCTACTCAGACAACGGTAGTGCGTACACAATAAAATACTACACTAACTACTTTGACTTCGATAATGCTACGTCACTTAAGTTTCTTAAGCGTCTAGGTATTACACTCATTGGCGGTAGTGGTCAGGACTTTGTACTTAAAGTAGGCTATGACTACAGCGATAGCTATCGTTCATTCCCTATATCTATTGCTACTCAGGCTAATGCTGAGTACGGTGTAGCAGAGTATAACACTACAGCAGAATACACTGTAGGTACACTGTCAGATACTGTACGTGCTCCAATAGGTGGGCAAGGTAACGTACTGCAAGTAGGATTTGAAGCAACGATTGATGGATCAGAACTATCAATACAGAAACTAGACATATATGTTAAGACAGGAAGAATATACTAATGGCTAACTATACTAAGCTAACAGACTTTGCAGCTAAGGATGCTTTGCCTACAGGTAATGCTGCTAAGATTGTTAAAGGAACAGAGATTGATGATGAGTTGGCTGCAATTGAAACAGCTATTGCATCTAAAGCAAACCTTGACAGTCCTGCAATAACAGGTACGCCTACAGCTCCTACAGCAGCGTCTGGAACTAATACTACACAGATTGCTACGACAGCATTTGTACAAACTGCTGCAGCTAATGCAGTATCAGCAGGTATTAATAATCCATCAGCAGACATTGTTATTAACTCTGTTGAAATGGGTAGTTGGACTATTGAAGATAATGGTTCCACTGTTCTTAACATTGCATATAATGGAACTAACATTTTTAAACTAGATAGCTCTGGTAACTTAACAGTAACTGGAAATATCACAGCTTACGGTACAGTATAATGGCTCTGCAATCATCTGGTGCAATCAGTTTCAGTGATCTCCAGACAGAGTTTGGTGGATCTAATCCTATTAGTATGGATGAGTATTATAAGGATGGTGGTTTTACTCCTTCGACAGTAAGCACTACAGGCACAGCCTCAAGCATGAGCTTTTCAGAATCTGGAGGCGCTTCTGGCTGGCCTAGTCCTGTGTTCTGGCGTTACTACGAAAATGGCTCAGGTCCGATACCTACGATTAACACAGCAGGGCAGTTTTATATTCATTCGTTTTGGACAGATGTTGGATGGACTAGTGGTACTTCTGTATGTGATGTCACTATGACCTTAGATCAAAAGGGAACTTATACTGTTTCAGAGGTTGGTTACAACACAGGCGCTTCACGAGGTACGACTGTATACGTTGATGGTACTCAAGTTGCTAGTTTTGGTAACGGAGGTAGTCATACGTTTACTGTAGATGCACCGTGTACATTACGACTGTATTGCACAATGAATACTATTGGTAACTACAATGCACATACAATTGTTGTTACAGGTAATGGTGGAGCTAGGGAACTTACAAGAACAGTTAATGCAAATATACCTACTTCAGGTGTTATACAGTTAGATGATTTTTATAGTGGCGAAGCTACTTATTAAGAGGAATAGAGAATGGCGGGTTTGTTAGATACAGTTAATGGTTTCCTTGGGACATCCATGACAGGCGGTGATGTTGCTATGGGGCTAGGGTCAGCTGGCCTTGGTTTACTAGGCAGTAGCTCAGCACGTTCAGCAGCTAAGGATGCAGCAGCAGCTCAATTAGAAGCTGCTAAAATTGCAGCAGATGCAGCAGCGTTTAAGCCGTACAGTGTAACGACAGGGTTTGGTCAATCATACTTTAACCCTCAGACACAGACAGCAGGTTATACGCTAGACCCTGCACTTGAAGCATGGCGTGATCAGTACATGACTATGGGTGCTCAGGCACTGCCTCAGTCTATGGACACTGCAGCTAATGCGCAGCAATACTACAACGAACTGCAGTCAATGATGGCTCCTGCTCGTACACAAGAAAACCTAGCTATGCAGCAGGACTTGTTTGGTAGTGGTCGTTTAGGTATGCGTCTTGCTGGTGAAGGTGCTGGCGCTGGTGCAGGTGGTATGTATCAACCTGATGTACTAGGCTTGAATAAGTCTCGTGCATTGGCAGATCAGGCACTGGCTCAGCAGTCACGTACTCAAGCACAGACAGAACTTGATCAGGCTATTGCTCGTGGTACTGGTTTGTTCCAGACTGGTGTTGGTGTTGAACAGATGGGTCTTACACCTCTTGAGTTGGGTGGTACATTCGGTGGCTACGGTAGCTCTGCTGGTGCTAACCAAGCTACTGCCTTGATGTCTGGTGGTCTTGGTGCTGCACAGGCTAACCTTGCTGCTGGTATGAACACAGCTAATATGTTTGGTAGCCTCGGTGCTAACCTTATCCGCTACAATTCACCTAACAAAGGCTAAGGAGTAGATCATGGCAGATGGAATGTTTACAACACCAGAAGAGATTCGTGCACAACGTGCTGATGACATACTAAAGCAATACCAGAACACTGCTCAGATGGGTGGTTCAATGAATCAACTCCTTGGTCAAGTTGCTGCAGCAGGTAGTAATGTTGGTAGCTTGATGGCAGAGTCTGGTGCACGTATGTTTGGATTACAAACACCAGAAGAAGCACAGGCTGCTAAGTTGCAAGAAGCATCTAAAGCAATTGATTGGAATAACCCTGAAGATCTGAATCAGATGGCTAAGTATCTCAATGATGTTGGCATGACAGAACAAGCTATCAAAGTACTAGAAAAACGTCAGGGTTTGCTTGATCGTGAAGTAGTTGCTGAAGATCGTTCTCGTGATGAAGAAGATCGTCAGCGTGCTATTGCTCAAGGTAAGACACGTAATGTGTATGCAGATGTTAAAGTACCTGTATGGGACACTAAGAAAGAAAACATTGTTGGATACCGCACTGAGTCTCGTTTGATTACAGAATTCTGGGATGAAAAGAATCAACGGTGGATTCGTAAGAGCGATGCTACGAGTGGAGGTGCAATAGGTGATGCACCAGCAGTTCGTATGCCAGCAGGTGAGAAAAGCCCAGAAGGTATTGATAGAAATGTCATGATCAATTCTGAGAATAAGCCTATGCAATCACTTGGTGATAGCTTGCGTCTATGGTGGGAAGGACTTTAATAGTCGAGGTACGGAATGGAATACGTAAGAATACCTGCACCAGCAGGACTAGAAGATGTCTTTCCACAAGGTATAGAAGTCCGTAAAGACTTGTATGAATCAGGGGATCAGACAGCTATAAACCAAGCTTTAGTTGAGCTAGGTGGTAAAGTTATTCCAATGTCTGAATGGGACAGACGACTACAGTTTGTAGAAGGTGTAACCTCTACTGGTCGTGGTATCCTTGAAGCTACTGGTGTAATGGAAGAAGATTTACCTCGTGAAATGCGTAACCGCATGGTACGTGAAGGTGATCCTCTATCAATGGCTTCTTACTTTGGTGGTGCAGTGGCTGAGTTTATTCCAGCTACAGCAATCAAAGCATTGTCTGCTCCATTTAAAGGTGTACAGAATCCGATCCTTCGTACTGCACTAGAGTTTGGCGCAGTCGGTAGTGCATTGGGTCTGGCTCAACCTGTGTATGAAGAACTAGGTGATGATCGTTTAACAAATGCAATGACTGCAGGTGGTATTGCAGCAGGTGCAGGCGGTATTGTTGCTAAGTTCTTAGGTAAGCTTGGTGCTAAGAATGAGTGGGAGTTTCTTGACAAATGGGAGAAGGCTACTCCAGAACAGAAGCTTGAGTTAGAGAAGTTAGCTGATGAGTATGCTCGATTAGAATCACCTGATGCTATGTACATGCGTAAGCAGGATGAAGCTGCTACGGCTCGTGCTGAAGCAGATGCTAAAGCAGCAGAGATCAATGCAATACGTACTCAAGGTGATCAAGCTGGTGAAGCTATCCGTGTTAGTGAAGCAGCTAAAGCAGAGACTGCTCGTATTCAAGAAGAGAATGCACAACGTTGGGAGAGCATGCGTCTTGCTCGTGAAGAAGCAGAGATTAATGCAAAACAAGAAGCTGATTATCAAGCACAACTAAAAGAAGTAACTGAAGCTACACGACAGGAACGAATCAAAGAACTTGAAACTACTATGCGTAGTAAGATTGTTCCTGCTGCAATGAATCGTACTATTGAAGATGCAGTTGCACTTCTTAAAAAGAATGTATCTAAATCTCAAGCTAAGTTAAAGTATATTCAAAAGCAGATTGACAACATCAATGCAGGGAAAGCTAATACAGGAACTAATGGTCGTGGTATTAATGCTCTTCGTGCAGAAGCTGAGAGATTGAATCGTGATCTACTTACTGATCAAGGTTTCTTAAAGCAGGCAGAGGAAGTTAAACTAGCACGTAAAGAACTAGTAGCACTTAAGAAGAATCGAACATCTCCTGTTGTTGAGGAGCGTGTAGCTGCACAGGTAACAAGACCAGAGCCTGTAGTACTTCAGCCTAAACCTCGTGAACCTGTTATACCTACTAAAACTGAGCAAGTACCACCAGAACAGTTCCAAGCAATACCAGAAGGTATGGTGCAACAATCTACTACATCGCCTCAGAGTGGTGCAGGACGTATTGATCGTCTCGGTACACCTACACAGAAGGTAGTAGATCGTGCTACATATGAAGCAGAGCAAGCTGCATTTAAACAAGCAGAAGCTAAAGCACAAATGGATAGGCTTCAGGCAGCTCAGGGAAGAGGTACAGGAGGTGTTCCACCTACAGGTAATGCTACCCCACAGGGTACAGCTACTCCTCCTCCTAGAGGCGCTACAGAAGCTCCTACAGATCAGGGTAAATTCTCTGAAGGACTAGATAAATTCTTTGGTAGTGTATCTACTCGCTTAGGTAACATCAGTAAAGAGATATTAGGTCGTGCACGTAAGCATGAGTTTAATGTAAGCACAAAGAATGCAGAGCACTTAGCTCGTGTTGAGCCTTTCATGCGTTCACTTGTATCTAAAATTCCTGATAACATCAGAGAAGATATTGCACTTAAACTATTCAATGGTGATCATGCAGATGTTATGCGTATGCTTCCACCAGAGATGCGTAAAGAGTTTGCAGAGGTACAGAAAGTACTGAAGGAATTTAAGAAAGAGTTCGATGAGATTGGTTTAGACTTTCACTTCATTGATAATTACTTTCCACGTAGAGTTAAAGACTACGATGGATTGCTAAAACATCTTGGTCGTGAAAAGACAGGATTGTTTGAAGATGCACTAAATGTCTATGCTAAGAAGAATAGCATGAGTGTTAAAGATATTCCTGCAGCTAAACGTTCAGAGATTCTTGATCAGGTAGTACGTGGTGTATTCCGTAAAGGAGACACTGCTATTATGCCTAATGCTAAACAGCGTAAGATTAATAGGATTGAAGACCCTAAGTTGCTGAAGTTCTATGAAGACCCTGCTACTTCTTTGTCTTACTACATTCAAAATTCTAGGGAGACTATTGAGTCTGCTAAGTTCTTTGGTCGTGGTAATTTCAGCAAGACAGATACAGGTGATTTAGATGCAGAGAAGTCTATTGGTCATTTGATTAATAAGTTAACTGCAGAGAATAGCCTATCACCGCAGCAGCAGAAACAATTACATGACATGTTACGCTCTCGTTTTATACAGGGTGTGCAGGCTCCTGATAAGTTCTTTGCTACGGTACGTGACTTAGGGTATATGGGTACTATTGGTAATCCTATCTCTGCATTAACTCAGTTAGGCGATATAGGTGTATCTCTGTACCGTAATGGTATTGCTGAAACCATCGGTGCTTTGTTCGGTAAGAAAAATTACACTGCACAAGAGATGGGGATTGAGCATACCATTGCACATGAACTACAGAATGAACGTGCAACATCTAAAGCATTGAATAAGATGTTTACTGCTGTAGGTTTTCGTGCTGTTGATAGGCTAGGTAAATCTACCTACATGACTGCTGCAATTAAAAAGAATCAGAACATGGTAGGTACAGTAGACAAACCTAATCTTAAAGGAGAAGCTAAGTTCAGGGAGAAATGGGGTAAGATTTTTGGAGATGATATTGATAGTTTGATTACTGACTTGAGGCAAGGCAACAAGACAGACAATACGAGACTATTAGCATTCAACGAACTATCTGAAGTTCAGCCTATCTCTTTGATTGAGATGCCTCAGAAGTATCTTGATGTCCCTAATGGACGATTGATGTACATGCTAAAATCATTCACGCTAAAGCAGATTGACTTGGTACGTAGGGATATTGTGCAGGAAGCTAAGAAGGGTAATGTATGGAATGCAGGTAAGAATGCTTTCTTACTGTCCAGTTTCTTAGCAGCTACAGGTACATCGGTAGGATTAGTAAAGGATTGGATGAGGGGAAGAGAAGCAAGCCTAGAGCCTGATGCATTAACTGATCGTGCTATGTGGTCTGTGCTTAGTGTGTTTGGTATGAACCAGTACATCACTGATCGTTACCTTAAGCAGGGTGATATTATGGGAGCATTGCAGAACACTGTAACTCCTGCTGCACCTATAGTTGATATGGCAGGTAAAGCTATTCAGCAAGCAGTGAAGAAAGATGGTGATATAACTAAAGCATTGGATGCTGTACCATCTATTAAATCAACTAAGCAAATCATTGAAAACTTCTGGATGGAGAACTAGTATGCCAGCTAAGAAAAAGGATAGTAGACTAGAACGTGCAGGTGTCGATGGGTATAACAAACCTAAGCGTACACCTAATCATCCTACTAAGTCTCATGTCGTGGTTGCCAAGGAAGGTGATCAAGTCAAGACAATCCGCTTTGGTGAGCAAGGTGCTAAGACAGCAGGTAAACCAAAGGCAGGAGAGTCTGAGAAGATGAAGAAAAAGCGTGCCTCGTTTAAAGCAAGACACGCCAAGAACATTAAGAAGGGTAAAATGTCTGCTGCTTACTGGGCAGACAAGGCTAAGTGGTAGCTGGTTAATTCCAGCCCCACTCTCCTGTCATGCCTGATGCATTGTAGTCAGTCACGACACCCTCAAAGAAGTTCTTAAAGGAGTCGCCAGAGATAATCCACTCCAACCAAGGCAGCGGGTTATCCTCGACTCCCCAGTTAGGTTTCAATCCTAGCTGTACAAGTCTACGGTCTGCTATGTACCTGATGTATGTCTTGACTTCAGCTTTCGATAGACCTTCCACATCTCCCATCTCAAAGGCAAGGTCGATAACTTTATCTTCCAGAGCCACAGAGTCTCTGAACATCTGATATATCGTAGCCTTAAACTCGTCATTAACGATGCGTGGGTGTTCATCACAGAATGCACGGAAGAGTTTAGCCATGCCATCACAGTGCATAGTTTCATCACGGATACTCCACTCTACTATCTCACACATGCCCTTCATTTTACCGAAGCGTTGGTAGTTCAACAGCATAGCGAATGCTGAGAATAAGGACATGCCTTCATTCATTGCTGATCGTGCCACTGCAAGAGCAAGACCAGAAGTTGTGTTAACGTCAATGTTCTGCATGAAAGCAATCTTCTCAGCCATCTCCTCGTAATCAAGGAATGCACTGTACTCGGCTTCATCCAGACCAAGCGTGTCATTGAGCAGTGCATAGCTACGCTGGTGTACAAACTCTCTGTTTGCAAATGAGCATAGCATTGCCCTGATCTCGTTGTTCTTGAACTTTGGCAGGTAGTACTCAATGTAGTTAGTTCCTACTGCTACGTCTGACTGTGTGAATAGACGCAGTATCTGAGTGATGTGGTTCTTCTCATTAGC
>Ga0102951_1000863_pt1 | contig 11210 bp, 15 predicted proteins | sample SalPonA_B_H2O_MG_FD_78507 | JGI IMG/M metagenome (GOLD analysis project Ga0102951, IMG submission 78507) | Water microbial communities from South San Francisco under conditions of wetland restoration - Salt Pond MetaG R2A_B_H2O_MG | ecosystem: Environmental > Aquatic > Non-marine Saline and...
AATGAGAGGTTTGACTGCGGCTGTAGATGGACCTATTACATTCTTTGAACTTGTTCCTACTAATAGAGTTGCTTGGTCAAGTGGTTACTATGGTTGTAACAGAAACCTAGCAAGTGAATCTGTTTCTTCTTTCTCAAGTTATGGTACGGTATATGGTTTAGTTGGTGAAGTTGGTACAAACAATAATCTTACGGTATCTAAACAGAATGTAGTTACTGGTGAACAGTTTTATATTCATGACCTATATCTGAAATATGATATTGATGTTGACCAGATTAAAACTGACAACCCTACATTGCTATAATAAGGAGAAAGATAAATGCTTACTAATAAATATATGAACGCAAACTTTTTCTTATGGGGTTTTGCTACTGGTTCTAGACAAGTATTGATTGGCAACAATAGTTCAGCATGTGGTTCGTCTCAACAAGACGCTTATCGCTACAACACAGTTAATACTGATTTTCCAGATTCAATAGAGTTTTATACTACACAGCCTATAAACATTGATAGACTTACTACAGAAAGCGCACCAGTTGCGGAAACTTTAGATGCTACTTCTATGGTTGCTGATACAGAATACACTATTGCTACTGTTGGGGATACTGATTATACTTTGGTTGGTGCGGCTGATAACAACATTGGAACTACTTTTACGGCAACTGGTCCAGCTACTGGAACAGGTACAGTCAATACTCTAGATAATGGCTCAAGACTACTTTTACAGTACAACTTGATATGCGAGCAGACAACACTACAAAACGGTGCTCAGACAATGCCTTCGCTGTACTTCTATACCAATGACGATAATAAGAATCCATTGGTAGATGGGACTTGTGAATGGTTCCTACTTAAAAAGGGAACACAGGTAATTTGTATGGGCGAAGTTAGTGACTTTGCTGGCAACGGAGATATTAAACTATCAAGTGTAACAATGACTACTGCTGATGTTTATCGCTTCTACTCATTGAGATTTGGTATTGATGCTGAAACAGCTATCTATTCAGATGCGAACACTGTATTAGTTAGTGCTTAAATAGGAGAGTAAAATGGTTTATGTATCCAAAGAACTACCTAATATGTTTAGAGATAGGATGTGGAAATATCTTACTCAGGGTGTAACAAATAGAAATTACATGAATGCTACAAAGAACACTTTCTTGATAAATTTTTATGAAGGAACTATGCCAGAGGATATTTCTTCTACCTACACTCTAACAAGGGAATTAGGAGGAACTTCTACAGCACCAACATCTGCTACTGCTACTAGTAATATACCAAATAAACTAGTAGCACAGATTACAGACATGAGTTTTTTCAATTTACATACAGATGGCGATAATTGGGTTTCAATTCAGGTACCATTTCAACTAGAATGGGTAGCAGATGGTACTATTGGGTTTTATGAATTTGTTCTGTCTGGACAAGACACAACATTTGCAGGAAGTCAAGGAACATCTTATAACAATGTTTATGAGATTCATCCAAAATCGGCATTCTATGGTAGTGTTGGACTATTGAGTACAGGCGCTGATTTAATTTTAGATAGTACTACAGTGGTATCTGATAATATGCCATACTTATATGAAATTGGATTTAATCCAACAATAACGGTATAAGGAGCTTATAATGGTATATGTTTCAAAATTACATGCTAATAATTATAGACAATCCATTTATGAGTTACTTACCCTAGGTACAGTTGAGCCAGGTTGGACGAATCATAGTCGCGATTATAGACAGGGCGCTATAATGGTAAACTTATATGAAGGAGCTATGCCAGCGGATATATCAGACAGTGTAGAAGAAGTAAACTGGACAGTTTATCATTCTAGTGACGACAGATACACTGGATTGGTTCAGTCTACCATTCCTAATACAAAATTGGCAAGCGTTTTGCTGAATCAATTTACTGATAATTTTGGCTTTAAGACACTTTCCCCAGATAATGGAATAGGCGAAGAATTGAGAATGTTATCGAATCCATTAACTGTATCTCCACATGCTGAAGGAACAATAGGATTTTATGAAATAATTTTTTTGGGATATAGAAGAATCGTATATGATTCATCTTTGGATACAGGTTATTCAAATATTACCGAAGCAAATATGAATCCAAATGACCCAGATTATAACTCATCCTCGGCAAGAGGCGTTAATAATTGGTTTTATAGATATCATCCAAAGTCTGCTATGTATGGAACTGTAGGAACACTAAATTCAAACAATGAAATGATTCTGGATAAGCTTGAAGTCACTATGGCAGAACCACCACAAATTTATGAGTTTGGCTTGAACCCAGTCAACGTTTAAGAGGAATAAAAATGAAAATTAACAAATGGCTAGAAGCTTCACTTTTTAAAAGATTTATTGAAACTAATGTTGGTATTACTAACATTTATTTCTTTACAGACGCACCAGTAGACCCAGCGGCATTTCCTTCAACTGAGGGTACGGCATATTGGACAGACAATGCTCTTGCTAGTAAGGTACTATTGGATATCAATCTTAGTCCTGCCGAAACTTGGGATATAGGTTCTCCAAATCCAGACTTGGATATAACTCTCACATGGCAAAGTACTTCCTATTGGAATGGTGCTCAAGATGGAGTTGCTAATTGGTTTCTAATGACTAATTCTGATAAGACTCCAATTTTTATGGGTCAAGTTAGTGGACCAAATGGTGGTGGTGATATTGAACTATCTAATAACACTATTGTCACTGGACAGAGATACAAAATTTACAAATATGTCCTTGATTACAATCAACTCTGATTATACTAAAAAGCCCTCTTCGAGGGCTTTTTTTATGCTTTTGCGATTATTTTATCTACATCATACGGTCTACCAACTTCATGGTAGTTAACATCCAAATCTCCGAATTTCATACTTGGTTTCGCAAGTTGAGTTAATGTATCATATTCTTCAATATCAAATGCCCTTTCGCACTGATGACAGTCATAACATTGGTTCTGACAGGTCAGTAGTTTTGATGTTAGTGCTTTTCCTTGCTTAGTCTCCCAGAAAGGTTCAATTTTCTTTTCTTTTGTTTTTTGTATTACTTCATCATCTGTATACTTTTTGTTTGAAATTTTTACTAGTCTCAAATCATTAAACTGGTAAGGTTTTCCATACTCTAGGATTTTTGAGTAATCTTCAATAATAAGTTCATTTTCTGGAATTGATGCGTAATTTTCTTTTAACTCTTTTTCGAAAAACTGGTCATCATTTAATTCACCATATGCATAATCCCATCCTAATTTCCACTCTTCTTCTGTTCCATCTGCTAAGTATGTATATCTCCCAGATAATTTAAATACATCAACTAGTTCGTTATACTTCTCAAAGATTTCTGTCGTTGTCCAGTAAGCATCATTTCCTACTCTGGGGAGTTTATAAAAAACATTGTCTATTTTTTTACCTGTAGTTCTCCAAGATGAACAGGAAAGACCAGAAAGAAGAGGAAAGTAGTTTGAGCCTCCAATTTCTGGATTCCAGCTATCATGTTCCTGTTTAAATGGACACATAGGCATACAATTTTCTCTAGTTAGCATAATTGTAGGCTTTCCATAAATATCACGCACTTTCTTTATTTTCTCTAGCTCTTTGATATCACGATTCAACTTTCTATCTAGCTGAATAATATCATAACCAAGCTCACAGTAGTCAATATACTCTTGTGCTGAACCTACAGCATGGTTTACTGTATTTTTCCATTTCATTTCTGGAAATTCATTGTGAAGGATTCCAGAACGAATTAAGTGTACATTTGATATTGTACACATTCTTAGACCTCTATCATAAAACTCACCTATGAAATCTATGAATTGCTTCAGAACGCTTGGTTCTAGGTTTAAGAATGGAGGATGAGTATTTGTGTTCATTGTTAGGCTGATTGGTATGCCAAATTCTTCTTGTATTCTAAAAAGACTGTTAATCTGTCTTCTGCTGGCATACACATCCATTACATTGCCATATTTATACTCCATATCTTGAAATTTCAAAATACACTCGGCACCAAAATAGATATCACTTATTCTATCTCTTACAGATTGTGGAGTGTTTTTTATTACTTTGTAGAAGTCACCCGTTCCGCTATCTGGATGTGCTATAGAAAAGGATGGAAGATTTGTCATAATATACCTCATTTTAATTTTATGAATACCAATTGTATCACTATTCATGATTTGTGTCAATATTTATAGGTAAACTTTACAGGCATTTCAGTTTGTGTTACCATTGAATATAAATATAACCGTGAAGATAACTTCACATAAAAGGAGATAGTACAATGAAAACCATAGTTACTCGTTTTGAAGAAGGAGCATATGTCCTAACTTCAGAGGGAGAAGAAATTCCAGTATTTGAAGGAATGGAAATTCTTGAAGGTGATATAATACAAGGAATTATAATAACCGAGCAAGTAGAAGTTGATGACGCAGATGAACCAAGGAAACTTACAGATGTGGATGAACTACAACAGGCAATCTTAGAGGGTGCTGACCCTACTCAAGTGGGCGAAAGTACATCAGTAGGTGACATACCTCCTCCTAGTGCTGGTTTTGGTCTAGCAGATACTGGCGGTTCATCATTCGTAGCACTAGACCGCACAGGTGGCGAAGTAGACCCAACTGCTGGTTATGCCACCAGTACTTTCGATGCGGCTAATACCGAACAGGAAGAGGGTGACAACGCTTTAGTGGCTCCTGTTGATAACGATGTGCCTCCTGTCGAAGAACCTGTTGATGAACCTGTAGAGCCTCCTGTTGATGAACCTGAAGAGGAACCTCCTGTAGAGGAACCAAAAGTAACTGTAAGAACTGAAACTAAAGAAGAAACTTCTACGGAATCAGAAGTTAATACAGTTGTTGGCGATGAATATGAAGTAAGTAGGGAAACCGAAAAGACAACAACTACTGAGCGAAGTGATGATGGTACTAGGGATACAACTACTACGACATACACAACTACGGTAAACTATAATCAAGTTACGGACACAATAACTACAAATACAACTACAACTCAAACTTACAGTAGGGAAATAACTACTACAGTTTATCCAGACGGGAGAGAAGAAGTTGTTACTAGCGAGTGGAAATTGATTGATACTGATACAGGTGTCACTCAGATTACCGATAGAGAAGAAACGCCTAGAACTGAGATTATAACTGACGATGTTGTTAGTGTAAATCTTCTTCCAATCGGTGAAGGTGATACCTACACTACAGATGAAGACACTCCAATTTCTGGAAGCGTAGGTGATAATGATACTAAAGGTGATGGTGAACATACTTATTCATTAATAGGTGACGATATAGAAGGTCTAATTTTCAATACTAATGGGACTTTCGAATACACTCCTATTGATTTAGATGGAAACCAAGAGATTACTTTTGATTACAAAATAATGGATGTTGATGGAGATTACAGTACTGCTACAGTATCTCTACATATTGAAGACTTGATTGAGCCAGAACCAGAAGGTCCGATTGGAGAATGGTTCTTCTCTCAAGGTGGAAACTTTGTACAACCGGGATACGATTATGAATTGATAACAGAATCTCGTAGAGATGGCTCTATGGAAATTAATGTATCCAACAAGCAACTTGGCGATTACAGAATTTCCTCAGATGATTCAGTTAAGTTTACAATAGATATTACAGGTGATGCCGAGTACAATACGGATTATACTTTAGACATAATCAGCAAATCTCCGCAAATCAATATTGATAGCTGGGGTGTCGAAAACAACATACTTTCTGTTGTCATCTCCACTGATAGAGAAGAAACAAATCTATCGGGGAGCACATTTGCTATAGAAGTAACATCTATTAATGAGGGCGAGACTGTTGGTGTCGAATTTGATATCAATGCTGTAGTTCATCATGACGCAAGCGTACCAGAGAATGTTACCATGGGTACATGGGAAACCAACGATGATGTACTGATTGGTCTAATCGACCCAAATTATAATATTGAATTAGTCTAAAATAATTTAAAAAAACTCTTGACATGCCACTCTCTCTATCTTATACTGAATAGGTAATTTGATAGAGGGCGTGGCATGATTATTAATGAAGCTGTTTTAAATCGTTTGACTTCGGACACTAAAGAACTTTTTGATTTTTATGACAAAAAGGGACTTCGTAAATCCGCAAAACAGAAATCAGAAGATATCTCTGGACTTTTGGAAACCGCAATTGAAGATTTAATTGAGGGTGCTGTAGCACCAAAGGTTGACTCTGAGCCTGATATTCGTCTCAAAGGTGCTCCTGTTGAATTGAAAACATCTGCTGGCGATTGCTGGCGCGGAGGCACTTTCTCTAAACGCGGTGGTCATTTTGTCTTTATTAATTGGGAGACCGATGATAAAAACAATCCTTCATTCTTCATAGCTGGGATTGACTTGGTTGAAGAAGATTGGAAAATGAGCACTTCGGATAATTACTACGCAACAACTTTTGGCAAAAAAGAACTTCTTGAAAATATAGACCGTGTGACATTTTACACTGGTTCACTGGAATCATACAAACGCGGCAAACAGACATGTATAAAATTACATAAATCTTGAGTTGATATAAATAGTACATTAACTAGGGAAACCCAGTTTCCTTAAATAAAGGTAAAATTATATTATGAAAATTAAAGACCCAGTTGATGAAATTTTAGTAATTCTAATGGAAGAATGTGCCGAGGTACAAAAAGTAGCATCTAAGATGTTAAGATTTGGTGTTACAAATGAAAAGCTACAAGAACTGGAAGCAGAGTTGGGCGATTTAACCCAAATGATTGATTTGCTTCATAAGTTTGATATGGTAAGCTATACGAATATCGAAGAACACTCTCAAGCAAAATATCAAAAGTTGAAAAAATTCTCTAATATTATTATAGAAGATTAACAATGAGCGATACATTAATTTTAAACTCAGATGGTCAACCACTAAACCTGTTGCCCCTTTCTACAGTTACTTGGAAAGAAAGCATAAAAGCCAGCTTTCTAAATAAAGTTTATGTACTTGATTATTATGACGATTGGGTTGTTAGGACACAGAAAGAGCAATTTAGAGTTCCTAGTGTGGTCATGATTAAAAAGTTTGTCAAAAGAGCAAACACTTCAAGACTAACTAGAGAAAACTTGTATATCAGAGATGAATATACTTGTCAATATTGCCTAAATAAATTTGACTTTGATAGACTAACATATGACCATGTAGTTCCTCAATCAAGGGGAGGGCAAACTGAATGGGAAAATTTAGTTGCGGCATGTAAACCTTGTAATTCAGACAAAGCGGATAAAATAATTTATCCTAAACGAGCACCAAAAGTTCCCACATATTGGGAACTAACAACCAAACGGCTAAAGTTGCCAGTTATAATAAGACACTATTCTTGGAAACGATTTATAGACGCTGGAGACGCGGGTTTTAAAATAGTAGAACCTAATAAAAACGAATAACGGAAATAAAAAATGAACCAATCGCTCATAAAAGTATCAAATCCTTTTGATGAAAATATGAACAAGACAGTCATTTTTTACGATGAGAATCTAGACTATTTGGAATCTTTCCGCGAGAAATTATTTGAATATGATGATTTAGCAAATTTTATATTTTTGTCTGATAAAACTGACTTTGAGACTACTATTGATAGTATTAAATCACCAGTAGTTTTCATGTCTGGTGACGAATCCTACATAATAAAAACCTCTAAAAAATATGAAAGTGTCAGATTTGTTTATGTAACAGACGATATAGAAAATTGTGACCATCTTTTTCATTGTATATCGGGGATAATTGAAAAAGACATACAATCAAAAAAACTAATAAACTTTATAAGACGTTTGTTGATTGAATATAGAAATAATATATGTCACATGGATTCTAAAGGAGCACTGAAAGTACTATCTTTTATTTCTCATATTCATGACCTAAATTTAGCAACGCATACTTATAGGGTTTCTAGGTATAGTTATTACCTCGCTAAGTTATTGGGTTTGGACGATTACGAATGTCAAAACATAAAAATTGGTAGCGCATATCATGATTTGGGAAAAATGATGATAGACCCAAATATATTGGATAAGCCAGGTAAGCTTACAGAAGAAGAATTTAATGTAATTAAATCTCATCCCGAAATAGGCGGAAATATTTTAAGAGTTGGCAACAGTCCTTTGTTTTATGTAGCCGCTAATATAGCAGAATGTCATCATGAAAATTGGGATGGAAGTGGATATCCTAAAGGATTGTCTGGAGAAGAGATTCCTTTGGAAGCCAGAATTGTTTCCATAACAGATGTTTTTGACTCTTTGACTACAACTAGAGCATATAAAAAACCATGGACACTTGAAGATGCTAAGAACTTTATTGTTAAACACAGCGGTAATAAGTTTGACCCAAATATAGTTAAAATTTTCGTTGATAATTTCGAAGGAATAAAAGCAATACATAATATGGAAATTGGTGTTGAGTTCAATCATTTTGATATGAAAATTAGGACTACAAAAGAAGCATAAATATATAAATAAAATAAACATTAGTACCAAGGAGTTTACATAATGCTTTCATTCAATCAGTTTAACGCAATGAATCCACTTCTAGAAGAAGTTAATAACCTTACAGAAGCCCTTATTACATTCGGTGGTCAGGCTTATCCAAAGTTTGGCAATGTAGTTATCATGGCTGGTGGTGCTGGCTCTGGTAAAGGATTTGTTAAAGATAATTTAGTTGGTATTGAAGGATATACATTCGATGTAGATGAATTGAAGAAACTAGCTTCTCAGGCTCCTAGAATTGCTAAACGTGTAAAGGATGAACTAGGTGTGGATTTGGCTGAGTTAGGTTCTGACCTGAAGAATCCAGATAATGTAGCTAAGCTTCACGATATTATTGGTGATTATTTGGGTGTGTCTGATTTGCGTACAAAAACACTTTACAAATCAATCGTTGCCGCTCATCCAGAAAGAAAGCCAAATCTTATTTTTGATGTAACTTTGAAAGATTTGCGTAAGTTGGAAAAGATTACTAGACAGGTATCAAATCTAGGTTATTCTCTTGAAAACATACACATAGTATGGGTAATCAATGATATCGAAGTTGCTAAGGTACAGAACACTCAGAGAGACAGAATGGTTCCTACAGAAATCCTAGTGAACACTCACAGGGGAGCCTCAGAGACCATGGGTGACATTCTTAATATGGGAACTCAGTTGAAAAAATACATGGATGGTGATATAGTATTTGCTTTCAACAAGGTAAAAGTTGATGCCGACTTAGCTGTTTCTAGTAAAGGTGGCAAGTACATTGAAAAAGCAAACTACTTCTATGTTAAAAGAAAAGGCAAGCCAGTTACATCTGTTGATAAGCTTGAAAAAGATATAAGAGCTAAAATCAAAAGTTATGTTCCAAGAGGAATAGAATGGTAGATGGGTATGGACAAAAAGATGAAAACCTAGAAAAAAGAATAGTCTATTTTGTTCTTCCTAAAATAAAAAGTTATACTTGGATAGAAATGGTATCCAAGGTGACAAAAGACTTATCTCTTCAAAATTCTTTTAATGAAGTTATGAGAATAGTCCATGATATATACGTACAGAAAGGTTTGATTCCTAAAAACGATATTCCTATAATAAGAACTTCTAAATCAGATATTGACATTGGTATTGGTGGATGCGATAATAGTACTTTTAAGAATTTATATTTGGTTTTAAATTGGTATCTTTATGAAGAAGGTATTGAGTCATATGATGCATATGTTAGTTCCGATATTAATGATGTTAAAGATTGGATAATTGATGATTGTACGGATATACAAGTACAACAATTTCCAAACCATATAGAATTAATCGAATCTTGCTTAATGCGAGCAAAAGTGATAGAAGTTAGTAAAAATACACAAGAAGGAAAGATTTAACGCCCGTGAAGCAAGTAGAGGAAAACTACTTTAAAAACCTCTGCGTATAACATTACTGCATCCTTTAGGATGGTTATAACAGACGATTGACTGCCGATAGCAGTCCTTATTTTTTCTTATTTTTTAGGGGGATAAATGTGGAAAAAAAGAAAACAAAAACTATAAAAGTAGTTGTTACACTTACCAATGAGAAAAGATTTTGGGCAGAGATGTATAGTCTTGAGGAAGATAGGGTTCAGGATGTTTTGAATGATGAAAGAAGATTTTTACCTTTTTACGTCTTAGACCATAATAAAGGTTCAAGGGAAACTGGGATTAAATCTCTATTAATGATTCATAAAGATTCCATATCACATATAGAAGAGAGAAATTATTGACAAATTGTTTTTGGTTTAGAAGCAATTGTGTCGATGATTACCTTAACTCAAAAAAAGAAGTCAAATGTATGTATTAATAATGATAACTTTGTTATCAGTTACAGAAGTAAATTCTGAAATACATGGAGAGTATGACAATATGATGAGTTGTTTTGACGCTAGAGATAACATTCTAGTTGAAGAAGAACATTGGAATGGTCTTTTTCCAGACGGTAGACAAGCTGTTTGTATAAAGACTGAATAATTTATCATACCAAGGAAGTAAAATTTTTAGAGTTCGGTGCCAGTTTACTAGGTGTTATATAGGTATTCGCATATTAATCCATTAACGGGGAACCCTATGTCTCATTTAACTGTTTCGTACTATCAAGACCATACTATCCCTCTTGTCCATTTTCCTGAAAAGCTTACAATGGTTGAATCTAATGAAGTATTGGAAGAAATAAAACTTCTGACAATGGGAGGAACAAAAATCATTGTTGATTTAGCTGGAACCCAAATGATGGATTCTTCTGGATTGGCATGTTTGGTTAAGAATAGAGATTTAATCTCCAGTGTTCTTTCTCCTCAACCAACAGTGCTGTCACTATTAGAATTGACAAGGTTGACTGAGGTACTAGAAATTACTTTAAGCTTGAAGGATGCTATAGGAAATTATAAACAATAATTTCTTTTGTAATATTATGTTTTCTTTTAAAAATTTAGGCACACAATACCAGATAGCAAAATGGTATGGTAGAATATATTTTAACTGGGGTTTGAAAAGAACCTTAGACTTATGTTTGACTATTCCGGGAATTATAGTTTTGACTCCATTGTTTCTGTATGTAGCATATCGTATTAAAAAGTATGACAATGGACCTGTTCTGTACTGGCAGAAGCGAGTGGGATGGGATGTTAAAGAGTTTGACTTTCCTAAGTTCCG
>Ga0102951_1000864_pt1 | contig 11209 bp, 9 predicted proteins | sample SalPonA_B_H2O_MG_FD_78507 | JGI IMG/M metagenome (GOLD analysis project Ga0102951, IMG submission 78507) | Water microbial communities from South San Francisco under conditions of wetland restoration - Salt Pond MetaG R2A_B_H2O_MG | ecosystem: Environmental > Aquatic > Non-marine Saline and...
GCAGGTTTTCGTTACTGCAATAGAATCTGCACAGCTCTCATTTATACAAAAATATAACGAAAAGAAAATGTTTCACGTGGAACATGGAAGCGTGAAAGAGGAGTAAAAGCTAGTATGTCAGAACAGAACAACTACGACTCGTCCAGTATTAAAGTACTTAAAGGATTAGATGCCGTAAGAAAGCGTCCCGGTATGTATATCGGTGATACGGATGACGGTACGGGATTACACCACATGGTATTCGAGGTGGTCGATAACTCTATCGATGAAGCGCTTGCCGGACACTGTTCAGAGATTGTTGTGCTGATTCACAGCGACGGTTCTGTCTCTGTGTCTGACGACGGTCGCGGAATCCCTACCGAAATTCATGAAGAAGAGGGCGTGTCTGCCGCTGAGGTTATCATGACCGTACTGCATGCCGGCGGTAAGTTTGATGATAACTCGTATAAAGTATCAGGCGGACTTCACGGTGTTGGGGTGTCAGTGGTAAACGCACTGTCTAGCAAGCTGAAAATTCGTATTCGTCGTGGTGGTAAAGCGCACGAACAAGAATATAAGCACGGCGTTCCACAAGCTCCGCTAGCCGTGACAGGTGATACTGACAAGAACGGTACAATGATACGTTTCTGGCCAAGTGAAGAAACTTTTACCGACACACTTTATCACTACGACATACTAGCTAAACGTTTACGTGAGTTATCGTTTTTAAACTCTGGCGTGTCTATTTTATTAAAAGACGAACGCGATGGTAAAGAAGACCACTTTAAGTATGAAGGTGGTATAAAAGCGTTTGTTGAGTATTTGAACCAGAAGAAAACGCCTGTTCATCAAAAAGTATTTCACTTTAGTAGTGAGCAAGAAGACGGCATTGCTGTTGAAGTTGCGATGCAATGGAACGACAGTTTCCAAGAGAACGTATTCTGTTTCACGAACAATATCCCTCAACGAGATGGTGGAGCTCACCTCGCCGGTTTTAGAGGTGCGTTAACACGTACTTTGAACAACTATATGGAGAAAGAGGGGCTTAACAAAAAAGCAAAAACTAACGCGAGCGGCGATGATGCTCGTGAAGGTTTGACTGCTGTAGTATCGGTGAAGGTGCCTGATCCTAAGTTCTCTTCACAGACTAAAGATAAGCTCGTATCTTCAGAAGTTCGCCCTGCAGTAGAGTCTGCAATGAACGAAAAGTTGGCCGAATTCCTATTAGAGAACCCGCAAGAAAGTAAAATTATTGCAGGTAAGATAATTGATGCTGCTCGGGCGCGAGAGGCAGCGCGTAAAGCGCGTGAGATGACCCGCCGCAAGGGTGCACTAGATTTAGCGGGATTACCCGGTAAACTGGCTGACTGCCAAGAAAAAGACCCAGCGCTTAGTGAACTCTACATAGTGGAAGGGGACTCTGCTGGCGGCTCCGCTAAGCAGGGTAGAAACAGAAAGAACCAAGCAATATTACCGCTTAAAGGTAAAATTCTTAACGTAGAAAAAGCGCGTTTTGATAAAATGCTTTCATCACAAGAAGTGGCAACGTTGATCACTGCTCTTGGTTGCGGCATTGGACGAGACGAATATAATCCTGAAAAACTGCGCTACCATAGCATTATCATCATGACCGATGCTGATGTCGATGGGTCGCACATTCGTACGCTACTTCTAACGTTCTTCTATCGTCAAATGCCTGAAATTATTGAGCGTGGCTATGTTTATATTGCTCAGCCTCCGCTTTATAAAGTTAAAAAAGGTAAGCAAGAACAGTATTTAAAAGATGATGAAGCACTTACTAACTATCTAACGTCTATTGCGATAGATGGTGCAACATTGTATCCAAGCAGTGATGATCTTGGTATCAGTGGTGTTGGTCTTGAAACCTTGGTTAAACAATATCAGCAAGCTGAAAAAATGATAACTAGAATGAAACGCATCATGCCTTCATCAATTCTGTATCGCATGCTGTACACACCAACATTGAACTTAGAAGATCTTAAAAACGAAGACACATTAGCAAATGTCGCTAAACACTTTGTTGAACAGCTCACTGAACGTGAAAATGACGGTGCAACATACCGCTATGAAATCCGTAACGACTCTGAATTAAGTGAATATTTCATAACGATAATTATGCGAATGCATGGTATTGATTATGAATATATCATCGACCACGAGTTCATTGAGTCTAACGAATACGAACGTCTTAAAGCGTTGAACCTAGCTATCAATAACATGATGAGTGAAGATGCTTACATCCAACGTGGCGAAAGAAAACAGCCTGTAGAGGCGTTTAAAGAAGCGTTAGATTGGTTAATGAGTGAAGCCAAGCGTGGACAGTACATTCAGCGTTATAAAGGGCTAGGAGAGATGAATCCTGACCAGCTATGGGAGACTACGATGGACCCAAATAGCCGAAGAATGTTACAGGTTACTATTGAAGACGCTATTAGCTGCGACCAGTTATTCACCACCTTGATGGGTGACCAGGTAGAGCCTAGACGTGAGTTCATAGAGGCGAATGCGCTTAACGTTGAAAACTTAGACGTATAATCAACGCAGCGTTATTTTAAAGTTAAAAAAAAGCCCAACATTATGTTGGGCTTTTTTTGTATCTAGAGCACTAACGCTTAGTGATAATCAATGTCACTTCACCGGCACTTGCAGCACTTATGTTAAAGCGATAAATACCTGTAGATGAAGGCGTGAATTGAAGATTGTCCGCGTTCTGCTGACAGATTAAATAGACCGTTGCTTCAATCATTACGGGTTGGCCTTTATATTTAGCACCGCAGCTTTGCGATGGAGACCAGTTAGCATCTGAAAGCTTGAAGTCGTAAGGTTGCCCATCAGCAATAAGTTCTACATCAACATACCAACTGCCACTGCCTTGTTTAAACTTGTAGGCTGGCGTTGCTTCCCACCAGTTAAAAACACCACGCAAGTAAAGCGAATCGAACGCAATGCTAGGCGTTGAAGACGGTAGTTGAGGAATAGAAATACCACCACTGCTAGTACAGCCGGTAAGTAAAAACGCAAAAAACAAAGTAACAATATAACGCTTCACATTTACTCCAAAAAAATACCCAACCTAGTGCTGGGTATTTCAAATCTAACAAAACACTGTTCAATATATTATGCTTTTGCAAGCAACGATATATCTGCCGTGGTAAGGAAAAGTTGCCTTAATAACGACAACAATGCAAGCCTGTTACGCTTTACTGCTTTATCGTCAGCCATGACCATTACATTATCAAAGAAGGCGTCAATAACACTTCTTAGTGTGGCAAGGGTAGACAAAATTTCATTGTAGTCTTCGCTTTCCAATGATGCACTAACACTACTTTGTGCACTGATTAGCTGACGATACAATGCAACCTCAGCTTCCTCAACCAGTAATGATTCTGAAATAGAAGAATCTACACCAGCTTCTGATTGCTTAGCAAGGATGTTGGCTACACGCTTATTTGCAGCAGCAAGCGCCTCAGCTTCTTCTCGTTGCTTAAACTGTGACACCGCATTAATACGTGCAAGATAGTCTTTAGGTTGCGTTGGACGTCGTGCTGAAACTGCCTGTATCACATCGGTTGAAATCTGTTGATCTTGAAGAAGTGCCACAAAGCGCCCAAGCACAAAATCAACAACCTGTGTTTGGTGTTTATCATTAGTAAGTTTAGCGCCGTACACTTCGCTGGCCTTATTCACTAGCGTTACAAGGTCAAGGTCTAAACCTAACTCTGTAATGATACGAAGTACACCTATCGCTGCTCTTCGAAGCGCAAACGGGTCCTTGTCGCCTTTAGGCAGTTGCCCTATACCGAATATGCCTACTAGCGTATCTAGCTTGTCTGCGAGCGCTACCGAAGCGCTAACGCCAGAGCCTGGCAGGTCATCACCAGCAAAGCGAGGCATGTACTGTTCGTAAAGCGCTGCTGCAACAGGTGCATCTTCGCCGTCGTTCAGGGCATAGTATTTACCCATAACACCTTGGACGTCTGGGAATTCCATCACCATGTTCGACATAAGGTCAGTCTTGGCAAGTAACCCAGCGCGAGAAGCTTGTGTCACATCGGCGTCTATGTGCGACGCAATAAAGCCAGCCAGTGAAGAGATTCGCTCAGATTTCTCTTTGAGTGTGCCTAACTGCTTTTGGAAAAGCACTGTCTCAAGACTACTTAAACGGCTTTCAAGCGTTGTCTTTTTATCGCTGTTAAAAAAGAACTCAGCATCAGCAAGGCGAGGGCGGATCACTTTTTCGTTGCCTGTAACAACATGAATAGGATCACGACTTTCGATGTTGCTTACAAACAAGAAAGTATTAGACAGGTTGTGATTATCATCGAGCAAAGGCACATACTTTTGGTCGTCTTTCATGGTGTAGATCAGAGCTTCTTTAGGCACCGCTAAGAAACCTTCATCAAACCCAGCTTGCATAACCACAGGCCATTCGACCAACGAGGCAATTTCTTCAAGTAGCGCTTCGTCATAGTCTGGCGTTAGAGAAAGTGCTTTTGCTGCGTCTTCCAACTGTTGCCTAACTGTATCTTTACGCTCGGTAAAGTCTGCAATCACATAATGTGCTTTAAGCGCTTCTGCGTAATTATCAGCGTGATCAAGTTCAAAGCGAGGCTCGCCGTGGAAGCGATGACCTTGAACAGTACGACCGCTCGTTAACCCCAAAGAAGAAACGCTCACAACCTCTGCACCGTACAACACTGTAAGGGTATGAACAGGGCGAATGAACTGGGTTGCATAACTCCCCCAACGCATAGGCTTAGGGATAGGTAGTTTAGAAACGGCTTTATTTAGAAGGCCTTCTAGTAAAGAAGCAACCGGCTGACCTTCGACGCTGGCTTTGTATAGTAACCACTCGCCTTTATCAGTCACTAAGCGTTCGGCGTCTTCAACCGCGATGCCGTTACCACGCGCCCAGCCTTGTGCTGCTTTCGTTGGGTTACCGTCAGTATCAAACGCTGCGCTTACCGCAGGTCCACGCTTTTCGACAACTTTATCTGCTTGGCTGTCCGCTAAACCAGTAACATAAACTGCTAGGCGACGAGGTGCAGCGAACCAGCTAACATTATCGAAAGCAAGTTCCGCTTCTTCTAACGCGGTTTGAAATTGGTCGGCAAAAGCTTGCCCAAGCGATTTAAGTGCTTTAGGAGGAAGCTCTTCTGTTCCTAGCTCAATAATGCAATTCTCTGTACGCATCTTATGCCTCCTTATTGCATAGAGGGAAACCTAAGGCTTCTCGTGCGTCGAAATAACTTTGTGCAACGCCTTTGGATAATGCCCTTACCCGAAGAATATAACGTTGACGTTCAGTCACTGAAATAGCATGGCGAGCGTCTAGCATATTGAATGCATGAGACGCTTTCATAACCTGCTCATATGCTGGAAGCGGCAGGTTGTTTTCAATAAGCTTTTGGCTTTCTGCTTCACACTCATCAAACGTTCTAAATAACGCTTCAACATTGGCGTGTTCAAAATTATAAGTAGATTGTTCTACTTCATTTTGATGGAAAACATCACCGTATGTCACTTTGCCCATAGGTCCGTCTGTCCATACAAGATCATAGATGCTATCTACTTCTTGTACATACATGGCTAGGCGTTCTAAACCATAAGTGATTTCGCCTGTTACCGGCTTACATTCAAGCCCACCAACCTGTTGGAAATAAGTGAACTGAGTCACTTCCATACCGTTTAGCCATACTTCCCAACCTAGACCCCACGCGCCTAGCGTTGGTGACTCCCAGTTGTCTTCGACGAAGCGAATATCGTGTACTAACGGATCAAAACCCAGTTCTTTAAGCGAGCCCAAATACAACTCTTGAATATTATCGGGAGACGGCTTCAGCATAACCTGAAACTGATAATAGTGTTGTAACCGGTTTGGGTTTTCGCCGTAACGTCCATCAGTAGGGCGTCGACACGGTTGTACATAAGCACTACTCATTGGCTCAGGGCCAAGAGAACGTAAAAATGTCATGGGGTGGAACGTACCTGCACCCACTTCCATATCCAAAGGCTGAATAATCACGCAGCCTTGGCGCGCCCAATAGTCTTGAAGCGCAAGGATCAACCCTTGAAAGGTTTTAATATCGTATTTCTGCATACATCCGCTGCTTATTGGTTATCTGTTTCTAAAAAGGTGGGATAGTATACAATTTGTAACGCTGAGTATGTAGGTGTAAACCACGAAAAACCTCGGTTAATGCACGCGAAACGTTGATTGATGTTAAGGAAGTTTGAATTTATGCCATTACGACCTCTAGTACGATGCGGTTGGGTCTCAGAACACACCGATTATCAGGCTTACCATGACAATGAATGGGGGCGTCCTGTAACGGACAGCCAGGCGCTATTTGCTAAGCTTTGTCTTGATGGGCAGCAGGCAGGGTTATCATGGCTGACTATTCTTCGAAAACAGCAAAACTACGAACAGGCTTTTTATCATTTTGACCCCGCCAAAATAAGTGAAATGACGAACGACGACGTTGAACGATTACTATTTAACAAAGGCATTATACGGAACCGATTAAAAATTCAGTCAATAATAAAAAATGCTAAAGGGTATCTAGCTATTGAGAAAGAACAGAGTTTTTCAGATTTTATATGGCAGTTTACCGACCATAAAACGGTAGTTAATGAATGGCATGCTACTGACAAAATACCTACATCGACCGATGCATCAAAAGCGATGTCAAAAGCATTGAAGAAAAGAGGTTTTTCGTTCGTAGGGGAAACCATTTGTTACGCATTTATGCAAGCGGTAGGAATAGTGAATGACCATGAAGTTAGCTGTCACTGTTATGAAGAGGTTAGAAGCATCGCGAAGACATAAAACAGTATTCGTATTCTTGGCCGTTAATGTTTATTTAAGCGCAAAAGGCGCCGTTCACTATTACACAGTTGTCATGTGAATTATCGCGGACTTTATGAGGCCATTTTTAATGATTGGCTACTATTTAAAAGATACAATCAAGCAGTCGGTCTGACTGAGTTGCCAATGCTATAAACGATCTGTCGTTTGTTTAGTAAATGCCTAATTAAACGGATCGCTCCATTTCTCTTCGTTAGCAATACTCTCATCTGTTAGTGTGCGCAAAAACGCTACCAACGAGGCTTTTTCAGTGTTCGTGAAGTTTAACCGTACGGGGTTACCATCTGCATCGGTTAGCGCGGGTGATAGTGTTGGGTGTGCTTGGATCCCGCTATTGTAGTGCTCGACTACCTCTTCTAGCGTACTAAAGCGTCCATCGTGCATATAAGGTGACGTGAGTTCAATATTTCTTAGGCTAGTGGTTTTAAAGCGACCTTCAAAAATTGGATTGTTAAAGACGGCACCGGCTCCTTCATCAGTTGTAACAATATCAAGGCCATTGTTTTGCGGCCCGGGGTTTGCACTCACGAATGCCTCTGTGGTGTGACAGCCAAAACACGCACCTCCACCATTAGGAATGGTTCTAAAAAATAGACTCTTTCCAAGATTTTCCTCAGCGCTAAAGTTCACAAAATTGTCGCCAGGCAAATTCGCCATAGCCCTGCCTTCATCATATTTACTGCTGTAACTGACAATGCTACGCACAAACTGGGCTAACGCCTGAGCAATTTTCGTGCTGGTAACCTCTGATGAACCGAACGCATTGTTAAAAAGGTCTGGGTAATAATCTTGTGCGTTAACAGCGGCGATTAGCTGATCGAGGGTAACGCCCATTTCTACTGGGTCTAGAAAAGGCATAAGCACTTGCTCTTCCAACGTTGCTGCCCGTTCATCCCAAAAAAAACGTCCTCGTTGGTAGTACCTTGCATTAATTAAGGTCATTGAATGTCTTTCTGTTCGTCCGCCCTCAAAACCCAAACTGAAAGTCGCATCGTCAGAAAAGCCGAGTGCTTGTATGTGGCATGAAGCGCAAGCGACAGTTTCATTGGCACTGAGTTTCTTGTCGTAAAAAAGTACGCGACCGAGCGTTGCGCCATCATTAGTAACAGGATTACCGGATGGGGTATTGTCTAAGCCGTTAACAGAAGTAGGCAGTGGCTGACCCGGCATATCAAAAGTGAAATGTTCGGGAAGATTAAGTGTAGCGTAATCAAATGCTGTAGCCGGCAAGTTCAGTGTGGCACCTGACATTGGTGTTTCTGCACTAATCGGAATTTGCGGCTGCTCGACTATCTGAATGTCGTTTTCACTTGAACCGCCGCACGCTGTCAAGATTGTTAGTATTGATATTGAAACTGTCGAACAAATCATTTTATTCATTGTCATACACCATAATGCTGTAAATCTGCTCGTGGAGTATTATCATGCCGAGCGCTGAGGACTTAAGGTATAAACAGAGTTTAAACTACCTTGTTGTAAAGAAAGGTAATAAGGGTGTAAAAATTGAGTAAAGTTGGCGACACGCGTAACTGAAAATAAGAGTTGTTAAATGCCCGTTCGCCGCTCTGGCAGCTCAAAATAACCTTCAATATTGAATGCAAATTATCTACACACTGCTCGCATTTTAATCCTGAGCGCGGACGGCCTATATGGCAAAACTAGGAAGTTTTAAACCTAAACTCTTAAGGTCTGCTTCTTGTATAAATCTACAAATGAAAGTATCAATTTACGTATAAGGACTATACATAAAAAAGGCCACTCTACTGTGGCCTTATATTTTTCTCTTTTATTCACTATGCCATCAATGATTCACAATAGCGCTTTAACTTTGGCAGCTCGCTTAGGACGTTAGACTCATACTCTGATTCTATTTGCTCTCTTGCGAGGTCTTGTTTTCTGCGCTCTAACTTTGATAATTCCTTTCTTGCATCAAGTATCGCGAAACCGCTTATATCCACAAACAACGCATGAATACTTGGGTACTCAGCTTTGAAATTTGGTGGTGATGCAAGTGGAAGCGCAGCGAGAAGATTTACGATACGAATAACCCCCTCTGAAAGGTCGCATTGCTGTTGCTCCATGGCTTTAGCAATCACGTAAACACTTTCAGTTATGGTAAAAACCCGTTTCTCTCTCACCGCTGCTTGTCGCGCATTTTGTGTTTTAAGCTGAAACAACAAACGGCCAGCGTAAAAGCCCAATACTAAAATAATCAGTAAGGCTGCAAAAATCAGTATTATCGAAAGCATGTAAAAAAGGGTCCGGTTTAATGTTTAAAGTCGTCTATATCAATAGCGTCTAAATCATCGAACGGATCGCTTTCATCTTCTTCATCATCTTCGTCAACTATGCCTAGAAGATCACAAAGAATACGATGTCGCGCCATTTTCTCGTCAACATAGGCTTGTTGTTCTCTCGTTAGTGCTTGGTCGTTATCTAACTTATCAAGCAACGAGGTTAACCTTTGGTCGGCTTCTAATGCTGCAAGCTCTTCAGCGGGTGTAGCATACTTTTTCTTTTGTACTGGCGTAACAATACTTGGTGTCGCTTTTATCAATTGAACTGGCTTCTTACTGCCGTGTCGCGGATCTTTGTTCTCTTGACGTCGCGAACCCATTGTCGTTTTTTCGTCAATATTGTGCCTGCTGCCAGCAGGTTTGCCCTTATGCTTCTTTGGGCGAGGGTCAGTATTTTTACGATTCTCGCTAGGCTTAAAGTCAGGGTCTTTTCTGACGCCAATTAAACCAACTTTACGAGACTTCTTTGAACGTGCCATAAATTTTATAGGTATCTGTATTAATGAATAGTTGATTATTATAGCGCGAAACGATTAAAGCTTCTTCAACAATACAACATCATTGCTGGGAAATTCGACGGTAAACCCGTCTCTTTCACTAAGAAAACGAAATGTGGCTTCGCTAAAAAAGGAAACATGGGTTTTATCATTTTTATAGTGCCAACTGGCGAAGGCTGTTTTATCAATAACCCGCTTAGTCATTATCACAAGCACGCCATTAGGCTTCAACATCGAAAGAAAGTAATTCCACTCTCTCGATGGGGTATGAAAATGTTCTATCGCCTCTGTGCACGTTATGATGCTGTACTTTTTGCCGAATACTCGCTTATCGGGGTTATAAAAAATATCAAACGTATCTACCATCGAAAGCCCAGATGCTTTTAGCATGTTGGCAAGCACAGGCGATGGTCCGCAACCAAAGTCGAGCGCGTTATCATTAGGTTGGATTAGCGGAATAAGTGGTGAGACTGCCCTTTGTAGAAAAGAGCGATAGCCTTCATCATCATCGCTGTTTTCATGGAGGTCGTATTCAGTGCGCTCTACAATCAGTGTCGGTAAAAACTCTGGGCTCACGAAAACCAAAGCGCAGTCAGCACACTGGTGATATCGTCGACGTTTATCTTCGAAATAAAAGTTAGTGTCTTGTGAGTGACAAAGTGGGCAAGCTATTGATAAATTTTGCATGATTCAAAAAGAAAAAAAGGCGATGGTTTTCACCATCACCTTACATTTAATCAGTGTCAGATGACACCTCTCCCGTTTTATTTACACGTCTATGTGTAATCGAGCTTCCCTAGCGAACTCCCCTTATTATTCTTTTTAGCAGAGCGCTATTTTTTTGTTTTTGGCCTTCTTGGCACTTTATGATTTCTTCCGTGTTGCTTTTTATTATTATTATTCTTGTTATCCAGTTCGTAGACTTACAAGCTCTGCTACAAACTAAGCCGTTAGACTACACGAATAATTTCAAAAAACAACTTAATTGTTTACAAAAAAATAACAAAAGGTGATCTATGGGCCGTAATTTAATGTAAGCCGGCTATATAGTGAGATAAAATCTCGATGTCTTCATCGGTTAATTTCATCGCAATATCGCGCATCATGCCGTTCATATCGTTGTGGCGCTGTCCAGAACGAAAAGATTTAAGCTGAGAAGCAGTATACGCAGCGTGCTGGCCGCTAATATCAGGAAATCCTGCCAGTCCCATGCCATTGCCTTTAGGGCCGTGACAAGCAATACACGCTGTAACGCCACGTGACTCATCGCCACCTTGATACAGGGCTTTACCAGCCTCTACATATTGTTCAGCAGTTTCACCTGGTTTAGCATCCTGACTTGAGAAGTACGCTGCTAAGTCTTTCATGTCTTGCTCAGAAAGAGGAGCGGCCATGCCGTTCATTACCGCATTGTTACGGCCTTCTTCGCCACCAGTTTGAGAAGCTAACTTAAACTCCATTAGCTGCTTAACTAGATATTTTTCATGTTGGCCCGCTAACTTGGGGTTCATATCTATCATGCTATTACCATCTTGGCCATGACATGC
>Ga0102951_1000869_pt1 | contig 11163 bp, 7 predicted proteins | sample SalPonA_B_H2O_MG_FD_78507 | JGI IMG/M metagenome (GOLD analysis project Ga0102951, IMG submission 78507) | Water microbial communities from South San Francisco under conditions of wetland restoration - Salt Pond MetaG R2A_B_H2O_MG | ecosystem: Environmental > Aquatic > Non-marine Saline and...
CCCAGAGGAATACCTGGAAACCCCTACGCAAGATCAAAATGTGAAATTGAAAAGATACTAGAAGACTACTGCCTTAAATACCCAAAATGGTCAGCAATTAATCTTAGATACTTTAATCCTATTGGCGCGCATCCAAGTGGTTTAATTGGAGAAGACCCATTAGGGCCACCAAATAATTTAATTCCCTTCATTACCCAAGTAGCCGTTGGCAGAAGAAGTTTTTTATCCATATTTGGCAATGATTACGCTACCAAAGACGGAACATGTGAGAGAGACTTCATTCATGTAGATGATGTTGCAGCTGGTCACATTGCAGCTCTAGATGAATTGGAATTACCTGGATGTAAATCATTTAATTTGGGAACTGGTAAAGCTACATCAGTACTTGAAATCGTCCATCAGTTTGAAAAAGTCACCGGAAAAAAAATACCATATAAAATTGTTGATCGGAGAAATGGCGATATAGCAAAATTCTGGGCTGATCCAGTACTTGCGAAAGTAAAGCTTGGCTGGACAGCTACAAAAACATTAGACAAAATGCTCAAAGATGCATGGAATTGGCAATCAAATAACCCCTTGGGGTTTAATGATAAAAATTAGGATTTTAATTGAGAATTATAGTTTCTGTTGTTTCACATCAACATCACGATCTGATCATAAATTTTGAAACTCTTCTTCATCTGGCAAAACATGATGAAATAGTGGTTATTTGTCGTGAAAACATTCCAACTGAAAAGCTTCGTATCTACACAGAGCGACACAAAATAATTTTGCTTCAAAACTCTACGCCAAAGAGCTTTTCTGCTAATAACAATCTGAATTTTAAATTTTATTGTGATCATCTTAACCCAAAGCATGATGATTTCTTCCTACTACTAAATCCTGACGTCATTTTAGAGCCACCAAAAATTAAGCAATTAATCAGTACCATGCCTAAACTTCAAGATAAAATTTACACCATCAACTTATACCATGATCGAGAACTCTTAAGCCACGATGATAATATACGCACTTACCCCAGATTCTTAGATTTTATAAGGACCTATCTATTCAACCATAGAGTTACCATGGTAGACCGCTCGCAAGGGTTACCAAACAATGGAGTATCAAAAGAATACTGGGCCAGTTGTGCATTTATGCTTATGAAGGCCAATATTTATAAAAAATTACGCGGGCTTAACGAAATCTACTATCTTTATTGTGAGGATATTGAGATATGCTCCAGAGCAATTCAAGAAAAAATATATGTAGAACTTATTGAAGACATAAATGCAATTCACCTTCGACGTCGCAAAAGCTTAAACTTTCTAAGTTCACATTTCAGATATCATGTTTCAAGTATTTTTAAGTATGAGCTTTTCAAAAGAGGACTTTTATCACACAGGACTATACTGTAATCATGTTTGACATAGTACTAGCCTCACATAATGGTGAACGATTCTTAAAAGAACAATTAGACTCAATATTTTTAGATAAAAACCTACCTTACATAAATTGTGTGATAATTATTGACGATGCGTCAAGCGACAATACATTAAATATCATACATGACTTTCAAAAGCAGACTAACCGTATACAGTTACACTCATTAACAGGGACACCTATTGGACCCGCATCAGCATTTAATTATGGTTTGCAGAAAACCAACTCAGACTGGATTATGTTGTGTGATCAAGACGACATATGGCATTCAGAAAAAATACTAAATACTGTAAAATATATCGATAAAAAACGGTTGAAATGTCAACAAAACCACCTAATTTTTTCTGATGTTTTATTAGTTGATTCTACCGGACAACAATTAAATAAAACTTACTCACGCTTTAAAGAAATACCAGAACACTGGTATTCTCGCTTTGAAAACCTACTGCAGCAAAATGTAGTGAGTGGCTGTGCTACCACAGTTTCTAAAGCATTGTTAAGAGCAGCATTACCAATTCCTGATGAAGCGTATATGCATGATTGGTGGATTGTGTTATTCGCCAGTGCTTTTGGGGAAATTCACAAACTAGATCGAGAGTATGTATACTATAGGCAACATGAAAAAAACACTATAGGAGCACGTAAAAGGCTGGGTTTAAAAGCTATACTAAATTTTTTTTCAGAATGGACTAGATTTAAAAACAGCGTAGAAAAAATTATCGCTCAAGCGGCAAAATTTAAAACCTCTACTAATTATAATAACGGTTTGCTTGAGGCCCTAATAAATATCCCAAATGAAAATTACTATAAGCGCCTTTTAATGGTTTCAAACTATAAACTCAGGAGATCAACCAAACTGGCGTCATTCATTTACCTACTAGTCCTCATGAATCTTTGACTGCCCGCCCGTGCTACCAATGCACGAGGAAACCAGGCTAAAGTACCACTATCGTTTTTATGGGTTAGCCAAGGGTGGTAAAAAGCATCAACATTATTCTCAATATTCCACAACTCTCTTAGGTGATCTACTTCTTTTTTTTCACGCTTCCGATTTACATCAGATTCTAAGGTACCCCGAGACTTTGACTCATAGTGAATCAAATAAGCTAACGGCGTCCAAATAATGCCTCGATTACCACTTACTATACGAAGGCAAAAATCCACATCATTAAATGCAACGGCTAAGTCTTCATCAAATCCACCAACTGCAATAAAGTCTTTTTTTCTTACTACCATACATGCTGCTGTAACCGCAGTAACTCTGGAAGCAAAATCTAATCTTGGCGCATTTAAATTCGCATTTGTTTGAGAAAGACGATATGCATGGCCGGCACCGTCCCATAAGCCAACCACAACACCAGCATGCTGAATAGTATAATCCTGATAAAGTAATTTTGCTCCAACAACCGCAATGTTAGGTCTCACTAATTGAGAGATCATTTCATTTAGCCAATTTTTTTCGATCACCTCAATATCGTTATTCATTAGACAAATAACTTCACCTTTTGCCTTAGCGATAGCGAGATTATTAATTTCTGAAAAATTGAAAGGCTTTTTATGTTGAATAAGCGTTACACGTGGATGAACAGCCCATTCAGTTAAAATTTTAAGTGAAGCATCTTCGTCGCTTTGGTTATCGATAAGAAGGACATCAAATGAAGCATAATCCGTATTCGTAAAGACCGATTCAAGACATGAGTGTAAAAGACTGCCTTGATTCTTTGTAGGTATAACTATAGTTACCGAATATTTTGTTTGGTGCGCCCAATATAATTGTCTCCCATTAGGGCGTAAAACAACCCTCTTTAAATTACCTAATTTACTTATAAAAAGATCTGATTGCTTAATTTCATTTAACACCTTGGACTGCTGCTGAAGATCTATTACTAAATGTTGTTTATGCAATATTAAAGGTATGTGTACTATTTCATCATCTTTCAGATTTAAAAGTGCCATCAAAATCCCGCCAAAAAGCGCATCCTTTCCGCAAAAGACATGCGATGAAAGACTAAAGAGTAAATCACTTCTCAGAACAAAATGTCCCTGAATATAGTCTCTAGCTAAAAATTGTTCAGGATTAAAACATGGATGCAATTGCAGTGAAGAATCTGCACCGATACTATCCCAGTAAAAAAATTGAGCCTGTGGAAACTGATCTATGGCCTTATAAAGCTGAGAATAAAAAAAAGGCGAAAATTTTGATTCTTCATGAAAAAAGCGAAAATAAACTATGTTGTCTACATCATGATTTTGGTAAAAATCTGATAAAGGGACCAGTGATGCAGACCATTTGACATCACGAACAATATAAGAATTTGGCTTATATACATCTTTAACTAACAGTAGAGTTTGTAATAGGAATATCCACCACTTAGGTGGCTGCCTAAAAAGATGTAAGATCTTATGTTTTATAAGTCTTAGCAACGACACATCATCTGAGAGAAAAATTTTCATGCTCGAGCGTTAAATTTTCATTGTATGCTGGATCATTAAGTAACTCTTCTCCCCAATGATTTTTCATATATTCAATTTCTGAATTAAATCGTTTAATTTTTTCAGGAGAATCTTCACCACCTCTACTTATAGATTCGTAATGGTAAAGCTCAGCATAAGGAGTCCAAACATTTTGGTATCCTCTAGCTCTAACTCTCAGACAAAAGTCCACATCATTGAATGCGATACGTAAATCTTTCTCATTTAAGCCACCCACTTCGTTATAGATAGATTTTTTAACAACAAGACAGGCAGCAGTTACCGCAGATAGCTCTTGGGCCATTACTAGCCGGCCAAAATAACCAAAGTTTTTCCTTTCAAAATATTTATGAGAATGACCAGCAACACCACCGATACCCAGGATGACCCCCCCATGTTGAACACGATCATTAGGGTAATAAAGCTTAGCACCAACACAGCCAATGCCCGGCCTCAACGCCTGAGAGACCATTTCATTTAACCAATCATCGTTTATTGGCTCAATATCATTATTTAACAAGCAAAGCAGCTGCCCTCTTGCAATAGATACAGCCTGATTGTTTAACTTAGAGAAATTGAATTCGCCAGGGGCATGAATAACAACTACATTTTCAAATTTTTTTAATACTTCATCGAAATATGCCATTGTTGCATGTTCTTTTGAATCATTATCAACAATTATCAACTCAATATTAGGGTATTCTGTTTTCCTTAAAACTGACTCAATACAAGGCTTTAAAATATCTAAACGATCACGAGTGGGCACAATAATACTTACCAAAGGTGGCAAGGATGGTAAAGACCACTGAATCCTATATGAATTAGGGTGATCTGATAGTAACGCCTTAGCACCTGTGTTGGTGCTGCTAAGAAAATCGTTAATAGCCTTTAGACCATTAGTCCATGCGTAACTTTTCTCATCGCCATCACTTGCTGTAGATCCCGGTATAGCTCGCCAGTGATAAAGTATCCTAGGTATATGGATAATGTCCTTTCGATCAATACCATGAGTAAATCTTAAAAATAAGTCATGATCCTGACTTCCCTCAACACCTAATCTAAACCCCCCAAGTTCTACCAATCGTTCACGCTTCAGAGCAGCAAGATGGCAAATATAATTCTGAGATAACAGTAACGTGTTATTCCATGCAGGCTTAAAATGAGGAGAAAAACGTTCTCCTGATTCAGTTATTTTATCTTCATCAGAATAGATAAACTGAGCTCTGGGATTAACATTAATAGCATCAACCAACCAGTTTAAAGCACCGAATGCCAACTCATCGTCATGATCTAATAAAATGACCCAATCACCACTAGCAACCTTAAGGCCAGTATTCGATGCTTGACTTATATGCCCATTTTCTGACTTGTGAATAACCTTTATACGCTCATCTAAATCAGGAACAATTCTAAGGTACTTTAAAGTGTTTTTTTGAGTAGAGGCATCATTTACAAGAATCAATTCCCAATTTCTATAAGATTGCCGCAAAACACTTTCAAGGCATTTTTGAAGTAATTCAGGCTGCGTATTATATACAGGAATAATTATCGAAAAGGATTGGTCGAACGTTTCAGGTATTGTTGGGATATCCGAAAGACGTTCATTCCTTGCCAACCATGCCTGATAGTCACTTACAACGAAAGTATGAAGCGACTCCTCATAAAGCTCATAACGAAAAGTTGAAAACTTGGAGCTTAATACCTTAGCTTCTTCACGAAGCTGAGGTAATAGTTCATCAATACCTAGATCAACATAGCGAGGCATTCTCTGAATAGACCTAATCATTTCATTATAAGCAGAAAAAGCAGAAATTTTTGTTAATTCGAATGTATGAAGCTCAAATCTACCGGCTTTTGACATAGGGTCAAAACGCAATCGTTGATTCAAAAACGGAAGATAAATTAACCGGCAGTTATTATGGCCATGATATAAAGTTAATGAGGCATATCTACCAGGCTTAAAACCACCAAAATTAGATGTATATAGATGCGAAATAATACTTTCATCATTTGATGTAATTTTTACAGATAAAAGATACCATCCTCCAGGCAAGAAACGAGTATTTAGTAAAAATTGTGGATCATCACCTGTCGACAACCATCCATTATCTGAGATCTTTTTAAGTTGATTTACGGGTAATAAATCTTCAATATTTAATTTTGTTTTAATCATATATGTGTAGGTTGATCATCGCTAAGTCGTTCTAGGGCTGCAAGCACTCTTTTGGCTTTAGGCCGCATTAAAAGGCAACGTTTCAAAATTTGACGAGCCTGAGAAAAATTGCCATTACGTTCTAGTGCTGAGGCTAAAACCATTAATGCATCAAAAGGCTTAGAAGCATCATCAGTTAAAATGGACATTTCTCGCGGGCCGAGCCTAAAAGTGAAGTCTTTGGCATGATTTATTGGTAAATCCAGCAAATGACATAATGTTATCCAGTCTGGGTGGGTCATAGGCCTGTGGCTTAAGTGGTACAATTTTTGAAGCTGACTGAAAATATCGTGGTCTTCTGCTTTGAGAAAACTCATAACATCAAATAACTGAGAAAAAACACAATTTACTTTTAAAACGCCTCTAGTTTTTTGGATGGGCTTCAAAAACTCTACTGTTGCGTTACACGATAATGAATCAAGTAAAATCTGATTGGATTCATAAAAAGCATCAACATATAACTCATAGACATCAACACCCATAAGTTCAGCGGGACTAAATCTTTTAAAACTAGACAAGTCGGAATATTTTTGAAATATCAAATCTAAACGAGCGGCCAAAGAACCAGATGAAGAGTCAAGTATTAAGTTGCATAACCTTTTTGACTCCATTGCTGCTAAGCAATAACTAGAATTAACGTCCCCTGTAGGTTTGTCAAATAAGCTTAACTCTGAAGATGAAATTCCAAGTGTGGCTAAAAAATGACTTTCTATTCCACCGCCGGGAAATATCTTTCTATCAAAAGGCAATAACAAAAAATTTTTAAATTGTTCCTTCCACTTGAGTACTGAAAGTCCTGAAACGACATCATTAATATTATTAAGCTGCCTTTTCAAGAAAACATCCAAAGAGATACTTCTATAATGTCGCTTAACACCCTGGTTATAATTAGATAATAGAGCTTCAATAGGATCTCGCACATAAGAAATTATTAAAACCCTTAAGTCTTTAACCAATTCAAAAACTTCTTCATGAGCCAAGTAAAGACTTTCTGCAGAAATTAATAATACTTTATTCTTTGACTTAGCTTTTTTAAGGTAAGTCCTAAAAATATTTTCCGCCGTATTAAAATCACCATTTAAAAGTGCACCACCGATATCTGTATGCCCTCCAGATATACCATTTTCATCCAGACCATGTTTAGGATAGTAAAAACCACTTTCCAATAGCTTTTTGCGGTTTAGCAAACAAAATTTTTGAATGGCGGAAGTACCTGCTTTAGGGGCACCAATATGGATAACAACCTCAAAGGAAGATAGTTTTTCATTGGATTGGCTACTGTTTAAAATTCGAACCACGACTTATGAAGTCCTCTTTAATGTAAAACTGAATTGAAGGATGACCATCTAAAAGGTTGTATCATATGAAAAATAATGCGTGAAAAACTGCTGATTACAATGTTCAAATCTCGAGTCGAAATCAATATTATCGCTAGGCTTCTTAAAGGGTAACTTTAAACAAGACATATCAAGAATTTTATCTTTTTCAGCTAATAGCCGCTTAATCTGTTGATCTGTTTCTGCAGATTTTAATTGAGCATTTAACCGATAAAGCATTTCTGCTTGTTCAGCACTAAACGATTCATTGACAAAGGTTTCCGCTGGGTTAAAAGCGCTGAGAAAAGGCATGATTTCAGGCAAATATTTACTTGCAAAATCATAACGAATATCATTTTTTACAAGCTTCTCACGATTATAAATAGATGGATATAAAGCATCATACCCGAACGCCCGCTCCCAAAGACTTAGCATCCAAAAGTAATTGTAATATATAGAATCTTCATTCTTGTCAGTCTGAAAATCTGATAAAGGACTGGCAAAACCATTTCTCAAAGCTGTTGAATAAAGGGATACTCTAAGGTCACTTTGTTTCCTAAAGTACGCAACAATTTTAATCTCATCAAAGATAGGAATCAAAAAATTACTGAGTCTTTCTATTTGTTTGGCGTGCTTTAAACGACTTGAAAGGTGTTCAGAACTTATAATATAAGTGTGGTGTTTTTCTGATTGACGCTCTATTTCTCGTCTGAGCTTTGGAAGAAATCGATCGAAAAACTTACGCTTTTCCTCTAGATTCGAAATTCCATGATCTTTGTGAAACTCATCAAAAGAATTTTGAAAAAAGGCAGCCAATTTACGATTATTACCACGCCCTAAAGAAGAATTAACAGCAAATCCATATGTCGACAAAGTTTCTTTATTCGAACACAACCAATTCTGCAAATGTGTTGTACCGGTTTTCTCGGTACCTATGTGCAAGATAAGATTCATGTTTAACAACAATAAACTGAGCTTAACAGCTCTTTCACAGTATCACTCAATAACGGTGGTTGAACTATATTTCCTGCTAGAGTATTTCGAATCTCTGGGCCTGAAACAACAAGAGCTAGGTACCTTGCTAAATCAACAGCATCACCAACTCTAAAATGTAATCCATCAATGCCATGTCTAACTTTTTCTGACATACCACCTATATTACTTACTATAACAGGGCGCCCTAAGTTAAATGACTCTTGGATCACAAGTGGTGAATTTTCCCACCAAATTGATGTCATTATCGTCCAATCGATATTCATTATAATCGATGCCATATCTTCGGATCGATAACTTCCATGAAAAGTTACAAGATCATCATTCTCAGATAAAGCAGCTTTAATAACTCGCTGATAGTCAGAATCTTGATGCTCTAAATTAGCACCAAATACATCAATAGCCAGCTTATTTCGATCATGCTTACTTAAAAGACTAAGTGCATCGAATAATATATGTAGCCCTTTAAACTTATTAACTTGTCCAAAATAACCTATTCTTATTCTCCTATCCTCACTAATTGGAGGAAGATCAGGCTTTTTAACTGGGCGTTGACCGTTTTCGACAACCTGTATTAATGACTCACTTAAACCCCAATCTACATAGCGTTGTTTCAAAAAATGAGAAGGTGAAATAAAAGCGTCCACATGGCCAAGCAACGATTTCAGATATCTCTCACGCAAGAAAAAATCACCCGCAGATTTTTCAGGGAAACATCTATGACAGTCGACAGTATTAGCCTTGTAACATAGTTTAGGGGACTTACCGGGGGTAATCATCTGTCCATTATTATGACAAATGGCAAGATACTCGTGTAGCGTCAAAATTAAGCGTGTATCAGATAGTGTTTTCTTTACAATACGAAATAGCTCTATACCGAGCCCAAAATAATGATGACAATGGATTATATCTGGCTTAAGCGTCCTTAAGAGATCACTAAAATCATTCCATAAATGCCTCGTTTGAATATTGCTAAACAAAAATGGATCTGACATTGATGTATGAAAAAGGATTTCTCTACCATCATTGATGGCACTAAAAGCAGCCCCGCCATGAGGTTTTTGATTTGTTTTTGCTAGAAACCATGCATCCTCTCCTTGAGCACGAAGTTCCTGATACAGATCAAAAGCAGCTTTCTCGGCACCTCCCTTATGGAAATGAGGGTGACCATGAGCGATGATCAATATGGTTTTTTTAGCCACGCTGCTTCATCTCCTTTATCGTCGTATCCCATTTTTGCTTCTGTCTCCAACCATTTAAGAGTGTCAATGTATGTTTCCATCCATCAGATGGTATGAGATTCTGTGACTGACGCTCTAAATGAAATAAAGAATTAGTGCCATCAACATAAATGTCATGTCCAAGCTCAATAACTTTCAAGCACAAGTCAGAATCTTCAAAATCCCCTAAAATATAGCCAGTATCAAAACCTCCAACTTGATTAAAAATGGCACGTGAAATAAACATACAAGCTCCGGTTACAGCTTCGACGCTTTTGATTTCGAAAGGCTCTATTATAGAACTTGGAAACCCCTTATTCGGATGATGATTTAACCATATACCTGGATGATGGGCATCTTCGAAAAACTGCATACCTACGTGTTGGATTGTATGATCTTCATAATGCAAAGAAACACCTAAAATGCCTATATTTTCAATATTTTCATAGTTCGTAAGCATTGATTTTAGCCATCCAGGCTTACTAGGGATCACATCCGAATTAAGTAATAAAATGTATTCAGAACTAGAATATTTAACACCTAGGTTATTAGCTCCTGCAAATCCTAAATTAGTGTTCGCAAAGATAACTTTAAAAGGGTACCCAAAAGTATTAAAAACACCGTTGCAAGTGATTAAAAAATCTCTGTAAATAGAAGGATCATCAAGCACATAAATAAGTTCAACATTTTTAAAATCATCATCTACATAAAAATTTATGATTTGATGTTGCACAAAATCGTAGCGACCATAAATTGGGACTACAACACTGACCTCAGGATGATCTTTAGCCTTACCAAATGTATGAACTTCGGGATCATACTCATTAGATAATTTATTATGCCAAATCAATTGAAGAGCTTCTGAAAAATCACTCGCTGCACGATTAAAGTTTTGAGTATGCTGAGCGTCTAGTTTTCCAAGAATGATACGAGTTGCAGCAACTTCATCTATAGGAAGAGGCTGAATATCAATGCACCTATCCGAATATTGCTTTGATTTCGAACAACCTTTCAATCGAAGCTTTAAAGGATTATCCAATCGATCTACTCGACATGGAATAAGAGCGTAAAATCCCATATTCCTATAATCACAATGCCTTGAATTCGCGAATTTCTTTAAATCTAACCGTTTATAACGATATAAATAATTAACAACATTTCCAGTAAAACCTGCGATCTGCAGTGACTTCAACATATCGGCAGATTCAGCCACCCAACCTTCTAAATAAAGAAATTTATTGCCAACGGAAAATGCACGATCAACCACAATTTCAACAGCATCGTAATCTTTTGAGATAACAGGAGCTTCGGAGCTTTCGGATAAGGAAACGTTAAGATTTAACTTGCTTTCAACAAAAGCTTTTTGCAAATCATTTAGTCCAACTAAAAACTCATCAATAGCATGAGATCTATGTAAGCTGGCCAAATCAAAATGATATGTATGCTCAAGAAAATCAAGATGACTTAAATCGGAAATTTGCCCATCAACCTCTATTACAAAGCCTTGACAAAAATCTCCTTCTTTAGG
>Ga0102951_1000877_pt1 | contig 11123 bp, 8 predicted proteins | sample SalPonA_B_H2O_MG_FD_78507 | JGI IMG/M metagenome (GOLD analysis project Ga0102951, IMG submission 78507) | Water microbial communities from South San Francisco under conditions of wetland restoration - Salt Pond MetaG R2A_B_H2O_MG | ecosystem: Environmental > Aquatic > Non-marine Saline and...
AGCGACTAACCTTGAAGTTATTCGCTGATGAAGAGTGTGCGACCTTACCTATGCCACGAGTTAATGCCCGACAGTGGTTACACATTATGCATCGATTGTTCAAGGTTGCAGAGTGGCACTACGAACAATGGCCCAGCTGGCTACAGCAATCACACCCTTTGGCGCAGCCTGCCTTAGTCCATTAACCGTCCATTACGTATGTCTGTATCCTTTAATGCTCTGCTGCCAGATCTACTGACCGTTTCATAATCTTGGTTTCTGATTGGGGCTTTACTTCTTTGTTAACGCAACGCTTGGCATTGGTGGCGGTGCGCCTGCACTGATCCCTGTGCATGGTTTTGTCCAGTTTGGTTCTAATTTTAATCATGCCCTACTGACCTGGCGCCAACTCGATCGTCAGATGATCCTACAATTTATGACAGGTGCAGTCATCGGGGCGGTTATTGCGTCATTCACCGTTGTTCAGTGGCCCCTGACTTGGATTCACATTGCGGTTAGTGAGTGGTTGCCGCTTATTTTACTGATGATTACTCTGCTTGCCCTTCGATTACTTTGGCAAGGGGTGGGATCGTTTTAAGGCAGTAAAACCAAGCCGGCAGCTGCCGTTAAAGCGGTCGCTGTAAAACGAGCCAACCACTTAGTGTTTGATTCATCTGCCAGCTTCTTCTGCAACCAGCGGCCACCGGATGCGTAGGCAATAATCGCTCCGATCTCTATCACAATGAATGTACCACCCATGACAGTGACCTGATCAGCAATATTGGCGGTTGGATCCATGAACTGTGGGAAGAACGCCGTGAAGATAAGAATCAACTTAGGGTTGGTCGATGCAACGATCGCTTCTGAGCGAGCCATTTCCCAAATTTTAGTCTCTTTTGCTTCGACACTATTTACGTTGACCTGCGCACGAAGTGACTGCCAAGCCATGTAAATTAGGTAGGCGGCACCGATAAGTTTCATGACAAAGAAGGCGTGTTCGCTAAGCGCAAGCAGCGCTTCTAAGCCATAGGCTAACAGAATCAACATGACGACCATGATTGGCAGGCGTGCAAGACCGGCTACTGACGCTGCAAAAAGTGAGGTTCGTGTACCGTGAATCATAGCAATCAGGTTGTTGGGACCCGGAAAAAAGTTCATGCCGATACAGGCCGGAAGAAATATCCACCATTGTGCTTCGCTCATAATACGTCCTAATTCCCTAAAGAGTCTGTTAATAGCAGGTAGGCTATCGTCCACATAGTAATGGCCACAAGGCAGTCTAATATTCGCCAAGCCACTGGGTTGGCAAAGAGAGGTGTAAGCGCTCTCGCACCGTAGCTTATCGTTAAAAACCAGAGCAGAGAAAAGCTAGAGGCACCCGCCGCGAACCAATAGGTATCTAGGCTGTTGTAGCGCCCTGCAATACTGCCCAATAGCACAACGGTATCAAGGTATACATGAGGGTTCAGAAGACTCAGTGCTGCGGTTGCCAGTAATGCAGCAGACAAACTTCTAAAACCGTTGCCTTGATTTGCTTTTAAGGTGTTGCTTTTCAGTGCCGACAAAGCCGCTTTAAAGCCATAGAGTATCAAAAAGGCAGCGCCACCCCAGGTAACCCAAGTTAAAAAAAGTTCTGATCGATTAATTAAAGCGCCCATGCCGGCCGCACCTGCAAATATTAACAGTGTGTCGATGACTGCGCAGGTGAGTGCGATTTGCCAAAAATAGTGTCGTTTAACCCCTTGGGTCAATACAAATGCGTTTTGTGCGCCAATTGCCGCAATTAAGCTGGCTCCGGTAATGGCACCTGTAATGTAAGCAGTGGGTACTAAAGGCATAGTCTATCCAAACTAAAAGAAGCCACTGTGTGAGTGGCTTCTTGATGAGAGTCCTAACTAAGCGAAAGCTTAGAACGGGATGTCATCGTCAAAGTCATCAAATGCAGGTGGCTGCTGTTGGGGCGCCTGCTGCTGTGATGCTTGTTGAGGCGCCTGTTGGCGCGGTGCACTCTGCTGCGGCTGCTGGTTATAGCTCATATCGCCGCCCTGCTGTTGGTAACCACCGCCCATGTTGTCGCCACTACCGTTGCGGCCATCTAGCATCTGCATCTCGCTGGCTACAATTTCAGTTGTGTAACGGTCTTGGCCATCTTGGCCCTGCCATTTGCGGGTACGCAGTGCACCTTCAATGTAAACCTTAGAGCCTTTGCGTAGGTACTCACCTGCGATCTCAGCAAGGCGGTTAAAAAATACAACACGGTGCCATTCGGTACGTTCGTTCATTTGCCCTGTGTTCTTGTCTTTCCAAGAGTCACTGGTTGCCAGTGTGATGTTGGTAACCGCACCGCCGTTTGGCATGTATCGAGTCTCAGGGTCACCACCAATGTTACCCACTAGAATTACTTTATTTATACCGCGTGCCATTCTTATCTCCGCACTAAAACTTTAATCAATTTAGGTTACTTTAACAGATCAAAAGCGGCGATTCAGCCGTAATTGCATTCTACTTATCAGTCGTAATGAACGGCGTGATATAGTACTCGTTTTTCACGCTCGGAGCAGTAATGGACACAATTCTGGTACGCGGTGCGCGCACCCACAACCTTAAGGGGATCGATTTAGACATACCCCGTGATAAGTTAGTCGTCGTTACCGGCTTATCGGGCTCTGGTAAGTCTTCACTCGCCTTTGATACGCTCTATGCTGAGGGACAACGTCGCTATGTGGAGTCACTCTCTACCTACGCGCGTCAGTTCCTATCGATGATGGAAAAACCCGAGGTGGACCACATTGAAGGCCTATCACCGGCTATCTCTATTGAGCAGAAGTCGACGTCGCACAATCCGCGTTCAACCGTCGGCACCATTACAGAGATCTATGACTACCTGCGCCTGCTCTATGCTCGTGCGGGTGAACCTCGTTGTCCTGATCACGATCTCCCGTTAAAAGCCCAAACCATTAGCCAGATGGTCGATCAAGTGCTGGCACTGCCAGAGGGATCTAAATTGATGTTACTGGCGCCTGTTGTGCAAGACCGTAAAGGCGAGCATCTGCATACTTTGAACGAGTTACGAGCTCAGGGCTTTGTTCGCGCACGTATTGATGGCACAGTTGTTGATCTGGATGATGTCCCGGCACTTGATAAGAACAAGAAGCACCGCATTGATGTGGTCGTGGATCGTTTTAAAGTGCGCTCTGATCTGCAGCAGCGTTTAGCTGAGTCATTTGAAACCGCGATTAATTTAACAGACGGTTTAGCAACGGTCGATTGGATGGATGAGGGTGACGGCGATGAGATGATCTTCTCCGCGCGTTTTGCCTGCCCTAAGTGCGGACACTCAATTCAAGAGCTTGAGCCTCGTCTATTCTCTTTTAACAACCCACACGGTGCTTGTCCAAGCTGTGATGGTTTGGGGGTTAAGCAGTACTTTGACCCTAATAAAGTGGTTCAAAATAACACCCTGACACTCTCTGAAGGCGCGATACGTGGTTGGGATCGACGCACACTTTACTATTTTCAACAGCTGAAGGCCGTGGCTGATCATTACGGTTTTGACATCGATACGCCGTTTAAAGATCTGAGTAAAAAGCATCAAGAGGTGATCCTCTATGGCAGTGGCACCGAGACGGTACCATTCCGCTATTTAAACGATCGAGGTGACATCGTCTCTAAAGCGCACGCTTTTGAAGGGGTTATTAATAACCTTGAACGTCGTTACAAAGAGACTGAGTCGGACATGGTGCGTGATGACTTAGCGAAGTACATCAATATGCAGCCTTGCCCGAGCTGTTCTGGTAGCCGTCTGCGTCGTGAAGCGCGTCATGTATTTATTGATGATAAAACACTGCCTGAGCTTGTTCGTTACCCCATTGGTTCAGCGTTGGATTACTTCAATGGCTTGAAGCTGGAGGGTAAGCAGGGTGAGATCGCAGAGAAGGTCCTTAAAGAGATCCGCGAGCGACTCAGTTTTCTAGTCAATGTCGGACTTGATTATCTATCCCTAGAGCGCAGTGCAGAGACCCTATCAGGGGGTGAAGCTCAGCGTATTCGTCTGGCCAGTCAAATTGGTGCCGGTCTTGTCGGTGTAATGTACATCCTAGATGAACCATCCATCGGCCTTCATCAGCGTGACAATGAGCGTCTGCTGAAGACACTTGAACACCTTCGTGACTTGGGGAATACCGTGATTGTCGTTGAGCACGACGAAGATGCGATCCGCCAAGCCGATCATATTATTGATATTGGCCCTGGCGCGGGCGTGCACGGTGGTGAGGTTGTTGGCTCGGGAAGTTATGAGGATATTGTTAACAGTGAGCGATCACTGACTGGCCAGTACCTTTCGGGCAAGCGTGCCATTAACGTTCCTAAGCAGCGTCATGAGCGTGACCCTAAGAAGTCTTTGAAACTTTTAGGGGCCACAGGCAACAACCTGCAAAACGTCGATCTTGAAATTCCAGTCGGCCTTTTTACCTGCATTACCGGCGTTTCTGGATCGGGTAAATCGACGTTAATTAACAATACCCTCTACCCGATTGCGGCAACGGAACTGAATAACGCGACCACTTTGACGCCTTCCCCTTACAAAAAAGTGGTGGGTATGGACCACTTTGATAAAGTGATCGATATCGATCAGAGCCCAATCGGTCGAACCCCGCGCTCAAACCCTGCGACTTACACCGGTATCTTTACTCAAGTACGAGAGTTGTTTGCGGGTACACAAGAGGCTCGTTCACGTGGCTACAAGCCCGGACGATTCAGTTTCAACGTCAAAGGCGGACGCTGTGAGGCGTGTCAGGGCGATGGTGTCATTAAGGTAGAGATGCATTTTCTACCAGATGTCTACGTGCCTTGTGATGTCTGTAAAGGGAAGCGTTACAACCGTGAAACCTTGGAAGTGCAATACAAGGGTAAAAACATCCACGAAGTGCTCGATCAAACGGTTGAGGACGCACGAGCGTTCTTCGATGCCATCCCTGCATTGGCTCGCCGATTGCAAACCTTGATTGATGTTGGGCTAAGTTATATCCGATTAGGCCAGGCCGCTACGACCCTGTCGGGCGGTGAGGCACAGCGTGTTAAGTTAGCAAAAGAACTCTCTAAACGAGATACTGGCAAAACACTCTACATTCTTGATGAACCGACCACCGGTTTACACTTCTATGACATCGAGCAGCTGTTGACGGTCCTCAACCGTCTTCGAGATCACGGCAATACCATCGTTGTCATTGAACACAACTTGGATGTTATTAAAACGGCGGATTGGATTGTCGATCTGGGGCCAGAAGGTGGCAGCGGCGGTGGCCGTATTGTCGCTGAAGGAACCCCTGAACAGGTTGCTGAGACTAAAGGATCTGAGACTGGCCGCTTCCTGAAACTGATGCTATAAACGCTTCACGTACAAAAAAGCCGGCAGATAAGCCGGCTTTTTTATATCGTTTACTCTCAATCTAGTTGACTGAGGTCACGAACCGCACCCTTATCCGCTGCTGTCACAAGCTTTGCGTAAGCTTTTAGAGCAGCAGAGACTTTACGTGGTCGATCTTTTGCTGGCTTCCAACCTGCCGCATCTTGCGCTGCGCGACGAGTCGCTAGCTCTTCATCGCTAACGAGCACGTCAATTGTGCGATTTGGAATATCGATACGAATCATATCGCCATCTTGAACAAGACCGATGTTACCACCGCCTGCTGCCTCTGGTGACACGTGACCAATTGATAGACCTGACGTTCCACCTGAAAAACGACCATCGGTCAGAAGAGCACAGGCTTTACCCAGTCCTTTAGACTTGATGTATGAAGTGGGGTAGAGCATCTCTTGCATGCCTGGACCACCTTTAGGACCCTCGTAACGGACAATGACAACATCGCCCGCTTTGACTTGGTCGTTGAGGATATGATCCACCGCCTCATCTTGAGATTCCGTAATGTGTGCTGGGCCTTCAAACACAAGAATAGAGTCATCTACACCGGCTGTTTTAACGACACAACCATCTTCAGCTAGGTTGCCAAAAAGAACCGCTAGGCCACCCTCTTGTGAGAAAGCGTTCTCAACGGAACGGATACAACCCTCGGCGCGGTCACCATCAAGTGATGGCCAGCGAGTGGATTGAGAGAACGCTTGTTGAGTTGGAATGCCCGCGGGACCTGCTTTGTAGAACTCAACAACTTCGGGTGTTGGGTTGCGCATGATGTCCCATTTATCAAGTACTTCGGCCATATCTTTACCGGCAACGCTTGGTACATCTGTGTGCAGTTTACCGCCACGATCAAGCTCACCCAAAATGGCCATGATGCCACCGGCACGGTGAACATCTTCGATATGGTATTTAGGCGTATTTGGCGCCACTTTACAAAGCTGTGGTACTACGCGTGAAAGACGATCGATATCCGCCAGTGTGAAATCGATCTCGGCTTCTTGAGCAATAGCTAAAAGGTGAAGAATGGTATTGGTAGAACCTCCCATTGCGATATCGAGGGTGATCGCGTTTTCAAAGGCTTTGAATCCTACGCTGCGAGGAAGAATGCGCTCGTTATCATTCTCGTAATAGTCCTTAGCCATTTCAACAATGCGTCGGCCCGCTTCTAGGAATAGGTTTTCACGGTCAGCGTGTGTTGCCACGACTGTGCCGTTACCTGGTAGAGCAAGACCTAGGGCTTCTGCCAGACAGTTCATTGAGTTGGCCGTAAACATGCCGGAACATGATCCGCACGTTGGACAGGCTGAGCGTTCAACCGTATCGACTTCCTCATCAGAAGCGTTTGGATCTGCTGCCATTACCATGGCATCGACTAGATCAAGTTTGTGCTCTGATAGTTTAGTTTTACCCGCTTCCATTGGGCCGCCGGTCACAAAAATGACAGGGATGTTCAGGCGCATAGAGGCCATTAACATCCCCGGTGTGATCTTGTCACAGTTGGAGATACAGACAATGGCATCGGCACAGTGCGCATTAACCATGTATTCAACTGAGTCGGCGATAATGTCACGGCTTGGTAGCGAATAAAGCATACCGTCGTGACCCATCGCGATGCCGTCATCAACAGCTATGGTATTGAACTCTTTTGCAACACCGCCCGCCCGTTCGATCTCTCGAGCGACAAGTTGTCCCATGTCTTTTAGATGGACGTGGCCAGGAACGAATTGTGTAAATGAGTTGGCTACTGCAATAATCGGTTTGTGAAAGTCATCGTCTTTCATGCCCGTTGCACGCCAAAGCGCGCGAGCACCAGCCATATTTCGGCCAGCGGTAGATGTTTTTGAACGGTACTGTGGCATCGTCTTCTCTCTTTTGATTACGACCAAAATAATTTTCTCAGTATATCAGATTGAACGAAATGATCAGCTTAGTGTCTGTAGGGTTTTTTACCGATTCAGACTCAATTAATATGTGCTGAGTTATTCTAATTAAAATTGTTATTTCCTCGTGTTTGGAGGAGTGTTTGAAACACTTACTTTTATTGATGTTAACCCCCGTGTTCTTAGGGGTTTCTGTTGCTAGCTCTGCTGATAAAGAGGCTGTGGCAGAGGCGGTTACAGCGGTTTTTGAAGCAGAGTCGTCAACGGCTGAAAAAGAGTCGTCAACGGTTGAAACAGAGCCTTCACCGTCTGAAGCGTTGCCAGATCCTGATGGCGTCATTGATCCTGTTGTCACATCCGAAGCGACCAGCGCGGCTGAAGTCAGTGTGGCTGATGTTCAATTGCCATTTGATCTTAAAGCGGCTGCCGATTTGGCTATCGACACGTTTGGTGGAGAGGTCGTGAAAGCTGAAGAGACACCGGACGAATCCGGCCTGCTATTGTTTACCATCCGTATCGTTAACGAAGGGCGTGTTAAGGACGTCGTTATTGATGCTGCAAATGGTGACATCATTAAACCACTTGAAGAGCCGGTTTCACCTGAATCACAACCTGTCGCTGTGGCGGAAGAAACGTCTGCTACCGTGGAGGTCGCAAAATGAAAATCCTAGTGGTTGAGGATGATCCAGATCTTCGTCGTCAATTAGTCAGTGGCCTTTCTGGTCGTGCCTACACTGTAGAAGATTGTGGGGATGGTAACGAAGCGCTCTACCAAGGCAGTGAGTTTGAATACGATCTAGCGATTGTTGATATCGGATTACCCGGCATGTCAGGTTTGGATGTGATTCGAGGCTGGCGTAAAGCTCAGAGACAGTTCCCTATTTTGATCCTAACAGCACGTGGCGATTGGCAAGATAAGGTAGAGGGATTAGAAGCTGGCGCTGACGATTACCTTGTTAAGCCTTTCCACATGGAAGAGCTTAATGCACGTGTTAATGCGCTTTTGCGTCGCGCAGCTGGACATGCCTCTCCGCAGATGACCTTTGGACCCATTACCTTGGATACGGTTGCGCGTGCTGTGTTTGTTAATGGCTCAGAGATTAAACTGACCAGCTATGAATACCGCACATTGGAATACCTGATGATTCACGCAGGTAAAACAATCTCTAAAGCGGAGTTAACCGAACATCTTTATCACCAAGATTACGATCGCGACTCCAATGTTTTGGAGGTGTTTGTTCGTCGTCTACGTCAAAAATTAGATCCTGATCAGACCTTACATCCGATCATGACGGTTCGAGGTCTAGGCTACCGTTTTGCTTTGGAAGCCTCTGAATAAGTTCTTTTCGGGCATCAATTGGGTGCCTGGATCTCTGCAGACTCGACTTCTTTGGGCATCGATTGTACTGCTCCCTATTCTTATTATCTTTGCAGGTGCCGCGTTACAAAACGCATACGAGAGCAGTCTGTTGGCATCTGAGCGCTCCCAAGCTCAACTACAAACGTATGGTATTTTGGGCTCCGCTGATCTAGTGGAGGGCGAACTCGTTCTGCCTCGTCGCTTGCAAGAGCCGCGTTTTAGTCAGGTGCAATCTGGATTATCAGGACTGGTATTTGATGCTCAAGGCCTGTTGCGTTGGCGGTCTGAGTCGAGTGCTCTGCTGGAAGAGCAGTTGGTCATGCAGGTCTCAACCTTTCAACCAGAACCTGGTAGTAGCCGTTTTCAGCACTTAAAAGACCAAGGTTTCTACCTCTACGTCTACCCGTTGGTTTGGGAGATTGACGAGAAAGAGTTTCGTTACACCATTGCGATTGTCAGTTCTGATGCGACTGCAATGGAAGAGCTGTTGGCGTTTCAGCGCCAGTTGTGGGGCTGGTTATTAGCCGTTTATTTGCTGGCTCTGTTGTTGCAGTTCTTAATCCTTCGTTGGGGTTTAAAACCGCTGGATGATCTAGCAGACGATCTCTCTATGATCGAGCGAGGTGAAGCGGAGAAGCTTGAAGGGGTCTACCCTTACGAGGTAGAGCGAATTACTAAGAACTTAAACCGCCTGATCGAGTCCGAGCGTTCGCAACGAGAGCGTTACCGCAACACCCTAGGTGATCTCGCACACAGCCTGAAAACACCTCTGGCAGTGATTCGTGGTGCCGGAGAAGAGAAGCATTCGCTGTCGAGTTATAAACGATTGGTTGATGAACAGAGCGATCGCATGACGCAGATTGTTCAATATCAACTGAGTCGTGCGGTTAAATCCAAAGAGCAGGCGATGACAGGGGCCAGCAGTCTGCTTCTGTCGGTTGACCGTATTGTGAATGCACTGAGCCGAGTGTATGCCGCAAAAGAGATTGACGTTGAGCGTGAAGGGTTAAATCATTTCTTCGCAGGTGATGAACGAGACCTGATGGAGATGTTGGGTAACCTGATCGAGAACGCCTTTAAGTATTGCGATCATCACGTTCGCCTCTCTGCGACCCAAGAGCAGCAGTGGTTGGAGATTGTGATAGAGAATGATGGTCAATCGATTTCCACAGAGGAGCATCAGGTTGTCATAGAACGGGGTGCTCGCCTAGACACGTCAAGACCCGGTCAGGGCATAGGGTTAGCGGTTGTGACTGATATTGTTAGTAGTTACAACGGAGGCATCGAGATATCACAGTCGGAACTCGGCGGAGCCCAAATTAGACTCCGCCTACCGGCTGGTGATGAGTGATTACTCCAATACTTTAAAGAAGACTTTAGAGTTTCTTTGATAGTTGTAGAGCGCCTGACGTTCAGATGGCAGTGAGCTTAAATCCCGCTCTACAAACCCTCGCTCCAAAAACCAGTGTGCGGTTCGGGTTGTTAGGACAAACAACTCTTTAAGGCCTGCGGCTTTAGCCCGATCGGTAATGTGCTCAAGCAGACTGTCACCACGCTCACCCCCCCGATACTCATCACTGACGGCAATCCCCGCAAGTTCACCCACACGCTCGTTATGGAAGGGGTAAAGCGCCGCACAGCCAATGATCGCGTTATCACGTTCTATTACTGAGAATCGCTCTATTTCAGACTCAAGTAGCTCCCTTGAACGGCGCACAAGAACACCTGCCTGCTCCAATGGTGCAATAAGATCAATCAGACCGCCGACGTCGTCGATGGTTGCTTCCCTCACTTGCTCGTAGGAGTGGCGGCTGACCATCGTACCGTAACCATCTCGTGTAAACAGTTCAGTGAGAAGAGCACCATCCTCTTGATAACTGACCAAGTGACAGCGTGGCACGCCCCGCTCACAGGCATCGGCCGCGGCACCTAGCAAACAGGCAATTTCTGTATGAGGCTGTGTAGGATCATCAATATTCGCTAGGTAGTGCGAAACCAGACGTTTTGCTGTTGAGGCAAGTAGTTCACTGCGCAGCTCGCCTTGGCTGTCACGGATACCCTGCTGTGCACCAAAGAGGACCAGTTTGTCTGCGTTGAGTGCGGTCGCTACATTCACGGCGACCTCTTCAACCGATAGGTTGAATATCTCACCCGTTGGTGAATATCCAAGGTTGGTCACCAGTACGATGTTCTCAAGGGCTAGCTGTTGCTGTATCCCCTCACTGTCCACACGACGCAGTTCACCGGTTAATCCCATGTCGACACCATCGAGAACACCCAGTGGTTTGGCCATGACAAAGTTGCCACTGACAACACGTATTTTAGCGCCATGCATGGGCGTGTTAGCAAGGCTCATGGAGAGTCTTGCTTCAAAGGCCGTTCTGACATTGGCCACAGCATCAATCACTTCCCCCATTAAATCGGGAGAGGTAATGCGCTGATCGTGGTGCAATCGAACCTCTTTACCGGCTGCTTGAAGTCTTTGATC
>Ga0102951_1000880_pt1 | contig 11115 bp, 21 predicted proteins | sample SalPonA_B_H2O_MG_FD_78507 | JGI IMG/M metagenome (GOLD analysis project Ga0102951, IMG submission 78507) | Water microbial communities from South San Francisco under conditions of wetland restoration - Salt Pond MetaG R2A_B_H2O_MG | ecosystem: Environmental > Aquatic > Non-marine Saline and...
AACAGAAGATATCGTGTACGCATCCGTGTTAAGAACATCGGCGCAAATAACAACAGAATATACGCAGGTGTTGCAACATATGATAAGGATGGCGATCTAGAGACTAGCGGAGCAGGAACACACAGATACGTTGCGGCTTCAAGCGTATTAGTGCCGAATGATAATGAGTGGCACGTATACGAAGGTACAATCACCGGTGGTGGTGCTAATACTAATCAGTTCCGTACTAGTACCACTCATGCCGCTCCAATGATGATTGTTGGCTATCAGCAAAACTCTACGTATAAGATGTTAGTTGACGAACTATCGTTTACTGATATCACTGACCTTGATCAGAGTGTTGAAGCTGAAATATTAACCTTGAGTAATGCGGTCGTAACAGCGGCACAGTCAAGCGCAGAAGCTTTATCAAGTTTAGCAACTACTTTCGCCAACACATACGCAACCAAGACTGAGTTAACTACCTTAAACACGACCTTAGTGAATGCTATTGCCCAAGAGATAAAGACACTAAGCGCAACGGTAGACAATAACATTAGCTCTAGCATCAACAGTATATCAGAATCGTTTGCTAATACTACCAATGCACTAGCTGGATCGATAACCACTCTAACTAGTACAGTAAACACCGCCCTTGGATCCATAAACACACTAAGTACTAGCGTAACAACATTGGCAAATACCGTTGACGGAGTTAAGGGCAGCTACGGTATCGCAATCGACAATAATGGACACATTACAGGATTCTCTCTAGTATCTACACTAGCCGAAGACTCTAGTAATGCGACCTCTGAGTTTACGATTTCGGCAGACAAGTTCAATGTAGTTAACCCTAATAACACAGGTGACACTATTACACCGTTCGCCGTAATCACATCTGGAGAAGATGCAGGTGTATATGTAAACGGGGCAGTTATTAAGCCTGGTTCGATTGCTGCTAATAGAATTATTGCCAACGAACTATCTGCTATTAATGCTAACATGGGTACAATTACAGCGGGTGTTATGAGAAATGCCGCTGGTACATTTGAAATTGATTTGACAAACGGTACTATTACTATTTCAGCATAGGAGTAAATTATGAGTGATGAGATTAAATTTGAAGTAGGTCAGAAGTGGTCTATTGTTCAAGGTGAATGGGTACGTGATGATGAGAATGGCGCCTTTCCTGTAGTTGAGCAGGACTATGTGCCTGAGACTATTAATGCTAAAAAACAACAATTATACACTAGAACCCATGTAGGTAAGTCTTGGTCATTTAGACGTACAGACTGTATCACAGTAGTGGCTGAATATCTTGACGATAAGTATGGTACCGACTACTACAAACAGTACATGACTACGACTGGTCCAGAATATCGTAAGTATGTTCTCGAAGGCATGACTTCTTACTTCGAAGCCCATCCTGATTTTGAATCGGTGACTGAGATGCAGGTCGATGATGTTTTAGTCTATGCTATGCCTGATGTATACGATGAAAGAAGCAATCACATTGCGCTCTACATAGGAGACGGTATGGTATTCCGTCAACCACCATTCAAAATGTCTTCTATTGATCCTATAGATCCAGAAATGGTAATACGAATCTTTAGAGGTAAACATGCCAACTAGTACATTCTTCACTGACCGAAACACTGGCAAGATCATAATCAAAGATTATGATGCGAATGATACCGTAGAGACTCTACGTGCTAAAGCCTTGTCTCCAGATGCGTCTGTAATCTTTCACAGCGAATATGATTTCATTACTATCCGTGGTACACTTTCCGTGAGTTCTATAGTTCTACCTGCATTCAGTAGGACAGTTCATACGTGGAGTGATGGAGGAAAATGCTTCATTACTACTGCGGCTGTTGAAATCATGGGGCTAGGCGATAAAGACGATGTTCTAGAAACGCTTAGACGTTATCGTGATGAGTATATGTGTAATCACCACGAAGGAAGAAGTCTAGTATTAGAGTATTATGAAATTGCTCCACGTATTGTAAAGGCAATAGACGAATCAGATAACCCTATTGAAATATATACCGAGCTATACTATAAATATATTTTAAAGGCAAAAGAACAGATTGACGTAAACTTAAACGAAGAGGCTATGGAAACATACAGAGCTATGGTTGAGTTTGCTAAAAACTATATGGGAGAATGAAATGGGATCTGCATCTGTACCTACTCTACAGGTTCAAAGTACGCTTATGGGAGTTAGCCCGATAGAGAATCCAACATCATTAATCCTCAAGGTTAATGGTGTTCTTTACGGAGATGCCTACAACTACGTCACTAGCAACTACACACGAAGAATTTTTCCAGTATACGAAGCAGGCACAAATTCAATATATTTAAAAAGTATTGACTATGCTTATGGTAGTGATATGCCTACGACAACACTTACGGACATAGAGGTATTGGTCGTTGCCTAAATTCCTTGGATCACAGATATGTCCAGGCAGACTGTATCTAGCGACACAATATCTTTTGGCTGGAAAACCTAGCTCTAAGTATTCGCTATTGTTAGAGCCATGCCAGACTAACAATGGGAAATCGTTTCTCGATATTGTCGAGCGAGGGTACGTATCATCTGCAAGCGCATTAAGATGGTTGAAATTATCCGTCGGCACATCTGATGCCGAATATGCAAAAGGAGACGCAGTACGTGCAGAGTTTGCGGCTCTTCTATCCGAACAGCCCACTAGTGTACAGAACGATTATATAGAAAAGGTATTTGTCGATCTTGACGTTAATCTTATCATTGATGCGATTAAAGACAAGGGGCAACTTAACGCAGGTATCGGCTACAACGGATCATATCAAGATGTAATCAACTTATTGAACAGAACCATTGCCGATGGTGGAATTTTTGGCGACATTAATGGCAGCGGCAACATATCTTATCCTAGTACTACGACAGGCTCCTCTTGGGAGATAGTGCCATCTCCAGAGGTCGGACTAGATAACTATGCAACGTTTAATAACATATACTTTGAAGGCGGTACTGGATTTCTAACTAACCTTAACAGTTTTGATGTTAGGATAACTGGATTAATGGTATGGCTTTATTATCAGCAATATCAACAATATACAGATGCTACTCAGCCTGGCACGATTTACCTATCTGCGGGTCAAAAGGTTAACCTCAGAGATTATAGTGGTTGGGTTACAAATACTGGAGCAGACATAAACGTTTACGGCTTCCCTGGTCCTATCGTTAGTGTTCGAGGTGGAACATGGGAAGCTTACACAACGTATGAATATTCACAAACCGGTGAAGAAGGCGCTTGGAGCAACACGCTTATCAATAAGTTTAACGACTCCTATTATGTTGCTAGAAAAATTCATGCACATACAAATTATAATGACTATGCGCCCATAATTGGTTCAAGAGTCAAAATGTCTAAGGATCGAATTCGAACCTGCACAGCAACCGCTGGCTATATAACACCTGATTATACTAATGGAAGCTCGGTGTTTATGAGGTACGAAGATAAGTTCTCGACAGACTTTAAGTACATGCGAAAAGATCCTAATGGGCAATTCGTGGCTGGTGGTCTTGCAAGATGCCCAACATTTGCAGGGTCTTCGTCTACAGGCAACATTCCAGATAACACCAAACTAGGCTATGGTAACATATTTCTACACTCCGGATATAAAAGTACGTTTTATAGCAGTATCGATCAACTTGAAGGATACTATGAATATGCCAAAACCTTTGACTTTAGTGCGAGCAAAACTAATCTTATATTTTCTATTTGGGTACCTGAAGATATTATAGTTCCCGATGTGCCCACTTTTTTGGACGGGCAAGCGGCGGTATTTTGGGGCACTTCTTCGGCTGCAATGCCTGTTACATATGCCTCTAGGTCTCCCACGGGACAATATTACACTTTAGCGAATGGGCAAACTTCATGGACAATAGTTGGTACAACTACATACCTAATGACTACTAATCTTACATTCTGGTATTATTCCCCAACTTCTGGCGACCTAATCGACATTTCGTTTACTCCAGAAATGAACAAATTTGCCGTGCCCGAAGGCGGCGTTCATAAAATTAAAAAAGGTTATCTTGAGGTAACTATACCGTGGAATTGGTTCACTGGATACAGTGCAGCGAATTCTTCATTGTTTGGCAGCTCAACATCCTATGCTAATCTAAAAGGCGCAATTGATGCCAACGTAACATACAATAGATTTAGAATATATCCCGTATGGAATAGTGTATTCGGTGGAATAGAAGCTACTAATTTTGATTTTGTGGAGACTCCATAATGACGCTCAAAGTCACTAGTGACGAAATCCAAATTTTAAATTCCAAAGGCGAATTGAAGTTTAGCAATAAGCAACCTTTGATGTTTGTTGCTGGTTATGAGATGGGCACAGTAGAGCATATAGTTAAATCTGTTACTCTAGATTTTTACGGCACACCATACACATATGATGCATATTCAGCCAACGAGACTTTTAATTTATCGACTCCAATAAAATCTAATGAGATACCGGTCATATACATTACGTTGACTAATGTTACTGGATACGGTAACCCAGCGCAATCATTACTTAATGTTAGACAGCCTGCTAATGCTGTGATACCAATCTATGTTAGAGGATATCCTCAGGACAACACTCCAGCTTCAGACACAACGCAATTAGCTATTTCGCCCGTATACTCTAATACAGATGATAATTATATTGTGGACTATTCTTCGTTCATAAGGTATTATCCTTATAGTAATGGAAACTACGTTGGAGCTCCAGGCACACAGACTGATCAGGGAATGTCAGGAGCAACGCTGACGTATACGTGGGAAATCTATAAATATCGTTATCTAGAAGACTAAGGAGTATATCATGGATCTAGCTAACAAAGAAGTCACAATCACTCGAATGGGCGTAAATAGTATTGACCGTATCACACAGCTACAAGTTGCGGTTACTGAGGAACTATTCGATGCTGAGACCCAAGAGTCTTTGGGTATCAAGAAGAATGTAGGAACATTTGATCTCACACTGATGAAAGCGTATACTGGTATGAATGACCCGCAGTTAATGCTTGATATTAATGATAAGCTGGCAGTAATCCCTGAGTAGGGTTGACAAAGCGCAGAAAAGTGTGCTATTATTACATTAATAAGCGCAGAAAAGTGAGAATATAATGTTTAATCATGTAAATATGGAAGCCCTACCGGAACTAGAGTGTGAGACTCTTCCGACAGGGCGAACCTACGTTACGCCAGAAGGCAACAAGTACCCATCTATTACAACGGTACTTGGACATAGAGGTAAAGAAGGTATCATCGCCTGGCGGAAGAAAGTAGGCGAAGAAGTTGCCAACAAGATTTCTACACAAGCTGGTACAAGAGGTACTGCGGTGCACCAACTCGCAGAAGACTACGTGAACAATAAAGAAGATTGGGCTAAGGGCGCAATGCCGGCTAATCTGTTCACGTTCAATACCATTAAACCAATCCTAGACAAACACGTTAACAACATCTGGGCACAAGAGGTGCCTCTGTATTCTGATAAGTTCAAGATTGCAGGTCGAGTTGACTGTATCGCAGAATACGATGGTGAGTTGACAATCATCGACTATAAAACTTCCCGCAAGCCAAAGAAAGAAGAGTGGATCGAAAACTACTTCATGCAAGCTGCCTTCTATGCAGCCGCTTTCTATGAACGTACTGGAGTTGCTATCAAGCAATACGCTATCATCATTGCCGTTGACGATTCAGAACCACAAGTCTTCACTGGCAAAACGTTCCCTTGGCTAAAAAAATTATTAGAGCTACGTATAGAGTACGCTGAGGACAAGGGCATATGAAAGATATAAAAGTACACGTGAGTCTATTCACAGGAGAAACTTTCTGGGGCTACGTATATCTAAAAGATGATGAGCGAGTGCAAGACTTGATGAACGATGACCGAAAGTTTATACCGTTCAAGAAGGTACACCTGGAAAGAGGACCTAAGTCTCAAGTCACAGAGTCAAACTTAGTCGTCAATAAGGACGCTATTGCATCATTGGAAGAAAGGGGAGAATAGACTTTATGAAATACGCAATCATGGTCAGATGGTGGCCACACGATTGGAATTACATAAGAGTTCAAAACAAAGTGATGACATTTAAAAGTATGAAAGAGGCTAAATCGCATATCAAAGATTATGCCCCGAACGCTAACGGACACACAAAGATAGTGGAATACGAAGAGACCTGAAATTTTTTTCAGGTTTTTTGCATTTAGGGGTTGCATTCTATATCCATTGTGTTATGATATCTATGTTGACTGAGAAGAGAGATAGATTATGAAATATGCAAACAAGATCGGCTACAGTGATGTGAACCCTTATGAAGTTGTCCGTGTGATCTCTGACAAGACTATCGAAGTTCGCCCGATGAGCGCCGAGCGTGATAAATCTGTTGAGTTAGATTTCCAAGTCGGTGGGTTCTTCGCTCACTGTTCAAACCAGAGTGACCAGAAGTGGTTCATTACCTCTAATGAAGATGCTCCTGTGATCCGTATTCGCTTGAACAAAAAAGGCGACTGGAAAGACAAGGGCGGTAGCCGCTACGTGCTTGCTGATGAACCTCGCAAATTTTATGACTATAATTTTTAAAAAAGGGGTTGACAAGTTCCAGGAACCCTGTATAGTCATACTGTAATCACCAATGAGAGAGAATACTATGTTTATTGCAAAACCTAATCTGAACAACATGAACCACGCTAAAGAATTCGCTACTAAGAAAGAAGCTGTAGCCTACCTTGAAGAGTTCACAGGTATTGAGATGGCTTATGAGCGTGACCGTAAGACTAAAGAAATCACTTACGACTGGGAAATCATTGGTAAGCTTTTCGAGAAGTAAATGTCGGACCGTAGATTTGTAAAAGCCACGATCTACAACAAACGTGGTCATGTCATTGCTGTGGGAGAAAACTCTTACAGCAAGACTCACCCCTATCAAATCCATCTATCACGTAAGCACGGCAATGGTGAACAGATTTACCTACATGCAGAGATTGCCGCACTTATTAAACTTAAAGATAAAGACAAGGCGTACAAGATCAAAGTGGAGCGTTACGGCAAACAAGGTGAACCTCTGATTGCTAAACCATGCCCGATATGTAGTGCCGCTATAGCAGAGGCTGGAATCAAGATTGTCGAACACACATAATTTTTTTCAAAAAAAGTGAAAAAAGTGGTTGACACTGTGGACAGTCCTGTTATTATTACTATGTTGATTGAGAAATGAGAGAGAGATAAATTATGGCTTTTATGAACCAAGAACGCAAAGCAGAACGTGCTCCAGTTATCAAAGCAATCCTGAAGAAGTACGGTCAGAAAGGTAGCCTGAGTGTTCGTAACTACAGCACTCTAGTTCTGAGACTGAAAGACGTTGCCGGTATGTTTGCCAGCGAGTTCGCCAGTGCTGATGACTACCGTAAGAAGTACGGTCTTGATGTGAACGTCTACTGGTTCGAAAAGCATTTTGCTGACAACCCTAAAGCTGTTAAGATGTTGAAAGAGTTGACTGCTGCCATGTACGGTGCTGACTACTACGATAACAGTGACGCTATGACTGACTACTTCGACACTAGCCACTACATTAACATTAATGTTGTCCCAGCTTAAGGTACCACAATGATTGATTATGATAAAGTAGCACCGTTAGCCCAGTTTATGGTTGAGATGATCGCCAAGTATCCCGAGAATCGTGAGGCTGACGGTGTCCGCTGGGACTATGTCCATGATGATGTAATGATGGACTACCCTGGGGAGTTTGACGATGAATTGTTTGAAGCGGCTGTGAATCTAATACTCGAAGCCGCTCATAATCCAACCCTTCACTAAGAGGTATATACTATGTTTCCTAAACGCCTTGAAAAATTTCGTGACTACGTTTATGAATTCTACGGTCCGCACGGAGTCTATGATTTAGGATGCACGACCCGAGATATTGAATCGGCTATCTTTGAATACGCTTCAATGATTTTTGACCGTGACTGTAATTACAGTTGGGGTGGTGGAGACTCCATCGACCGTGAACGAGTCCGCACTATTCTAGAGCAACGTGGATTCGGTGAAAAAATAATTTAAAAAAGTGTTGACATTCGCCTCGAACCTGTTATTATTACTATGTAACGTTGATTGAGAGAGAATATATTATGAGAGTTTCAGTTATCCATCGTGTTTTTGAGCCATCTAGTCGTCTTGTCGCTTTTGTTGATGTTCCAGATAATCTGAGTGTTGATGAAGCCCTTGAGTTTGCATACGAGAAAACAAATAACATTAACGGTTCTTGGAGCCTCGGTCCAGAAATCGAGTATGCATACAAGATGCACAAGAACCCAGACTACTGTGAAGCTGTTACCGTGATGACTGATCTGCCAGTAGACAAGAGCACTGGCTATAAGAAAGGGCTTCGAAGCACCTGCATGGGTGATCGAATCATTGTCGGCAATACTTGTTTTCGAGTTATGCCTTTCGGTTTTGAAAAAGAGGAGGCTTAATCATGACAGATTATTACTTTGAGTACACCAATTCTACTGCCCGTCTTGCTTCCGCAAAATACGTTATTGAAAACATGTTGCGGGCTTTAAAGACCGAAGATAAGATTGATGTTGAAGTTGCCAAGCGGTTGGCTTTAGGCGAAATCGCTGAGATTGAAAAAGTTCTTGGAGAATAGATTATGAAATTCCTCAAAGAGACAACCGACTGGTCCAAATCTGGTAATCCGAATATGCCTAACCACACGTATGCCTTCGAAGGCGAATCGTGTGTGGGCTATATAAGAGAGGGCACTACGGAACTCGTGATGTTCAAAGTGCCATCAAAAGGCTTTAGCAAACGCTATCGCAAATTCAAAGAGGTGACATTATGAGCAAAATGGGACAAACTATTTCCGATATCGAAAGTCGATACTTCAATGGTCAAAACGTGGACGAGATTGCCATGGCTACCAGGTCGTCAAAATCTTTTGTCGAGGGTATTGTTGAAGGTGTTGAGCGTGATACTCAAGACGATTACCCTGGGGACTACTACGAACAGGATCAGTAGGAAATAGTTATGAACATCTTTGTATTGGCCAACTCTCCGGCAGAGTCGGCAAGGTTGCAGTGTGACAAACACGTAGTAAAAATGATTGTAGAATCCGGACAGATGCTATCTACAGCCCACCGAATGCTTGATGGCACGGTAGAGCGTAGACCTTCAAAGTCTGGCAAACGAATGGTAAACTACTACACACATCCAAACGATAAGTTGGAAATGCTCCTGTACAAAGCTGTTCACCACCATCATCCGTGTACGGTGTGGACGATGGAATCAAAAGCCAACTATGATTGGCACTACAATCACTTTTTAGCCCTATGTGATGAATACCGTTACAGATATGGCAAAGTGCATGAAACTGATAGTAAGCTACGGTACGTGCTTATGGACGCACCTAGTAACATACCCGACATAGAGCAGACACCATTCAAACTTGCAATGCAGTCAAATCCTGAGTGTATGTTTGAAGATGCTGTTAAGTCGTACCGAGCTTTCTATCAGACCAAACAGAGCAGATTCAAGATGGTATGGACTCGCCGTGAAGTCCCAAACTGGTTCCAAATCGCATAGGAGATATATTATGAAGCAGTACATTGTAGAACCAAAGTATAAGAAGTCATTCATCCAGCTGGAGACTTTCATCAAAAAAGAAGAAGATGGTACCACGCATTATCTAGAGTACCGTGATTGCTTCCGATGGGGTGGTGGGGCTCTTGCAGTTCCAGAAACTCGTGAAGAGATTGAAGACTTTAAGAAGCACATCGGCTATGAAGGCGCTTCAGACGAGGACGTGATGGAAGACTATGGCGCAGAGACTTGGGAAGATATTGCTTTGCCTGACGAAGGCGATGAAATTATGCTATTCGAAGACTTTGGCTGGAACGCTGAAATGATTGAGTGCTGGGATGGTGGCTGTTATACTGAGTGGTCTATGACTAGTTATGGTCCATCCGCATACACAGATGAAGAGTGTGAGGAGCAAGCCGAAGCCCTATCCGAAGTGTACTATGATGAATACGAAGAAGGTCTAGAAGCCCTGGGGTGGGAACAGAACTACGGAGACTACATCATCGGAGAGGTACAAGTTCGACCAGTGAAAGAAGGTCAGAGCATCTATGAAGCTTATGATGAAAAAGATTAAAATAATTGAAAAAAGTGGTTGACAATGAACCTCTTTCTGGAGTACACTACTAAAGTAATTCAGAGAGAGGTTCAATATGTTTGAAGCCAAATCAGTTCTAGCCCGTCTTCTCGCTAACGAGAATATTTCAGTTGTTCGTGGTAACTTCTCCACGGCGTCTTTTGATACAGTAAATCGTGTGATGCGTCTTCCTACTTGGAAAGACCTGAGTAAAGATGCTTACGATTTGCTAGTCGGCCACGAAGTTGGTCACGCATTGTTCACCCCCGGTGAAGCCCACAAGCTTCGTGTCGAGGGTATCCCATTCCCATACATCAACATCATTGAAGATATCCGTATCGAGAAAATGATCCTTCGCAAGTACCCAGGTCTTGTGTCGAACTTCAAGCGTGGGTACAACTACCTTACGTTCGACCGTGATCTGTTCGGTGTCAAGAATGCTGACCTCTCTACCCTGAAGTTCATGGATCGCTTGAACATTCAGTCTAAGGTACGTGACCTGATCAATATCGAATTCTCTGAAGAAGAAAAATACTACTTCGACTTGGCTATGCGGGTCGAGACGTTTGACGATGTTATCAATGCTTGCCGTGAGATTCTAGCTTGGCAGAAAGCGAAGAATGAAGAGCCTGAAGCTAACACTGATTCAGAAATGGCTGAAATGGAACAGGGCGATGATGGTGAGTCTTCACCAATCCCTATGCCTTCTCAGGAGTCTGGTGATGAAGATACTAGCGAAGAAGGTGAGCCTGAGCAGTCTGACTCTGAAGAAGGTGAACAGTCTAAAGCGCCTGCCTCTGCTCCTGCCGAGTCTAATGACACTGAAGAAGAAGCTGGTAGCGACTCTCAGGAACAGAAAGCCAGCGATCCAGATATGCCTGAAGAAGAGGACATGTCTGAATATGAAGAGGGTTTCACCGAGACTAACTTCG
>Ga0102951_1000883_pt1 | contig 11102 bp, 8 predicted proteins | sample SalPonA_B_H2O_MG_FD_78507 | JGI IMG/M metagenome (GOLD analysis project Ga0102951, IMG submission 78507) | Water microbial communities from South San Francisco under conditions of wetland restoration - Salt Pond MetaG R2A_B_H2O_MG | ecosystem: Environmental > Aquatic > Non-marine Saline and...
AAGTAAATCAGCGTTTTTGCGTCTTCGTCGTAAATTCGACGTAACTTCATATTCTTAAAAAAGACGCTTTTAGATTTTTTAAAAATCACGTCGCCAGAATCCGATTTATCTATGCTAGCGAGCATATCAGCGGTGATAGGCCCGGTTTGTCTGCACGCTATTGAGCTGTCTGAAGGGTCTGAAAAATCAAGATTGGCTTCAATACTTGAGATATGGCACGTAACGCCGGTGACAATAGGGTCTTGTAGCGCATCAATTTTTATATCTTTGGTTGTAAACACACCGAGCGATACATCGCCCACTTCGCTGTCACTACAACCTGTCATACCTACTATGCTTGCGCTTATCGCCAGTACTGGCAGTAAATGCTTAATAACTTTTGCCATTTTGCGTATTCCTTTTGCTTTACTTCGACGTTATTACTTACGTACAACATCTGTGTTTGTTCAACGATATGTCGAATTCATTCGCTTTGCTAATTAAAAATACGCAGTGAGTGGCATTACAAACTGGCCAACTGAATACTCACCATCCCAAGTACTGCCGCATTTAGTCGATTAAACCAACGCCAGAAATTAGGACGCTGCATATGGTGCGCAAACTTTGCCGTCAATGTACTTAATCCCACAAACCACACTACTGAAGCGCTGATTGCACCACCAACAAACCACCACTTATTTTCTTGCCACTGACTTGCTAAATTCCCCATTAAAAGCAACGTATCGAGGTAAAAATGCGGGTTCAGCCATGTCACCGCCAAGGCTATAAGCATGGCCTTTTTAAACGACAATTGCTTTTTTGCCATTGCTAATACAAGGCTATCGTTTGCCATGGACGATTTCACTTTGCGATAAGCAATGTAAAGTAAAAACGCGACGCCCGCCCATTTGGTTACTGTTACGAGCATTGGATACTCGTTTAATAATAGCCCGAAACCCATAGCGCCTAAACTAATAGAAACGGCATCACTTACGATAAAAAGAAGAACAAACAGCGAGGTCCACTGACGCTTCATTGATTGCTCTATTAAAAAACTATTTTGTGCGCCAACCGCAATAATGAGCGTACCGCCCATTACGAAGCCACTTGTCATTGCTGCTAACATTTCATTGCCTCTATATATCATTGAATAGGCTGCCCGCTCCTACCCTTCACTTCAATCTGATCTTGATTTTACCGGCACTTCTAAACTAAATTAAATTAATGATATTTGTTTCTAATTAGCAAAATTAATACAAATAACGATTCGTTCACAGGAGGGGTAATGCTAGATTACGATGCATTGAAATGTTTTAGCGAAGTACTGCGCTACGGCGGTTTCGACAAAGGTGCACAAGCCCTCAACCTTACTCAGTCGGCGGTATCGCAGAAAATAAAGCGTTTAGAGCACAATGTTAAAGGCCCTGTCTTAATCAGAACCAAACCATTACGTGCTACGCCTTTAGGTAAAGAGTTACTGGCCCACATAGAGAAAGTGAGTGTTTTAGAGGAAGCTCTCAATATTCATAGCGGTATTGAAGCTGGCACAACGCCAATAAGCGTCGCGGTAAATAACGATGTATTGGCAACATGGTTCTCTCAAGTTATCGCCGAGTTTGCTGAAAAACGCGCCAATCCTGTGCACATTGAAAACGCAGACCAAACTCAAACCCGCGATATACTTCAGCAAGGACGAGTAATGGCGTGTATCAGTCAGACAGGTACGCCTGTTACCGGTGGACAATCGGTTCGACTAGGTACAATGAAATATCAACTGTATGCGTCTCCCCACTTCATAAATCGACACCTTGGAGAGAAAATAACACCAAGCGTGGTGATGAATACCCCGGGGTTACTTTATGACGAATACGACGTGACACTGCTCACTGATTATCAGCGTGAGTGCTTAAACATTGCGCCGTCATTCACCACGTGTCACTGGTTCCCTTCGTCACATGGTTTTGTAAAAATGGCGCTTGATGGTGCAGCATGGGCGTTGCTACCCACCCTTCAGGTAGCCCAGGAAGTAGCAGAGAAAAAGTTAGTGCCGCTATTCCCAACAAAAGAACTTGGCGTTCCGCTTTTTTGGCACTGGAGTACTTTAGAATCGGCCGCACTAGGCGATTTAACCAAGGCAGTCAGACAGATTGCCAAAAAGAAATTGTGTTGAACATTACTCGTTATGCGAAGGCAACATGCGTCCTCGGTATGTTAGGAAGTAACAGCAAAGAAAACTGAGCCTGGCTTGTTAACAACAATGAGCCAGGCTTGTTACTAATCGATGGTTTACTCTAAAAACACAGTAATTTCATCGCCCAGTTCGGCTATATTCGCGCGCTCTAGCTGAAATGCATCGAGGAATGCTGCAAATGATTTTCTATCATAAGCGCCAGGGTAATATGCCTCTATCGCCATGTCACCATCGCCATCAATGTAGTATCTCGACGCTGCCGATTTAGCATTAAGGCTATTCAAAGCCCCAAGGAACTCTGACTTATTCCGCTTAGCATAATCATTTCCACCAAAAAAAGCGGTAACTAGGATACCACCTCTAAAGCTCTTCATAAAAAAGTTAAGCTCGGTTGAGTGTGTCGCCTTCATACGCTGACTATTAGAAGAAATGTCGTAACCCATAAACTCTAAATGCGCTTTAACTTCGCTAGCGTCTTTGGGAGGTGAAGCATGTGCTGATGTAAAGGCCAATGCCAATGCCATACCGATACCAATCATTTTTATTTTCATTTTTAATCCACTCTCTAATTATCGATAAATTATTTAAACGGACGACAACATGGCGACAAAGGTATCGATGACGCACAACAGTCCCTTGGTGTGTTGTAGCTGGAGCTCCCTCCAAAATTTAGCTAAGTACCAAAGAGTATTACATTTTCTTTTTTAAATCTAAACTTTCACGAACCCTAGTGAAAGCTTAAGAAGGCATTGTCAAAAGTAATAGGATAAAACGCGCGTGTTGCGTATTTACAACAAGTCATATTTTAAGATAAATCACAAAGCGTTGTTATGCCGATGGCATTCTTCCCCTGATGTTTAGCGCTGTACAACGCCTCATCGGCACTAGATAACATTTGATTGGCTAGGTCGTTCATTGTCAATTGGTCAGGTGCTACACTCACAATACCAAACGAGCATGACGCGTTGAACATTTGCGTCCCTTTTCCGAACTGCGTTTCAGCAATGCATTTTCGTATACGCTCCACAATAATGGGAGCGAAATTACTGTTTTATTCATCAGTGAATAAAATAACAAACTCGTCTCCACCTAAACGTGCAATACAGTCAGATTGTCGAATATTTTCCTTAATGATTTTTGTGATTTTTACTAATAATGCGTCGCCATTTGCATGCCCATATTCATCGTTAATGGTTTTGAAATTGTCCACGTCGAATACGCATACTGATACCTGCTGTAGTTTTCCCCTAATCATATAATTAACCGCTTCGTTTAAGCGTATTTCTAGGTAACTTCGGGAAAATGCCTGGGTTAAATGGTCGTGCATGAGGCGGTTGTTCAAAAGACGCCTCTCTTCATACAAATTATCGATATGTAAAACAAGAACCCACGCAATACACGAGGTAATGAGGAATGAACCTATCCAGGTTAACGGTGGTAAGTCGATAACTTGAATACCTGTTAATGCATCGCATACGCCGGTAATTGTCCATATTATATTGGCGATAAGCAGAAGTAATACGGTGTTTGTTTTGCTATTTTCCTGCCTTCTACGTTGACGAGTAAACACTCGAATAAGTATGAAGATGCAGTAAGCGGCAAGTACTAGAATCCAGCCCCCCACAATTGGAAGAGCGGGCCATATGCTAAGCCTGTGTAGTACTGTGAAGTTTCAAAAAACGTGTTAGCGAGAAAATATTGGTTGGGCACCACCGCCAGTAGCGAAAAAGCAGCGCAAATCACGTAGCACCATTTTAAAAACGTTGGTGCTCTGTATTGATAAAACGAAACGTAGAAATGCAAACTAAGTACAGTGGTAAACATGGCTGCAACCACTGTTATTCGGTTGGCAATACTTAACTGCAACAGGTTATCAGCGGAATTGAGTAGCATCGCAAAGCCACCAAAAAAGACACTACTGACGAATGCCGCCAAAGAGAAGATAAAGTAATATTTCACTGACTCTTCGTGGCGTGACGTTAAACGATGGTACAACAAAATAAAAAACACACTTAACAGTAAGCAGATACTAGAAGTGATAAACAGCGGCACAGACAAACTTTGAACCATATTAATTTTTCTCTACGCTTGAGCGCTTTTGTTTCACAATTGATAACGTATTCCACCATATCAAGTTTACTACACGCTCATTTATTCAGCACGCTTACGTTACCTACTTGTAAACGTTGTTGTTTAAGCGCTGCTGCCATCAATCCGTTTACATGTAACACTCATGGCCTTCATCTTTCCAGCGCTTAACCACGCAGAAAGTTAACTTTTTGTTAATGTGGGGTTTATTCATATACCCAATTTTAATGACACTCATAAAAACTATTTAAAACAACAATTTATATTTATAACGTGTTAAATCAAACAACCCCATGTAAATTAAATGTAAAATTGTACGCGTTTACATTGCAGTATGCGTGAACTAAACTCGGTTTCTGATTGGAAAAAAGTCCACCGGTAGAGTAAACCTTATTAGGAAACATTGCGTTTGTTTACGAACTCGCAGCGCAAGTCAACCTACAAGTTCTATGATTGTTAACCTCTCTTCTAACGACAACAACGTGGCAAGAGAGGTTGTTAAAGGCGACAAGCCGAAATTATGTCGTCACCGTGGAGTTTACAACATTACGTTTACTGGCCATCAATAGTGCGCGTCGAAGCAACCTGTGAGCGCTACAGCATGGTGTAAGCATTAGATATGAAAAACACACTACGTTAATAAAGAGTAATGCCGCATGATCACACAGAAGAACGGGCTAAAACTAGCACTAATTGCTGGTATCACACTGACACTGAGCGGATGTCAAAATGACGACGCCGCTGAAGGCGGGACGCTAGCAAACCCTCCTCCCCCAACATCCGCTAATTATGAATTAATTTGGTCAGACGAATTTGATGGTAATAGCGTTGACACGACAAAGTGGGAAATTCAAACAGGAGACGGCACGTCTGTCGGTTTACCTCCAGGTTGGGGGAATAACGAACAGCAGTATTATACCGCCGACAACATCACTGTAGAAGACGGGTTTCTTGTGATTGAAGCGCGTGCCGGCGATTCTCCAGATCCCAACTTTGCTTTTACCTCGGGGCGTCTTCGCACACAAGGTCTACTCGACTTCACCTACGGAAGAATGGAAGCGCGCATTCAAGTTCCAGAGGGGCTTGGCATGTGGCCGGCTTTTTGGACGCTCGGTAGCGACCCATCACCCTTCGGCGAATGGGCTGCACGGGGCGAAATTGACATCATGGAATCGTTTGGACAGGCCACACCATTCGTTGCGGGCACGGTCCACTATGGTCAACGCTTCCCACTGAACGAAAGTGCGACCAAAACCTACGACATAGACCCTACCGATGGCTTTCATGAGTATGCAGTAGAGTGGGATTCACAACGCATTCGCTGGTTTGTTGATGGCGTTCACTACTTTACGGTGAGTCGCGATACGTATTGGAATTATTATTTTAAAAATCGGATTGAAGGTTTTCTTGCGGGGGAAGAAGATGCTCCGTTTAATGAAAACCAGCATCTATTGCTAAATTTAGCAGTAGGTGGGAACCCAGCAGGCATGCCAAATCCTAACGATACCGATGTGTTTCCTGGGCAAATGCTGGTTGATTACGTGCGCGTTTATCAATGCCCGCTGGCACCGGTAAGCGATGGGCTGGGGTGTGAAAATAGTATCGACCAAGTTGACCCTTTTGTTATCACACAAGGCGGTGACGGTACGCCGCCTCCGCAAGACGTCGTTGTTAGCAGCTATACATTGTATAACGACGGTGCTGGCGTGTTGTTTGCTGACAGTAACAGCGAGCGTCCTTTAGGCATTGGCGTATTTGATAATAATGGCGCATTGACGGTCTCTGAAGTGCAGTCTAGTGACGCAGACCGAGGTATGGTGATTGAGGTTGTCACTACCGGTGGCGGAAACATTCAAATTAACGACCCTGAGGGCAATACCTTTGAGTTGTTTGGAATGGGCCGAGCCGACAATAATGAGTTCTTTGGCGGTGAACTTACCTTTGATGTCTACATTGATAGTGCCGCTACCGCAGCCACCTTGCTTCAAGTCGGCGTTGACAGCGGTTTTCCGGATGTGGGCTTCACTCAGATACCATTAGCAGATTTACCGAAAGATGAATGGACGTCAATTTCATTGGCATTAAGCGATGTTATACAAAGTAATATCGGCGCATTTGGCGGCGGTCCGCTTGATATGGAAGACGTGCTTAACCTTATTGTTTTAGAACCCGTAGGCGGCGCAGCCCGCATGCAGTTCGATAACATAAACCTACTGTGCGGCGCACCGTCCTCCCGCCCTTGTGGGATTGTTAGTGTAACGACCGTACCTCAAAATGTGTTTATCGATAGCATCGATCCTCTGTGGGATTTCGGGATTGGCGCTGTGGACAGCGGTTCAGGTTTTGCCACTTACACTGATGGAAGTAACCCAGACGGCGAAAATAAAATCGAATGGGCCATCGTAACTGATGACGATGCCGCACGGGATCAAGTTATTGATATTACATTTAACGGCGATGGCGAAAGTGGAGTGTGGTTTATCGCTACTGACCCAGTAAACCTTGCTGGATACAATAACGGTGCAGTAGTTTTTGATTTGTTCGTTTCTGACTTTGGTAGCGATACCAATACAATAACAATGCAGATTGATTGTGTATTCCCTTGTACTAGCGGTCCACAAGATATCGGACGTCCTGCAGATGGTGAATGGCAGGAAATCGAAATTCCAATGAGCCAACTTATCAACAGTGGGTTAAACACCGCGACCGTCAGCGCAGGCTTAGTACTTTCGGTCACCGACGTTAATGCAACAGCTTCTTTCACTATTGATAACGTAAGATGGGAACCCACCACTGATATTGTGGAAGAAGAGGTGTTACCACTTGGCTTCTTTGCAGACTTTGAGGCAGTAGACCCAGCAGGTTCGGCGCTTGGCGGAAATTGGCAAAGTTTCGGCACCGTATTTACGGCCGCTGGAGATTTTGTTTACAACTACGGACAACCATTCGCTACACCATTAAATTCAAATAGTTTTGCAAATATTGCTACAGGACAAGGCGGTGACGCGCAAGGCACTCAACAGCTCGTTATCTTTAACGACTATAATAATGCTGACCACGGTAACGGATTGTTTATAGAAGCGGCGACATTCCAGCAGGTTACCTTAACGGCAGATGACAATGGCATCTATACCTTTAGCTTTGATGCTAGAGCGCCAAGTGAATTTGCAACAGAAGCACCCACTATTGTTACGGCCTATGTTCAGACACTCGACCCTGCAAATGGGTTTGCTACCACCGCGCGTGTTGAAATCGATTTATCGACAATCACGAGTACCGATTGGCAAACGTATAGTGTTGATTTCAACATTAACGGCGAAACCATGGCCGGACAGCTACTAGAATTTGGTTTCACAACTCGCACCACAGGGTTTGCACCATCATCTATCTTGGTTGATAACGTTGACTTCAATGTTGCTACCGGCGGCATAAGTTATAGCAGCGATTTTGAGGATGGAAACGCGGCTGGCGGTGAAATTGGTGATGGTTGGTCAAGCTTTGCAGCGGTATTTGCACCCGACGGAAACTTTGCCTACAGCTACGGCCCCTTCCCGTCGCCGAATAATACGGGTGGCTTCACTAGCTATGCAACGGGCGAAGCAGGTGAAAACCAAGGAATGCAGTATTTAAACGTGTTTAGTGACTATAACAACGGTGATCACGGAAACGGTCTCACCATAGAGGCTGCCAGCTTCCAGGAGCGCACCTTCTCTGCTGCTGATGCAGGTGAATATTCGTTTTCCTTTGATGCCAAGGCACCTTTTGAAGGTGGGATAGCATCACCGACCACCGCCTATGCCTATATTCGCGTGCTAGACCCGAATAACGGCTTTGCCTCTACGGTGGATATTCGCGTGGACTTAAGTGATGTCAGCAACACGGATTGGTCACGCTTTACGGTGCAAGCTACGTTAGAGGACACCTTAGATGGTCAAATACTACAGTTTGGGTTCTCGAACTCGGCGACCAACTACAACCCTAGCGGTATTTTCTACGACAACGTAGAATTTTCGCGGGCTGAATAAGGAAATTGGTCATGAAAATAACAAATAGTAATTTCTCTGAAGCAGGGCAAGGCTTTATGAACAGTACCTTAAGAAAATCTCGCACCATGTATAAAGCAGTGTTAGTCGCTGCGTTCACATCGCTTACTTCAAGTTCGTTGATGGCACAGGAGGCTGATAATGACCAAAAAGAGGCGGAGTCTGACGTAGAAAGAATTGTTGTTACCGTTGAACGCCGAACGCAAGATTTGCAAGATTTGGCGGGTACCGCGTTTGCATTCTCAGGGGAAGACCTCAAGTCACAAGGTATTCAAGATATTACTGATATCGCAGAATCTATTCCCGGCCTTGAAATTGGTAACAACCAGGGCAACGTGGAAGTGTGGATACGTGGGATTGGTAGCTCTAATAATACAGAGCTTGGCGACCCTGCAGCGGCAACACATTTAGATGGGGTCTATATCCCTCGCCCCTCTGGTATAGGCTCTGCGTTCTTCGATATTTCTCGTGTCGAAGTGAATGTAGGCCCACAAGGTACGCTTCGAGGCCGTAATGCGACCGCCGGTTCGGTGAATATTATTCCATGGAGGCCGGCAATTGGACAATGGAATGGCAGTGCCGAAATCGAATTTGGAAACTACAATCAACGTGCCATTACCGGCGCATTGAATATTCCTGCCACCGATAAGCTAGCCTTTCGTATTGCTGGAACCAAGGTAGATCATGACTCTTATTATAATGATGTGGGGCCGCTAAATTTAGAACTCGCTGAGGCAGCTGACAACCTTGGACTTCGCTTCCAAGCGCTATATGAGCCAACTGACGATTTAAGTATTTATCTATCTTATGATTACGCTAGCGAACAAGGCACAGGGTATACGGGAACAAACTATGCCCTTCCTCTTGGCTTAGGTATCGACCCTGATGATATTGATGACCCTCGCGACGTAGTAGGTCGTGGTTTCTCACCCATTCAAGACACCGTTCATGACGGGTTTAAATTGGAAGTCACTTGGGACTTAGGCAACGTGCTACTTGAGTACAACGGCAGCTATCGCGACTTGCTTTATGATTATCAGGCGGCTACCCCTTTATCTCCTGATTTTCCTGGTGTATTTGATGCTTTAGCACCACTTGACCAAGCATTGGACGATTTCTCGCGCTTTCAGTTTTTAACTGATTCGGAGTCGACTATTCACGAGTTACGGTTGCTATCAGATGACGATGCAAGTCGTTTGACATACACCGCGGGCATATTTTTATTTGATGAGCGCCAACAAACGTTTTTAGCGTCTGCCGGCGATCGTGGAGGGTTCTTCCAAGGGGCTGAATTTAATCAGCCAAATACTGATACTGATTCACTGTCAGTTTATGCCGATGCAACCTATGAGTTTAGCGCAGATACACGTTTTACTGTTGGTGTTCGTTACACTAAAGACACAAAAACTCGACAAGGGGTGAATGCACGTTACGCATTTGCATTAGGTGGGTTTGATGTAAATACCGGAAATCCATTTGGTTGCTGTATGGGCGCCCGTGTCGGTACAGAGGGTTTTCAATTTGCTGGGTTTGATCGCACCATCTACAACCCAGACCAAGATGGCGATGGCGCGGTTTCGGACGCGGAGTTCTTAAACTTTTATTTTGATGGTATTGCTCAATTTGGTGAGCGCGACACCCTTGATGATATCTTTGCAAACGGAGTCACCCAAGGGGGCGCTGACGTGCGACCAGCATGCTCAGACAGCGATGTTACCGATAACTTAATCTGTAACCAAGACGGTACACACTCTTTCGCCGTCCCCATCTCACCTAATAATTCAATTACCGTTCAAGACGGCCGTATAGACAATAACTTTGTTGATTGGCGTCTTCGTATCGAACATGATCTCAATAACGACCAACTTGTTTACGGTTTGATTGCAACAGGCCATAAATCAGGTGGGTTCAATGATACGTTTAGCGACCCAACAACAGGACTAACGTTAGCACCAACGTACCAAGAAGAAAGCGTTACCTTGTTTGAGGTGGGCTCAAAGAATGAATTTGACCTTGGAGATGTTCCAACAACGTTTAATGTTTCAGCGTTTTACAATGATTACCAAGACCAAGTGTTTACTAACTTACTGTCTGTAGAGCAAGCCCTTGAATTCAATTCGGGTGCGCCTGTCGACCCGCTTGATGCCACCCCTGGCGCATTGGTTGTATCATTTAGCTTCAATGCCGCTGACTCGGCCATTTATGGTATGCAGTTCGATGGCAAATTTGAATTACCGCACGACATAAACCTAAGCTGGACAGCGCTATGGTTGGAGGCGGAAATTGAAGACAGCCAAGACATTCAAGACTCGCGCTTCCAAGCCGACGTTGCACCCGATGAAGCGGTGTTCCAATCTATTGATGGAAACCGACTACCGCGTACACCACGCTTTCAACTTAACGCAAGCCTTAGCCAAATCTTCGATGTGGGGTCGGGTACGTTAGACTATGTGGTATCAGCGGGCTGGCGCGACGACCAGTTCCTTACTATTTTTAATAGTGTTGACTATCAGAACCCTGATGATCCTCGTCGTCGATTAGATGACAGTGTTGATGCTTATTGGACGGTAGACGCTGGTTTAGGCTATACCCACGGCGATGGTGCGTTACGTTTTGAAGCGTTTGCGAACAACTTGTTTGATGAAGTACGCACTGCGGCGACTATCATTACGCAATTTGATAATACGCGCTTCTTTACTCGCCCACGAACCTTTGGTGTGCGTATGCGTTATACCTATTAATTATCAAGATTGTCGGTGCATCATGGGATGCACCGCTTTTTTCTGGGAAATAAACGAACA
>Ga0102951_1000887_pt1 | contig 11086 bp, 3 predicted proteins | sample SalPonA_B_H2O_MG_FD_78507 | JGI IMG/M metagenome (GOLD analysis project Ga0102951, IMG submission 78507) | Water microbial communities from South San Francisco under conditions of wetland restoration - Salt Pond MetaG R2A_B_H2O_MG | ecosystem: Environmental > Aquatic > Non-marine Saline and...
CATCAACCGCCCAAACTGTGGGTGTTGCCCAAACGGGATCATACGAGGTAGAGGTAAGTGATCAGTTTGGTTGTATTGGACGAGATACTATAGATATCTACTTCCAAGATGCTCCACAGGTTTATGTAGGTGCGCCAGCATCTAAAACGGGTGAATCAATCTCCGATTTCGTCTATCTCGGTGAGTTTAACAACCATCATTACTATTACTATACCCTCACACACAACTACAATTGGAGCGAAGCTAAAACTGTAGCAGAATCTATGGGTGCTTATTTATGGAGTGTTAACTCGCGTGCGGAGCATGAAGCAGTCGCTGAAATGTATCAAAGTCAAAATCAGGTATGTTGTGAAGCTTTCATTGGCGCATACAAAGAAGGTGGTGATTGGAAGTGGCATAGTGGAGAGCCATTCACTTTCACGAATTGGGCACAAAATGAACCTTCTAGTCCGAACAATGAAACGCGAATTCGTATTCAATGGGGATGGTGGGACGATCAAAATGTTCCTGGACAATGGGAAGATTTTGGTTCAGAATGGGATCAACAAAAGTACATTTTTGAGTTCCCAAGTAGTCAGGAGTTCTTGGCATATAATGAGGATTTTTGTGATTCTGTTGTCTTGTTTGCAGGTACACCAAATGGCTCGGAATTCAGTGAATATTATTGGGTTGATGCAAATAATGACACTGTAGGAACCGGTAACAGTTTGATTGCCACCACAGATGTTGAGTTTACGGTTTACGGAGAATTTGTAAGGAGCGACGGCGCCTCTTGTGAAATGGTGTCTTCAAGCTATAATGTTACTATTGAAAATAGCCCAAATATTACAATCGACGCCCTATCCGGAACATACGATTATACTGAAGGTGATACCTTGTATTTCGGCGCGTCCTCGGACAGTTCAGGAGCAACGATTTCTTGGTCTGTTACAACGGCCTCGGATACACTTGAGGTAACGTCAGTTGGTACTTATACCGCGACAGCATCAATGAATGGTTGTGAGGTTTCAGAAACATTCCGTGTTGAGAAAGCATTGTACGTGTCTAAAACAGGAAATGACGCCACAGGTGATGGTTCATTATCAAATCCATATAAGACCATTCAACATGCTATTGATATGGCTGAGAGCGGTGGTAAAGTATATGTGCTGCCTGGAACCTATAATGAAAACCTGATATTCGATAAGCAGGTGCGCTTATTCTCTGACTTTGTTCGATTAGGAAATGCAAATGCAAAGAATACTACCGTTATCAATGCTGGATTTAATGGTCGTGCAATTGAATTTGCGAATACAACTAGAATCGATCGTGATTCAACGAAAATAGAAGGGTTTACCATTAAAAATGGAGATACGGGTGGCAATGAAGGCTCAGGTATTTACGCGCACTGGAATGCGGGTACGGGTCTGACTATAGAGAACTGTGTAATATCGAATCACAGAAAGACTTGTTGTTCAGATGGTATAGCCATTGCAATACATGGTGTTGATTTGTATTTCACGAATGTGGACATCATTGACAATGGTAGTGTGTTGTACTGGGACGAACGTTCAACGGTGACATTGCGATACCTTGATGCCTATTGGAACAATGTAACATTCAGAGGGAATGAAGCAAATAGCTCATTAATCTACATTCACGAATCTGACTTATTCATTACCAATTCTGATTTCATTGGAAACACAATTCAAGATAACAACGAAGCATTGATGCTCGTCGATTGGGGATCGAATTTGGTTTTGAATCACGTGACAATGACGAATACGCTCGGTCAAGGTTTTGCCATTAAGTTTGGTAATAATCAAGATCAAAATGTTGTTGTTTACAACTCTGTCATTGATGGTTTCGCACAAGGTGGAATTAAGGCAGCGGGGTCTTCGAATAATATTTATTTGATCAACTCTTTGATAAATTCAGCACCAACTGCAATTTCAGGAAACGCTACTATAGTTAAATCTAATTCGTTGGAAATCCCAACCTTAGGTCTAAATCTAAATGGTACGCTGAAAAACACATCGCCTGCTATTGGTTTGGGAGGAGTGAATGATACGACTATTGCCGGATACAGTTTAAGTGTTCCTTTGGCTGATTTGGCCGGGAACATGAGACCGAATCCAGCGGGATCTAATCCAGATGCAGGAGCTTACGAGGACACTTTGGCTCGTGGTGCATTCGGTATTGATGTTGCGACTTGTGGATACTTAATATCTACAACGGTGCTAAACACAGAGTCTTATTCAATATCAGTGACAAGCAACAACGGCTACTCTTCAACTGAAGACCAGGCCCTAGTATCTCTTAAGGGAACGTATACGGTTGCAGTATATGACTCCATTTCTACACAGACTATTACCAAGACGATTTCTATAACAAACCCATTGAATATCGGGTATTTGTGGTCTAAAAACGCTTGTTCGTCAAGCTCTGGATTTGGAGAGATCGTCTTCGGAGATTTCTCAGGTGGGGTGGATCTCGATCCTACTCAACAGTATTTCGACTACTATTTATATCTAAGGGACACGAACGATGCCTATTCGAATAACTGGCAGGTTCACAAAGGCACAAGTTCAACATGGAATGCAAACGTTCAGCCCGGAACCTATGTTGTTCAGCTCAACGATGCTTCTGGTTGTTCAGTTTATGACACTGTAACGATTGAAGATGTAATAATTTCTCGTTATTACGTTTCCACAACTGGCTCAGATGCAAATGACGGGACAGCTATAGGTCCGCTCTCTACAATCCAAGAGGCATTGGGCAGAGCTTGTGATGGCGACACTATCATCCTGTTGGATGGCGAATATTTTGAAAACGTGGATATTCAGTCTAATTCACCTTACGTCACTATTGCCTCTGAAATGATATTAGATGGACAGTCTAGTCACATTGGTGCGACGAAGGTGAATGGTATGGATGAAGATCCGGTGTTCAATATAAACTCGAAAAACAGCACTACGGATACTACTAATTTCTATGGCTTTACAATTACCAATGGTAAGGCGTCGAACTGGTACGGAGGAGGAGGTATTTCTGCTTATTACTCGAATATAGCCTTAAGACATATGGTTGTTGCGGGTAACAGATCAGGACAATCCGGTGGTGGTATTGGAATGGATGGTGGTGAACTTAATTTGTGGAATACCGTCATCTCAAATAACCTGGCCCAAGGCCAAGGTGGTGGTATTCGTGCGAATTATATGTACCGAATTGACGGACACGGTTCTACTATTATTGAGAACAACAAGTCGAATCAGCAAGGTGGTGGTATTTCTTTTGGTCACGGCCACTGGCAAAGTTCTGAGGAGTTTTATATCCGTGGTTTTGAAGTAATAAATAACGCATCCTTTTATCACGGAGGAGGTGTTTATATAGACAACTGGGGACAAAACAATACGGAATTGATTGTCGAAGATCTTTGGATTACCCATAACCGCTCTATTTATAGCAATACCGGTGGGTTGTTTATCGCAAACAACGGAGATGATGCAGTTTTACAAAACTGTATCATCGCTTATAACCGCAGTAATAACACAGGTGGGTTGTTCATCGAAAACGTTGATTTGACGGTAAATCATGTCACGATTTACAAGAATAAAACACTCGATGCAACTTCTGCTAACGATCAAATCACGATGCAGAATAATGCTAATGTTTTGTTCCTAAACTCTGCTGTTGGTGGTCAGGAGAACATCGGGTCATCTGTAGCGCATACGTTCTACCTAAATGATTGGGATACGACATGTGATCTAACCGTTGCAAATTCTATTGTTTCTGGCGGCACGAGCTCCATGGACAATCCATATACTTCGGCGATTACGGGAACTCCGATTGGTCAAGCTTTGTATCTAATGGATCCGGCAAATGGTGATTATATGTTGAGTCCCGTTAGTCAAGGGTTAGGCGCAGGAACATCAAGCTACACAGGGATTACTATGCCTGCTGTTGATATCAATGGTGTTTCTAGACCCAATCCTTCTGGAACCGACCCTGATGTAGGGGCGGTCGAAAGTCCATTGGATTCAGAGGAGTTTGGCGCGGCTTATGAGGTTCGTAATAACATTGCTTGTGATGAAACGTATGGACGCTTGAAGGTTATTCCGTTGAACGGAACCGGGGCGTACAAATTTGAATTGGACGACCTAACAGGAACAGCAACGTTTGCTGATCAACAAAACGTGAGCAGCTATACGTATAGCAGTTTGTATTCCGGTGATTACCTAGTGACGATCACGGATATTGGATCCACACCAAATGTGGTGTTTACAGACACGGTATCAGTATCGGGTAAGGACAGCTTGTCGTTGACTAAAGATGTTGCTAACGAGTTCTGTTTCGGGGAGTCTAATGGATCTATTTCGCTGAGTGTATCAGGTGGTGACGGCTACTACGACTACACATGGACAACAGCAACGAATTCCAATTTCCCGAAAGCATCAGCCTTGAATAATTTGGGGCCGGAAGAATATTTTGTAACCGTGAAAGATGGTGATAATTGTTTCATTGAGGACTCAATTACCATCATCACATTACATACTCTTCCTACCGTTAGCATTACCGGTATAATCAACAAGGATGGTTCGATAACGAATACAACTAATCCTCAGATTCGTGCATGTGCCGGTGACGAGGTAACTTTAGATGCAGGTGCTGGATTTGTGACTTATAACTGGACAACTGTTGACGGGTTGAATAGCTGGACGACACGGACACTTCCGGCATCCTACGAACAAGGCTTCTATGTTACGGCAGTCGATAGTTTTGGATGTTCAAATACAGATTCAGCCGAGGTATTCTATGTTCAGACTCCAGCGATTTACGCTTCGAATGTGAACTCTAATATTGGATCTAGCCTTCAAAGTGTGACTTCCTACGTAGAAGGAACAAGTCAACGAATTGGTGACAATTACACTGACGCTAAACCGTATGGTGCGGGTGATAAATTCGCAAAAATGCAATTCATTATTCCAGCGAGCGAGTTAATTGCTGAAGGTTTGACAGATCAGACGACCATCAATTCCATTGGGTTCGAGGTTGAGCTAGAAACCGGTAGCCCTGTTCAAAGTTTCAAGGTTAAGATGAAGAATACGACTTCGAATCAGTTGTCGTCTACGTTTGAAACAGGGTTAACACAAGTGTATAGTTTGAACACACTTACTCCAGGTGAAGGTTGGAATACTCACGTTCTCGATAATGGATTTGTTTGGGACGGAACGAAAAACCTTCTTGTACAAGTAGAGTATAGCAACGTAGCGTTTAACAGCGCAAGCGACAATATCCTTGGTGGAGCAAGTATGAGCTATACAGCTGCGGCTGTTGCAACTGGCAACTCCAGTGTTATCGGTAATACAACGGCAGATTTTACAAGCACGTGGAGACCGAACATGAAGTTTGGTATCGATAAGGTTCAGGCAACCGACACCTTGCGCGTGTGTGATTTCAGTATGCTAAATACCACGGATGACTACGATACATATTCGTGGTTAGTATCTGGTAGCAGTGTTGGTACAGCCTTGCGTTACTCGGTGAATTCACCACTTGAAATTGTACTTAAAACAGTAGATGCAGCCTCGTCTTGTACTATGTATTCTGATACAGTACAGGTTCTGTTAGATACCACACCAACAGTATATGTTAGCGCATCCAGCCTATTGGGTTGTGTTGGTGATACAGTTACAACAGGGGTGGATACCGTGAAGACAGGTATCGAATATGCTTGGAGTAATGGTGTTAGTGATACCATAGCATCATTTACACAAAGCGGTGAGTACTATTTGTTTGCAACATCTCCTTCGGGGTGTCAAGGTACTGATACGGTCCAGGTTTCAATTAACATTCCTCCTGACGTTGTAATTGAACTGAATGGTAAAGTATTGACTTCAACAGATGGAAGCTTAGTAGCTGATAATTCGGCGTGTGATACGACTTTAATCTTGCCGTATTCAAATACAGTGGATACTTTAAGCATGTTAAATAGTAGTGAGTGGTCAACATACAGCTCACAGTATTTGGATTGGGAATACCAGCAAGGATGGGATAGTTTAGTCGACTATACCGGTCCTATGGTAGATGCAGATAGTTCTTCGCTTGGCGGATTCTACCAATTTGATCCAGCATCACTTACTGATCAGAATAAGGTGGGATATTTGCAGCTAGGCTGTTTGAACTTACTCGGTATGACAGCTCCTGAATTGAACTTCTCGTATCACATGGTAGACTACTATGCTGATTCTGCAAATACAGCAGATCAGATGGGATCGATGTCCGTTGAGGTAAAAACAGCAAGTGATGATTCTTGGTCAACTCTTTGGCAACGTTCTGGGACTCATAGCTCTTATTATTGGGTTGATGAGACAATCGATCTTAGCGCTTACGTCAATAAGACCATTCAGATTCGTTGGAAAGGCCAAGCAGGTGTTGGTGGCCCAAGAAGTGAGATGGCCATAGATAATATTGAAGTTAGCGATAGCCTTGCTCTCTTAAGTAACGTCGCTGGACGTGCAACACTAGAAACGGTCTGTGAGGGCGATAGCATTTTTGCCAATGCAATAAGTAATGGGACTTCTGACTTCACTTATCTATGGAATACAGGTGATACCACAGATGCGGTTGAGCTACATACCTCAGGTTGGTATAGTGTTTCAATCTTAGATGAAAAGAATTGTTCGGTGACTTCAGATAGCGTGTTCATTGAGGTCAACCCGGCGCCTGAAAATCTATTGGTATTGAGTGACACAACCCAGTATTGTGAAGGATTATTCGATTCATTGACAATAACCGCAGTGGACTCCTATGAAGCATATCAATGGTATGCGAACTATGGTGGGTCCGGATTTATCGAAGTCGATACGACAAGTGATTTAACCCTTGACACTATAGTTACGGGTGTCCAGGAATTCTATGTGATGATTACTGATAGTATTGGTTGTCGATCTATCTCTAGTCGAGTTGAATTGATAGAGACACCTTCTCCTGTATTGACGTTGACTGCAAATGATGTGTTGTGTAATTCAGATTCTACTGGCCAAGCAGCAGTCTTAGCTTCGGGCTCGGGGTCTTGGAATTACGAATGGTCGAATGGATCTATTAACTCTACGATTTCGAATCTGCCTGCTGGATACTATTCAGTGACAGTAAGTGATACCTTTAGTTGTGTGACTGTGGACTCGATTTTAGTTGATGAGCCAACTGCAGTAAACCTATCCGTATTAAGCACAAGCGACGTAGATTGTTATGGAAGTAATACTGGTGCTGCTGATATCAGCTTTACTGGTGGCGTTGGTGGTTATAGCTTCGCATGGACCGACTCTTCGGGAATTTGGACGAGTTCAAATGAGGATTTGAGTGCTGCTCCAGCCAGCGAATATTATGTTGTAGCTCAAGATAACAATGGCTGTTCATTGACAGATACGGTCCAAATCACGGAGCCTTCGGAACTATTCTTCTCTGTTGATTCTGTTCTGGATCTTTCTTGTAAGGGTAATCAGGATGGATATTTAGCAGTGAGCGCCTCAGGTGGTGTTTTACCATATCAGTTCATTTCGAATAGTGATACAAATTCAACGGGCGAGTTCTACAACTTGGATAGTAATTACTATGCTTTAAGTGTTGTAGATGCAAACGGTTGTTCAGTGAACGATTTTGCGGTAGTTAGCCAGCCAGACCCGCCATTTAACGAAGAAGAAATATGTATTGTAACAGTGGACACTACTGGTGTGAATATGGTCGTTTGGGATAAAACCCCAGCTAAGCGTACGGCAGAATATATCATTCTAAAGGAAAATGCCTCTACTCAGTATACTGCTATAGGTACAAACCAGTACAATGATATGAGTACGTTTGTTGATCAGAATTCAAATCCTGCTGTTCAGCCGTTCCGTTACAGATTGGCTCTTAAAGACAGTTGTGGGTTCTACTCTGATACCTCTGACTATCATGCGACCATTCACTTGCAAGCAAGTCCGGGTGTGGCATCGAATGAGGTTCAGCTACAGTGGACTGCTTATGAAGGTAAACAGGTTCAGACCTACTACATCTATCGTTGGTTGAGTCCATCGATGCGTGTGCTGGTGGATAGTGTAAGTGCTAACGTACAGACGTACACGGATATTTATCCGGTGACGACGACTATTACGGCACTGCTCTACGAGGTTGGAGCGAAATTCGTCGATGCTGGATGTAGCCCAACAGCAGGTAAGAACTCTAGTTATGTGAACTCTATCTCTAACCGTTTAGATTGGGGTCAAGACGGAGCTCTACCGATTGGTACCGAGGAATGGGTGAACGTAGTCCTAGAGAATGATCTAGAGATCTTCCCGAATCCTTCGAGAGGAATGTTGAATGTGAGTATGCAAGGCGCATGGGAGCAAGAAGAAAATGTCAAACTAAAAGTCATGGACATGATGGGACGCACACTTGCGCTACGTACCGTTGAGCATGGTGGATTAGTGTCGTTTGACTTCTCCGATCTTCCAGCTGGAGTGTACTTCCTACATACTATTACGGAGGAAGGAAGAATTATTGTGAAGAGATTTGAACGAGTAAACTAAGAGCCATGAAAAAGATAATAGCTTTGGCAACGGCGGCCCTGATTGGTGGGGCCGCTTATGCCCAACAGACCACAAATACAGGATTACCCATGTATTCATCTGGGTATATGACTTTGCCTTATGGAGGTGCTCCTGGAATGTCTGATGGAGTTTCAAGCTTAGATATGGGGGTGAACAGTGCTGTATTCAGCGTTTTAAGCGCTGATGAGGGCGGTATGGCAACTATATCATCTCTACCTCAACTTGGAGGGTCTGGAGGTCCGGAGAGCTTTGTTACGGCTCTTGATGGATTATATGTGTTGAATGAGAACACGGCTGTCGTTGGTGGACTTACTTATTTCCAAAGTGGAAATGTTGAACTTCGAGACGGAGAGGGTAATGAATTAGGTTTTTTCACCCCATCCGAAACGTTGTTGCAGGCCGGTGTGGTTCAACGCTTTAGTGAAAAATTCAAGGGAGGAGTGATCTTGGGATATGCTTCTACAAATTTGGGGTCTTCTTCTCAGAGCACCTTGATTGTAGAGAATGCGCTGACGGTAGGACTTAGTTTGGATTACACCACTGAGGTGGCTGATGGAGATCTTTTAAGCTATTGGTCTTTGAACAATATTGGAAAGAAAAATAATTTCAGTGCTTCGAATTTGAACTATTTGCCGACGCAGATGCAGATGGGTGTGAGTTGGATGAAGGAATTGGGTGACCAAATAAAATTGGCTCCGGGTGTGAATTTCCAGAAATATCTAGTGCCAACTTCTCCATTGCTTAATGCTGATGGAACTATTTTAAGTGGCAAGCCGCAACCTTTGGGATTGTTCGGAGCTATGTTTGGCTCGTTCAATGATGCTCCGGGTGGTACTTCAGAGGAAATTCAGGAATGGCGTATGTTGGTCACGATGGAAGCATTGATCAAGGATAAGTTTTATGTTGCAGCAAGTGCTTCTTTGGAAAACACGGACAAAGGGAATAGACAGTTTATTAACCTTGGTGCCGGTGTTAAGCTTGATAAAGTTCAACTAGGCTTAGGCTACTATATTCCTATATCGCAACAGGCGAGCTATTTTTCAGGTACGACTGGCGTAAGTGCTACCTTACACTTTTAACAAGCAGTTTGACATAAAAAAAAGCCCCAAGCTTCGTGCTTGGGGCTTTTTTTATGCATTACCTCAAAAGGGGTTTGGCTATCTGTATTTGAGAAGAAATTTGGTTCTGGCTTTGGCGTCGATATCGCCGTTTTGGATGAGATCGCCTTTGGCGACCATGCGTGCGGCTCCTATGGCGGTCATGGTGCCTGGTCGACGGCCTTGCTTTCCAGATTTGATGAAGTTCAGGGTGTAGTAGGTCAATGTTTTACCTGTTTTATATCCGTTCGGATTGACTTCAGGTTCTTGGGTGAAGACAAAATACAAGAGCTCCTTACAAATCCGTGTAGAACACTACCTCTTCCCCACCAAGAGAGAGGCTCCATTTCTTATTGCGTAAGAATTGAGCTTCTTCTTTGAAGAGGGACTTGGAATCGTATTTCTTACGTAGTTCAAAGAAGCCCTTTTTAGGATTTGTGCTGGAGGGTTCGAGGTTTAGGGATTGCTTTTCACCCGGCGCTAACGTTGTTACCTCACCTTTACAATGAACACCACGTCCTGTGATATCGAGGAGTGTAATGTTCGCTGGATCGAGTGTGATGGAGGTAGACGTTGTATTCTTAAGAACAAGCTTGAGCTCGGCGTTAGTGGCGCTGAGCTTTCCTTCAAAACTTGCGGTTTCAAAATTATAGGTTTTGACGCTTGAAGTTTCGCGGTAGCTGGACGTCATTCGAATGGTTTGCCCGAAGCTAAGGGTGATGAAGCCCGCGGTTAGGATTAGCGAGAGTATATATTTCATAGGTATTGTCAAAACTTGATCACTCGGTTAGAGCAAAAACGAGGCCACTTCAGGTTGATTTGAGTAAAATTGATATACATATTTTCTTTGGTACCTATTTCAAATTACTCGAAGGGTTATGACCCATTCGTGTTCGAAGCAAATGTATCTTCAAAACCCATGGAGCTTACGTAGATCGCTTTGGCGAGTATGTAAAATGCAGTTTTCCTGACTACTTTTTTATACTCGTGCCCATTTTTGACATAAAAAAACCCCACCGCTTAAGCGATGGGGTTAGTATTTGAGAAGTGGCTTTCTTAGAGCTTCGTCGCAAGAGTCCATACGGTGAGTACGGAAGTTACTTGAGCGATGAGGTTCTGAGAGAATCCTTGCCAATCGATGTCTTTGCGCTCCTGACGTTCTTTTTCAGTTTTCACTGGCTTTGCACCTACGACAACCATGGCACCCGGTTTTACTTTAGGGTAGCTCTTGAGTCGCCAGAACTTGTAGTCTTTAGCAACACCGTTTGCGTAGATGACGGTGGTGTTGGAGCGTTTTGCGTTTTCCCCGAATCCACCGGCCATGTTTTTCACGTACCATCTGGCACTTTTACCAGCTACGTAGGCCACGTGCATACTTTCGCCTTTGAAGCGGTCGCTGAACAAGCCATAGTTTTCCGCTTC
>Ga0102951_1000890_pt1 | contig 11078 bp, 7 predicted proteins | sample SalPonA_B_H2O_MG_FD_78507 | JGI IMG/M metagenome (GOLD analysis project Ga0102951, IMG submission 78507) | Water microbial communities from South San Francisco under conditions of wetland restoration - Salt Pond MetaG R2A_B_H2O_MG | ecosystem: Environmental > Aquatic > Non-marine Saline and...
GCGATTTTTTTCCAATAGAGGTGAAAATTAATGATGACCCTTATACATTCGCAACGAATAAGCCGCGCTTACGCCCGGAAAAATTAGAGAACAGTATGTTCGTTGCCGTCGGTTTATATTCTAAAAAACCGAATTTTGAGAGAGTTTGGGACACGTTGAATGATAAGGGTTTTCAAATTGCTAAATCTTACATTGATCGGCACAACGCACATCGTGTATCCATTGGCCCATTTATAGACCAAGAAGATGCACAAATAGCGCTTAGTGTTGCAAAAATAATGGGTTTTAACGATGCATACATATACAAATGAATACGATACTTACTAATGGATTACGTGATTAGCGCATAATAAATTGAGCAGCGGCAGATGATCTCGATATTCGAATTTTCCGATCTATGCTACCTAACTTTTAATCAAGGTTAGGAGTCCTTGTTGACTGACATTCGCTTGAGAAAGCATTGCTTGAGCGGCGTTTTGCAGGATCTGTTGCTTTGCCAAATGCGCTGTCTCCATCGAGAAATTTACATCATTCACTGTATTGTAACCTAATTCGTATTGTGCAGTAAGGTCTGTAATATAACTTATCGCCGATTCTAATGCGGCATACTGAGAACCGAAACCAACCCTGGCATTGTTCAACTGCTGCTGAACGGCCTCTATTCGATTAGTAATAACGCTTGTATCCGGAGTGCCGTTTACACCCATTGTGTTATTGATAGCGTAACTTAGTGGATCCTCAAGATCGTAACTTTCCTTAACACTAAGATTATTGGTGAACTCGTTATTTAATATTTTAGCAGTATCAGCTAGTGTCGTTGCAGCATTACTTACTGAAAAATTGACATCCTTTACGATAGCTTGCGAAGTACTGCTGCTATTGTAACTAGCCGACTGTAGTATTTCTTGTACGACGTCAGAAGAAATACTATAGGGGTCCTCGGAACGTATGTTGTCAATTGTCATACTAGCGCCGGCTGCAGTTCCTCCACTTGCGTCATATGTACCGTTTATAAAAACAAATCGATAATTGCCCGATGTTGATACAGCAACTGATGCGCTACCAGATCCGCTCGCCCCAGTGTCGTTTAGTGCCATCGTTATGGTGTTATCATCCATATTGAGTAAGTATCCAGCAACGTGATAATGGTCCCCACCTGCAACTGCGCTATAATCGAATTTAAAAATATCTCCCGCGTCTGCTGTAAAGGAATCACTTACCACTGCTGGCCCATGAATAATCGCAGACGGGTCCGTAGTTAATCCCCCGGTATCAAGTGCAAGCTCGCCATCTGAATTGACCGTAGCCGTAAATGCACCCGCCGTTGAAGTTCCGTCATCATTATTAGGAGGGCTTCCAGTTGTAGGGATCGCCATATCTGATTCACTCGGCGTTGCTATTGATATGACGTTTGAATTCGAATCCGTTATTGTAAAACTGTTGCCAAAATCTATGCGACCCTGATCCGATACGTTCCAATAATCTAGACCGCTTGAAAAGTCGCCATTGAGTACGTTAGAAGTGCCGGGGATCGATGCGTCTGAATACAAATCAATCTTGAGTTTTTGGCCGTTTTGCCCGTTGTAAGTAGAACTTATTTCTCCCACTTCAATCCACCCATGCGTAGCGTCATTGTACGAAACGACCCCGTTTGTAACGCTAATAGAACCTACACTGCCATCGCCGGAAATTAGCGAAAAGTTATCTGAGCTTTCCCCATTGTTGGTAACTTCAATTTCAATGGTTTCCCCGTTAAACGTAGATGCGCTTTCAAATGTTGATTTATTATCAAACGCTACTGTGCTATCCGTGTCCGAGTAAACGAGATCACCAACGGCCACACCCGCACCACCGTAGATTTGTGAAGATGCCGCATTAGTTGTAAAGGTTGTTCCTACTACAAGATCAGAAGCTGTCAATCCAGTTGTTTGAGCAAGTATCGAATCTTTTTCATCATCCGTCAGAGCGCTTGTGATGCGGTAGGTTTGGTTAGGCCCGGTTAAAGCCCCGGTTGGATTTTTGTAGTCGTAAAGTTGATCATAATCGAACATGGATACGCCGAAGGTTCCATAGACACCCCGTCCGCCTAGCGCAAGTTCTTGACTGTCAGTGGTATCCTGAAAAAGGCTTTTTCCCTTGTAGGTAGCCGTCGATAAAATTCGATGGAATTCATCGGCAATAGCTTCTCCTTCGGCATCTATTGCTGCCGCATCGGCGTCTGTGTTTGTAGCATTGGCGCTTAAGACTGCCAGTTCTTGTAACCTACTTAATAAAGTTGACGCACTTTCAATCGTCCTAAGACCAGTTTCAATATATCCCAGTGCCACCGCAGCACTTTTTAATCCAGCTTTAGTTCCAACATAGTCCAATCTGAAAGTATCGCTCATTGCGACATAGGATGATCTATCTCCGGCATGAGCGTTAGCTTTACCCGTAGCAAGTCTTTCCATACTCTTGCTGACTTCGGTGTTAGCTCTAGTTAACGCTGTCTCGACTTTGTAAGTCGCGATGCTTGGTCCAATGTTTGTCATATAAAGCTCCTCATTACCCTTAACGACCTGGGTGAGGCTGATGTTAGTCAATACTTGAAAATATTTTCTACGCTCTTCGCGCCGTTGGACTCAACAGATTGAATAGCTTGGTTTAGGAAATCTCAATTTATTCAAAATAGAGCCCTAGTCTTTAGTTGTGAATTGGTCATTTAAACTATTAAAAATTGAGTTAAGTCTAGATGAGCCGCAGTCATAGGAAATTTTTAGATTTTTTTGTGCAGAATAGATCTGTTCTGAAATAAGAAACTGTGAGTAGCGCGGGCTCACGACCAGTTCAAGCTTATGATTAGTCTCGGCTGTCAGGAAGGCTTCACCGTAGCGAAACGGGGCAATCTGACCAGTATTTTTGTTAATAATAGAAAAGACATCCCCTACAAATTCACAATTCGTTTCAAGCTGCACGCGCGCGACGAATTTTCTATTTACCTTAGCTTTTGCTTGTGCATTCACATTATTCAATGGCAAGATGTTGATAAAGTGAGCGAATAATGCCGATCCAATAAACACAAAGGTAACGAGAAGAATTTTATTTTTCATTAGGTGTTCTCTACCTCTTTTTATTTATTATTAGAATGCAAATTTTTCACATATTATTCCATCGGTTTGTTATGTGAACAGAAGGTTTGTTGGAAACGATACTTAATTTTTAAAATTTTGCGAAGTTGATATTCCCAAAAACTACAAACGTCTTTCTTGACTGCATGACGTTAAACACTAAGCATTGCGGTATATTTGTAAATGCTATGTTACTTCGACCGCCGTCCCGAATACGGATATGGCTATATGATCTTGCTTGTTCCAAGTTGTAGCGAATGCTTGCATATTGTATCCAATAATACAATTAGCGCCGAGTTTTATCGCATTTGCTTTAAGCTCTATTTCAGCATCCTCTACCGCACGCCTGAAAGCTTTTGCATAGTCATTACTTGGTGAGGTTTTGTTGAATATCCTATAGATCATTGGTTTGTTGTTATAGGTTGCGTTTGTAAATGCAGCCTCGCCGTGCACTACGCCAAAGCGTTTTTTAATCCGTAATTGTAGTGATGTTTCAGTTGTAATAGTTATGTTCTCAAACTTTTTAAATAGACCATCAATGGATTTTATGTTGGTTTGTTGCCTTGGCGCTTGTTTATTCTCAATTTGAGTTTTTACTAGGGATTTTACGTAACAAGACAGACATAAGCCGCCGTAATCGCGAGATGACTTTGCTTCAGAATAGCCCATTTTTATTTCGCAATTTGAGCACTTATTCATCCGGTATTCCCTAGCTAAATTAGCGTGTCAGCTTTTCAATCATCTCTGATGAAGATTGAAGTACCCGTACGGCTCCATTGAACTGTTGTTGTGCTTTGATCATGCCAGTGAGTTCATTTGTCAAGTCGACATTCGAGGTTTCTAAGCCGCCGACCTTTAGTTTACCAAATGAGTCGAATGAGGGAGCACCAAGAATTAATGAGCCCTGATCTCCGGACGCCATATACCTGGCGTTACCAATTTCCTTTAACCCACTTGGATTGGAAAAATTTGCCAGCGCGATTGTGCCAATGGGCTCTGGGTCGTTGCTTCCATAAATAGCAGAAATTTGACCATCAGAGTTAATTTCTAAATTGCTCATTTGCAAACCGTCTCTGAGATAAGGAATTTGTATTGGTGCAACTAGATTTGGATTATCCACGACGGCTGAAAATTGACCCTCTATTGGTGGATATCCTAAAACTGTGGCCCCATCTGAAGTTGTTAAGAAACCTTCGGCATCCAAAGCAAAGGATCCGTTTCGGGTGAATTCAATACTACTTTCAGCATTGTTTAGGTTGTTGGGGTTACGAACCATGAAATAGCCACTACCTGCTATTGCTAGATCAGTTTTTTGATCCGTAGACACTACCGCACTTTGGGAGTGAATCGAACGTGTTCCTTCTACAAAAGAACCGAGACCTGCGTCCTTGGCTGGAAGACTGTCCTTGTGTGCAGCTGCAGATATATCGGCAAAGGTAGTAATTGATTTTTTGAAGCCATGAGTATTCGCATTCGAAATATTATTTGAAACTACACTCAATTCGTGTCGAGCTGTGTCCATCCCAGATCTGATTATCGAAAACATTTTTTACTCCTTGTGCTTCTGTCACTGAGCAAATTTCGTGCCACCAGAGACATCAGGTTAAAAAATCAAACAATGATTTGCTGGAAATTCTTGTGAATGTCGCCTGTGCTGCTTCCTTTTTGGTCATTAAAAGTTCGATGTCAGTTAAAATTTTTGCCATATCTGCATCTCGAATTTCATCAACATTTTCCTGTAAATCTACCAACAGATCTTGATTGGCTTCTTCAGCTTGTTCCGCGCGTTTGTATGAGTTTGATACTTCGGCTCGTAAAGTTGAGAAATGTTCAAACATCTTTGTGATGCTGTTTGAAATTTTTTCGAACGATGTTTCAAAAGGATTCAGCAATCTAATGGGATCTTGTGAAGCTTGGTTGCCCAACCGTATTGTTTTTGACGTATCTGTATTTCCGGCAAAACTGTACGAGCTTATCGAGATGTTACTTGCAGCCCCAGAAAGAGTGATTTCGTTGAAATTTGTCAACGTAGCAACCAAACCCTCTCGTTCGAAACTTTCATTAATCTTGGCGGCCAATGCTTCGTAATTATTAGAATAAATGGTTGTTTCAATCTTTTTACCAACTCCATTTACGTTAAGAAAGAATGATATATCTGCCTTGTCCCCAGTATCGGGTAAGTATATTTTTTCTGAAGAATTAGCGGAAATCGAAGTGCTAATTTCATAACTTTCTTGCGGTTGTTCGAGGCTGCTTATTAAAGAGTCAATTATTTCAAAGACTGAGGCGTTATTTTCAGGATTATTCAAATTTTCGAATACCTGTGATCCAGAAAAGTTTTGGTTAATAGATATTCCTGGATTAATAACTACGGTTTTTTGAACAGAGGAGCCCTCGTAAGTAATTTTCCCGGTTGCATCACTTACAAACGGGTTTTTCTGCGTTGAAATTCCACTGAAAAGTCCGTTTCCTAAGCTATCAGTTTGATTTGCAATACCCAGAAATTCGTTCTTTAAAATTTTGACTTCGTTAACAAAGCTTTTGCGATCTGCATCAGTTAGTACGCTGTTTGTGCTAGAAACTGAAATCTCTTGCAATTGTACTGTCAAATTTTGAAGTCTCTCGAATGCTAGATCTAATCCAGTTAGTTCGTTTTTAGACCGCGTCGCGTTTGAAATAAACTGGTTTAATTGACCCGTCATTTCATTTAACGCATTAAGTTCCGAGATGTCTGTAAGGTTTTGGGATAGTTTCAGATCTGTTAAACCTGAACCAGCTTGTTCTTGTAGAGATTTTAAGTCTTTATTTAGTTTTGAGAATAATTGCTGATTAGTTTGGAATAGGCGATTTGTGCTGATTGTCATCGATCTTTACCTTACATTGATCTCAATAGAGTATCTACTAGCTCTTGCGCAGTACTAAGAACTCTTGCTAAAGCTTGATAAGCTTGCTGTTGCTCAAGTAAACGTGCAGCCTCAGTGTCTAAATCTACCCCAGAAAACTCTGACTTGCGATCTATCGCTAAATCTAGTGCCGATTTATTACCTTCTAATCCCGTTTCCGCAGATTTTATACTAAACCCTACATCAATAATGAGGTGGTTATATAATTCAGCATATCCCCCTCGTCCCGAGCTTTCTGATAGGGTAGCTAGGTCTAAAAGTTTTTGAATGTTTGTAGCATCGTCTTTATTGTTTTTGTTAGTTGTTAGGACAAACTCATCGCCATCAAACATGTCTCCGGTAAAACTCCAGAGAAGGTTATCGAACAAAAACTCTTTTGCATCAGTATATTGGCGCGTACCTAGATAATCACCAGATGCAGTATCAAATAGCTCAAGGCGTTTATTCGCTGTGTCCCGTACTTTTACTGTGATGTCTGACTGATTACTTATTGTATCATTTCTTGCTATTGAACCTACAACAATAGGTTCAGCTAGACCTGAAGCCAAAACGATTAAGTCTTGGGCATTAAAGCCGCTAATGTTGAAGACCTCGTCAGCTAACGATTTTATTGTTGCGGAAGATTCAATCCGGAACCCGTCCAGATTTTTTATATACATTTTATCAGATACAACTGACAATTGGGCTGATGATGTGCTAACTCCGTAGTCATCAGATGACCCTACCGCTTTTAAGCGAATATTTTCGTCATTTAAATCTAAATCAATTTCTATTTTTAATCTTCGCTCACCATCTGGCTGCGCTTCAATCGAAGCAGATACTCCATTTAGTTCCGGGAAGATGAGATTTCCATCTACGTCTAACCCAATGTCGTGTATCTCGTCTGATATGATTAACTGCGCTATTTGCGGGCTTGCATTAACTGACGAAAATTCAGTGCTATAAATGACCGATTTAGAGTTTGTATCATGAAGATTAAATGCAGTTAACGCCTCTACTGTATTGTTGGTTGAGAGCGTGATGTTCTGGCCAGATAAAATACCATCTTTGGCCGTTGCGAAGAATTGAAATTGTTCATCATTTGCAGCCTTGGAAAATCCAACATAAATACGATTATTCTCGGGTCCAGTTATTGTAAATTTTGCGGCCTCTACAAGATGCTCAAGGCCTTCTTTCGCAGACAATTCAGTGTCAAAAACCTGCAATTTGATCCCGTCAAATGTGTAATCTGGTATGTTGGATACTGTCGCAGTATAAATTTCATCTCCTAATTTAAGCTCTATACTATCACCGTTTTTAGGAAATCCGTCTTGAATAGAAAAACTTCCTCCAATTAGAGTGGTTTTTGGAGCTTGCTTTCTAAACTCAGATGCCATCGCAGCAGCTATTTTTGCATCATTTAGGGATTCACTTGTCAAGCCTAGTAATGTCGCAGAAATTTTTTGTGACGTTGGATTATCTGATGAAAGATCCAATGAATACGAAGATGCAGCTGCAACTGGATTTAGGCCGTTTTCACTTTCATGACCGCCATCTATCAGAGCGTTTGTTTCAAACTTTATGGCTTGAGAATTTGTTATAAGATCAAACTCTTTCGATACAAAGCCGTTTAAGAACTCTGATTTTGTTGCAAAATCGACGACGCCGTCTTTATCATTTATTTTAAACTCGATTGGACTTTCCAAAACAATGTGACCTCCCGCCACAAGGTGGCCGCCTTGGTCAATATCGAAATAATTTGCGCTCGAGCCGTTATTCAGGACCTCTCCAAAGCGATTTAGTTGACGCGCTTTAATATTTCCAGACACGTCATTTAGGCTTGATATTACAATTTCATTACCATGTAAGTGTTCTAGTACAATGGAGCCATTTCCCGAATTAGTTGCTTTTACATTCGTCTCGGACGTGTATTTATTTATCTCCTCAACGAGCGCAGTAGTATCGGCCTCTCTGACAAAAGCGGAGATATTAAGCGGATAAGAGTTATCAGACTTTAGATCAAAAATGATTTGCCCGTCTCCAATATCGAATATCTCAACTTGATTAACTGCAGTTGCATTAATGCCCAATTCCAACGTTTGCTCATTAATAGCATCTGATAACGCACCCACTGTCATCCCTAGAGTAGTTTGAATTTCAATTTCTCGATTAGAGTCCATGACGATCGTGAAGGGTTCATTTGTCACGTTTGACATGATAGGAGGTGAGCCTGCTCCAACAGTTATATTTAGACCGTTTTCTCTCAACTCACCATCTGCGGATAGATTTAAACGGTAATCGCCCTCAGGTGTAATACGTTTAACTGTGGCGCCTAAATAAGAGCTATCGTTAGTACGCTGCAGATGCCGAGCAGTATATGAAGCGTCGCTTGTAAAGCCATTCGAAGTTGTAATAAACTTAAATGCCTCTGCATCACTCAATGGTGAGCCAGCTATATGAACTCCTTCTCTTGTCAAAATTTGGATATTTGCCGGAGTGTCGGTCCCTTTTAGGAGGATCCCGGCTTGGTCATCTATATTTCCACTTATGATAGGCTTGAACTGTGGGATGCCGCTGTTACTTGCGGAAGAAATGATAAAAGTATTTCCGGATCCATCAGCTTTCAAACCTAGGTCAGAGAAGGACATTGATGTTCCTTCCGACTTTATTATGCCCTCGTTCAGCCGTTCTGATAAATCAGCCCAACTGGATATGAGGCCGTTGCTTGTCAACGAGAAAGTATAATTTTGACCAGACAAGCTTAAATTGAGATTTGAATTATTGTGCAAATGTTCAGTGGATAAAGAGAATTGTAGTTTGTCTTGTTTTTTTAACGCTGTAAAATTCTTGAGTGAATCAATATTGTCAAGTGCGCCTAAAATACCACCATTTTTAAATTGTATAGAATTTGCACTGTTCCGCGTGCCAACAAATAAATCATTGAGTGTTCGTAAGTTTTGATCTTGTGGGGATGTGGTTTGATTAACTGTTAATCGCGCAGAGCCTATATTTTCAGCGCGGTTTTCTACAACATAGAATGATGCTGCAGCTAATTTTTTTCCATCTGTGATTACTGTTTTTAGATTTTCCGCATTATCACTTGAAAATTTGATTATAAATTGATCATTTTTTTGTGGAGTACCACTTAGTTCAAAATTTACTCCGCTGTACGAGAACGACCCATCAAACGTACCTAGTACTTTTGAGTTATTATCTTTTAAACTCCATGTATTATCAATTTGATCATATTCTAAATGCACTTCTTTGTCCAAAAGTTGTGTGGCGTCGCCCAAAATTTGTAGCGTGCTGTTGCTGCTTGATGTGGATTTTTTTTGGATGTCTACGTGGTCTAAGGTGAATAATTTTTCTCCTCTTAAGCCATCAAAATCCAGCCCTTGCTTTTGAATTTGATTGAACTCTACAGATATTTTTTTTGCTAACTGATCCAGAACTGATTTTGTAGCAATTAAAGTATGGTCTGCAGCTAAATAGCCAGCAATTGTTCCAGACTGAACGTTTAATTTAATATCGCTGCTGTTTTCCGAAGTGCGTACAAAGACTCTCGGGCTTCCACCCTGCTCCATAAGGTTAAACTCTAGCGGGCTTCCATTTGCAAAAATTAAAGTGCTCTGTCCGGCCGTTCCAGAGCGAATATTAACCGTTCCATTATTCTTATATTCGATATCAATGTCGATCAAAGTGCTCAATCGGTCTAAAAGTAGATCTCGCTGATCTAAAAGAGCGTTAGGTATATTTTTTAGTTTTGTTAGTCCGATGGTCTGATTATGAACATTTGATAGTTGATCAAGCAGGCTATTTATTGTTTCTACGTCATCATTAATGCGAGCATTAGCTAGACCCCGAAGGTCGTTTATACCCTTAGCGACGTTGTTAATAGTGTAAGTAAGTGTTTTTGCTGCTTCTATTGCCACGTTTCTTGCAGCGATGCTCGACGCATCTTGGGAAACTGCATTTAACGATGTGAAAAAATTGCTAATTGCTTGAGAGACTCCCCCTGTCTTCGGCCGCACTATTTGTTCTAATTGAGCCAGTATAGATGTCTGTGTATCTGAGAATGAAAAATTTGATTGTGTCGTATGTAATTGAGTGTTGATAAATTCATCAAACGCTCGAATTACTCCATCAACTTTCACTCCAAAACCTGTTTGATTTGAAATTTGCAATACATCCGCAGAAGTGTGTTTTATCTCTGCAAGTAGCGTTTCTCGACGCGCATAGCCATCATTGCCAACGTTTGCAATGTTTTGACCAGTGGTTGCAAGCTGCTCTTTATACGCCTGCAAACCGGACTTAGCTATGCTATACAGGTCGCTCATTTCTTGTCTTTACCAACAAACTGTGTCAATTGACGGACGATAGCATCCGCAATTCCAATATCGACAGTATTACTCGTACTGTTAGCTAATTCTCGATCTAACATTTCAACAAAATCATCATCGGACGAGTTTTCGAATAAACCGTCGCTTAATTTGCTATCTCTTGCCTGTTGCAAAATTTTTTGCAAAAATAGAGCTTCGAATTTATCAGCTACCTTTACCAGATCGGTTTCTTCAGAATTTTGAAGGATGTTTTCTTTTGAGAATTGGCTGCTTGGCTTTTCCACATCAAAGATGAATTCGTTTGGCATTTTATTTAGGTTAATAGAAGGGGTTATTTTCATGACACAACTCCTATTTATATCACAATGAGTTCAGCGTTTAGTGCGCCTGCTTCTCTTAGAGCTTCTAAAATTGCAACAAGATCTGAAGGTGTTGCTCCAACAGCATTTATCGAGTCAACTAAATCGCTTAAAGACACGCCAGAATCAAAGATAAACGCTTTGGCGGTATCCTCCTCAACTTGAATATCGGTGTTCTCGATTACTTGACCGCCAGCGTTTGCTTGTGCTCCGTTGCCCACTGCGATAGCGTCACCTCCTACAACCTCTTGATTTTTATTGATCCTAACGTTTAATGACCCATGTGAAACAGCAGCTGGCGAAACTTTGACGTTCCCACTTATCACTAGCGTTCCAGACCGCGAATTAACGGTAATTCTTGCAGGTGGCGCAGCCTTCTCTATTTCAATA
>Ga0102951_1000895_pt1 | contig 11074 bp, 7 predicted proteins | sample SalPonA_B_H2O_MG_FD_78507 | JGI IMG/M metagenome (GOLD analysis project Ga0102951, IMG submission 78507) | Water microbial communities from South San Francisco under conditions of wetland restoration - Salt Pond MetaG R2A_B_H2O_MG | ecosystem: Environmental > Aquatic > Non-marine Saline and...
TAGCTGATGCAAACTATTTTGTCATTGAATAGAAGTTTCTTCAAATCGAATAGGCAGTGATCAATCGAGTAACAGGGTAGGCCGCACGAACACTTTTAGCATTTTGCAAAAAATTCGCATTTTGCATCGCAAAATTAGAATCCATAGCCTCAGATCGGCACGGGAAGCAGCACCAGCCGGGCTCATTTTCTTTTTGAACAGATATTGAGGGGCAACACATAGGTCGAACGAGCAGGCTCGAGAGCAGTTGAAAGTGTCTGCAGCCCTGGAGGATAAATTGGCATGTGCTTTGCTAAGTCTTTTTGCTGTTGTTACCAAGTTCGTTTCGGACGTGGAGCGCGGGCACGGATGCCCGCCATTTTTACATGTAGCAAACAAGTTTTTGGGGCAGGCCGGATAATAAGAACTCATACCGGCCTGTTTTTTATCTGCCTAATAAACCAACCAACGATCTTGCATCAGTTGTCACGATACCACTGCGTACCCTGAGGCCCATCCTTTAACACCACACCCTGAGTTGCAAGCTGGTCGCGAATCTCATCGGAGCGGGCAAAATCCTTCGCTAAACGCGCTTCACGCCGCTCTGCAATCAACGCTTCGATCGCCTCTGCACTGATCTCACCGTCGGACGCATGCTGAAGATAAGACTCAGGCGACTGCTGCAATAGACCGAGCAGACCTGCTAACGCACGCAGCTGAGCGGCATAGTAGCCCGCTTTATCCGACCCGTCCGCCTTGGCACGGTTGAGCTCTCCCACCAGATCGAAGAGTACAGCCAGCGCGCGCGGCGTGTTGAAGTCATCGTCCATCGCCTCAAAGAAGCGGGTGGCGTAATCACTCTGCTCGTCCAGTGTGGCGTCAGTTACCAGTGTTCCCTCGAGGGCTTGATAGAAACGGTCAAGCGCAGACTTGGCTTCGCGAAGACTGTCGACGCTGTAGTCTATGTGCGAACGGTAGTGCACGCTGGCAAGGAAATAGCGTATTACTTCGGCATTATGCTCTTTAAGTACATCTCGAATGGTGAAGAAGTTCCCCAGAGACTTGGACATCTTCTCTGCATTGACGCGTACGGGGCCAGCATGCATCCAATAGTTTACATAGGTTCTGCCGTTAGCCGCCTCAGACTGAGCAATCTCATTTTCGTGGTGCGGAAAGGGCAGGTCCGGGCCACCGCCATGGATATCGAAGGTATCCCCTAGACAGCATTTTGACATCGCCGAACACTCAATATGCCAACCCGGACGGCCAGCACCCCAGGGTGACTCCCAACTTAGTTCACCTGCTTTCGCTGCTTTCCAAAGGACGAAATCTAACGGACTCTCTTTCGCCGTCTCAACCTCAACACGCGCTCCGGCACGCAGCTCATCGACGACCTTATTGGTCAACTTACCGTAACTGGCAAACTTCTCCACGCGGTAGTAGACGTCACCATTGGTCGCGGCATAGGCGTAGCCTTTGTCGATAAGAGTTTGCACCATGCTAATGATCTCGTCGATATGGCGCGTAGCACGAGGCTCCTGATCAGGGCGCAGCACGCTCAGAGCAGTCTCATCTTCATGCATCGCCGCAATCATTCGATCTGTCAGCTTTTCAACACTCTCACCGTTTTCCGCGGCACGACGCAGTATCTTGTCATCGACGTCGGTAATGTTTCGTACGTAATCGACCTCCCAGCCACGCGCTCGCAGATAACGGGTAATCAGATCAAAACAGACCATCACGCGGGCATGACCGATGTGGCAGAAGTCATATACGGTAATACCACAGACGTACATGCGGATCTGACCGGGATTGATGGGTGTGAAAGGCTGTTTCGATTTTGTCAGTGTGTTGTAGATCTGTAACATTCAGAATCCTGTTATCTATTGATGGTTCAGCGCTGCGACTGGCAGCTGAACTCGGGCGACCTGAGCGTCGCCTAAAATACTCTCTTCTCGTGTCAGCAACAGCTGATCGCCCTGCCATAGGATGGCTTCCCACTGCCCCGATAAGGTCAGCTCATAGCGCTTCGCCTCTTCCCATCGAAGCTCACCATCTATCAGCGGTGCCAGCCAGATAAACGGCTGCAGCACCCTCACTCCTTTGCCATAGCCAAGCAGTGCCAACATCTGATGCTCTGACGAGTAGTCGGCTCCTGTAATCAAGCCAGCCACATTGAGACTCTGCTGTGTAATTAACTGCTGCCGCTCTAAACCAGGTGTCAGCTTGTAGATCCGAGTCTGCTGGTCTTGCCAATTCTTGGTGAATAGCCAGATCCTATCGTTGACCCAAGCCGCCGCCTCACAGTCATTGTTGTGCGCTCTGCGAGCCACCTCGTAGGGGACATCCGCGTACCGAAAGTCACTCGCTACAACATCGACCTCTCCCTGCTTAAGCTCCGCTCGATCAATCGAGTAGAGTTGCAACCAGATTCGATCACCGCGATTGTTGCCACAGTCCAGCAGAAAAAGCTGCTCATCATTGGATGCCAGGGCTTCCCAATCAAAATTGGTGGCACCGTTGAGGGCCACACTGCCTGAACGGTCCGCCTCCAGATCAATCCAGACCAGCTCAGGCGCTCCATCGGAATCGTTCATCGACCAGAGGAGATCATCAATCTGTGCGAGACCTGAACTCTCCTGTAACTGCGGCCCCAGGGATCTCAGTTTTACAGGCACCAGACGCTCAGACTGGGCCTGAACATACGCAGTGCTCGCGCAGCCTGACAGCGTTAGTAACAACGCTACCAGTGCTGCATACAACTTAGTTTTTGGCAATTTTTGCCCAGGAGTCACGCAGCCCTACCGTGCGGTTGAACACCATACGCTCACTGTTTGACTCGGCATCGACGCAGAAGTAACCCTGACGCTCAAACTGATAGCTCGTTTCCACGGCAGCATTCGCCATACCTATCTCAACGCGCGCATCAGGGAATACCTGCAGCGAATCCGGGTTGATAAACTCCAAAAAGCTGCGCTCTTTATCCGCTTCTGGGTTCGCCTCAGTGAAAAGACGATCATATAGTCGCACTTCACAAGGGATCGAGTTATCTGCGCTGACCCAATGAATCACACCCTTGGGTTTATAGTCAGTTGGGTTCTCGCCTTTAGTTGCAGGATCGTAAGAACAACGCAGCTCAACCACCTCACCCGCGTCGTTGGTGACGACCTCTTCACAGGTGATGCAGTAGGATCCTCGCAGACGCACAGCAAAGCCGGGAGCCAGACGCTTCCACTTCTTCGGTGCTTCCATGGCGAAGTCTTCCCGCTCAATTAGCAGATTACGTGTTAGGGGAACCATACGGTGCCCCATGGTCTCATCTTTGGGGTGCACCGGTACTTCAAACCACTCCACCTCTGACTCTGGGTAGTTGGTCAGTGTCAGCTTGATTGGATCAATAACACACATCGCGCGCGGCGCACTTTCGAGATCTTCACGAATTGCCGCCTCAAGCATACTCATGTCGACAGTTGAGTTAGACCGCGTTACACCGATCATGTCACAGAAATTGCGAATCGATTTGGGCGTGTAGCCACGGCGACGCAGGCCTGAAACTGTTGGCATACGCGGATCATCCCAGCCCGCCACATGCTTCTCATCCACCAGCTGTTTCAACTTACGTTTAGATGTAATCGTGTAGTTCAGATTCAGCCTAGCAAACTCATACTGGCGAGGCTTAGCCGGCACAGGAAGGTGGTTGATAAACCAATCGTAGAGTGGACGATGATCTTCAAATTCCAGGGTGCAGATCGAGTGAGTAATCTCCTCAATCGCGTCCGACTGCCCATGAGCAAAGTCATAACTCGGGTAGATACACCACTTGTCACCGGTCTGATGGTGATGCGCCTTGCGTACGCGGTAGATTACCGGGTCACGCAGGTTCATATTGGGTGCTGCCATATCGATCTTGGCACGCAACGCAGCTTCACCCTCAGCAAAGCCGCCTGCGCGCATCCGCTCAAACAGCTCGAGGTTCTCCTCAACACTGCGATCTCGGAACGGCGAATTTGTACCCGGTTCGGTGAGGTTGCCACGATACTCACGCATCTGTTCGGCATTGAGCTGACAGACAAAAGCTCTGCCCTCTTTGATCAGATGCACCGCCCAGGCATACAACTGATCAAAGTAGTCAGATGTGTAACGGATGTCTCCGCCCCACTCGAAGCCCAACCACTCGACATCACGCACGATTGCATCGATGTACTCTTGCGACTCCTTCTCCGGGTTGGTGTCATCGAAACGCAGATTACAGACACCCTTGTACTTCTGCGCAGTACCGAAATTGAGGCAGATGGATTTAGCGTGGCCAATATGTAGAAAGCCATTTGGCTCTGGCGGGAAACGGGTAACCACCTTGCCTCCATGCGTTCCCTGCTCGAGATCTTTCTCGACAATCTGGTGAATGAAGTTGGTAACCTGTGGCGCTTCGTTAGTGCTCATTCGTGTCCCTTAAACCTGATAAACGGACGTACCGCTCTGTCCACCCTAGGGTGCTGCCGCAAAAGCGCAATATTATATACAAGAGCGTTAAGGATCACAGCGAGCAATTGCGCTTTTGCGCTGATATAATCGCGCCACACACACATTTGCTAAGGATTATCACTATGATCGTTTTGCACACCAATCACGGTGACATCAAAATCGAACTGAATCACGAGAAGGCACCCAAGACCGCGGCTAACTTCGAGCAGTACGTCAAAGAGGGTTTCTACGACGGCGTTATATTCCACCGAGTGATTGATGGTTTCATGATTCAAGGCGGTGGTTTTGAGCCGGGCATGAAACAGAAAGAGACGCGTGACACCATTGAGAACGAAGCGGACAACGGTTTAAGCAACGAACGCGGCACACTGGCCATGGCGCGTACTCCCGACCCTCACTCGGCTTCGGCTCAGTTCTTTATCAACGTCTCTGACAATGATTTTCTAAACCATACCGGCAAGACTATGCACGGTTGGGGTTACGCCGTCTTCGGCCGCGTTGTAGATGGCATGGAAACTGTGGACAAGATCAAAGCTGTTCGCACTACTCATGCAATGGGACACTCAGATGTCCCTGCTGAGGATGTGATCATTGAAAAAGCCGAGATCGTCGAGTAAGCGTTGCTACGCTATTTCATTTCAGACTTGCATCTGCAGGCGCAGCGCCCGGAAATCACCGAGGCGCTGCTCTACTTCTTAGAAGCGATAGCACCCGGAGCTGACGAGCTCTACCTGTTGGGCGACCTGTTTGAAGCCTGGATTGGAGACGATTACGTCGATCCTGTCGTGGAACGAGTGGCACCTGCGTTTGCCGCGCTCCATCTGGATGGAACCCAAATCTATTTAATGCACGGCAATCGGGACTTTCTTCTTGGCCAGCAGGGCGCCGCAAGTCTCTCTGCCACCCTCCTACCCTCGCAGCACCATCTTAAGCTGCAGCAGGGATCCGCTTTGCTGATGCATGGAGATGAGCTGTGCCTCGATGATGTCGAGTATCAGGCTTTCCGACGAATGGTGCGTGCCCCCGAATGGCAGAAGAATTTCCTCGCGAGACCCTTGCAGGAGCGTCTAGCCATTGCCCGACAGCTACGTGAAACCAGCCAGGCGGCGGGCGCTATGAAATCAGACGAAATCATGGATGTGAGCCACAGGGCGGTCATGCAGGCGTTTCGAGAAGATAAGATCGATCTATTGATTCATGGACATACGCACAGACCCGCACGTCATCAATATACTCAGGGCGAGCGCATCGTGCTGGGGGATTGGGGCAGTACAGGGTGGTACCTTCGAGCGGACGAAACGGCTTTAGTGCTTAAAGAGTTCAGACCCGACTGACTTAACTGGCGTTTGCCAGCCGATCAAAACTCGCCTTTACATCCAGAACCTCTGGCAGCGCCTCTTCGAAAAGCTCAACCAAATGGGGATCAAAATGCGAACCTGCCCCCTCTTTGATGTGGGTTATGGCTTCGGTGACACTCCAGGCGTGTTTGTAGGGGCGCACGGAAGTGAGTGCATCAAACACATCGGCCAGTGCAACAATACGACCTGATATGGGGATTTTCTCGCCAGCGATTCCGGCCGGATAGCCAGTTCCATCCCAACGCTCATGATGCGACAGTGAAATTTCAGCCGCCAGTTTAAAGAGGGGTGCGTCGCTGACTGACAGGATCTTATGCCCAATCTCCGGGTGACGTCGCATCACTTTCCACTCTTCAGTATTAAGAGGCCCGGGTTTCTTCAAAATCGTAGCGGGAATTCCCAATTTGCCAATATCATGCATCTGCGCTGCCAGTGCGATATCAGCCACCAGTGAAGCGGAACACCCGGCCTTCTCTGCGAGAACCGCTGAGATGGCAGCCATTCTTCGAATGTGAATACCGGTATCGGTGTCGTTGTATTCACCCGCAACCGCGAGCATCGTAACGGCATCGTTATGCGCTCTTTCAAGTCGCTCCACCTGAACCAGCGAAATGTGTGACTTAACTCGGGCAACCACCACATCGGGAATTATTGGCTTAGTAATATAATCAACCGCCCCCGCTTCAAATCCCTCGACACCGAAGTCGCCCTCACTCAGGCTGGAGACGAAAAGCACAGGGACTCCTCTCAAGTTAGGCATCGCTTTCAGCCGGCGACACACCTCAATGCCATCCATATCGGGCAGATTAATATCGAGCAACACAAGAGAGGGTAGTGTCCGCTCAGCTGCCTCAAGCGCCTGTGCACCGCTCGTTGCGTAGATCAATTTAAAGTGTGGTGACAGCGTTTCACGCAGGCTTGCCAGAGTCTGAGGATCATCGTCTACAACCAATACTGAATCATTTAACGCCATAAACGCTTCTATCTCCGTATATCTGGCAGGCTAATCTGCTGCGCCTCAGCGACTGAATCGAACACCTGCAAAGCGGAGGGCGCGTCGAACAGGTCGAGCGCTGTTTGCATACCTGCACGTTGCTCAGGGTCGAAACTTCCTCTGATAGTCGAGAATATCCGATTCGCCTGGTCTAAATCATAGTCCGCCAGCGCTTGATGTAAAGCAACCATCTGTTGCCGTAACTGCTGCTTATTGCCCATCACCTGATCTTCTGAGGGCTCCGAGGATTCAATCGGAAAACGCTCGTGTATCAGGTCAAACATGACTTTGAGTTCAGTTTGCAGTTCGAGTACCGACTCAAGAAACGGCTGCCGCTCCTCAATCGCCGACTCGATCTGCGCGCAGCGATCTCTCAGCGCCTCCATACCAAGGTGGCCGGCACCACCGCGCATTTTGTGCACCAGCGAGCGTAACTCTTCGGGCTCGTCAGTTAATCTTGACAGCCGACGTGGCGCGTCATTGTACATCTGTATAAATAGATAGAGATAACGCTGATACTTCTCTTGTGTTTTGAATACCCGCAGTCCATAGGCCTCATTCAACATTCGCACCTGAGGATTGGTCGCACCTGCCGACTGATTCGCGTCGTGTTTAACAACGGGGGCCGCATAGTCCGCACTGAGCACTGAACGAAGCAGCGCCACCGAGCGATCAAGATCAATGGGTTTGGTGATAAAACCATTCATACCGGCTTCCATAGCGGCACTACGTTGAGCTGGAGTGACTCCCGCAGTTAGAGCCAGTATCGGCAGATCTTTGAATGTCTCGCTCTGGCGTATCAGGCGAGTCGCCTCGAGGCCATCCATACCCGGCATCTGTACATCCATTAAAACCAGATCAACCGAATGGGCCTTTGAAAGAACAAAGTCGACCGCCTCTTGGCCATCGTTAGCGAGCCAAATTCGTGCACCCTCCTCTTCAAACATCATTTTAGCAACATCGAGGTTGATCTCATTGTCATCGACTACCAAGATGCGCGAGCCTGCCAGGCGCCTTTCAATAGAGGTCTTAGGCATGGTCGCATCACCACGAAACAGTGCATCGATGGCCGTATACAACGTCATCGGTCCGATTGGCGTTTGCAACACTAAATCCACCGCTGCGAGCTCAGCAAAGTTACTCTCCTCAGTCTGTGAAGCATTGACAATCACGATCACCTTAGGACGTTGCTTGTCCCCTAATCGAAGTAGAGACTTAAGAGCGTGCTCCAAGTCAGGCACCATGTAGTCGGTGGCGTCAATAAGCATAAAAGCCGTTTGAGATTGCAGTGCCTGCTGCTCCACGACCGCTGCAACCATATCCTCTGCACTGGCAAAACACTGGCACTGCGCGCCGAAAGAGGCTGCGATTGCCGAGAGGCCATGCGACAGACTGGCACTGGAGGTAGCGATACCGCAGTTTGAGTCGAGCAGTTTATCCAATGACCGCCGCTTAATACTCTGGCGACTCAGAGCCAGCGTGAAATTGAAGCGGCTCCCCTCGCCGACCTCACTTTCGATCTGAATCTGACTCCCCATGAGAGTCACCAGCTTGTTTGAGATAGAGAGTCCAAGACCAGAACCGCCAAAACGGCGGCTAATAGAGACATCTGCTTGTGTAAAGGGGTCAAACAGGCTTGACTGTGCTGAACGCGAAATACCGATACCCGTGTCACTGACACTGAACCTTAATTTCAATTTACTACCGTCATTCGATAACGAGCTAACGCGGATCTGTACCTCGCCCTGCTCGGTAAACTTGACCGCGTTACCTGCCAGATTGACTAGCACCTGCTCCAGGCGCATGTAGTCGCCGATTACATTACACTCCTCAAGAGGTGGTGGCACTACGACCCAACTGAGCCCTTTATCAACTGCCTGACCACCGACTAAGGTGGTCAGGTTGTCCAGCAAGTCCATGATTGAGAAGGGGCTCTCCTCCAGTTCCAGCTTACCCGACTCGATTTTAGAGTAATCCAAAACATCATTAACAATACCTAGGAGGGTCTGAGCGGCTCGGTCCTGCTTTGTGATCAAATCCCGAGCAGTGGCATCTGTCAGCTGTCGCTCGAGCAGATGGTTTAAGCCCAGCACTGCATTCAGCGGTGTGCGTATCTCATGGCTCATGTTTGCGAGGAAGTCGCTTTTAACATGCGCCGCAATCTCAGCGGACTCACGCGCCTCCTCCAGCTCCTGATTGAGCGCCTCGAGCTCAACGTTCGCCTCCGACGCACGCTCGTAGGCGATGCGAAGCTCGCGCTCAACGCTCACCTCATCAGTGACGTCAAGCTGCGTGCCGACTAAGGTTTCGGTGAAGCCGTCTATGTCCAGCTTAGTGGTTGCGATCAAACGCAGCCAAATCTCATGACCATCGCCGCTCTGAGCTTTTGCCAACATATCGAACTCGGTACCATCCAAAATAGTCGCCCTGATTCGACGCCTGAACTGCTGCTGGTGCTCCTCGTCAAAAAGATTCATCCAGCTGCGTATATCGATCTCAAAATCCTTGGGTAAGCGGTAATGAGCGAACATCTGGTCGTCCCACTTCACTGCGCCGCTGCGCGTATCGTACTCCCAGATACCAATACCGGCGGCGCTCGTAGCGATTTCTAGACGCTGATTCAGTAGGGTCAGTTCACGACCCGCCTGATAATCTGCGCTCATGTCGCGCACGGCACTGACAACCTGACGCTGACCGTCGATGATAAGACTATTTAGAGCAATGGAGACTGGTACCTCATGTCCATCTTTGTGCTTTGCTTGGAGGCGTTCTCGCGAGGTAACCGATCGGGGTGAGGGGTTAGAGTAGTATTGCCCCCTCATCACAGGATGACCCTCGAATACGTGATCCGGCACCAAAATATCGATACTCTGGCCAATTAGCTCACTTGGGGCGTAACCAAGCACTTTGGTGACTGCTGAATTCGCACGGGTAATCACCCCATTAGTGTCTGACATTAGTGTCGCATCGGGCGCCGCCTCAAAAATCACCTGTAGCTGTCTCTCGCGTTTTTCGGTCTCCCGGATCGCTTGAACCCGCAGTCTGAGTTGGCGTCCTCCCCAGAGACTGAAACCAATAATTAAGAGCTCCAAAACAATAAAGGTCGGTGCCAAAGATTTGATTATGGGAGTCGTAATAGCCGCAAGCTTCTCGGGTGTTTGTGCCGCGACTAGCACCCAATGTTGATCATCCCGAACAACGATGTTTTCAAACAGGTGACGAAAAGGCGCCGCAGGAGAGACTTTACGGACAGTAAGTTGATAGCCATGCTCCTCGCTTCGCATTGTGTAGCCAAACTGCTCCTGCTCGAGGCCGCTCCAGAGCAATGGGAAATCCGTCGCAAACAGCTGCGGCAATCGATTGGGATACATGAAGCCCCACTCCACATCCGCGCTGGGGCCAACAAGCCAGTAACCCTGGGAATTAACGAGCCAGAGATCCTGTCCGGCGCTGCTGCCTACCGCTCGCAGCGCCCTGATCATTTCACTTCCTTTGTAGTTCAGCGTAATCACACCGCGTTTGGCGCCAGAGTCGTCAAATACAGGAGCCGCTACTCGCAGTGTTGGATTGAGAGGGAACTCGATTACACCGTTCTCGACATTCAGATCGAAGTCGGATAGATAGATTGCACCCCGACTCAACGCCAGGCTCTCGTTCACGTAATAACGATTAACTTTGTTCTGTAGCCCAGCGGGTGGCACCACAATGGAGGCCGGGGGGACGTTATTGATACGCAACTGTTCGCGACCGTCATTATCAATATACCGTAGCTGCGAGTAGAGCCCCATCCGGCTCTGCATCAACGCCTGCCATTCGGACTCTACCGCTTCGAATACTCCAACCCCTGACGCACTGTTGTTAAATGCACTATTCAAAAGGGGGGAGTGACTGAGGAAGCTTATATCCCGTTCGGCTGAGCTCAGATAATCATCGATAATCTCTTCGGCTTGATCGAGCACTCCTTGCTGATTAATTATCAGTCGCTCGATCCGGTTTTTCTGCTGGGAGCTAAAAAGCGCATAAAAAATCAGCGCAAGTAAGCCGCTACCGATCAGGCAAAGTACAAGGCTGAGACTGCGCGCGTCGCTGTTTGGCTTTAATGGCCACATCCTTCTGCTTTCACCTTTTGTGCAATTAAGAATTATTCTTAATCTAGTCACTAAAAGGTAGCTCAGATTACTGCTTAGTTAAAGCGGGTTTGGTGAACCTAACTGGCCAACTGCGCTGCTGGTTGTACGGGTGCGCCGCTATGAAAACGAAA
>Ga0102951_1000900_pt1 | contig 11058 bp, 10 predicted proteins | sample SalPonA_B_H2O_MG_FD_78507 | JGI IMG/M metagenome (GOLD analysis project Ga0102951, IMG submission 78507) | Water microbial communities from South San Francisco under conditions of wetland restoration - Salt Pond MetaG R2A_B_H2O_MG | ecosystem: Environmental > Aquatic > Non-marine Saline and...
ATACAATCGCTGTCAGAAAGCCGTCGAGAGCTGAGAGGGAGAGGAGCGAGTCATCATTGCCATACTTCAACAATGTTGAATCCAGAAAGTCCCATACCTCCTCATCAGACATCTTTAAAATTGCAGATTTGGCTTCAATCATCTGGTGTTTCCTGGCTCATTAATAAGTGCGATTTTTGACGACGCCTCATCTCAGCCGGCACAGTTGCTTAGACGCCTCCAGGGGGGCCATCGTATAATAATGCGAGAGTTTCACCGCAATCGCCCATGCAGAGCAGGAGATTGCGAATCGCAGCAAGGGCCACTGAGCATCTAGGTGATGCACCAAATCAAACAGTACTAAGCAAGCCCCACCAGTCACCAAAAACAGATAATTAAATATCCACATCGTAGAGAACCAATACGGCTTTGGCTCATCCACGTAGGCAAGACCATCTTCGTCGTACCTATCTAAATTATTTTGGATGATATGTTTGAGTTGTTTATCAGTTGCTCCGCTTTCGGCTCTGAAACGCAGCAGAGCCGAGCGCTGCTCGAGAGAGCGACCATCACCACCAAACTCTTCTCTAAAAAGACTGTCACGCGCAATCAACTTTGATTCTTCTCGGCTCGCCCCAGGATAGATGTCGTTTACCGAGCTTTCGTCATTATCATCCCGAAATTCTTTGTGCGATGATAAAAGCACGTCTTTCTCGACGTTATTTTGGGTCTCAACAAGCCCGGGTAATGAATCAGCCCCATCCGAGCTGGGTTCAGCAGCCTCTTGATGTAATTTGTCACTGACATCAAAGTCTTTACAAAAGTCTTTATAAGAGTCGTCCTCAAACACCTCAGCAAAAGATTCAAGATATGTATCCTCGACTGGTGCTGCCCCTCTTTTCAACCGACGCCAAGTGCTGCCGCTAATTCCCGCGTCGTAAACACCTGGATGTTTGACCATCAACGATTCACAGAACGCATTATAAACGGCGGTTTCGGTTTTAAATTTCTTCTCCTTCTTAACTACTTTTTTTAGTGAAGCTGTAAGCTTCGGGTAAAACACCTGCGCTTTCCTAATTTCGTCGGCATCCAAACTTACCCCTCCCCCCAAAAAATCAACTTGTAACCGTAGCAATTAGTACAACTCGCGTGTGCTCACCACGATTAATATCCTGCTCGACCAATAAAAAATATAGAAATTTTTCTTTTATTTTTCAATTTGTTAAAAATTATTTTTCATATTTGACCGGTCATGACCGGTCATGAACTTCCTTTGGTGCTTTGCCCTCGATATACCTATTTGCGAAATATGTAGATCAGGTGCCAAGAATGTCACAGCCAGACTCAGCAACAGCCATCGATCAGAAGACTGCCAAGGATTCGAGCGAGAACGGTCTATCGCATCAAGTCGTCTTACAAACACTCATCCCAGGGGAGGCCCAGCTTTTTCCTGTCTCAGACGTCATCCTTCTGCTACCTAATCCAAATCAAATTGATTTGACCACTCGGATGGCAGACAACCCTACTCATATCCGTACCCCAGGCGTGGCGGAGCTTGATAAGAAGGGACGACTTCACATCTTTAACGTGAGTGAATTAGCCGATCAGCTTCGCCTTATCCCCCTCAATATTAATGACCGGATTGAGCTCTTTCTCCCCTCCGACCCGAAGGACAGGCACGTATTGCGATTCGCGCTCGATCACTACTATCGGGCTCTGCATGGGCGTGCCAAATACGATGCTGCTCCTTTCCTTCGTCTCTGCTTCGTCTCCAAAGGCAGTGCAGATCCTAGCGGATTAGATCAGGGCTTGAGCTTCAGACTCTGGATTAAAGCTAACCCTAAGCCTTTCAGCAAAGAGGAGTTTCTGAAGCGATTTCCATTTTCCTCATCGCGCTGGTCTCACATCCGCAGCCTGAAAACCGATCTGCGACTGACCGTACCGAGCAAACCGGTCGACAAACAATCCAACGATACCAACCGTGTTCTACAGAACGAAACTCGTAAGACCGAGACCGATAATGCGGTTGAGCACGTTGTTCATGAGCCGTTACCCGACCAGCCACACGATGGTGTCGAGCCTCAATCCGAAGCGGAAACAAGTGCATCAGTATCTCAGTCGTTAAGCGATTACGACCTCAACAGTACACCAATAGACAATCGCCCTGAGAGCGACAAAACACTTTTCGAAGCAGCAGCGGAGACCCAGTCGAATCAAAATGAAAACCAAGTCGACAGCCTGTTCTACACATTACTAGCGGATACACAGTACGAAAAGGCTAAGGCCCTGTGGCAACAAGGTCTGAATTCACTCAGAGAATCAGGGACACTTAGGAAAAACTTAGCCCCTGAATCCTGGGATTGGCTGTGTGCATTTATCGCGATAGCGGCAGCCGATGACGAAAGCCTGCGGAAGGGAATTACAAGCCTCACGTCTCGCTTCATTGCTAGAGAGAACAATTACTCGCCCCCAAATTTAGTTACGAAGTTCGCGGAGTTCATTAGCAACAATTCACAGCGACGCTTCGATGAAGCCGATATCCCCGGAGCGGTTAATTCAGTTCTCAATCATCATCGAGGGGGAACACGGCATGGATAAGCCAAAGCTATCCCCCTGCAAGATAATAGCTGGCTACGAGCCTGCAATAGTCGCTGTTGCCAATGGCAATACGGAGACGGTGACGGTACTGCGCCATTTTATTCGGATAACACAGCCCCAGGACTGTGAACCACATCTACGCCAAGCAAAGGCAATATACCTTGATGTAAAACGCTTAAAAAACGAGCCCACTGAATTTGCTGAGTCACAGATTGAACGCCTCATACAGCACTTAAAGTCCGTCTACTCATCAGAGTACATGCAGCGCCCGTGCACGCGAGAGATGACTGACTACGGTTTGATAGCTGCTCACAATGCGCTTTCCGAGGGCGGATACCGGACGAAGGCGATTAGGGATAACGCCCGGAAGTGGCTCGTTCAGCTTGTTGAGCACACACCGTTCGAATACCACTTGATAGATCCCGATCGCTACTACGATCACCTCTTAGCCATTCGTGTAGCACTCCCAGAGCTCATAAAGATTGAACACCTAGAAAGTGTGCTATCAAACGCACCGTCGGTTGAACACGGGTTGAACCAACTCGAAGGTGAGGTAGGGTATGAAGTACGCAAAAACAATGAAAAGTTTGCTCTATCTCCGCACGCAAAGATTAGTCCCAATCTCCTGAAGAAATACGATACCGTTCAAAAACTCAACTCCTCACTGCTACGTTTAGGAGCACACCAACGTGAAAAAACAACCCGTAACAGCAGCCCAGTTGAGCGGACAGCTCAGGCAGCCGAATTCACAAACACAACTTTAGAGTCGATATCGGCGGTTCTACGACGAGAAGGCTCTGAGCCGGTACCCATAGGAAAAGTCGCGACCCGTAAGGCGACTCATAAGGCTGAAAAACTGCTCAATTCACCTCCCAGAGAGCTCTTCAATGCTGTTGCGTCGCTCAGTAATGGAGATACTTCACACCCTCTGACACGGCTACTTAATCTACAAAGCTACGCCGGCGCTGAACCCCATATCATTGAAAAAAAACTTCGTCAGGTCCATGCACGTTCTCAACATTTGAATTCGCCTCACCCCACTCAAAATGCGGTCTTCACATTGAGTGAGCTTTTTGATGATTGGCAAGCGATACAAGGGAGTGTGCAGGATAAACGTCTGTCCGGTTATTTGTGTTTAATCATGTTCACAGGGCTCGACGAGTCACGGGCGCGAACACTTAAAGAGGGCGACGGTCCGACGGACAATAATGATGCAACCATTTATCTAAATGCTGATGACCAGTTGGTTTACCTCCTGCAGGGAGCAGAGGTATCGGGCCACTGCGATCTTTGCATCAAGCTCTCTCTATCCACATGGTTGGCTAAGCGTTTACGACTTCTATTGAGACAATATGCCGATGGATTCAGCCAAATAGAAAGCGCCTATGCCGGTGCTAAGAAAGTACTGCGCAAAGCCGGGCGCGAATTACCCCGCTTCCTGAGTCAGTGGATGCATGGGGCGAGGGAGGTCCTCGGACAAATACTATGTGACTTTGAAATCGAGGTCATCAGTGGGTATATCACGGGACGCAACCGCACAGCCAGTGCTTACGCGTGTCTAGATATTGAGAAACTGAACTGCCGCGTGTTTGAATCCTATCAAACCTTTCTCTCACGACTGAGCGAGTCGGCTACTCATCAACTTTCTTGGCTACAGCAGTGTCTCACTGCCCCAAGAACACTACCTACCGGCCACATCGGAAGCATTCAACCTTCAAAGTTGACGCTCGCCAGCCAGCATGTGGAGTCGCTTTACGCGCGCCAGCGCACTCTGAAAAAAGAGGTAAAACACTGGGCAGCGCTTGGACGTATTGATGTACCGACGATAGTTAAGGAGCTCAACACTCTCTGTATTAATTACTGGATGATGACCCAATGGATTACAACAGGTCGGGGTAATATGCAGCGACTCAGCATTACGCTATCTGCCTCATTTCTTGTGGTAGAAGACAAAGATAGTTCGGAGTTTCGGCTGCCTCGCATCTGCGCGCACACTGATCAGCCCTACAGCTACATAGACCACTGGAGTAATCAGTACGAGATCATCCTCAACGGTATACGTCATCTAAGTGCGCGTTTACCGGAGCCAATAGCAGGCTTTGAGGCGTTTTATCTGGCTCGTCCTTATATCCCGCTGGTAGTAGTGACTGATACCTCATCAGGGCTTCCTCGCTATAAGGTTGAGTCACTGTCACGCGCGAAGTTGGATCGTTTGGTCATTGACCTGGAACTTCCAAATCTTGAATTCCCATCAAACCTACCCCGCCACCTCTGGATGAGCGCTCAAATAGGTCTACTACCTACAGGAATTGTGCGACAGCAGTTGGGACATCAAACCTACGGCGTAGACATGCTCTCTCGCAGCAGCTCCGCATCCGTTGGGGAATTGACGCAAGAAATGAAAGCGCTTGAGGCCATATTTGAAGCCACAGGCCTTAAAACGCAGACTTTCGGCGCCTTACCCTACTTGGCCAAGGAGGTTACATCATGCTGACCAAGCAATTCGCACAACAAGCCTTCGACGTATCGCCACGCATATTAAAACTGATGCCATACCTGGATGACTTCACCGCTGCACTACCGAACCGGCTGGCAAATAGCGATGGTCTTTTTGATCATGCACTGTCTGCAGTTCTGCCACTGAAACGGATCGGCTACAACACCAATAATGTTGCAACGCTGCTGACGCATATCAAGCGCCCGGAACTATCACGTGGACTTAACCAAGCGAAGGATCAAGGCACTGACCTAGTACTCAACTGTCCAATCCACTTCGCCGTTACCGCCCCTCAATTCCATATCCTCTGCTTCCCAGAAAACCATCACAAGCACTGGAGACATCTACTAAATACCAAGACTCTAGCGCAGACCTCTGACAGTACCGACGGCTATTTATTGAAAAGCCCTTCCAATGAGATGACGATTCTTGAGCGTTATAACTGGATTAAGCGGGAATTACGTCGCAGTTTTTCTAGAGCCTACAAGCGCTACCGTAAAAGTACCGGTCTGCCGCTACCGAAGCGTTTGACCTTAAATGACTATACACGCGCGCTTGCCAATCAAGCGATGCTGAAACTCGATATTCAACCTGCCATTATAACTCTGCGACAAACATCGCCGCTCCCGGTAGACGCAAGCCCTGACAGCTATCCGTTGCTGAAAGGTATTACCTTAGCGCCAATTACGATCAAGGGTTGGGAGACATTTGATTCACTTAAGCAACTCCCTGCGAAAAGCCTCACCGAGGAGCGACTTCGAGGCTACATTGAAGAGCGAAAAAATGATCATCGTGGACTTTATCAGGAGGTCATCGCGAGAATAGAAAAACGGGAGAACCCCGCTCGTGTAATACCCAAACCCGAGAGCCTGTCGGCCTCCATTTTCTCGAGCAACTCACCCGCAGACTGTCCGAAAGGGTACACCGATACCTGTAAAGCGGTGATCGAGGAGTACTTCGAGGTACTATTCAAATATAAAAAGGAGGCTAAATTATCGAAAAGTCAGGCAAACCTATTTCTGATAGATGCACTCAATTTCTTATGGGGTCAAGAGTGGAGGATACACCCATACAGCTTAACCTTGCTCTCACTAGCATGGGTCACCGAGAGGGTTTGTGAGCTGCAAATCAACCCTAAAACCGCTCAGAAGTATATCAGCCAACTTACCAAGCGAACTGGGATCTACTTTTCTATGGCGCATGATCTGCGCCTCTGGAACGATGTTGATCTCGAAATGTTCATCAACTTTATTGATAACCGTCTACAGGGTGCGCAAAGTACTAAACAGTCTCGATCTGTACAGACGCTGCTATTCTTTCGGTTTTGCGGATCTCTTGGGCTTCTTAAGGGCGTCGGCATACCCGTGCTGCAGAATGGCTACATCACCTCGCGCAAACGCAATCAGCTGATTTCACATGCTCGAATCAACGACCTCATCAACAACACAGGTGAGCCAAGTAGTGAGATCAACAGAACCACCGTCTTGGGGACTGCACTGACCTTTTATGGTGGTCTGCGCCACGATGAATTCGCTCGCCTGCACCTCTCACATCTGAATCGCTATAACGCCCTCTACCAAGAGGGCGAGTTTGGTGAAGGTCCAATCGAGAAACTGAGAGTAAAGATCACGCACGGAAAAACAGACAATGCACCCCGATCAGTCTACCTTCATCTTTTCGTACCTGAGACTGTTCAGGTGAAGTTATTGCACGCAGTGGACACACGCCGTGCGCTATTCCCGACCGCCTACCTGAAAAACATACGCCTTAGCGGGAATAACAACGATAGGCTAGGCCATCGATCAGGCGGACTGAGTGCGACGCTTCTTGACGAGCTTAAAAAGTGGTTTGGTGACAGCATAGATGTGCATACCCTGCGCCACTGTTATGTGACTTGGTTGATTTTGGCCTACTACACAGCCCGTCACCCCAAGCTAACGGACTTCTACAACGTCCCCAGGGGCACGCCGTTATTCGAGGACGAAGGGCTTAACGCACTGATGACTTTCATTAACGCGCATGCGATCGACGCCAGCCATAACGATCAATCTCACCATTTCGCTGTTCTTGCCCAGATGGTGGGGCACGGCGATATACAAACGACGTTTCAGCACTACTTTCACGCGCACTCAGTTCTAACGCGATACCACCTTCATCAGCTGTAAAAGCGTCTGATTCTGTGTGCAGACTTGCAAGTTTTAAAAAACCCGTACTCTAGGAGATGTAGCCACATGAGTGGTTCTAAATTAACTAGCCGAAGGGTCAGACAATGTTTGAAGAGCTATTCGAAGAGTTTGAGGGAGCCTACGCCGAGAACACGATCACAGGGTACCGAAGTGATCTTAATCACTATGAAAATTGGTGCACCAAGCGTTCTATTCAGCCAATACCCGCTGAAGAAGCCGTACTGGCCGAATACATCAACGATATGGCGCTCACACTCAAGAGCGCAACGATTCGCCGCCGAATTGGTGCGCTCAATATGATTTTTGAGCTCGCCAAACTCCCCAATCCAACGCGTGATAAAGAGGTTGTACTGGCGTTAAAACGCATGCATCGATCCATCGGTCGGTACCAGCAACAGGCGGCCCCACTCACATTAAAGTATGTCCGTATTTTACAAGCTGCTTGCGAACTGACCGTTCGCGGGAAGCGGGACGAACTGATGTTACAGCTAGGTTATGAATCAATGCGTCGTCGGTCGGAGATCGTGAGCTTCAAATTCGAAAATCTCAAGACGCTTGACGGAAATCGCTATGCGTTACTCCTAGAGAAATCCAAGACAGACCAGCAGGGCACAGGTAAGTTAATACCGATTTCAAATCAACTTGCAGGAATGATTCACGATTGGGCCGACCTTATTGGAGAGCAAGACGGCTATATCCTGCGACGGATGGAGCGTGGGGAGCACGTGGGCAAATCTATGAAGGGGCAGGCAATCTCCCTAATTTTAAAGCGTTTACAACGCCGAGCACGCCTCACTCACCTCCCACCGTTTTCTGGTCACTCGTTTCGTGTCGGGGCCGCTCTGGACCTGTTGAATCGTGGCGTACCACTCGAAAAAATCATGCTTCGCGGTGGGTGGCGGTCAGAAACCACAGCACTCAAATACCTCAGAAGCTGGACCGGCGATGATATTGATTTACTCGACGATTTGGGGGCCTGATGTCGACCAAAATGGGCGATAAGCCCGTAACTTTAGTGCAGGGGAGGTCGCACGGTGGGGAAATTAAAAATGGGCCTCGCTTTATACAATATTAGGGCCGTGCCACCCCGTAATTAAGTATCGAGGTGCCGAGCTAATTTTACTCAGACCACAGGTTGCATCTTTGCCAACGAATCGCCTAAGAAACCCAGTTGGTACACTTGAACATTTTCGAACGGAAATATTGGTTGCTCTGAACTTTCCAATTACCGGCATTTAACTTTCAGTTAGGCCCTTGGCTTGAATAAGCGCTCCGTACCCCGCTTAAAGACCAGCGGCCGACCGGTAAGACTCAGCATCATGTTCGGACTGCACACCGCTTCTTAAAGTGCCATTTTGGCACGCTCTTGAAAAATCAACCACAACACATTATCCTCCAGGTGTGCCAAATTGACACACAGGAGACGATCATGGCAACTTCACTTCCTCGAATTACAGCACGAGTCGACAGCTCAACTCAGGAGCTACTCTTAAAAGCAGCAGCACTGGCAGGCATGCCCAGTATCAACTCATTTGTTCTAAATGCAGCTGTTGAGAAAGCTGTTCGCATTGTCGAACGAGAGCAGGCGATAAAACTCAGTGAACCTGATGCACGAATGTTAATGGCCGCTCTAGATCAGCCCGCCGCCGAACACATAAAACTAAGAAAGGCCGCTGAGAAATATGAGAAAGATTTGAAATCATGATGACGGTTCAGCTCGATAAGGCAACTCACGACCGAGGCTCATTCGACTGTGGCTCAGAATCACTTAACAACTTCCTGAAAATCATGGCCAACCAACAAGCTAGTAGGGATCATTCTCGAACGTTTGTTCTTACGGATCCAGATAGCCCCGAAAAACTGATGGGCTTTTATTCTCTCACTATGACACAGATCGATATGTCTGTTCTGCCGGACCAGTTACGTCGAAAACATCAAGCTTCAACAGCTGCCGGACTCATTACCAGACTAGCTGTCGACACCAAATACCAAGGCAATGACATAGGTGAATGGCTGTTAGTTGATGCTCTAAAGAGGCTGTTGATTGCAAGCAATAGCGTCGGCTTCCCACTGGTCATCGTAGACGCAAAAGAGGATGCAACTGGGTTTTATGAACAATATGGATTCAAATCCTTTCACGATTTAAAAAACAGATTGTTTCTGACAATTGCAGATATTCGCGCATCAATCGGCGAAGCTGTCGAAAGTTCTGGATAAGTGTTTTAAAGAGATTACCTACCGTTGACATCCTCATCGCGCTAAAGCACAGGGATTCCCTATAAATGACGGCCATACCCGACCGCAAGACTGTTCTTGGCCGCATTTCTGACTCTGCCACCGCCAAGTGTCCGCCATCATTTGGTTGAGCGAACATTCAGTAGCCCAACCTATGTAAACGTAACCCCTTCATTATCCGGTGTCGTCATCATGTTAACAAACCATGTAGGGTGCGTTAGCAGACATTTGACAGCTCCCCTCCGCAAGCTGAGGGGCTTTCCGCCTAACCGATAAGCGGGATACCATGGTCCTCATGGGACTTAACATGCTAATGTAGCGAACTGTGTCGTGATATGTCGATTCACCACAGTACTCGCGAATCAAGCGTTTTAATCACGGAGACTAAATGAACGCAACTTGCATCAGTAAGCATCTCACATCCGTGTTAAGCGGTTTCCCGGAGATTCAGGTTGCTGCCTTGTTCGGTTCGATGGCTCGAGGCTCAGCAGGTCCGAACAGCGATATTGATATCGCAATCCAGCTCGATACCACGCTCACCTTACAGCAACGCATCGATATAACTGAGACGATTGCTCTCGCTTTTAATCGCCCGGTCGACCTTGTCGATCTTCGCACAGCAGGACAGCCTCTGTTAAATGAAATTGTGAGCTCAGGACAGCAGATTATCGGTTCACGCCATCAATGGGGCGACCTTGTGTACCGCAACATTATGGAAAATGAAGATTTCGTTCCCTACCAAAAGCGTATACTGGAGGAGCGCCTCAACTCATGGATCAACAACTAGTAGCCCAGAAGCTGGAGTCGCTACGCCGCTGCATTCATCGCGTCGAGACCAAGCTACCGGAAAGTCAGGAAGTGTTTCTTAACGACCTAGACTCACAAGACATTATCGCACTGAATCTGACACGGGCTGTACAGATGTGTGTTGATATTGCAGCTCACTGGCTAGCCGAAAACACGGAAGCAAGTGCACCAAAAACTATGGGGCAGACCTTTGAAAGCTTATACCAGGTGGGCATAATCACAGAAGAGCTAGCTAATCACATGCGACTGTCTGTTGGATTTAGAAATGTGATGGTACATAACTATGACGATGTTAACTGGGAAATTGTTTACACGATCTGTAGCAAACATATCGACGATTTTCGGGCCTTTGCACAAGTATTTTCCGGGTTATCCAAGCGATAGTCGTCACCTCTTCAATTGTGCTTTCCTGTAAGAATTCCCATACTCTGCCCCAACGTGAACGGCCATTCTTCACCCTGTTCGCATTCGGCAGAATACGCATGCAGTATTAAAACTACTTCTGTACTAAACGCCCGGCTGAGCATTATCCCCCATACCCTTTCGGATTCTGACTCTGCCACCGCCAAGTGTCGGCCATCATCTGATTTAATGAACGCTCAGCACTCCACCCTAACTTCTGATTCGCTTTGGAGGGATCCGCCCAGAATTGCGCGAGATCTCCTTCTCGACGCGGGGCTATTTCGTAGGGGATTTTAACGCCGGTTTCCGCTTCGAACGCTGCGATCATTTCCAGAACGGACACAGGAGAACCCG
>Ga0102951_1000901_pt1 | contig 11048 bp, 8 predicted proteins | sample SalPonA_B_H2O_MG_FD_78507 | JGI IMG/M metagenome (GOLD analysis project Ga0102951, IMG submission 78507) | Water microbial communities from South San Francisco under conditions of wetland restoration - Salt Pond MetaG R2A_B_H2O_MG | ecosystem: Environmental > Aquatic > Non-marine Saline and...
ATATAAGTACCTCGCATAGAACTATATGGTCGGAAGTTACCCGGGGGAGAGGTATGGCCAAATTATGTAGTGCCCACAAAGAGGGTGAATTGTTGTCGCGCCGAGGATTTATAAAGTGCGCAACGCTTGCCGTCACGGCAGTATCTTTTCCATCCGTTGCTTTAGCCTCACAAGAGCGCGCGGTCTCAACTGTTAGCGGCCAAGAGCTAGTGGCGACCGGTAATGAGCGTGTGCTTGCATTCAGGCACCTGCATACAGGGGAGACACTTAGACTCACCTACTGGTCGAACGGCCAGTATCTGGATGAGTCCCTCTCCGAGATCAATCATCTGTTACGGGATTTCCGCACCGGTGAACGTTACAAGATGGATCGCGAACTGATGGACCTACTCTATCGATTACAGGTCTCAACGGGTAACAATCGGGCATTTGAGATTATTTCAGGTTACCGCTCACCCAAGACTAACGCCATGTTGCGCACTGGCAGTTCGGGTGTGGCGAAGAAGAGCCTACACATGCAGGGTCAGGCGATCGATGTTCGCCTGCCCGGTACTGATCTGAAGCATCTTCACAGAGCCGCTCTGGAGGCAAAAGCCGGTGGCGTTGGACTCTACACCGGTTCAAACTTTCTCCATCTTGATACAGGGCGTGTACGCAACTGGGGTAAATAGATTTACGCATAGACAGTTTCTGGGGCTTCAAGTAAAATACCGCAGGTTTTGCCAGCGTGATCCGCGGCAGCCCTTCAGATGGCAAGTTTTCTAGAGCGAGGTGAACCTATCAGTTTAGCCTCGCTTTTTTACAACTATGCCCCACAGTTTTAAGTTATAAGCGAATTCGCGGGGAGGTCACATTGACGCAGTCAGCCATTCTAGCCCTTGAGGATGGATCAATTTTCAGGGGAGTGTCGATTGGCGCCGAAGGCGAGTCAGCGGGGGAAGTGGTATTCAACACCTCAATGACTGGCTACCAAGAGATCCTCACCGATCCATCTTACTGCCGTCAGATCGTTACTCTTACGTACCCGCATATCGGTAACGTTGGCTGTAACGATGAAGATGCCGAATCAGATCGGACCTGGGTTGCCGGTTTGGTTATCCGCGACCTGCCTTTGATGGCAAGTAATTTCCGTTCAGAACAGTCTCTCGATGCTTACCTTAAAGAGCGCGGTATTGTGGGTATCGCCGATATCGATACACGTCGCTTGACGCGTATCCTGCGCGAAAAAGGGGCTCAGAACGGCTGCATCATGGCGGGCGATAATATCGATGAAGCCAAGGCGCTAGAGTTGGCTCGCGCTTTCCCTGGTCTAAAAGGTATGGATTTAGCGAAGGTGGTTACGCGTGATGCTGCCGATAGCTGGCGTACATCCACATGGAAACTGGGCGAGGGTTATGCAGAGAAAGCAGATGCTGAGCAGCCATTTCATGTGGTCGCTTACGACTTCGGTGTGAAACACAACATTCTGCGCATGCTGGTGGAGCGTGGTTGTCGTCTTACCGTAGTGCCTGCACAGACAGCGGCCGCCGATGTCCTAGGGCTCAACCCTGACGGTGTATTCCTGTCTAACGGTCCTGGCGATCCAGAACCCTGTGACTACGCAATTGAAGCGATAACTGAAATATTGCAAACAAAGATACCCGTGTTTGGTATTTGTCTGGGGCATCAGCTGCTTGCGCTGGCTTCAGGTGCGAAGACCGAGAAGATGAAGTTTGGTCATCATGGGGCTAACCACCCTGTGCAGGATCTTGATAATAAACACGTCATGATCACTAGCCAGAACCACGGTTTTGCAGTGGCGGAGGATAGCCTGCCAGCAACCCTGCGCGCGACTCACAAATCCCTTTTCGATGGATCCCTGCAGGGTATCGAGCGTACCGACGTGCCTGCGTTTAGCTTCCAGGGTCATCCGGAAGCGAGCCCCGGCCCACACGATGTGGCCCCGCTGTTCGATCGCTTTATTGAGATGATGTCTGCTCGCCAGAACGGCTAAGAGCAACACAGCTTACTGGGATTAAAGAAAGTTTAGAGATTAGGTTTCACAGATGCCAAAACGTACGGACATACAAAGTATTCTAATCCTCGGCGCAGGCCCAATCGTTATCGGTCAGGCGTGTGAGTTCGATTACTCCGGCGCACAGGCGTGTAAAGCGCTGCGTGAAGAGGGTTACCGCGTAATTCTGGTTAACTCCAACCCTGCCACTATCATGACTGACCCAGCAATGGCCGATGCGACTTATATCGAGCCGATTAACTGGAAGACTGTCGCTAAAATCATTGAGAAAGAGCGTCCGGATGCGCTGCTGCCAACCATGGGTGGTCAGACGGCACTCAACTGTGCTCTGGATCTCGATCGTGAAGGTGTATTGGCTAAGTACGGCGTCGAGATGATAGGTGCGACTCAAGACGCAATCGATAAGGCTGAAGACCGCGAACGCTTCGACAAGGCGATGAAAAATATAGGTCTGGAGTGTCCTCGTGCCTCTATTGCACACTCGCTCGAAGAGGCTCTGCAGGTTCTGGATTCGATCGGTTTTCCTGCCATCATCCGCCCATCGTTCACCATGGGTGGCTCAGGTGGCGGTATCGCCTACAACAAAGAAGAGTTTATCGAGATCTGTGAACGTGGTCTTGACCTCTCCCCAACCAATGAGCTGCTGATCGACGAATCGCTGATCGGCTGGAAAGAGTATGAGATGGAAGTTGTTCGCGATAAGAACGACAACTGTATCATTATCTGTTCGATCGAAAACTTTGACGCTATGGGTGTTCACACCGGTGACTCTATCACTGTTGCTCCAGCTCAGACGCTGACCGACAAAGAGTATCAGCTTATGCGTAATGCATCGCTTGCTGTACTTCGCGAAATCGGTGTAGAGACGGGTGGCTCTAATGTCCAGTTTGGTGTGTGTCCAGAGACTGGCCGTATGGTTGTCATCGAGATGAACCCGCGAGTATCACGTTCGTCTGCGCTGGCCTCTAAAGCAACAGGCTTTCCGATTGCGAAGGTCGCTGCCAAGCTGGCCGTGGGTTACACCCTTGATGAGCTCCACAACGATATTACGGGGGGGCGGACACCAGCGTCTTTTGAGCCTGCCATCGACTATGTTGTGACGAAAATTCCTCGTTTTACTTTTGAGAAATTTCCACAGGCTAATGATCGGCTGACCACTCAGATGAAGTCTGTCGGCGAGGTTATGGCGATTGGTCGTACTCAGCAGGAATCACTGCAGAAAGCACTGCGCGGTCTTGAAGTGGGATCTGAAGGTTTCGATCCAATCCTCGATCTCAATGCAGAGGACGCGCGTGATGAGCTGATTCACGAACTATCACAACCGGGCGCAGAGCGTATCTGGTATATCGGTGATGCTTTCCGTATGGGTATGAGTGTCGAAGAGATCTACAAGCTCAGCGGTGTTGACCCCTGGTTCCTCGTCCAGATCGAAGATCTGATTAAGGATGAGCAGCGCGTGTCAGAGACAGCTCTCAGCGAGCTGACAGCCGATATGATTTTCCGTCTCAAGCGTAAAGGTTTCTCTGATGGTCGCTTGGCGAAATTGCTGGGCGTTTCTGAGAAGCAGTTCCGCAAACAGCGCCAGAAACTCAATGTGCGTCCTGTGTTTAAGCGCGTCGACACCTGTGCCGCTGAATTTGCAACCGACACTGCTTACATGTACTCAACCTACGAGGAAGAGTGTGAAGCCAACCCATCTGATCGCGATAAGATTATGGTTATTGGCGGTGGTCCCAACCGTATCGGTCAGGGCATCGAATTTGACTACTGCTGTGTGCATGCTGCCTTGGCGGCTCGCGAAGACGGTTACGAAACTATCATGGTTAACTGTAACCCAGAGACCGTTTCGACCGACTATGACACCTCTGATCGACTCTACTTCGAGCCAATTACGCTTGAGGATGTACTAGAGATCGTTGAAGTTGAGAAACCTAAAGGGGTTATCGTGCAGTACGGTGGTCAGACACCGCTGAAGCTGGCAGTAGCCCTTGAGCAGGCAGGCGTTCCCATTATTGGCACCTCTTCTGAAGCGATTGATCGTGCAGAGGACCGTGAGCAGTTCCAACAGATGCTGAAGCGATTGGGTCTGAAGCAGCCAGAAAACGCAACTGTTCGCAGTTTGGATGCTGCAATAGTCGAGGCTGAAAAGATCGGTTACCCGCTGGTTGTCCGCCCTTCCTACGTCCTTGGTGGACGCGCGATGGAGATAGTCTACAAAGAGGACGAGCTGCGCAAGTACATGAACACCGCGGTGCAGGTCTCTCACGAGGCTCCCGTGCTACTGGACCATTTCCTCAATGCCGCGATCGAAGTCGATATTGATGCAGTGTGTGACGGCGAGCAGGTTGTAATCGGTGCAATCATGCAGCACATCGAACAGGCGGGTGTTCACTCTGGTGACTCGGCTTGTTCTCTGCCGCCATACAATTTGGCTGCTGATATCCAGGACGAAATGCGTGAGATGGTCCGTAAGATGGCACTTGAGCTTGGCGTTGTCGGCCTGATGAACGTACAGCTGGCCTATCAGGATGGTGAGATATACGTTATTGAAGTCAATCCACGCGCTTCACGTACGGTGCCATTCGTATCCAAGTGCATCGGAGTCTCGCTGGCCAAGATCGCCGCGCTGGTGATGACCGGCAAATCGCTTAAAGAGCTGGGCTTCACCGAAGAGATCGTACCTAAGTTCTTTAACGTCAAAGAGGCTGTCTTCCCGTTCAACAAGTTCCAGGGCGTCGACCCGATTCTTGGTCCTGAAATGAAGTCCACCGGTGAAGTGATGGGTACGGGTGTAACCTTTGGCGAAGCGTTCATGAAGGCGCAGATTGGTGCTGGCGAAAAGATGCCTAAGCCGGGTAACGCCTTTATCTCTGTTCGTGACGTTGATAAAGCAAGTGTTGTGAAACTGGCGCAGGATTTTGTCTCGCTGGGCTTCTCTCTTGTGGCTACCTCAGGAACTGCAAAGCATCTGAGCGACAACGGTCTGGCTGTTAAGGTGGTCAATAAGGTAGCTGAAGGTCGTCCAAACATCGTCGATATGATCAAGAACGGTGAAATTGCCTATGTGGTTAACACCACAGAGGGCCGCAAAGCGATTGCTGACTCTGCGGATATTCGTCGTGCAGCCCTGCAGCATAAAGTGCCTTACACCACCACGCTTGCTGGCGCGGAAGCGGTCGCTGCAGCGCTAGAGTTCGGTGAAGAGCGTGAAGTACGTCGCCTTCAGGATATCCATATGGAGGTGTCTGCATGAGTAGTCGCGTTCCAATGACGGTTGAGGGCGAAGTTGCACTGCGTGCTGAACTGGAACATCTAAAGACTAAAGCACGACCAGAAGTCGTTGCTGCGATCGCGGAAGCGCGTGAACACGGTGATCTCAAAGAGAACGCTGAGTATCACGCCGCGCGTGAGCAGCAGGGCTTTATTGAGGGTCGTATCGCTGACATTGAGAGCAAGCTCTCAATGGCTCAGGTAATTGATGTCACCAGTCTGCCGCACACCGGTAAAGTAATTTTTGGTACGACCGTTGCCCTGGTAAATCTCGAAACAGATGAAGAGGTGACGTACAAAATCGTTGGTGACGACGAGGCTGACCTTAAGCAGCGAAAGATTTCGGTCAACTCGCCAATTGCGCGTGCGCTGATTGGTAAAGAGGAGGGTGATGTCGCAGCGGTTAATACGCCAAACGGCCTCATCGAATACGAAATTGCAGAAGTTAAACACCTCTAATCTAACTTTTGCTAAGTTGACTATCTAAAATAAGAGGCCGCAGCAGCGGCCTTTTTTGTACCACGCCTGTGCGATTGGCGATTCGCGCACTGTTTCAGCTTTCTGAGTGTTCGGTCATGAATCAGGATTCAATAATTGAGCATTAGCATTGATGCCGCATGAGCCCTAGCCCTCTTGCACTTTAGATTCGCGAACAGATACTTGGTGATCAAGAGTGACCGCGCCGTTGCGTTAAAAGTTATCAGTAGCAGACAACAGAAGAGAACAAAGACCACTGGAGACAAGTGGTCGTTTATTTCACGTGACAGCGATCAATCCGGAATGATCCCCCAGGTGAGTACCGGGAAGAGTAGCAGCAGGATGACGCGTACAAAGTCAGACGCTAAAAACGGTAGTACACCTATGAAGGTATCACGCATCGGGACACCGTCGGCGATTTTGTTAATGATGAAGACGTTCATCCCCACGGGAGGCGTAATCATGCCGACCTCCACAACGATAAGACAGATGATGCCGAACCATAGAGCGGTCTGTTCATACGTCATGCCAAAGTCCAGTGACATGATCGCTGGGAAAAAAATTGGGACGGTCAGCAGGATCATCGAGAGCGAGTCCATCAGGCAACCGAGCACCAGGTAGACAGCAAGCATCAGCATAAGAACGAGCATAGGAGTCATGTTGGTGTCGACAATCCAGTCTGCCAGGGTCTGTGGCATTCCTGAAAGGCTAAGAAAGGCATTAAAAATATCGGCACCAAGGATGATAACGAAGATCATACCGGTGTTTGTTGCCGTCTGCTTGATACACTCACCAAAGCTCTTCCACGTCAGTTGGCGGTTGATCAGGGCGATCGCAATTGTGCCGATGACGCCATAGGCGGCCGCTTCTGATGGAGTAAATACACCGCCATATATACCGCCAAGGACGCCAATAAAAAGGAGAGAAGCAGGTATCAACTCGATTAGCGCACGACCGCGCTCCTTCCAGCTGGCTTTTTCAGCCTTGTCAGCGTAATGAGGATTAAGTTTCACGACGATTGCAATCACCAGCATGTAGCCAATGACCGCCATGACCCCCGGTACCATCGCAGCCATGAATAGTTTAACGATATTCTGCTCTGTCAGGATGGCGTAGATAATTAAGACAATTGACGGAGGAATCAGAATGCCTAAAGTACCGCCGGCAGCCAGTGCACCAGTCGCCAGTGCGCCATGGTAGCCATGGCGTTTCATTTCGGGTAGCGCAACCGAACCCATGGTCGCCGCGGTGGCCAACGAGCTTCCACAAATCGCGCCGAATAGGCCACAACCACCGACAGCAGCGAGCGCAAGGCCACCGCGTCTATGACCGATAAAAGCGTTAACGCCAACAAATAGGGAGCGGCTGATTCCCGAACGCGCAGCCAGGTTACCCATAAATAGAAACAGAGGTATAACAGCAAGCGAATGGCTTGCCATCTGCGCAAAAGAGGAGCCTTTCATGTAATAGGTGAGCGTACTGAAATCATCAATGATTGAGTAGCCGATAACGCCAGAGACCATCATGGCAATACCGATAGGCACTCGTAAAAACATAATAACGAGCATGAACAGGATCATTAATCCTGCAATGATTTCAGAACTCATTTTGAACCTTCGTAATCAGCGAGAAGTGCAATAGGTTTTGCGAAACCAGCAATAGCGGTCAGTAGAAATCCGAAGGCGATTGTTTGGTAGAAATACCACTCCTTCATCCGCAGCATCATGGTCTCGTTACCATATTTGGCAGCGGCAAGGCCTCCGTCGTATGTGTAGTAAGCGAGGATGGCAAATAACCCCCCCAGCAGCAGACTACCGATGATATCCATCGTCATGCGAAAGGCTCGAGGTGCAGATGCAGTAAGTACATCAACGATGACATTCCCCAAGCGCATCTGGCAGTAGGGCAGGCAGAGCGCAACAACCACTGCGGTGAACATCTGTACGATTTCTGTATCGCCCTGAATCGGAGCGGAGAAAAAGTAGCGACCCGCTACACTGAGCACGGTCGTGATGGCCATCAAGGTCAAAACCGCCCCCCCTAAAAGAGCAAGCCACATTGTGGCTTGCTCATAGAGGAGGACAAATGATCGGGTTCTATTAAGCAGTTGTGACACTGATTTTCACCCCAGGTCTTTGATTTATTTGCTGTATTTTTCCAGTTGAGCCTGCGCTGATTCAAGCAGAGCCTGCCCATCCAGACCGCGCTCGTTCATCTCTCTGACCCAGTCTGTTGCGACGTCTTTGGTTGCTTCGCGCATTTTGGAAACTTCCGCGGCGGCCATCGTCGAACGAGAAGCTTTCTCGTCGATCATTTTTCGCCCAACATTCTCAGCGTTCTTGAAAAATTCGCCAAATTGCTGAGACATTGCCAGGCCCGAGTGGTCATCAATCACCTGTTTTAGGTCCGCAGGAAGTGATTCGTACTTGGCTTTATTCATACCCATGACGAACACAGATGTATAAAGACCTCGGCCGTCGGAGTCCTGAATCTCAACAGCATTGTCGACCAGTTCGTGAAGCCGCAGCGCAGGAACGATCTCGAAGGGCACAACAGTACCATCGATGACGTTTTTAGCCAGGGCCTGAGGCATCTCTGGTACAGGCATACCCACGGGGGTTGCGCCAAGGGCTTCTAGAGCCATGGCGACGGGGCGACTCGGGTTACGTAACTTTTTACCCTCGAACTTGGCTACCGTATCGATGGCATCGCCCTTGGTGTAGACAACACCACGGTCGTGAACCCAGAAAAAGAGGGGGTGCATATCAGCAAACTCGGCCTGCACCGCTGGGTTGGCTTCGTAATAGGCTTGAAGAGCCATCGAGGTCTGCTCGGCGTCAGTCACCATGAAGGGTAACTCAAATGCTGAGATTGCGGGATACCGGCCGGGGGTGTAACCGGGCAGTGTCCAGATGATGTCAGCAAATCCATCTTGAACCTGATCGACCAGCTGGGGTGGTTTGCCGCCTAGCTGCATAGCAGTATACATCTTGACCTCGATTCGACCATTTGATGCCTCGGCGATCGATTCAGTCCAATCCTTAATCAGTTTGGCGTGCGCAGGCGCTTTACCCGGCAGAAAGCTGTGATATTTTAACGTTACTTCCGCAGCTTGAGCTGACAGGCTTGCCATTGCACCTAGCATGGCCACAGCTGATGCTTTCACAAGGAATTTTTTAATCATTATTGACTCCTCAAGGTCGTTGTTGTCCCGCAGTGCGGTTTAAGAGTGCACACTTCTCTTTTACACCCTCAGATACTTTATATCTACGGGCAGTAGGTCGAAATTGATACTAAACGACGGGCTGAGCCTGAAAAAAATTGATTTTGCTGGGCGTGGTATAGGAAAAAGAGAAGGGGGGGTGTGGACTATAAGGGTGTATGCGCCAGAAATTCTAGCGCATGAGATTTGAAAGTTTCGGATTTGGGTTCTCAGCGGGACGATAGAGGACAGCAATGTTCCCGATCTCCTGAACCAGTTGAGCTTCAACGATATCAACAAGTTGTTTGATTAAATCACGTTTGAGATCACGATCGCCCACAGCAAACTTAACTTTAATTAGTTCGTGATCTTCTAAGGCACGGTCCACCTCAAGTTGCACGTTTTCGGAGAGGCCATTACCACCAACAGTAACAATTGGATTGAGGGTGTGTGCCACATTGCGCAGACGCTTTTTTTGAACAGTCGTTAAGCTCATATTAGAATGCATTCCCGGAGTAGCTTGGATGAGTGCCTAAAAGCACCCCATTAGTTTACAGACTTTGTGAAGGGCTGAGTAGTGGAGCCCCGCGATCCCGAGATAGAGAGTTGAATGGTGGGACTTGTTTTTTACCCTTGGGCCCCCAATATCGACAGTAGTGCTCATCCGTTTGCAGTCTGCGCCTGTGCGCGCAAATTTTATCTGCTCGGAAAAAGGTTTTAAGGCGTATAACTCCTACCGAGTTATAGCCGATCAAATAGAGGTGCTTTTCTTTGAACGATATGGCCAAGAATCTGGTTCTTTGGTTGGTGATTGCAGCGGTGCTGCTCACCATCTTTAACAACTTCAGTACGGAGGTGGACTCGCGCCGTATGAGCTACTCCGACTTCGTCTCTGAAGTGCAGGCCGGGCGTGTGGACAGGGTAGTAGTTGATGGATATACCATTGAAGGCACACGCCAGAACGGTGAGCGTTTTGAGACAGTGCGCCCTGCCATCTCTGATCCCAAGTTGATCGATGACCTGCTGCAACATGATGTTGTAGTGGAGGGTAAGATGCCCGAACAGCAGAGTATATGGTCTCAGTTGCTAGTGGCTTCATTCCCAATTCTAGTCATCATCGCAGTATTCATGTTCTTTATGCGTCAGATGCAGGGCGGTAGCGGTGGCCGCGGTGGCCCGATGTCATTCGGCAAGTCGAAAGCCCGTATGATGGGCGAAGATCAGGTTAAGACAACCTTCGAGGATGTCGCCGGTGTCGAGGAAGCGAAAGAGGAAGTGCAGGAATTAGTGGATTACCTGCGCGATCCCGGGAAGTTTCAGCGTCTGGGTGGTCATATTCCCCGCGGTGTGCTGATGGCGGGTAGCCCAGGTACGGGTAAGACCTTGCTAGCCAAAGCGATCGCTGGTGAAGCAAAGGTGCCGTTTTTTAGCATCTCTGGTTCTGACTTTGTTGAGATGTTTGTCGGTGTTGGTGCCTCTCGTGTGCGCGATATGTTTGATCAGGCGAAAAAGCACGCGCCGTGTATTATCTTCATTGATGAAATCGACGCGGTGGGCCGTTCTCGTGGAGTTGGTCTTGGGGGTGGCAATGATGAGCGCGAACAGACCCTGAACCAGCTGTTGGTAGAGATGGACGGTTTTGAGGGCACTGAAGGAATCATCGTCATTGCCGCGACTAACCGCCCGGATGTACTCGATCCGGCGCTACTCCGCCCTGGTCGTTTCGACAGGCAGGTACATGTAGGTTTGCCAGATATCCAGGGGCGCGAGAAGATCCTGAAGGTGCATATGCGTAAGGTACCGCTGGGCGATGATGTCAAACCCGAGCTTATTGCTCGCGGTACGCCGGGCTTCTCGGGCGCAGATCTGGCGAACCTCGTGAACGAAGCGGCTCTATTCGCTGCGCGTGAGAGTCGTCGTACCGTCGGTATGGAGATGTTTGAGAAGGCGAAAGACAAGATCATGATGGGTGCCGAGCGCAAGTCGATGGTGATGTCCCACAAAGAGCGTCTCAATACGGCATATCATGAAGCTGGTCACGCGATCATCGGTCGTCTTATGCCGCACCATGATCCAGTGTACAAG
>Ga0102951_1000902_pt1 | contig 11043 bp, 8 predicted proteins | sample SalPonA_B_H2O_MG_FD_78507 | JGI IMG/M metagenome (GOLD analysis project Ga0102951, IMG submission 78507) | Water microbial communities from South San Francisco under conditions of wetland restoration - Salt Pond MetaG R2A_B_H2O_MG | ecosystem: Environmental > Aquatic > Non-marine Saline and...
AACCTTATTTTTTGACGAAATTGGCGACGTTCCCCTTTCTATGCAAGTTAAACTACTACGGCTGTTGGAAACTCAAACCTACCGGCCTGTAGGAAGCGTACATATTAAGCAAGCAAACTTCAGACTGGTATGTGCAAGCCACAAAGACTTAAAATCCATGGTGGCGAATGGTACTTTTCGACAAGACCTCTACTACCGAATTGCGGGTTTCCCCATATTTCTGCCTCCTTTACGAGAGCGTCAGGACGATATCATTCTGCTGTGTGAGCATATTTTATCTAGCTTTTCTGACAAGAAACGACTTCACAAAAATGCCAAGCAAGCCCTTATGCAATATCCCTTTCCGGGCAATGTGCGAGAGCTGAAAAACGTTGTAGAACAAGCATCACTGCTTGCAGATGAAAATACGATTTTTGAAAGCGATTTACCCGACAGCGTTTTTGAAAAAAAAGACGATGAGGCGTTAGAAGGCATTGTTCCACTTGATGTGGTTGAGGCAAATTATTTAGCTAATATTGTTCAAGGTTACACAGGCTCGATAGACGACCTAGCCGAGTCTTTGAATGTCAGCAAACGTACGCTATATCGTAAATTACAAGCATTAGACCTTAAACTTTCACAATAAAACTAGCGGTGGCTAATACACCATCACGTTAGCGTTAAAATAATTCTCGCTTTTTGTAGCCACTAGCGCTTTTTTTTGAGTAGTATAAAAAGACGTAGGTATTTGGGGATTGTATGCGTCTGTCATCTTTCATTAGTTGTTTGGTGTGCTTTACGCTGCTATTGCAAAATGCAATGGCGCTAGGGCTAGCATCATATTCAATGGAAAAGGCCCATGCTATCGCTGGTAATGACGTAGAACTCATTTGTACTGGCAAAACCATGCGTTACATTTCGTTAAGTCAAACCGAGGCACTTGGCGAGTTCGTATTTATCAGCCCCGACGTGCTAGACGCGCCTGTTGAGCATGTCGATTGTACAAATGGCGTACTTGCCGACGTCCCCCAAACCGATGATGTCTTTGTGTCGTCGATAACGACTTTACCCCTTGTGCGTTACCGTGCGCTAGCACAGCGTATTGCTCAACGCCCTTACACCCTATTTCCTTTCACAGTACCACTAGGCAGAGCACCTCCTCACGCATAACAACCCTTCTCTTTCGATACTGACGCGTTGTCAGTCAATGTATTTTACATGTTGGATTTGTTATGAAAAAAACTGCTATCGCGCTGGCCATTGTTGCCGCCAGTCATTCGCTTCATGTTAACGCCAATAGCGCGTCGACCACCGAGATCATTACCGTCATAGGCGCACCGGTCACGTTAACCGAACATGAGTCTGTCAACGCCTCGACAAATGCTGAGGCTGACTTTGGCGATCAAATAGATAATCTCGCGGGTGTCTCAATTACGCGCAATGGCCCGGTGACTGGGCTTGTTCAATACCGAGGATTATATGGAGACCGTGTTGGTATTAGCATTGACGGTGTCAATATTACTGGAGCAGGGCCAAATGGAATGGATTCTCCACTTTCTCATGTCCTACCAGAAGTAGGTCTTACTGCCACACTCTACCGCGGTATTGTACCGGTGAGTGCGGGTGTGCAAACGCTAGGTGGGCAGTTGCGTATTCAGTCTGATGCCGCTTCACTGTTTAACCATGAAAACGGAGTAAGCGGGGCGATCCAAGGCGCACTCGTCTCACCTGGTAGCGGGCAGCAATATCAAGGTAATGTATTTTACAAGCTCGATGATGCCTTTGTAAGCGCAGCGTTTACGCATCAACAACGCAATCATAGAGAAGACGGTAACGGCGAAAACATCGTCAATAGCCATTATCTTCGTAATGGTGCAAAGCTGCGTGCAGGTTACGCGGTAGGTGATCATCAGATAGATGTCAGTTATCAACACCTAAACACTAACCAGAGTGGAACCCCTGCACTGGCAATGGATATCGGCTTTATCGATGCCGAATGGTACAAACTAGGGTATCGATACACCCCGAATGAATCGCAAACCCTTACGATAAATGTGTTTGGCAATAGCAATCAACACGCCATGGATAACTTTCGCCAACGCCCGTTGATGATGCCAACCATGTCTCGTGAGAACAACGCAGACGCGATAGCACGAGGTATTGATGTGGCGTATATCGCTGTTAATGGGAGAAGCGAATTTACATTGGGCGCAAACGCACACCGAAGTGAGAACAACTCGGTAATAACCAACCCGAACAATGCTATGTTTTCTATCGATAACTTTACCGATACAACACGTGATACCTACAGTTTATTTAGCGAATATCAGCGCCAGTATGACAATGTGAATTATGTGCTAGGTGCTCGATACACGTCAGTGACGATGGACGCTGATAACGCAGGTTCTAGCATGGCAATGATGAACGATGCGATTGCTACCCTAGTGAACACATTTAATACTAATGATAAACGCGACACGTACGGCATGCTTGATTTGGCCGCTACGATTGAAATTTCAACGAATGACAATGTCACTGTATTCCTTGGCGCGTCGCAAAAAAATCGGGCTCCCACCTATTTTGAACGCTACACCTGGTTGCCACTTGGTATTTCAGGCGGTATGGCTGACGGCTTCAATTATATTGGTAACCTAAATTTAGATAACGAAACCGCAAGACAAATAGAGCTAGGGCTTCATATGGAATATGGCGGTTTTGTGCTTTCGCCTCGTCTTTTCTATCAAGATATCGAAAACTATATTGCCGGCACACCCAGCACCAATATGGCAGCCAATATGTTTTCTACTATGATGACGGGTAACGCGCCATTTCAATGGAACAATACAGACGCTGTTATCAAGGGGTTTGACGTGACCTTAGACGGTTACCTTACTGACAACCTCCATCTCTCTATGGTTTCAGGTTACAGCCACGCTAATAGAGATGATATTGACGATGCGCTTTTTCGTATTGCCCCAGAGCACCTCACCACCCAACTTAGGTGGAGAACGGTGTTATTCAACATGCCCTTATTATTAAACGCTACCTCTGAATTGGTGGGCGCACAGAACCATGTATCGTCGCTTCAAAACGAGGCGAAAACGCCTGGATACGGGCTTATACACATGGGCATTGAATGGGCAATGAATAATACGTTTCGCATTTCGGCTCAATTGCGCAATGCGTTTGATAAATACTATACACCTCATTTGTCAGGCGTTAACCGCGTGGCCAATGCAACGACTGCGATAGGCGAGCGCATTCCATCACCAGGCAGAGAATGGCAGGTTTCATTGGCCTATCAATTTTAATCCTGCCAATTGCCGATAGCAGCTCCTTAGCATCGAAAGAAGAGAAGCTAAGGAGACTGCTACAGCTGCTGTATTGCCTGCCATATCAAACGGCATGCAAGCAATGTCACCACCCACCTGAATATCTTCATAAAGTGCTTCGCGGGTATGCGCTTTAATATTTTAAGTCCTATAATTGTTCCGATAGCGCCACTTACAATCATGCCTGCGAGCAAGCCCGCCCATTGGTTAAACGAAAACCCGACAAAAGAAAAAACAAACGCTTTTAACGCATGCTGGAATGTCATGCAGCTTGCAAATGTGGCCGTAACTTGCATTTTGTTGTAGCTGTTTCTTTGCACAAAAGCGGCAACTAAGGGGCCTGTAGCACCAACAAACATTGTCATTAGGGTCGTGATCATCCCAGCAAGCGCTCGCCCTGCTGGCCCCATATTTTGTGCTTTTGGCTTGCTTCCCCATACGAGAAAGAGAATAAAAGCAGCAACAGAAAATTGAATAATAATTAAGGGCAACTGCACCACGACATAAGACGCGACTACTGCGCCTAACACTGCGCCAACGGCAAAAAGGCGTAACATGGCCCAATCTATATGCCGAAAGGTCATAAGTGCACGGTTTCCATTAGAGCCTAGTTGTACTAACCCGTGAACAGGAATAAGCGCAGCAACGGGAAGACTTCCCGCCATCACGGCAAGTAACAATACACCACCTCCTATACCAAAGGTGGCGGTCATCATTGATGTGAATAAAGACGTAGCAATTAACAGTACCGCTGTTGATGATGACACTGCTCCATCAGCGCTTAGCCACTGCAAAAAGATTTCCATCGCACTACTCAGAGTAAACACGTATGCATAACCATATATTAACAGCGCGTCTGTACCAAATATCCATGAAAAATCGTAGCGCGAATCAGCGGAAAAGCGATTCAAATGTATATTGAGCCTTATTCAATTGTCGTTTTTTAACAGAGAACGAACATGGAACTACCCACAAATAACGCATAACTATTCAACCCTAAAAAACATAAATAAATTTATTGCAAATTTATTACAAAAAATAACAAATTAGCTTTAAAGTCGTTAATACTTTCAAATTAGATAAAAACAAAGCCGTAAGAGTATGAAAATAAAAACTAAAATACATAGACCACAAAATAAACACAAAAACCAAAAAAATTGAATCATTAAAAAAACTAATAGGTGAACGCAATTATTTTAAATTGCGCAATTCTCAACAGCCGCTAGAATGCGCGCAAATCGAACACCTTCAAGCTACTTTTTAAACAATTTTGAGGATACATCATGGTTAAGTCTTTCTTAGTAACAGTTGCTGCACTTTCATTTTCAATTGCTTCGGCTCAAGCAATCGAGCTGGAATCAGGTGATAACTCTCCGTTTACACAGGTTTGTATCGCCGCAGTTGAGTCTAACGATGCGCTACAGCGCGTAGTAACAGAAAATGGCATCAAAGACTTTCAGCTTGATAACATAACGTGTAACGACATGCCGCTAAACAGCTTCGTTAAGAAATTCCGTTCTGCAACAGGCAATGATGTTATTCGTGTAACGTCTTTCGAAAACGTTAATAACAGCATCGAAAGCGATTTGTGCATCGCTGCGGCCACCTCAAATGTTGCGTTCAAAGAAGCACAAAATTTATTGAATGTGCGTGTTAGAGCAGAAGAATTATCGTGTAACGGTCAAAGCCTTACTCGCTTTGCCAAGAAGTTTAACAAAGCGTTTAACGGTTAATTCCACCACGCCCGACCATGTTGATATAAAAAAGCGCCTCTTTACAGGCGCTTTTTTTATATTTTACTAAACGCAACATGGCAAACGCCGCGTCTAAGAAGGACACATCACGCTATTTGGCGTTGCTTGCTAATTCCCGCTCGCTCTTAAGCCCTAAAACCTTTTTGAAAAAAAGCGTTGCTGGACAAAAGCCCGTAAAGCTTTGCTGGAACAAATTGGCACCAATAAATACAGTGAACCACATAAAATAGGGGTGAACCCATACTGTCAACGCAACAGATAACATAACCATAAAGCCAGCAAATGCTGTTAGTGCTCTTTCTTGTGACATGGTGTCCTCACTTAACATAGTGTAATAATAAACGTGCATTAATAAAAATAACGAAGTGCGACATAAGCATTACTCGCATCTTCAAATTGCCCCCAAAACGTAAAGGGGTTATTGCCTTTAAAGATATTGATGCCAGAACGTAACTGCCAGGTGTCACCAGGGCTATAAGTCACGTTCGCTTTCAAATACCCATCACTGTCTGTGGGCGAATAAAATAGAAATGTGTTTACCATAAGCGTTTGACGCAGCGCCATATAGGTTATGCGCGTGGTTACCCAATGCCGGAAACGTTCTTGTTCAAACGCTGGATAGGATGAATGGTTTATAAGGGCATCATAGTCGTGGATAACTTCGGTGTACCACTGCACACCGCCTGTTACATTCGTATACAGCTCTTGACTATAACCCATCAAATATCGGCTTTGAGAGTTCATTAACAGTGGGTTACTGCCACTCGCATCTTCAACGCTGTCGTAATACGCATATTCGGCATTCGCTATTCCTGCACCAAGCGGCATTAACACACTTGCGCCATAGGCATTCATTCTGCTATAGCGAGGAAGCCCAGTATTATCAGCAGATAGCGGCTGTTTGGTATACCCTCGATATCCATAAAGTGCTATTTCAGCTTGGCCAATCGTGCCATAAAGCCGTACGGCTAGTTCTTCGCCGCTAGGTGTGTTTTCGTCGGTAACAGAAAACGCGGGGGCTATATTGTCATTCAATTGCGGGCTAAAAAAGGAAAATACCTCACCGGTAATACCAATATCTGGCTCGAATGACGGGGTAATCACAACGTCAGCATTAAATGCATCAAAATACCCAGAGAGCTTAATCGACGCACTTGGCGCTTTCAGATATTCATCGTCGCGCCCTGCAAAAAATGACTGAAAGTCTTTTGGAAATAAATCATTTAAAAATAGGTAGTCGCCCGTCCCCCATGTCAGTACCTGTTGGCCTACTTTAAGGTCAAATTGCTCTCCCCACTTTCCTAATCCAGACAAACTTCCCTGCCAAGCGAGCTCGCGTAACTGAGATTCCCAACTACGCTTGACCCCGTCATAATAAAGGTCTCCACGAAAGCGCACTGTTGAGGCTGAAAGCGCGTAATCAGCACGCACTTGAACCCTCGCATCACGCAATGTTTTGGCTGTGTTGATTGCTGGGTCGCTATAAAGCCGTTCACCAATTGCGATTTCAGCAAAGCCCGACAAAGTAAGAGGGTTCGATTCAATGGTACTGTCTTCCCAACTGTCGCCCCATTCATCTCCCCAGTCATCCTGTGTTTGCTGCGCCTGCTCACCACTTGATGTGCGCGTTGATGTAGTACCATTGCTATCGGCAACATTCTCCTGCTGACTGAACGCATGTGGTGATTGAACCACCAAGCACAGGGTGAGCAAAAGCGTAAAACTGATACGGTTTATAAACATTGGGGCATCATCAATCAATGTAGTCTTGTGGCGGCACTCGGAGGCTTCGCTCACTAAAAATGCTGTCTGAAAGCCCAACGTCATAACTGATATTTCTAAACTCCATCAGCGTATAACCTCCCGTTTCTAAGTCAGACACTTTGCTTCTTACTACCGTTGGATAACCTTGAATAGTATCAACCGTTACCGCTTCTACACGGCGGTAGTTATTATCACCCTTATAAAAATCAATCTGTGTAGGCAGAAAGGTGACTTTATCAATGTCCACAACGTAACGGGTAAACTCAACAGACTCAGGCTTTTTAGGGACTGCGTTTAATCTATAGTGTGTGTCCGTTGCTTCAATCAACGTAAAGCTATCTTCAGCGATCGCGCGCCCCGATACGTCTTCATAAAAAAAGTGTGAACCTACAAATGAGGTGCGCTTATCGCCCGCAGCGATACGTTTCACTAAATCTAATGCGGGTAAATACAGCCATCTGTCATCATCAGTGCTAAGGTCGGTATGTTTTTCAACGCGAAATACCGTATTTTGTACTTCCGTTGGGCGACTAAAAAATACCAGCATACGTTGATCGCCAGTATCAACTCCTTCATCGTCAACGACATCTTTTCTCAATATCGTAAACTGGCGCATTTGTTTACGCCCCTGACTGTCTACAATCATCATTCGTGCTAAAGATTTGCCATCATTTCCCGCGTAATACGCTGCTTTCTCAGCCTTTAGCACGATTTCTTCAACATGCTCTTTACTGTGTGTCAGTTCATCAGCATATGACGTTGATAGTCCAGCTACACTGAACCACGAAACGAAAAGACTGATCGCCATACGCGAAGCAATACTATTTTTTGAAAATGTAAGCATGTTAAGACTCCTTAAAAACCCAACGTTTGAGAAGTACCATTGCAGCAGGTAGCACCAACAGGGTCACTAATGCCGATATGATCATAATACTTGCTAAGAAAATACCTACCGTAATGTAAGGCACGAGCGGTGCAAAAAGCAGAGGCGTAAAGCCTAATGCAATGACTAATGCGTTACGAGAAATTGCACTGGCAGGCTCGTCAAACATAGCCCGAAGTGTTTCATCGATACTGCCTGTATCACGATATATCTCCCGCGCTCGCGCTAAAAAGTGAATAGCAAAGTCGACGGACAAGCCCAATGTAAGTGCTGAGAGCACGGCAATAGGCATATCATAATCTTTTCCTACTATTCCAATTGCGCCATAAATAAATGTGATGGTGATGGTCAGCGGCAACATCGCCAATACGCCATATACAAAAGAGCGAAACAGCAGCACCATCATGACAAAAACAATCACGAAAGCGCTTAATAAACTGTCCAGCATTCCCGCCACCATATTTTCCTGCCACACGACGTTGATATACGCCTTACCGGCCCATTGATACGATAGTCCTTCGGGTAAGGGGTTCGCAGCAAAATAGTCATCAACTATCTTAAGCAGTGCGGTCATATCTTGATTATCACCACTGGTAAGTTGTAGCCATACAAGTGTTTGACGATAGTCGGGGGTAACGAAGTGCCATAAATCTTGAGGACGATGTGAAGATTGGTACTGCATCAGCGTTTGCGCAACGCCCGCTTGTGAAGTAGGGATAAGATAGTCTTTATCCTCGCCAGAACGTAACTCACGATTAACTACTTTAACGACATCGCTAAGCGATTGGCTTTTACCTACCAATGGCTGCGTTGATAGATATTGTTGTAAATCAGAAAGCAGTGTTAACGCCTCGGGTGTTTGAAACACTTGCGACTGTGTTTTGACTTTACTCACACGCAGGCTCAAATCATCAAGTGCAACCATCGCGCTATCCGAAAACTCACTAAATAATGCATCATCGATAGACGTTGAAAGTTGACCAAGACGATTACCCGGCATTTCCAACACAATGTTCTCAAGCGTCTGCTTTTTCCATTCATCTAATTCGCTAGGTAAGTTACTTGCTTCTAATAGTTGTGATGCGGAACTAATAACCTGATTATCGGTAAGAACAAGATAAGCATTATATGTCCCAGCAAATTCAGCATTTAGCGCTTTGTCTGCTACGCGAATTTCATGGTCCGCTTTAAACCACCTTACAGGGTTGTCGTTGATGGTTATTTTTGTAATGCCCCATATAGAGATAACACTTAACAACGCTACGCTGATAAGCAATGCGCCGCGAAAATTCAGTGCAACATAACGCAAATAACCAACCGCTCGGTTTAACACCGACGCGTTGCTTACGTCGTTTTTGTGCAATGCCTCTTGAAGCTTAACGAGGGACTTTTCCGACATGCCCGATATGTAGGCAGGAATAAACGTTAGCGTAATAACAAATGCCAACAAGATACCAAAGCCAATGTAGGCACCAAATATTTGTACCGGTGGTATCGGCGTTAACATGAGAGAGAAAAAACCTGCCGATGACGTTAGCGACGTAAACAGCATGGGTTTTAATAAGTGCGTAACCACCTTAGAAATAACATTGCCTGCATTTTCTCCTGGCTTATAGCGGTCAGAAAACTCTGACAAGATGTGTACCGAATCGACTACGGCTATGGGCATAAGAAAGATAGCAATCATGGATGACATAATATGAACAGTAAAGCCCATACCGATGAGAGCGCCCATCGTAATAATAACCGTTGCCATGGCCACAATCATGGGCGCGTAAATCAATGCCACGTTTCTAAAAAACACGAAGAGTAATATAAAAATCATTACCCCTGCAGCAGGAGCGGCAATGCCCATCTGAATAAACATTTCTACACCGAACTGGTCTTCTGCGACAGGCAAGCCTGTGATATGCCATTCAATAACCCTTTGATTTGTTGAATCATCAGTAGACGCAACATCAGAACTCAGGAACGTTCGTATTGCCTCTGCAATACGATAACTTTCATTTTTATCGTTTATAGGAATATAAATAGCAGCCGCATTACCGGAAGAAGAGGCCAGCGTATCGTAGAGTAGCGGCAGACGCTCAACAGCACTTTTGACTCTGTCAGCACCTTCTTGCGTGGCAGGCGCGGCGTCCATCAGCCACGAGAACTGCAACGTGCCATTATCTGATTGTGTAATATTATCAACAGTTGAAAATGCCATTACATCTTGAGAAACCACCCCATCGATGGTTAGGGCGTAATCAGTAACCGCATGGATTTTTTTCAGTATTTCAGGCGTATAAACACCTTCTTTTTGTGCATTCTTCGCTATTGCCCCCACCACAATGGCATCATGCATAGCAAACGTAGCTTTTACCTCGTTATGAAACATTCTTGCGCTATGAGTTTGCGGCAGCATATTTTCCGGATCAGTATCGATTTGGATAAGTCTGATTTGAAACGCTGCAAAACCGCTTACTAAAAAGAGAAGGGCATATACCCACCGACGCTTGTGCGTACTCATAAACAGTAGCGCTTGTGTAATAGCATGCATGACACTAACACCTTAAATAAGAATTTATTTATATAATATTTTTCTAATATTAATACAAATTTCGCAAAAAGCAACTGTCTACAAGGTATTAAATTCCAAGTCGTATAAATTCGACACTGTATTAAGAATAATTTACCTAGCTGTAATTGAACCAATATATCTGAAAACCAAGAGAAAATAAAATACCCAATAAAATCAATTGCTTATACAAATAAAATTTTAAAGTCAACGTTGGCACAGGATTAGCATATTACTTAGCAACGGAAGAACAACGTGTATTCATGTAGCTAGGATGGCTTATCGTTACATAGTAACCATGAACGCTTGTTTTACACATTACCCGCTGATGAGACGGAACGGAATGGAAGCGTATCAGCAAGGATTCAAGGAAGAGGGTAATTTCTAAAACAACCGCGTTGTTATTGAATTAACGTTGTAGCTAACACCAACAGGGAATGTTGAAAAAGGATGGCTGGAGAGCCGATATGTTAACACGGTAGTTAACACATTACGTATCAAGGATAGTATAGGTAATGTAAGGAACAGTTAGCACAAGTATTCAAATACCCGTTGATGTCTGGTTGGTTGGAATGGTGGTTAAGGTAAACCCTAAATTCCTGTGAGAAACAAAGCAAATATGCTTGGATACCTCCCATCACCAGAGAAAACAGTGACGTTGTTTTACGTACGAAGGATTGTACCCCTATTCGGTGATGCAGATTCATTTCTGCAACACCTACCTTTGAGGAGACTACTACTATTCCTGATGGTAGTAACTCACCTCTCCCT
>Ga0102951_1000910_pt1 | contig 10987 bp, 13 predicted proteins | sample SalPonA_B_H2O_MG_FD_78507 | JGI IMG/M metagenome (GOLD analysis project Ga0102951, IMG submission 78507) | Water microbial communities from South San Francisco under conditions of wetland restoration - Salt Pond MetaG R2A_B_H2O_MG | ecosystem: Environmental > Aquatic > Non-marine Saline and...
GGAGGTGCAATAGGGTCTAGCGTTAACTTGTCAGCAGTCACAAACGTAGTAAATGCGATAGATGCGGCACTCAACCAAGTTGACGATACTAGAGCACAGCTCGGTGCGATACAGAACCGCTTTGCCGCCACTATCGCAAACCTCACGAATGCAATTGAAAACCAAAGCGCAGCGAAATCTCGGATAATGGACGCTGACTTCGCAATGGAGACTGCAAACTTGAGCAGAGCTCAGATATTGCAGCAGGCAGGTACAGCTATGCTGGCCCAAGCTAACGTTGCACCACAATCAGTGCTGGGACTGCTACAATAACTATGAGCAAGTATTGGTTTACTGCTGCGCCACCACCAAAATAATGGTGGCGCAGCGAAAAGAGGTATGAGCAATGGTAAGCTTAAGTGGAATTGGCAGCGGACTCGACATTCAATCCCTTGTATCCCAGCTAGTAGCGGCCGAAGGGCAGGCTAAGTCCGCATCCCTCACACGTAGAGAAACAGCGTACGAAACGCAACTATCAGCACTTGGGAGCCTGAAAAGCAGCCTAAGCACGTTTCAAACCGCCTCCAGTGCCCTCGCTGACTCTGATGACCTTTTGAAACTCACTACTTCTTCAAATGGCGAGCAGTTTTTCACCGCAACTGCGAATTCCGATGCTTCTAAGGGTACTTACTCGATTGAAGTTTTAAGTCTCGCTACTGCAAACAAACTAGCAAGCTCTGGGTATGCAAACAACCTTTCAACTGTTGGAAGCGGAACGTTAACAATAAGCAGCGGTCTAAACTCCTTTGATGTCGACATTCCAACCAGTGCTGAACAACCAGGCGCCCAGAGCCTACAAGCCATAAGCGATGCGATCAACAATTCTACCGATAATGACAGCGTGCTCGCTTCGGTCGTGACCGTAGACGATGGACTAGGAGGCTCAGAAGCACGCTTAATTCTCACCTCACGGAACACGGGAACTACGAACAGCATAAACATAACTGTTACTGATGATGATAACAATTCAACTGATTCATCAGGGTTATCTGCTCTGGCCTACGATACTTCGGCCCCTTCCCTCAATATGACTGTACTCGTAGCAGCAAAAGATGCCGTGGTAAAGGTAGACACCTTACAGGTAACCAAAGCAAGCAATTCCATCGACGATGTCATCGAGGGAGTTTCCCTTGACCTCACAAAGGCGGAAATAGGTACCATAAGCACGCTCACCATCACACTAGACAAAGAAGCTACGAAGGAGGGAATCAACTCCTTCGTAGAAAGTTACAACTCTCTCGTTTCGACCTACACTAAGCTTACTGCCTACGATAGTGAAAACGAGTCCGCAGGTGCACTGCTCAGCGACTTTTTGACTCGCCAAATAGTGAATGACGTTAGAGAAATCATAAGATCGGATACAGGTCTAAGTGACTACCCTACCCTCTTTAGCGCAGGAATTGAGATCGATACCGACGGCCGATTGTCTCTAAACTCTAGTCGGTTAGACACGTTACTCGACAGCAAGCCCGAAACTTTCGTATCCATATTGAGTGGTGAAAACGGCATTGCATCACAAATAGAAGCCCGAATTAAGGACTCCCTAGATATTGGATCGACCTTTGACAAACGAGAGGGAGCACTCGAGGCATCTTTAAATAAAGTAGCCGATGAACGAGATGAACTGGCACGAAGGCTTGAAATCGTCGAATCCACACTCCTAAAGCAGTTTATTGCTATGGATGTGTTAGTCGCCCAGTACGGCGCAACCGGCGACTATCTATCTAATCAATTGGCCGCGTTGCCAGGATTTGCAACCAAATAGTCTATGGGTGAAAAATGAACGGTGCACAACAATACAGAGCAATGAAAACAGAATCCGCTTCACCACACCAGCTTATTCAAATGTTGTTAGACACGCTATTACTGAGAATAGATCAAGCTGTAGAATCTATAGAAATGGGGAACATAGAGAGAAAGGCGGAATATATTAATAGGGCTCTTCTTATTCTGAGCGGCCTCCAGGAAGCACTCGATATGGAAAAAGGTGGCGAGCTCTCTGAAAATTTAGAGGCAATATATGTGTTCGCGCGGACTGAAATTTTAGATGGAAGCCATAGAAACTGTACAGAAACCTTAAAGAAAATTAAAATGCCTATTATGACCATTAGGGATAGTTGGCAAGAAATCGCCACACAGTGTATCGATTGAGTATTCTAGTAGGATCTGTGTAATTGGAAAATAAATACGATGAAGATCTTAGCCAAAAAGAACTCATAAAGGCACTAATTGAATGCTGTGAAAAGCAAAATGAAGTATTGAAAAGTGGCGAATCTAATTTTTTGACCGACATCGACACACTTAGAGAGCTAGAAAACGAGCGCGCTGTAATAGCTAAAGAAATAGAATGGGAAATACTAAAGGAAAACATAACATCTAAAGACGAATTGATGCGTGTTAAAGAACTTAATGAGAAAAATAGAGAATTACTCATCAATCTCAGGGATGCGACCAAGGATAGAATTGGAATACTAAGAAATCGCCAAAAGGTAGCGGAAGCCTACAATTCTAATAGCTAACCATTCAACTTAATTTTCTGGAGATAACTATGGAAGTGACAAATCTAAATATCGATAGCCAGATATTGCAAAAGTCTAGCACGAAAAATTCCGAATCTAGCGCGGAGCCACAGGCAACCGACACAGTAGCGCCACGTTCTAGTTCTCGAACTCCAGTTACGCTATCAAATTCAGAGGTTTTATCTGCGGTTGAGCAAATCAGTGATTTCATTGCCTTCGCTAGCAACAATAAGCTAGCTATAACAATTGATAACGATCTAGAGAAGATCGTGATGACTGTGAAGAATAATGAATCGAATGAGGTTATCAGACAGATTCCTAGCGAGGAAGCATTGAATTTGATGAAACGTATGAAGGAGCTTTCTGAGGAATACTTCGGAGATGCTGCCGGATTACTTTTTGAAAAAAAAATATAGGGGTAAATATTGGAACGTCCCAATTTTGTTAGCAACGGTTTTGGTGAGGAGTATTTATACGAAGTAGACAGGGATCTATTCGTGTTAGAGAGCGCCTCAAGCAGAATTGATTCGGAGTTCAGAGATAGTTTTCAAAAACCCGATAGCCTGCATATTATAATCGGATCTGATTCAGGGAACATAATCAATTATTTACAGATCACAGACTTACCGCTTGGCTCTCGCTTTGTTTTTATTGAACCTGATTTTATTAAGCAGCTTATCAAGGATAAAGTAACCGGAAACCTTCCGGAAAATAATATCTGGCTTGTTACGCCTGAAGAAGTAGATGAAGTATTTAACGACACTCATTTCGTTGAATATTGCTTTTTAAACTCAGTGCAATTGCATCGTTCTCTTTCAGCTGAGTATGGTTTCCTACCTGAATATAGAGCACTGTACTGGAAAATTGAAAGTCGTTTGGGAAAGTTGAAGTGGGATGCAGTTGCCTCAATAAGCTCTGAGAGCTTTATTAAAAACCAACTATTGAATATAGCAGACAATCAAAACTCGATCTCCAAGCTACACGGAATACTAGAAAACTCCACAGCAGTCGTACTTGCCGGAGGACCGAGCTTAGACCTCCACATTGATTGGGTGATCCGTAATCGGGAGAACCTATATATATTCGCCGTTTCACGAATTTCAAAGCGTCTACTTGAACTGGGTTTGACACCCGATTTTATACTCTCATGCGATCCAACAGAGGAGAGCTATCAAATAAGCAAGGAAATGCTTGATTTTGATGAAAATGTCGTTTTTGTAAATGAGTATCACGTAGCGCCAAAACTCCTAAAGCAGTGGCCTTACAACAAGTTCTTTACACACGACCTATTCCCGTGGCAGACAGAATTAAACCCTGCAATTGCCGGTTTCACAGAGCCTTCCGGGCCAACCATCACTAATCTTGCGGTATCCACTGCTGCATGGTTAGGCGCTGGAAAGATAATTCTTTTAGGTGTTGATTTATGTTTCACCGAAGATGGTCATACCCATGCGCTCGGAAGCAAAGAGCGTGCAGCGGGACCGCGTTTTGATCTTAGCGGACTAACTGTGTCTACAAATCAAGGGAAAAAGGCATTTACAGAACCGGATTTTGCAAATGCGATAAGCACTCTATCAGTGACAGCAAGCAAGCTCAGAGCTATGGGTATAGATATACTCACACTAAGCGCAAAAGCTGCAAAAATAGATTGCGTTGATTATGCATTGAGCGAAAGCATCTCTATCACGAGAAAGGCGCAATTCAATCTCTCCGATAAGGTAAGCTCAGGAAGAGCTCATCTTGATAGAGCAAGAAGCGAGCTTCTTAATAAGCTCAGCGAATTTCGTAACCTAAAGAGGGAAATAGAAAACGCAATTGGCATTCATCAGAAAATGTACGATGGCAGTTACGTTGATGAAATGAAGAAAAATGAGTTGGAATTGATTGATAGGCGAATCATAGACACATATCCTGAGAGTTTCAGCTTCCTTAAACGAGTTTCGCTTAGAGGGCTTCTCAGAATGTCCAATTCAATCGTCAAGCTTGATGATCTTGACTCCTCTGAAATAAAAGCTCGGTTAAATATTTATTACAACTCCCTTAATCAGGGTTCATCTTGGCTAGTAGAACTTATTGAACAGAGCTTGGAGTGTATAGCCAGGCGCATGAACGAGATTAATCCAACAGAACAGGATTTTTGTGACCTTGCTCAAAGTTGGATCGACAATGATGAGGCTGGGCGTTATCGATTACCTTGGGTGGAGAGGGTTATTCCGGAATCTATCAAAGAGAGCCTTCGGAGAGCCTACGAAGAGGAGATGAATCGTGACTACTTAAAACAGTTAGCAGAGATCAAAAAGGAACGTAGTCTGCAATCAATCCCTTCTAGAATAGTACAATTTTATGACTGTAAGGATGAGAAAGGTCTTACCCAATTAGCAAACTCTTTAGAGGAATTTGATGGAGGAGAGCAGTATCTTCCACTCGCTTATGCGTATCTCTACTTGTCACAAGAAAACAAAGCAGAAGCACTGAACGTGTTAATACCTGTCACAGAGAACCCTGATTCGCCTATATTGGAGCACTCACTAGTTAAGTTGTTCTCACTATGTAACGATCTTGGATTACAACAGTGTTCACTTGATGCGTTGGCTGCTCTTTCCTGTCTAAACAAGAGATATCTGTCTAAATATGCTGATGCTCTCGCCGCCAACAATCAACTTATGGATGCTATAAATCATGAAATAGAATACCTTCACTATTATAAAGCAGACGATCGCTCACTCTCCAAACTGAAGAAATGGTATCAAGCACTAGGCGTAACCAACGCTAACGAGTTAATCGAAAAATTACGCTGAGCCCATATTAAAATATGGAATGAAAAATTTAAATAGGATTACTTTTCAAGAACTCACAAAGTCGAAAATCAAACTCTTCATCTATATCCACTGAATATAACCTATCCATTATGTATGCTTTTGTGTTCGGAGATATAAATTCCTTTTTTTCTAATAGGGCGTCAATTTTCTTTACATAAATCGCGCCGTTTATTTGGTAATATTTCTGTAGGTCTTGAGAACGAACTCCCTCTTGAAGGTTACTTATAAAGTATTGGAGTGTACCACTCTCATCCAGTTTATTCGTCCATTCCGGACGGAAACCAATCTCTGACACTGAAACAACCGACATATCTTCATTACTTTTCGTGGCTAGTTCCAGTGCTTCATCTATATGTTTTTCGTTTCGTAGGGGGCTTGTTGGTTGAAGCAGAATTAGCACATCGAAAGAATAATTCCGCGATATGATATCCAATACAACATCAATTGATTCGGCGGTGTCTGATGCAAGATCAACTTTTCTATAGTCATACGCAACACCTAGATCTTCAGTTAAAGCATGAACGATTTTGCAATCGCTGCTAACTAAAATTTTATCTATATATTGACTACGTTTCGCAGCTTCTATCGTCCAAGAAATCAGGGGCTTACCTGCGAGCAATCGAACATTTTTATCTACAATTCTCTTACTGCCTTTTCTTGCAGGTATTACCGCAATGACTCTCTGACCATTCAACATAGGCTTTACCTACCCTATTTTGATACTTCTTTCCAAATTGGATGCTTCAATTCCCATTTATCATACTTCGTCACCCAAAGGTGAGGGCTCCTAAATTTTTCAATGGTATCGTAGTACTCTTCGATTGATATGTTCATATATTCGCAGCAATCAGATATATATATCGTTGGAAATTCACCATCAAAGCGTTTAACCAACGCTACCCCCTCCTCACGAGTTAGGTCACCATTTCGGATTTCCTGTGCGGTGTCATACGTGGCCCGCCAATTCCAAATTTAATCGAAGTTGTATGATAGTGAAGCCAATCTATTTTATCATCTAGTGAACTATACTTACTAAAACTCCCCTCCGTCCTTTCGGAATTCGGTTCAAAATTACTATTTTCGACAGAATAATAGTAAGTTTCTTGTGGGTGCCACTGCACGTAACAACCCAGGTAGTGTACCTCTGTGCCTGTTTTTTCTAATGCATCCGGAGATACTGGGAAATATGCTTCTAGATCAGAGAGTTTAAAACCGTGATTCTCGATCAATTCTAATTCCGGTATACCACCCAACACCAAATCAGAGATCGATTCTCGTGAAGAGAAGTACTTATTATCTCTTGTTGGGACTTCATTGTCCTCAGTTGCGTTACCGTACTCCGCTTCATTCTCCCCGAATATCACTAATGGGATGTCAAGTAATACTGACATTCGGAGGGCAAAATTCTTTTGACCTAATATAAATGGCTGAAATGGGTGGCCAAGATTCTTGAATGCGGCTCTTGTTAAAAAACGATGCAAACTTCTATTTTGGTGGTAGGTATAATTTGCAAATCCTGCATCTAACCACGCATCAAAATTCTTCCGTCCAATCTGGGTGTATAGCGCTGGGGGCCACGTGACAAGTATTGGATTCATATCGTACTTGTATTTGAGTATATGGGCAGCTTGTATACTATCTTTTCCACCACTACCTGGCACGATAACGTCATACCGTCCGTCTGTACGTCGAAATCGATTACATAAATCTGTCAGCTCTTTACTTCTCGAGACCCAATCAATACCCTTTTTCTTTTCTGCATATCTACAGGCATCGCAAACGCCTTCAGCGTCAAATGCCAACGTTTTCTTTGTGTCATTTGCGACCTGCTTAAATTCCACCGTGGAAGCTGGCCGCTGGTTATTCATGGTACAAAGCTTGCAATATCGCACCTCCAGAGGCAACCCGTATTTACTCGTTTTATCGTTCATATTTCACTCATTATATAGATAAGAAATTTTTAAACACCTCTAAGCCCTGTTCTCGGCTTTTCTCAGGATGAAACTGGACTCCAAAAATGTGAGATTTTTCTATCGCAGATACAAAATCATGTCCCTGGTATTTGGTTAGAGATACGATATTTTTATAATTCACGACCTCGTAGGAATGCATGAAATAGAAATTTTCTCTATCTAACCCAGTTAAAATTACAGAAGGCCGCTGTATATAAATTTTATTGAAACCCATATGCGGAAGACGAGCCTCGCAGTCGATGGGCTTTACTTCTGCATCAAACACGCCTAGCCCTTCAGTTTTCTAATACTCGAAGACAACAGACGCTAATATTTGCATGCCTAGGCATATCCCAATTGTTGGCTTAGTTTGAATCGCGCTCAAAAGTGGTTCAATCAATCCGCTATTATTTAGCTGTTTCATGGTCTCCGAGAAACAGCCTACCCCCGGGTATTACCAAATAATCAACGTTCCAAAAATCACGAGGCGCTGCTACGACTTCTGTCGTGGCACCAACCTTATGCAATGCTTTAGCGATGCTAGATGTATTACCTGCCGGGCCATAACCTAATATGCCTACTCTCTTCCTCAAAGACACACTTCAACTCCATTTTCAGCAAGATATTTTTTCAGCTCGGATATATTTGCTTTGCCGTAATGTAGCAATGACGAGATAGCTATGGCTGATGGCCCAGCCTCCTCGACCACTTTTAAGACGTCCTCTTTACTGCCCGCTCCACTAGCAGCAACGACAGGAATTTTAGATCGCTCGGTTACGCCTGATACAAGCGGTATGTCAAAGCCGCGCTGTCTACCATCTGTATCAACAGATTGTAAGAGAATCTCGCCAGCGCCTCTTTCCTGTACTTCGTCTACCCATTCAAACACGGGCTTATTCGACGCGATCCGACCGCAATCAGAGAAGCACTCCCAACTATTTCCTCTTCGCTTTGCCTCTACACTTACGATAACGGACTGAGATCCGAAGATAAGTGCTGCCTGGTTGATGATCTCAGGGTTTGTTTGAAGCGCATAGGTATTTATCACGACTTTGTCAGCGCCCATATGAAGTAAATCGGTAAAATCGTCGATAGACGTTACACAAACTCCTACAGCTAGTGGCACAAAATTATCCTTAGCCGCCTCTTCGACACTTTTTAATTATCCCTCTCTGTTAAAGGGAGGCCACGATCTCAATATAAAAAATCTCGTCAGCACCCTGTAAATAGTAGTCAAGCGCCAGCTTCCGGGGTGAGCCCACCTTTCTTAACCCATCAAAATGCACTGGCTTGACTACCTGAGGAGGCTTCACATCCAGCTTTGCAATTAGTCGTAACATACTTCAACTCTCTGTGGGATGCAGAATATCGTCTATATCTTTTTGCGCGCGTTCATAATCAGTTATTCTACCGATGTCCAACCAATAACCTGTATGCCGCATTGCACCTACACGATGCCCCTGAGATATGCGGTGTTCCAAATAACTCGGCATGTCAATACGTTCACCTGCCGATACACCACGAACGCATGCGTGGCTTAAAATATAAATACCCGTGTTGATATCATGGCGATAAGTTGGTTTCTCTCTCATACCGACGACCAAATTGTCTTCCGTTTCAACTACACCGTATGAGATTTGATGTTCGGTTTCGCGTAGACACATCGTCGCGTCAAAACCCATTGCTTCATGGAAGTCGAGAAGCTTGGTGAAGTCCAGGTTAGTGAGCACGTCACCGTTCAAGACTACGAGCGGCAAATGAGGGATACTCTGGGGCAGGAGCCCGAGCGCCCCCCCAGTTCCGAGGGGTTCCGCCTCATATACATATTCAATATTAACGCCAAAGCGACTTCCATCCCCAAAATATTGATGTATCACTTCCGGAAGATAATGAGTCGAGAAATAGAATTTTTTAAAACCCTGCTTTGATAGAAGAAAAACTAAGTGCTCCAACATCGGCTTATTACCCACTTCAAGCATTGGCTTTGGACATGCTTCGGTGAGAGGACGCAGCCGTGTACCTAGACCGCCGGCCATAATAAACACACCGTTTTCACGCAGTGTATATTCCTCAACGCTCTTCAGAGTTTCAATATCAACCACTCGGCCGTCCTGCACTATCGGAATGCAGTAGATATCGTTGCTTTTCAGGAGCCGTTTCACTTCCTCTCTACGCGTTCCGTAAACACAAAAAACAGGTGAGCTATTCATTACCGTAGTAATATGGTCGTCCATATGGGATGAACGAAGCAATCCACGCCTAATATCGCCATCGGTCACGACACCAAGCAGGTACATTTGTTCAGAAACCACAAAGACGGTTTTGGATGAACCAGCATCGATAACCCTCATGGCCTCTCTTAAGCTTGAATCAGGCCTCGATATAATTATAAGACTTTTCCAATTCTTCATAAAATACCATCAACCTAAGACTAGTTAATGTCCACGATTAAAAGTCGACATAATTTATTTTTTGAGCCTCAACGATTCCACGTATTTCCTCTATCTCTTCGACAGTCAAAACATTGATATTTTTATTGATATTTTTCGACGATTCAGCAGGGTTAAAATATTTAAATGTTGGAGGCAACGTTTGCGCATCAAACCCTAGAAACTCTAAAAGTCTCGATCTGGTCTTATTATAATCTCTAACCAAGTCTTCGAATTTAAATATTTCAACATCATTAGGATAGAGTTCCTTCATGTGTCTGAATCGTTTTTTGTCTTTCTCCTGTTCTTTGAGAAATTCCTCTATTCTACCGCCTGTTCGAATAGTCCAAAACTGGTGTGAAAACTCAAGGATATCGGAAATTTGATCCAGCGAATTTCTTTCTACAACAATCAATTTTGAATCTTTAAATACCTTTTTCCAAAAAAAAATATTTGAAGATGGACTAATAGCTTGATCAAACAATACCCAGTCAACCCCTTCAGCAACATGGCTTATCTCATCAAAATACTGTTCTGTGAGTTCAATAAAGCCTTTTTTATGCACGTCTAAACTCAAAGCCATTAGCTGTAAAAGCGCGGAAACATATTCACGAGTTATCTCCGAAAATCTCCTCTTATTTGATTCCGAAACATAACTCAAATTTGAAAATAGCGAATTATACAAGGTTGACGCTAAATTATTCAGCATAATTTTCTTTCTCTGTAGAGTCGAATTCTCTATAACTCTATAGAAGTCATCAAATCCACCGAGATGATACCCCAAAAACTCGGGAAGCCCTTTGCGTTGGTTATCTGGCATGAGCCAAATATCATCAAGCTCGTGCAAAATATCACAAACAGCACTAGAACCTGTATACCATAGCCCACTAACCAATATTTTTTTCATATTTTATTATCACTCATTTACTATTAAATGTAAGAAATTCACATCATTTAAAGATTCGATTGAATAATTTCGGTAGCGTTTTGGATCCTTCATATTCGGTAGAAGTTTTACCATATCATTTATTGTCACATAGTTAGATATTAAATCTCTAAGCCGCAGAGACAACAAAAAATCTTTTATTTCATTAAAAAGCTGAATATTTTCATCTTTCGGATTTTCGGCAATGTATAAATCAATCAACTCGGGTAGCATAAAAGAGCAAGCTAAACCATGAGGCACGCCGTGATGCATAGTAATTGGGTAAGATATTGAGTGTGCGACC
>Ga0102951_1000911_pt1 | contig 10979 bp, 12 predicted proteins | sample SalPonA_B_H2O_MG_FD_78507 | JGI IMG/M metagenome (GOLD analysis project Ga0102951, IMG submission 78507) | Water microbial communities from South San Francisco under conditions of wetland restoration - Salt Pond MetaG R2A_B_H2O_MG | ecosystem: Environmental > Aquatic > Non-marine Saline and...
GAAGTGCTTAATAATACTACTATAGCATCAATGAATAAGTAATCTATTTATCGATTCTAAAGTGTTGAAATGAGTAAAGAATCACTTTTAGCAAAAAAGTACTTAAAACATCTTGAAGAAGGTGATTTTGAATCTGTAATTTCTATGTTTCATCCTAATGGAATAGTTGAATCACCACTTTATGGTATCATGAATGCTCGTGAGTTTTATCGCGTATTAAGTTTTAATACTTCTAAATCTACATTACAATTAATAGAAGTTTTTACTAGTGAAGTATCATCTTTGATTGCGATTTACTTCAACTATCATTGGATCCTTAAAAACAATGAACAAGTTTCTTTTGATGTTGTGGATGTCATTGAATTGGATTCAAATCAAAAAATTCTAAAATTAAAAATCATTTATGACACTGTAGTTTCTAGAGAATTAATGAAACGTATATAAGAAACAAACTAAAATAAAAAAGCCCCTAACTTTAGTTAAGGGCTTTTCTTTTGCGGAGAAAGAGGGATTCGAACCCCCGGAGGTGTGACCCTCAACAGTTTTCAAGACTGCCGCATTCGACCACTCTGCCATTTCTCCTTTGCGGTGGCAAATATAGCATCCTTTTTTAATTCAAGGCAACTATTTTTTAATTTATTTTTTTTAATTTTTTATTTGAAATAATTCAAAATACTTTTCTGTAATTTAGCAAACTCTTTATAAAGCAGTTATGGAACATTGGTATCATTACCTCTTATTGATTGTCGTAGGATTCACAGTAGGGTTTATCAATACTATTGCGGGGGGTGCTTCTTTAATATCACTACCTGTTTTAATATTCTTAGGCCTTCCACCAGCAGTAGCTAATGGAACCAATAGAATTGCTATCGTTTTTCAAACGGCTACAGCAGCCCTTGGTTTTAAAAGCAAAGGAGTTTCCAATATGCGATTCGCCTTGTACCTAGGTATTGCTGCAACAATTGGTGCTATTATTGGAGCTAATATCGCAGTTGATATCAAAGGAGAGACCTTTAATAGGATTTTATCCATTATAATGATTGCTGTGGTACTTCTCATCACGTTTAAGCCTAAGATGAAGGCTGCTGACCTGGTAGAGCGTTTAGAAGGGAAGCATTTGTGGATTTCGATTATTGGATTTTTCTTTATCGGAATCTATGGAGGATTTATTAATGCTGGGATTGGTTTTATCATCATTTTCTTTTTGCATTACTTCAATCGATTGACCCTTGTAAAAACGAATGCAACTAAAGTTGTAACGGTCTTGATATATACGATAGCAGCCCTAGCAGTTTTTGCTTATAACGGAAAAGTGGATTGGGTAGTAGGATTGATATTGGCAATTGGAAATGCTTCAGGGGCTTGGATCGCTTCTCGATATTCTGTGAAAAAAGGAGATGGATTTATAAAAATATTTTTAGTTGTAATGGTACTCATTATGGCTGTTAAACTTTGGTTTTTTTAAATAATATGGACATACTTAAACAGTTAGATTGGCGTTATGCCTGTAAGAAATTTGATTCTGAAAAAACTTTAACCTCAGAACAGATTGATCGATTAAAAAATGGATTTAACTTGACAGCAACCTCTTATGGACTTCAACCCTTGAAGTTGGTTGTCATTCAAAATAAAGCTCTACAAGAAAAACTGGTGGCTCATTCCTATAACCAACAACAAATTGGTCAGGCGAGTGCTCTATTAGTCATTTGTGCTGAAAAAACAATTGATGAATCATTCATTCGTGATTACTTTGAGCGAATTAAAGCGATTCGAAATACTCCAGACGAGGTATTAGAATCTTTTAGAGCATCATTGATCACTAATTTTTCAAATAAATCTCAAGAGGAAATTCTCACTTGGGCGAGTAAGCAAGCCTATATTGCATTAGGAAATTTACTAGCTGTATGTGCTGTCGAAGAAATTGATTCCTGTCCTATGGAGGGATTTGTGTCTTCTGCATATGACAAGGAGTTACAACTAGAAGAGAAAGGTTTAAAATCTGTATTAGTGCTTCCTATTGGTTTTAGGGCAAAAGACGATATGTTTGCTTCTATGAATAAAGTTCGAAAAACAGTAGCTGAAAGTTGTATTGATATTTCCTAGAAACGTAAATTAGTAGTTGGTGGTGTTGGTAATTTCTAAACCGTAACCAATGATACCAACGCGCTTAACTCGCTCAGCATTTGTCAATAGATTTATTTTATTGATGTTGAGGTCGTGTAGGATTTGAGCACCAACTCCAAAATCTTTTGCGTCCATCTCGATCGGAGGAGCATCGATAATTCCTTCTGCCTGTAACCTCTTTAGGGCTTTTAAGCGAACGATCATATTCTCTGGATTAGGATCTTGATTGATAAAAACAATCGCTCCTTTTTCAGCTTTATTGATAGCATCAAAAATCTCATCTAACTTTCGATCGGTACCTGAGGTGAGAGCTCCCAGGATATCGTTGTTGAACTGAGTGGAATTAATTCGAGTAAGTACTTCTTCATTTTTCTTCCAAGTTCCTTTGGTAAGCGCCAGGTGATAATGCTCGTTGGTTGTTTGTTTATATGCTCTAATGCGGTATTCTCCAAAACGCGTCTTGATTTGAAAATCCTCTTTCTTTTCGATAAGACTGTCGTGTTCCATACGATAGGCAACGAGATCTTCTATTGAAACAATTTTTAAATCGAATCGTTTGGCTACCTCTAAAAGCTGTGGTAATCGAGCCATAGTACCGTCCTCATTCATGACCTATACGATTACTCCAGCAGGTTTATACCCAGCTAAGCGCGCAAAGTCTATAGCAGCCTCAGTATGCCCAGTTCTGCGCAGTACACCACCTTCTTTAGCAATCAGTGGAAATATATGCCCAGGTCTCGATAATTCGTGAGGTTTGATTGTATCGTCAACTAGGGATTTAACGGTCTTTGCTCTATCAGATGCAGAGATACCAGTAGTAACTCCATACCCATGTAAATCCACAGAAACAGTAAAGGCTGTTTCCATTGGATCTGTATTGTTTGTAACCATTCGAGATAATCCCAATTGCTTACATCTACTTTCAGTTAAAGGAGCACAAATCAATCCTCTACCATGAGTCGCCATAAAATTGATCATTTCTGGCGTCGCTAATTCAGCAATAGCAAGGAAATCTCCTTCATTTTCTCTGTTTTCATCATCGACTACAATGATTACTTTTCCCTGTTTTAAATCTTCAACAGCTTCTTCTATAGTGTTTAGTAGGGTGCTCATGGTTTATTTTTAAATCTGACAAATTTACTAATTAATTGTGGTAATTGCTTCACTGAAAAATTCAACTGAAGGATTCCTTTGTCTTTAGTCGCTCTAAGAGTTAAGAAAATCCCTAAAGGTAGCATTACAAAGGTTGGAATCCACGCTCCTAGATAGGAACTGATATTTCCTTCTTTTGCATAATTATATGAAAATACACCTAAAAAATAATAGGTTAAGAACAATACAATAGCTATGATCATCGGCAATCCCAATCCTCCTTTTCTAATGATTGCCCCAAGTGGTGCTCCAACAAAAAAGAGAATGATACAGGAAAGCGCCAATGAGAACTTCTTGTGAATTTCCAATACGTGAACATTGTACATTTTTTCTCTAATGAGTAATTCCCTTTGTTTACCTTCAACAGTATTAAATGCGCTAAAGACTTTGTTTTTTGCAATAGAAAAGATTTGTGCCATCTCAAAAACCGTAAAATCACTGACTACATCGTCAATATTTTCAACTGGAATATAGGCTTTTATGGAGTCGCTTTTAGACTTTTTTTCTGTTCGAATAAATTTATTAGGTATGTTTTTAACAGGGGTATTATCTACAAAATCTCTTGAAGAAGTCTCAATGAGATCGATATTCATTCGAGTTAGTACATTTTTGGAAAGAGCTTGAAATACCATTCGATTACTCATTTGAATTGAATCCATATCTGTGAGTAATTGACTTATTTTTTTAATTCGTTCTGAATTTATTTTGACATCTTCATTGAGGTCAACATCCTGAATTTCATTGAGATCAATATTGATGATATAGGTTTCAAAATCAGAGAAAGCAAAGGGTCTCTTGCGTTTATCACTGTTGGAAGTAACCTGAATATCTTCATAATAATTACCATTGTAGAGAACAAGCTGTATAATATTGGAATTTTTAGTTGAAATAAATTCTCCTGACTCTGCTTTAATTACGGTTGAATTGACCTCCTTAGCAGTTTTTTTGTGAATGGTTACATTTTTGAGATAACGATCGTTTTCACCGTATTTTTCATCGACAAGGATGGTCATGCCTGTTCCTGCAAATTCACTGAACACCCCTTCTGTTAAAGCGACTGAGGGTTTGAGCTTTGCGATATTCCTTCTCAGACTATAGGATTTTTGTTTGGATACAGGGATGACATTGTTTGCAAAGAAGAACGTAACAACTCCCAAGATGGAAACTAGTACAATCAATGAGCGCATGGCTCTCTGAAGTGAGATTCCAGAGGCTTTCATCGCTGCAAACTCGTAGTGTTCTGCAAATTCACCAAAGGTAAGAATAGAGGCTAACAATACGGTTAAAGGAAGTACTTTTTCCGTTAAATCGGGAAGCATATAGAATACGAACTTGGCAATGATACTTATATCTAATCCCTTACCAGCTAAGTCATCGATAAAGAGCCAGATCATCTGAAAGATGAATATAAGCATCAAGATCGCAAAAGAACTAATGAACTTGCGAATAAAACTTCCAAATATATAACGATCTAATAGCTTCAATCTTCGATGATATAATACCCGAGTTGTTGGTAGTGATCTCTGTCAAACACAAATCTGTTAGGATCAAGTTCTGTGTTGGTAATAAATGATTTTACACTAATGGTAGTTACAGTTCCATTATTTCCTTTTTGAATCAGCTTGTAAATTTGAAGTTGCTCTTTTAAAATCCCTAGTAGTAATTGTTCCATATCAGAATCACTGTCGATAGGAGTCAATTTGATGTATTGAACAATTCCTTCAGGGGTATTTTGTTCAATATCCATTTCATAGGTATATCCATCTCTGTAGAAATCAAATAAATTAGAAGGAGAGATGCTATCTTGATCGTCTGTTTTATCGACGATAGTCACCTCTTCATTTTCATCGACAATAGTGATAACTTTTGTTCCGTCAAACAACTGCTTAATTCCCATATAATCAAAAAAATAGAGGCTGTCTTTAAGGGTGATACTGCCTTTGGTGTCTTGACGAATATCTGCAACTTCATTGTAGAGGCTGTAGTCAAAATCCAATTTAATATTCTCGAAAGATCTTATCTTGTTGTATACGGACTCCAATAGGGCCTCAGGATCTTGTTGAGCACTGAGGTTTTGAAAGATGAGTAATCCAAACAATAAAAGTGTAATCTTTTTCATTAGGTGTTATTTTCATTATTTAATAACTGGTCTAAGGCCATCAGGTCTGGAACCATAACTTGGCGTGCTTTAGAGCCTTCAAAAGGACCTACAATACCCGCTGCTTCTAACTGATCAATAATCCTGCCAGCTCTGTTGTATCCAAGTTTTAATTTTCTTTGAATTAGGGAAGCAGATCCTTGTTGAGCAACGACAATTACCTCTGCAGCCTCTCTAAATAAAGTATCTCTTTCAGAAGCATCGATATCAAGTACAGAGGTCGCTTCTTCACCTACGTATTCTGGAAGTAAATGTGCATCAGGATAGGCTTTTTGAGAGCCTATATACTCAGTGATTTTTTGAACCTCAGGGGTGTCGACAAAGGCGCATTGTAAACGGGTTACATCGTTTCCTTGAGTGTATAACATATCACCTCTACCGATGAGTTGATCAGCTCCCTGTGCGTCTAAAATTGTTCTAGAATCTATTTTTGAAGTAACTCTGAAGGCGATACGAGCAGGGAAGTTTGCTTTGATTAGACCTGTGATTACATTGACAGATGGTCTTTGTGTTGCAATAATTAAATGAATACCGATGGCACGAGCTAATTGAGCAAGACGAGCAATTGGGGATTCTATTTCTTTACCAGCAGTCATAATCAAATCTGCAAATTCATCGATGACTAAGACGATGTATGGAAGGAATTTATGACCGTCATTGGGATTGAGTTTTCGTGCCTTAAACTTTGCATTGTACTCTTTGATATTTCGAACCATCGCTATTTTTAAGAGCTCATAGCGGTTATCCATTTCGATACACAAAGAATTTAAGGTATTGACAACCTTAGTGGTGTCAGTGATAATTGCTTCATCAGTATCAGGAAGCTTTGCTAAAAAATGACGTTCTATTTTATTGAACAGTGTTAATTCCACTTTTTTAGGATCGACAAGTACGAACTTTACTTCAGCAGGATGCTTTTTGTACAACAAGGAAGTAAGTACTGCGTTGAGACCTACAGATTTCCCTTGACCTGTAGCACCTGCCATGAGTAAGTGAGGCATCTTAGCGAGATCGACTACAAAGGATTCGTTTGAAATCGTTTTACCAAAAGCTATTGGCAATTCCATCTCAGCCTTTTGAAATTTGGTAGAAGCGATAACGGATCTCATAGAAACGGTAGTCGCATTCTTATTGGGAACTTCAATACCAATGGTGCCTTTGCCAGGAATCGGAGCGATGATACGAATACCAAGTGCCGCTAGTGAAAGTGCAATATCATCTTCTAAGTTTTTAATCTTTGAAATGCGAACTCCAGCATCAGGAACAATTTCATAGAGGGTCACTGTAGGACCGATAGTTGCTTTGATATTGGAAATTCCTATATTGTAGTTCTTTAGTGTTTCTACGATTTTAACTTTGTTCTCTTCTAATTCTTCTTCGTTAATGGTAATTCCACCACCACCTCCGTGTTCTTCTAAAAGATTGATGGGTGGAAATTTATATTTAGAAAGCTCTAAAGTAGGATCAAAGGAGCCAAAATCTTCAACAATCTTATTGGCGAGTTGATCGACTTCGTCTTCTTCATGTGTTTGAGTGACTTCAACTTTTAAATCATCTTCAGCTGAACTTTCCTCTATTTTTGTTTCATCAACTGTTGGTTCTAAGTTAATTGATGAGGTTTCAGGCTCTGGTTCACTTATAGATTCAATAGTTGGTTCCTGATTTTCTATTTCTGATCGATGCGTATAGGGATCTATGGATTGATCTTCGAGTTGATCATCACTAGTGATTGATTCTGTTTCTTTTCTAGAAGTTATTTTTTTTAGAAGGGTATAGGGCTGAAAATTAAATACTCTTACTGCAAAAACAATAAGCCCTAACACGAGAAGAACTAATACTCCTGATGCGCCTATAAAATCACTTATGAAGAGATTCATTTCATATCCTACGACTCCAGAGAGGATCGGATAGGATTCAAAAAAGAATCCCGTAGTCATAGAAGTCCACAACAGTGAATACATAGACCAAAAGAACATACGAGCTAGTTTTTTGGTTCCTAAGCTAAAAAAGAGAAAAAAACCCCATGCTCCTATAAAAAAACTGATGATGAAAGATGCAATACCAAAACCTTTGTAGACAAAGAAGTGCGCCAACGAGGCACCAACCTTATTAAATACATTTGAAGCCTTTACAGATCGAGATGAGAATTGGTCTACAATACTTTGGTCAGTTTGCCAATTTGAAAAATAAGACAGAAAAGAAATTGAAAGAACAATGGCAAATAAAAATAGAGCAGCACCAAGTATAACCGTGTTTTTCTTAGAAAGTTGAAATGATGTTCTCATGCGCTGCCTTGTAGATGTCTTAGATTTCAATTTTGCCATAAAGCTGAGTTAAGATGCTAAAATACAAAAAGCGAGGCAAAACCTCGCTTTTATTTTTGAATCTACTTAAAGAATTTTATTGATCGATAGACCCCAATACGCGTTTCATAAAATCATTTAGGGCTTGTTTTTTATCAGCACCTGATTTAATCGATTTGGAGACTTCTAAAGCTCCATACATATTGGAAATCAATTCACCTAACACATCTAATTCTTCGTCTTTAATAGCAGGAGAATCAGTTAAGTATTCCAAGGTTTCTAATGTTTCATTTAAGAAATCCTCGTCATTCTCTTCTACAAACTGGACCAGATGTTTAATTAGCGGTAATCTCATTGATAAATTCTTTTAGATTTTCGTACTTATTGGTTTGTATTTGATTTACCAATTGACCATTTCTAAAGGCAGCAAAAGTAGGTAAGTTATCTACATTTGCTAAGGCTCTAGAATTTGGAAACTTTTCAGCATCAACTATTACAAATGTTGCATTTTGATGCTCTGAAGCTTCACGCTTGAATTTTGGCTTCATAATTCTACAATTACCACACCAACCAGCAGAATACTGAACAAAAACCGTTTCGTTTTCTGTGACTACTTCTGAAAGATTATCTTGACTTAATTCGATCATAATTAATTAGAATAGATGTATTGACAATTAGTGAGTAGATAAGTATTCCTTAACTCCTTTAGCATTTGCTTGCATCGCATCTTTACCTTCTTCCCAGTTAGCAGGGCAAACCTCACCGTGAGTTTGAACATGAGTATAAGCATCGATCAATCTAATAAAATCACTTACTTCTCTTCCTAAAGGCATATCGTTGATGTTTTCGTGAAATACTTTTCCATCTTCATCGATTAAGTAAGTAGCTCTATAGGTAACATTGTCACCAGAGAGTTCAATAACGTTAGTTTCTTCGTTATAACGCTCTTCTGTGGCATCTAAAATTCCAAGAGTAGAAGATAGGTTTCTATTGGCATCAGAGATTAATGGGTAAGAAACTCCTTCGATTCCACCGTTGTCTTTTGGTGTGTTTAACCATGCAAAGTGAACTTCAGCAGTATCACAAGATGCACCGATTACTAAAGTGTTTCTCTTTTCGAATTCTCCTAAAGCTTCTTGAAAAGCGTGTAATTCAGTTGGACAAACAAAAGTAAAATCCTTTGGGTACCAGAATAACAATACTTTTTTCTTTTCAGTTCTAGCTTTTTCTAATACGTTTAATTCAAAAGTATCTCCTAATTCGTCGATAGCTTTTACAGTTAAATTTGGGAATTGTTTACCTACGTATGACATTGTATTAAATTTTTAATGTTAGTGACGCAAATATACAAACAGAACATTGCTTATTATAAGATATTTATCATATTATTCAATTCGATAATAAGAAAAACTTATGATTGGAGTTTCTTTATTTTATATCCAATAGCTGCAACAACAAGAGTAGTGATAGGGCTGAGCCAATTAAAGATACTATACATAAAATAGGAGGCTACTGGAACGCCTAAAACACCTGAGTGATAAGCTCCACAGGTATTCCAAGGAATTAGTACCGATGTTACAGTACCTGAATCCTCCAGAGTTCTACTCAAATTTTCAGGAGCGAGTCCTTTTTCTCTATAGGCCTTTGAAAACATTTTACCTGGTACTACAATGGCGAGGTATTGATCAGAGGCTGTAAGGTTTAAGGCAACACAACTACCAACAGTACTTGCAAAAAGACCAAAGGTTGTTTTGGCAACTTTTAGCATAGAAGTACTCAGTTTGTTGAGTGCACCAATACCATCCATGAATCCACCAAATACCATAGCACATAGAATTAACCAAATCGTTCCTAACATCCCATACATTCCACTTGATGAAAACAATTCGTTGAGAATTGGATTGGCAGTTTCAACATTGGTATTGACAGTAATTGCATTTAAAATACCCTTATAGGCATTGACGAAATTAAAATCCAATGCACCAACGACAATTGAAGGTTGAAATATAAGAGCAAACAAAGCTCCTAAAAGCGTTCCAATTAACAAAGCGATAAGTGGTGGTGTCTTTTTAACAATCATAAAAATCACTCCTAATGGAACCAAAAATAACCATCCATTGATATTAAAAGTCGCTTGAATTTCATTTTGTAAACTACCGATATCGGTTTGTCCACTGATGTCGATTGTTAATCCCAATATCACAAAAACAATAAGCGTTACGATATAAGTAGGTACGGTAGTGATTGTCATATAACGTATGTGAGAAAACAATTCTCCACCTGCCATAGCAGGAGCGAGGTTCGTTGTATCGGATAAAGGGGACATTTTATCTCCAAAATAAGCACCAGATAAAACAGCTCCAGCGGTCATTCCCATTGGAATACCAAGTGCGTTACCAATACCGATAAGCGCGATACCAACTGTTGCAGATGTCGTCCAAGAACTTCCTGTTGCTATCGATATAATCGATGAAATCAGTACTGTAGCTGCTAAAAATATGGTAGGATTTAAAATTTCTAATCCGTAGTAAATCATCGCTGGTATAATTCCACTGACAAGCCAAGTTCCAGATAAAGCTCCAACCATTAACAATATTAAGATGGCACCTGTAGTTGACATCACATTGTGCTGAACGTGATCCATCATTTCATTAAAAGAGATCTTGTTTTTAAATCCTATAACAGCAGCTACAGCTCCACCAATAAGAAGCATAAACTGATTGGATCCACTTAGAGCATCGTCTCCGAATATAAAAACATTGTATGCTAAAAGTCCAATGAGGACAAAAACAGGAATTAAGGCATCTATTAAACTGATGTCGGTCTTGGAAGTAGAATTACTCATAAATAGTTTTTGATATTGACAGGTAATATTACAAAACTTTATCCAAACATTCCTTCATCCTTTTAAAAGTAGCTGCAATATCTCCATCAAGCCCTACGGAGAATCGAATAAGTCCAGGGGATAATCCCATTTTTGCTTGTTCTTCAATATCTATTTCAGAAGAGGTGGATGTTCCAGAGGCACTAAATAGGGTCTTGTAAAATCCAAGACTGACGGCCAAATAACCCAATTGATGTTCTTGTAAAAGTTCCATATAGGTGTTGGCTTTATCGAGAGTTCCCAAATCTAATGTAAATATACCTCCATAGCCAATCTCTTTGACGATCATCGAATTCATCAATTTGTGCCCTGGATGCGATTCAAGACCTGGATATACCGTTCTTACACCTATGGATTC
>Ga0102951_1000915_pt1 | contig 10963 bp, 13 predicted proteins | sample SalPonA_B_H2O_MG_FD_78507 | JGI IMG/M metagenome (GOLD analysis project Ga0102951, IMG submission 78507) | Water microbial communities from South San Francisco under conditions of wetland restoration - Salt Pond MetaG R2A_B_H2O_MG | ecosystem: Environmental > Aquatic > Non-marine Saline and...
AAGCTCGCGGTTGTTGAACGGCTTCATCATGAAGTCGTCCACGGCCAGCTCTAGCCCTAGTATTTGATCTGTCTCATCTCCCTTGCCGGTCAGCATTAGAATTGGCAGATCGTACTCGGAGTGCACACTGCGAGCGAGATCCATCCCATCCTCATTGAGCAACCGCAGGTCCAGAAGCAGCAGATCAACTTTGTTTTTAGCAAATTGTTAGCGCATCTGTTGGCCGTCTGCGGCGAGAAGCGGTTGAAAACCATGGGAGGAGAGCAGATCGGCCAGAAGCTCTCGGATCTCTGGTTCATCATCAACGACAAGCACGTGAGGATTCACTGCATTCATTTCCAGAGGGTACTCTACGGATACTTTTATTTTTTCAGCATTATTGCAGATCTATCCGGCGCTGATAAGGCAAAAAAATCCCCGCATTTAGCGGGGATCTCTTTCTAACGCAGTTCTTATTGAGACTTGGCAATCATCTCTTCGATTGCTGATTTGATCTCATCATCCGAGCAATCGCCACAGGTGCCGCGTGGTGGCATTGAGTTGATGCCGTTGATTGCGTTTGTAACCAACATATCTAAACCTTTATCGTTCAGGCGAGCAGCCCACTCACCAGTACCAGTTTTAGGCGCGCCGAGTACGCCAGCGTTGTGGCAACCAGCGCACTTTGCAGCAACGATCTCTTCGCCAGTACGAGCACCGCCACCGGCCGCAGCCGCAGCCGCAGAGCCACAGCTGTCATCGCCTTGCAGGCAGACCTTGCCGATCGGCATGATGCGTTCGATGATCGCATCTTCGCTAGTCGCAGCGTGGATTGAGAGAGACAGAGCCAGAACGCCCAGAGCAGCAGAAGCTTTTGCAAACAGTGTTTTCACGGGTTTGACCTCATACATAGTTTTGTTGCTGTCAGACGAGTTTACGCGCTCTTATGCCCAACAGACCGAAAAATTTGGCCGCATTATACCGACAAACGAAGCGCATGCGAAATAACAATCTGGAGAACGGCCCAACCAGGCTTGCATTAGCCTGATTTAACGGTAAGATGCGTGGCTTGCGCCCGTAGCTCAGCTGGATAGAGTAGCAGGTTCCGATCCTGTTGGTCGGGGGTTCAAATCCCTCCGGGCGCGCCACTCTTCAATTAGAACAATTAGAACGTCGCTCATGAATATCACCCTCTACTCCAAACCTCAGTGTCCCGGTTGTGACCAGATTAAGAACTATCTGAAAGCGGCGGGTGCGACCTACGCTACGATAACCGCTGGTGTTGATCTCTCTGTTGAGGAGATGCAACGAGAGGTGCTGGAACTCACCGGACACCAACTGACGAGCGTTCCTTTTGTGACTGTTGATGGTCAGGCGTTGGGTGGCCTGGACAAGTTTATGCCTTGGTTCCGTGAGAACAAGGATGCTCTAAAAGAGGCAACCGCGGTCAACGACGATCTCGATTTGGGCGATCTTAGCCTTTAAACCCCCGGCCCACGACATAGACTTCGCGAGAACGCGCGCGGGAGGAGTCGGGTTTGCGGATGACTACGCTATCGAACTGCTCGCGTACAAGTGCCACGAACGCATCGTAGCCCTCTCCTTGAAATGCTTTAGCGATAAAACTCCCCTTAGGCTTGAGTACCTGGTGAGCCATGTCGAGTGCCAGTTCAATTAGATAGATCGATGCAGCCTGATCGGCTGAGGCTATCCCGCTGAGGTTGGGCGCCATATCTGATATGACGACATCGACGGGACGTCCAGCGATGGTCGCCATAATCTTCTCGAAGACGGCTTCGTCGGTGAAGTCGCCTTGGATAAAGTCGACATCTGGCAGCGGGTCCATCGGCAGAATGTCGGAGGCAATCAACTTACCCTGTTCGCCTACCAACTCTGACGCCACCTGCGACCAGCCACCGGGCGCCGAACCCAGATCGATAACGAGCATTCCGGGCTTGATCAACTTATCCTTTTGGTTGAGCTCTTTGAGCTTATAGCTCGCTCGCGAGCGAAATCCGTCACGCTGGGCCTGTTTTACAAACGGGTCGTTTACGTGCTCCTTGAGCCAGCGAGCGCTACTTTTTGATCGTGCCATGACAACTGCCAAAACTGAGAAAGCGCTATTATAGCCCTGCCGTGGGGTCGCGCCATAACAACTCGGCGCGTATACTTTGGCGGCAGTCAAAAAGGTCTTCTATGAACCTCGAAAACATCAAAAAGTTGCAGCACAAGAAGTACCGCACAGAACTTGGTCACTGCCTGATTGAGGGAGAGCATCTGGTACTTGAGCTACAGCAGGCGGCTCGACATCAACCCTCGTTGCGTCAAGCACAGCTCTACCTGACCGACGATTACGCGTCTTGGCAGACGGAGTTTGAGGTTCATCGTCTCTCGGCAAAACAGATGAGCGCTATCAGCGCGACTAAAAGTCCGCAGGGTATTTTGGCTGTCTTACCTATGGATGCGATCCAACCGCAAAGAAGCGCGACAGAGGTTGGTATCTACTTTCACGAGATTCAAGACCCAGGAAATTTGGGGACAATTCTGAGAACCCTAGCCTGGTTCGGCGGCTATCGTTGCTTGCTGAGTCCAGGTAGTGTTGATCCGTTTAATCCAAAGGTTATACGGGCCAGCATGGGGGCGATTTTTCATGTCCCGATCGAACAAGATGTAGCACTTAGCTCACTTGCGCAGCGTTACCAGCGCATTGGCTCTCTGGATATGGCGGGTGAGCCACTAAATAGCCCCGCGTTCAGAGATTGTGACTGTTATCTATTTGGGAATGAAGCGCGTGGCGTACCGCGTGACCAGCTTCAAGCGCTCAATGCCCAGGCATTTACGATTCCTGGGCAAGGGTTGATAGAGTCCTTAAATCTCGGCACCGCCGTTAGCTTGAGTGTTTACGAACGCCAGCGTTAGATTACGCGAACGCCGATGACATGCTCGACCGCTTCGATCGCTTTCACGAGACCCGGTTCGGGAGCTTCCTCTACGTCGATAATGTTGTATGCCAAATTCCCACGACTCTTATTCATCATATCGAGCACGTTTACCTTATGATCGGCCAAAACCGATAGTACCTGGCCGAGAACACCGGACACATTGTCATTACTGAAAGTGATTCGAGCGCTTCCAGCACGCGCCATCATTACAGCGGGAAAATTAACTGAGTTAGTGACGTTGCCGTTTTCGAGGTAGTCCATCACTTGATCTGCTGCCATGACCGCGCAATTCTCCTCCGCTTCAGCGGTGCTGGCACCGATATGAGGCATCGCGATCACATCCGGACGTCCGAGAAGACAAGGCTCTGGAAAGTCACAGATGTACTGCGCTAGATTCCCTGAATCGAGACTAGCCACCACCGCTTCCGCGTCGACGATAGCATCGCGAGCGAAGTTGACCAGAATCATCCCCTTTTTGGCGGATTGCAGTGATTCTGCATTGATCAGATGGTGGGTCGCCTCGATCGCAGGAACGTGCAGGCTAACGTAATCTGAGTTGTGTAATAAGGATTGAAGATTCTCCATGCGTTGTACTTGGCTAGGTAACCTCCAAGCCGCTTCAACAGAGAGTGCTGGGTCATAGCCAAGAACTTTCATGCCCAAGGCTAACGCCATCTCGGCTACCATTGAACCTATGGCCCCAAGCCCCACTACGCCGAGAGTGCGTCCGTAAAGCTCGTTTCCGGCGAAGTGCTTTTTCTCCTTCTCCAGGAGTTTAGACATCTCCCCAGCGTCGGTTATTGAGGTAAGCGTCTGAACATAGTCCATCCCTGCAGTAATCCCGCGCGAGCCGAGAAGAAGCCCGGCAAGCACAAGCTCTTTAACCGCATTGGCATTGGCACCCGGCGTGTTAAACACGACCACACCTTTGGATGAGTACTCCTCGACCGGGATGTTATTCACCCCAGCACCAGCGCGCGCAACAGCAACTAGCGTCTTGGGAATTGCCTCCCCATGCAGCTTGTGACTACGCAAAAGATAGGCGTCTGGGTGAACAATCTCACTGGCGACCTCGTAGCGATCGCGGGAGAAGCGATCCAACCCCTTCACCGATATCGTGTTGTAGGTTTTGATCTTGAACTTGCTGTTATTAGACATCTAAGGGGCCCTTGTTAGCCGTGTTATTTTTATTCAGGTGGCGAACATGCAGTAGCGCATCTCCGTTAGGCGGTGACCTCTGCATAGGCCCAGCTCAGCCAAGGCATTAACGCCTCCAGATCTGCCTTTTCAACGGTTGCTCCGGCCCAGATACGCAATCCTGCGGGCGCATCGCGATAGGCTCCGATATCGTAGGCAACCGCCTCTTTTTCAAGCAGTTTAGTCATCGCTTTGACCTGCTCTTCGGTAGCATCTAACGTGAAACAGACACTAGTATTTGAGCGCGTTGCAGCCTCTTTTGCGAGGAAATGGATCCAGTCGTTGGCCGCAACAAAGGCCTCCATTACCGCTAGATTCTCGCGTGATTTAGCAATTGCAGCCGATTGGCCGCCAATAGATTTGATCCAATCCAAGGCGTCTAGGTAATCGGCAACTGCCAGCATGGAGGGCGTATTAATCGTAGCGCCTTTAAAGATACCTTCGCTCAGTTTTCCGCCACTGGTCATGCGAAAAATCTTCGGCATCGGCCAGGGTGGTGTGTAGCTCTCTAAACGTGCGACAGCCCGAGGACTCAGGATCAACATACCGTGAGCACCCTCTCCGCCGAGCACTTTCTGCCAACTGAAGGTGACAACGTCGAGCTTCTCCCACGGCATCTCCATAGCAAAAACGGCAGAGGTCGCATCACAGATCGTCAGACCTGTTCGACTATCGGAGATCCAATCGCCATTGGGGACCTTCACGCCGGCAGTGGTACCGTTCCAGGCAAAGACTATATCGTGATCAGGGTTAACCTTGGAGAGATCCGGCAGATCACCGTAGTCCGCCTCCAAGCGGGTTACATTCTCTAGTTTCAACTGCTTAGTAATATCGGCTAACCAGTCGCTGCTGAATGCTTCCCAGGCCAAAACGTCGACCGGACGCTCCCCCAGCAACGACCAGAGCGCCATCTCGACCGCCCCGGTATCTGATGCTGGCACAACACCCACTCTGTAGCCTTCAGGTAAACCTAAAATCTCCGCGGTTTCAAAGCAGGCTCTCTCAAGTGCGCTCTTACCGATAGCCGAGCGATGTGAGCGGCCCAGAGTGCTCAAGTCGAGTGCATTTACATCATAGCCTGGTCGCTTGCTACATGGGCCTGAAGAGAAATTGGGGTTGTTTGGCTTAACCTGTGGTTGCATGGTAGTCCTCGTTAATAAGCGCTCGATTATCGCTGTCGGTTAGGGCGTTTGGGTGTGCCGCGATTGGCACTGTTACCTCTGTTTCCAGGTTTTGAGCCCGTGCCCTTTGCGGGGCGTTTGTTGGTCTCAAATCCTGTCGCTGTTCTGCTGTTTGCTTTCGCGCGACCTTTGGCGCCCGGTTTTGCGCTGCCGCCTTTTGGCGCCGTTGCGTCGCTAGGGCGCCGCTGAGCTTTTGCGCCGAATGTTTTGCTGCTCGGTTTTTTTGAGCCGGTGTTTGAACCTGCTCTACGCGGCGAATGACTACTTTTCTTACGGCCGGGCTGAGCCTCTGACGATGAGTGTTCTACCGCTTTTAATAGCGTTGTAAGTTCGCGTTCAGTCAAATCGCGCCACTCACCGACGGGCAGCTTGTTTAAACTCACGTTCATAATTCGAGTGCGTTCTAGCTTAACAACCTCATAACCAAAGTGCTCGCACATACGTCTGATTTGACGATTGAGACCCTGGACCAGCGTAATATTAAATACAAAGGGCGCGAGCTTTTCGACGGGACATTTTTTTGTCATTGTCCCCAAAATTGGGACACCCGAAGCCATTCCAGCGATGAACTTTTCAGTGATGGGTTTGTTGACAGTTACCACATACTCCTTTTCGTGGTTGTTGCCCGCTCGGAGTACTTTGTTAACAAGATCGCCGTTATTGGTTAAGAAGATTAACCCTTGAGACTCTTTATCCAGGCGGCCGATAGGGAATATACGAACACCGTGATTAACAAAATCCACAATGTTGTTCGGACGCGTTGTTTCTGTGGTGGACTCGACTCCTACCGGCTTGTTGAGCGCTATAAATACAAAGTCTTCAGCGTCTTGCGGCTCAATTGTCTGACCGTTAACTTTGACTAGGTCGCCGGGAGAAACCTGATCGCCAACTTGTGCACGTCGGCCGTTGATAAACACATTACCCTGTTCGATGAAGCGATCTGCCTCACGTCGTGAACAGATCCCGCTCTCGCTGATGTATTTATTCAGACGTTTTAAGTTTGACGGAAGAATGAAGCACCACCTTGCTAGCCTTAATGGCTCAGTTTCTCGAGTGGAGCTATTTAGCCCCAAATTGCACTCAGTAGCAATTATGGTGCGGTGGCGAAGCAGATCGAAATAGTAATTTATACGTATATATTTACAGATAAAAGAGGAGTGTGACTGTTGCTTAGATGGATAGCCTTGCTATGTGCGACCCTAGTGTTGGGCGGGTGCGGAGCTAAGTTTGCTTACAAAAACTTAAACTTGATCACGCCCTGGTACGTGGATGACTACATTGACCTAACTGCTGAGCAACAGCTTCTCTTCGATCAGCGGTTGGAGGAGCTCCATAGATGGCACCGCAATACCGAACTGCCTCAATATAGGCAGCTCTTTTCGGAGATACACCAGCATCTGCAGGGGAGCAAGATTGACGCTGAGTTTTTAAAGCAGCGAATCGCTCAGTTGAGGGGACACTGGAGTGCGCTTATTCAAGCCTCGACACCCGCAATCTTGGAACTGAGCCCCACTTTGTCTGATAAGCAACGCGAACAGTTTATGGGTGCCTTGGAGGCTCGAAACCAGCGACGGCTGGAACGCGCTGATACACCGCAAGAGCATAAAGCAGAAACCATCGAGGATATTGAGAAGTGGATGGGTCCTCTGTCCAAACAACAGCGCGGGCTGGTGGAAGCCTATGCTTTGGCTAACCCTGACTTAACTTCCGAGACGGTTGCTGCCCATCGCGCATTTCAAGCGCGCCTTGCTGAGTTGCTCAAACAGACCGCGAGTCCCACCTACGCCCAAAAAATGCGAGCGCTGCTGGCTGATGCGCTCGGAGGCACGCCCGAAGGAGAGCGCTTAAACGCGTTGCGCAGTGCTCAGCTGGAGGCGCGAGTGGCTCTTTTCGTAGCCCTCTGGGATAGTGCCAGTGACAACCAAAAGCGCAAAGCGCGCTCAAGGTTGCAAGGCTACATCGATGATATTGACGACCTGATTGCCGGTTAGCTGTTGGCTTTTGCCGCAAGGTCGGCACCGTCACGCAAGGCTCGAAGCTTCTTCCAAGTTACACCGGGATCAATCTTGCCATAGCCGGCGAAGGTACCAAAACCGCAATCGGTACTTGCAACCACACGGTCCATACCAACGATGTCGATGAAACGTTGTAGTCGTTGAGCGATAAGTTCGGGGTGCTCAATATAATTTGAACAGGTGTCGATCAAACCCGGTGCTAGAACTTTAGAGTCCGGTATCTTTGCATCCCGCCAAACAGTCCACTCATGCTCATGGCGTGGATTGGCCCCTTCGAACAGAATGGTGTCAGGGCGCGCTTTGAGTATTGAATTAATGACTGAGCTGAGCGGGATATCGTGGTCGTGCGGCCCCTCGTAGTTACCCCAGCAGATGTGCATACGCATCTTTTCGGGCGGTATATTGGCGGTTGCCGCATTGAGGGCCTCTACGTTTGCACCCGCTATGCGTACAAATTCATCATCGCTCAGGTCTTGATACCCTGTGTGTCTTGACATCGCCAGATCTGGACAATCTAACTGCAGGTAGAATCCTGCATCAACAATCGCTTCATATTCCGCACGCATCGCATCGACTAGGTCAGCCAGATAGGCGTCGTGTGATGGATAGAACTGATTCGGTTGAAACGCGGTAATAAGGCCGGGTGAGGCTGAGTTCATGAATGCTTTAACCGGCTGTTCAAAAGCCGCAAGCGCTGTTTTGAACCGACGGATATCATCGTGCAGGGGCTGCAGGTTCACCAGCTTAACTTGGTCGATACATGCCGCACGCACAAACTCTTGTGAGCCCATAATGGCTGAGAGTTTCTTTGCAAGGTTCGGATGATTTGCCAGATCACGTGCCGGTTTGCGCGCAATGTGCGCATCACCAAATCCGCTCAGGCGTTCGGTCATATAAGTTGAGTACCCAACTTTCCCCAGCTCACCATCGCTGACGATTGAGACGCCAGACTCAAGTTGATGACGTAGCGCGTCTTCAATCTCGGACTCAACCAGTCGATCGAAGCTGAGATCGTCAGTATGGCGTCCATGATCCCGAGCGATTAGAACCTCAGCTAGCTCCATGCTGCGAGGAAGGCTGCCGACATGACTTGTCTCTATCTTTTTAGCACTCATAGTTCTATCAATCCGATTTCAATTCATTGGCATTTCAAGGGTTTACGCTGGCTTTCAAATCGACTGATCCGAGTCGCTCACTGAATAGCCATTGATCATCTACACGAATGAGTTGATCTTTGAAACGTCCGATTAAATAGGGTGGCGCTGAAACCTGTGAACCCTGCTCGGCGGTGAAGAGCAGCACATAACTCAGCGCACGTGCATGGTTAGGATCAATAACATCGACCAGCACATTACTAATAAAGTGTCGGCTGATCCTAACGGGGCGCGCTTCGAACGCGGCGAGAATGGCATCACGCCCGCAGATCAGATCTCGCGGAGCGCTCGGGCGAGCAAAAGTGCCATCGGGCGCAAACATCTGCACCATTTTCTGGTAGTCGCATTCATCGTTAAGAACGGCGAACCGTTTTATAAGCCGTTCACACTCAAATTCTGCCAGCATACGTTCGATGGGTGTCATCGGCGCTCCTTAGCCAATCATTGCATTTGGAAACATTAAAACGATCTGTGGGAAGCTGATCAGCAATGCAATACAGATAATCATCACGATCCAAAAGGGTACGACCCCGCGGAAAATATCACTCAGAGGGACGTCTCGAGCGACCGATTTCACGATAAAGACGTTGATTCCAACCGGTGGAGAGATAAGTCCCATCTCCAGCGTGAGTACCACCAGAACACCAAACCAGATTGGATCGATTCCAAGTTGCATTACGATCGGGAAAAAAATCGGTAATGTGAGTACCAGCATGGCAAAGCCCTCCAAGAAGCAGCCTAGAACCATGTAGATCAGGAGAATAACGATAAGAGTCCCTATCGCGCCTAGGCCCAGATCACTCATGAACTCGCCGACCGTGGTGGGAATGTGACTAAGCGCCATAAAGGGGTTGATGAGGTGCGCTGCAATGAGTATCAGCATTACGGTCGCGGTGGTGGTGACTGAGTCACGCGCCGCGTGCCAAAGCATCGCAAAGTTTAGTGATCGACTGATCAGACCAATCGCGATGACTGCTCCAGCGCCGACCGCTGCGGCCTCTACGGGCGAGAAGAGGCCACCGTAGATCCCACCGATGGTCAGTACGATTATCCCAACAATCGGTCCTGCCCCCAGAAGTGCTCGAGATTTCTCTCGAATGCTCGATTTGGGACCTGCTGGACCATATTCTGGTCGCCACCAACAGATCAGCATAACTGTCGCGACGAAGAGTGTTAGCAACAGCAGTCCTGGTAGAACACCTGCCAAGAATAGTCGTCCGATACTCTGTTCGGTCAGGATCGCATAGATTACAAAGCCTGTTGAGGGCGGTATCAAAATACCGAGGGTTCCGCCCGCCGCAACAACACCGGTCGATAGCTTAGGGTTATAGTTAAAGCGCTCCATCTGCCCCAGCGCTACCTTACCAATCGTTAGAGCAGATGCGACGGAGGAACCTGATAGGGCGGCAAAACCGCCACAACCGATCACGGTAGCGGATGCTAAGCCACCGCGGAACTGCCCCACAATTGCGTAGGCAGCATCATAAAGTTTGCGACTCATACCGGTCTGAGAGGCGACGTTGCCCATCAGAATAAACAGCGGGATGACCACGAGCTCAGGTGAGCTTGCGAGGGTGAACGCCTCTGAGGCGAGCAGGCTCTTTGCTGCGCGAAAACTATCTAAAATCCAGATTCCGCAAAAGCCGACAATAAACATAACGAAGGCAACAGGTATACGCAGCGCCAACAGTATAAACAGGGACGCAATCCCGAGCAGTCCAATTGTGGCTTCACCCATCGTTCTGCTCCTTGCGAATATCACGGCCAGCAAAACTGAGCTCTAGGGCGCGCAACAGCATTGCGACGGCCGTGAGCAGAGAGAGTGCGCACAGACCCCACTGAAACCAAGCCTTGGGTAGGCGCAGAAGATTTGTCGAAAGGTTGAGCATGGTGGACAACTTGGCGCTCTCGAACACCGTGTAGGCCAGTCCAGTGAAGATAATTGCGCCAATCAAGGCTGACAAAATATCGATGAACCGATTAAGGCCGTCAGGGAAATATTTCTCCAGCAGGTCAACAGCCACGTGGCTCCCTTGGCGATCACAGATAGCCATGCCGCCAAAGACCACGATAACCAGCGTCATAGTCATTAAATCCTGCGATCCGTAAAGAGGGCTTTCTAAGGCCCTTCCAATTACATCAACAAGAATCACCAGCGTGATGACGATAAGACCGATTGATCCTAAAGCAGCAGACAGGCTGATAAGCCTGTCTGCCCAGGTACGAAGTGCTAGTAGCATTCGTCTATTTGCGCATAGCGGCTAGAGTTGCGGCACCATCCACCGAGGATACATAACTATTCACGACACCCTCTAGCGCTGTAGCAAAAGCTGCCGCTTCGGCCGCACTGAGCTCAACGATGGTGTTGTTGGCGTCAGCCTTTGCAGTTGCAAGTGCTGCGTTCGCCGTAACTAACCACGCATCCTCAGCACTTTTAGAAAGGCCTGTACCTGAAGCAGCGTCAATGGCGGCACGCTCGTCGGCAGACAGCCCTT
>Ga0102951_1000932_pt1 | contig 10892 bp, 10 predicted proteins | sample SalPonA_B_H2O_MG_FD_78507 | JGI IMG/M metagenome (GOLD analysis project Ga0102951, IMG submission 78507) | Water microbial communities from South San Francisco under conditions of wetland restoration - Salt Pond MetaG R2A_B_H2O_MG | ecosystem: Environmental > Aquatic > Non-marine Saline and...
CAATAATGAAAATTATTTAGAGTTTTTTTTGAAGAGAGTCGAACAAGCAAGGGCGGACGGTTTGTACCTTACCCCTGGAATGGTGCCAACACGACATGAACTAGGGAAGGGAAAGGCTATCGTCGAATGGGCTATAGAGCATGAGTTTATTGAATTAAATATGGAGCGTTATAGCAGTGTAGGCAGTACAAACAGCATAGATAGACCGAGTAATAAACAACATTCTATGTTTTTAATTGAGGTTTTTGATGCTGTTCTTTCATCGTTAAAAACACGTGGTTATGCACCTTACATAAATACAATGGTTGGAGCGATAATGGGTATTGTTTTCAACAATCCCTATGATAGATGGGGAACCAAATGTCAGAGAGAGTTTCTTGTTGTAGAGCCAAACGGTTCTTTGAATACTTGTCCAGATAGAGCAATGCATGAAAAGCCTTTTTCAAACACTAAAGATGGTGTTGAAGTTTTTATGAAATCTGAAAGAAGAAACTGGATTAGAGTTATGGATGTAACTCACAAGAAAGATCACTGCATGGGATGCGAGAATTTAAGTTGGTGCAATAGTGGTTGCCCAATCACACCCAATGGTCGGTCTGAAGGTGAAGATGATTGCTCTGGATTTAAATTTTTCTTAAATCATGTAAGACGCACTCTTGAAGACAAAGATAACTATGAACTCCTATTGAAGTATGCAGAACCACTCGGAGATACTGTTGTTGCAGAAAAAGATATTAAAGATTTATTTAGAAGGTAATAATGGAAAGTGTTGTTGACATAAAATCAAATCCAAGAGTTATATCACATGACTTATATGATGCATTGGTTTATTTAAGAATTTTTGAAGGTTGCAATTTGCATTGCGATCATTGTTTCATTCCTAACAACCCAAAGAAAATGTCAGATGAAATGATTGGTGGTATACCTAAAATTTTGAATGATATCGTTGGAGACAAAGGCAGGGTATTGCTACAGTGGCATGGTGGCGAACCAACAGCACTAGGCAAGGATTATATTGAAAAGGCATTAAAAACGATTGAAGAGAATAAGGGAGGTATGTCTATCACTCATGGTATACAGACAAACCTTTGGAATTACGATTCATCTTGGTCTAATCTTTATAAAAAGTATTTCGATTCCAGCGTTGGTGTTTCATGGGATTACAAAATTAGGAAAGATAGAAAAACATGGGATAATGATGTTTTCGAAGATAAATTTTGGAAGCAAATTGAATTACTTGTTTCTGATGGTTTAGAGCCTTATTTGGTTGTGACAAGTACAAAATTATTTTTTGAAAGATACAAAAATCCTATTGAGCTTTTTGAGTTTTTAGAATCTAAAGGTATTTACAGACTCCACATTGAGCGATTGACTAAAGTTGGTTATGCACGTGATAACTGGGATAAAATAGGCATAACCAATATGGAGTACAGTCGTTATATGTCTAGATTTTATTTAGCATATAAAGCGCATTTGAAAAATAATGAAAATAATGACGCTAAAATAATTAGAATATCTCCCTTTGATGGAATAGAAGATTCTGTTAAATCACTAAACGAAGGAAAATCTGGTGGTTATGGTTGTTTGTCTGGTGCTTGTGATAGCAGATATCATACGATTGATGCGAATGGTTATAAGAAAGGTTGTACAGCGCTCAACTCAGAAGAAGACAATAAAAGAGTTACTTCAGATGTTCAGGTTTTGAAATTCTTTGATTTAAAAGAAGAAAGAAAGGTAAGACAATTAACTTGCGAAGGATGTAGTTTTATACCAATATGTTCTTCTGGATGTTTAGCAACTGATAAATTTGATGATTCTCTAGAGTGCTCAGGATCAAAAGAATTATTTAAAACAATTGATAAATTAATAAAGTATTGATAAAAATTATATAGGTAGTGTATTATATAGAGTATAAATATATTTGGTATATTATATATAATAAAAATAAAAGAGGTTAATACCATGAAAAAAGCAGCATCAGGTGTCTTGGCTATAATAGCTGTTTCAGCAATAGTTTCACAAACCTATGATAAGAAAACAGTAAACGTAGATGAAAATCTCGTAGATTCTGATATCAAAAACAAAGGTAAAGAGATCATAGGAAATGATAAGGTTTCTAATGAAGCAGTTTTCTCTAACCTTAATAGTTTGAGTGATTACGTTAAGAAAAATGACGCAGATATTAACGTTGATCGTGAAGCACTTATGGCAGGCACATACAGATATTATACTAGTAATTATGATAGTACGAATTTGAATGGATATAGCTCAGTTGGAAACTTGCCAACAAGCTACAATATTCGGATAAACTGTTACAGAAACTGCCACCGTGCTTGTCACGGAAGCCGTGGATGGCGTTAATATTTAACTAATAAGCAAGGAAGCTAAGAGATAATTTATGAATTTAAAAGAATTACATAAACTAAGTGAAGAAGAAGTTAAAGGCAAGTCATTCTACGGTATCATCGTAGATGAATATACTATGGAAAGCCAAAAAAGCTTATCTGAAATAGGTTTTATCGTTCAATACAATGAAGACAAAACGTATGTTTCAGATGACTTAATTGATGTTATACTTAACTATAAGAACACTGATGTAAATATTGTTCTTGAAGTTCCTTTTGATATGGAAACTGACGTTAATGTTATTCATCATATGGTTAGATCGGTTCAGGCTGACTTATCTTTGCTACCTCCTAATAGTGATTTGAAAAGTTCAGAGTCTCTTTCAAAATACGAAGAGCAACTATTAGAAATAACTAATCTATGGCTTGAGCAGACCAATGTTAGTTATATGCTGTATCCTAGTTCAGGTTATTTTCACTACATGATAAGAGAGTACTTTAACGGAAAAACAGAGTCTATCTCTAATGAGCCTTACATGGTTGATAACTTTGTAGATACTTTATCTGTAGAAGAAATGGATTCTATTAAAGATAACTTAAAGCACGTTTTCTATGATCATTTAGGTGGTAAAGAAGGTTTTGCTGTTTATGCAAATAGCATTGCAAGCGGTCTAGCTGAGCATGTCGAGGAAATGGCAGTAGAGGTAATAGAACACTTTAAAGAAGAAGAAAAAAGAAATACAGAATCTTCTGAATAAATAAAATGGTTAACAAACACCATAATCCCTTCACAATCCACATGAGGATGACAAAAGCTTGCAATGCAGATTGTAGCTATTGCTCCTCATGGCTTGAAGATCCTATGAAAAGAATGAAGCCTGATGAATTTAAGGTTTCTATTGATAATATAATATCATTAATTCAAAAGCTCCAACTCAATATTACACACGTATCCCTACAATATATTGGTGGTGAAATTCTTACAATTCCAACCATAGAATTAGAGGAGTGTGTTTATTACGCAAGAAAAAAATTTTCAAGCAATGGCTATGAGTTTAGAGATGGTGTTCAAAGTAATTTAATTGGTTCGGAAAATAAAGTTAAAAATCTTTTTAATTTGTTTGAAGATAGAGTTGGAACATCTATTGATAGTTTTAGTAACGCAAGAACTGTAAAGGGTAGCAAAGAGAAGTATGATTTAATATTTACTACACGTGACCAAGAAAATACTGATAAGCTTTTTAGAACACCAGCAATTTATACATTTGATTCAACAATGCTTGATAACGTAAGAAAAGAAATAGAAAAAGCTGAAAAAGATAATAGAAACCTAACTATAAAGGGTGTTTTCGCTGGTGGTAAAGATATTAACAAAGTTGCTTCTAATGATTATGAGAAGGTTATGTTATCATCTTTGGAAAACTGGTTTTTAAAAAGCAACATAATACTTGAACCGTTTTACTCATTATTAGAAAAACATATATCTAATAATTATGAAAATAGTCAATATAATATGGAAGCATGTCATTTTCAGTCTAATTGCGCTTCAAGATCAATTAATATAGATCCAGATGGTTCTATTTATATATGCCAAGATCTAGCAGACAAAGGTTTTGGTAAGCTAGGAAACATATTAAGTGATGATTTTGATAATAATATGTGGACTTCTTTAAATGGCAGAACTGAAATGCTAGATGAGTCTTGTTTAAAGTGTCCGTACTTTAAAACGTGTAGAAGTGGATGCATGGTAGACTCAATTGAATCAGGGAGTGGTATTTATGGTAAATCACCATATTGCTCACTCTGGACAAATATATTTAAATTTTATGATAAGAAAATAGAGGAATTAGGTTTAGAAGCAGTTAATCGATGGAAGCGAAGGCTTTCTGCTTTTAGATAAAGAGGTTAATATGTCAGATAATACATTTTTATTTCAAGTAAATGTTACAAGAGATTGTGACTTACGTTGTACACATTGTTATATATCAAGTGATAAGAAATCAATATCTAACTACATGACGGATGATCAATTTATCCAAACTATGTTTCAGATTGCTGATTTTATGGACAAGGATGCTGAAACAAATCAACGTTATCAATTAGCAGATATACACGTTATTGGTGGTGAACCAAGCATGCTTGGGGTTGAGTTCTATGAGAGAAACTTGCCAATAGTCAAAGAGAGATTCGCCAAGGTTAAGCAACAAGTTAAGTTATCTATTGTTACTAATCTAGTTCAGCCTAGAGCCGCAGAAATTGCTAGAATGTTTGATGAAGTATCAACAAGCTATGAAGTTGAGAGCCGTTTTACAAAGAAAAAGTTAGAAGAAAAGTGGTTGAATAACTGTAAGCAACTCATTGCTGATGGTGTTGATTTAAAGGTTACTACAGCTGTAACAAAACCTATTGTAAATTGGGGAGCAGAAAACCTATTAAACTTTTTGTATGAATTGGGCTTTAAGAATGTTCATCTTGGTTTTTTCATTCCTTCAGGCGATGGAATGATACATATGGCGGATGTTTTTCCACGATTTGAAGAGACAACAAAATTCATGATAGACGCTAGTGAATGGTATCTCAAAAGAAGAATGGAAGATAAAGATCTTTACGTAAACCCCTGTGAATCCATGATCGAATCTGTTGCAGGAAACAAAGTAATGGATGACATTGTGTGTCCAATTATTACAGGAAGCCTTGATATTGACTCTACAGGAAATACACTTTCCTGCCTAGAGTTGGGTGGAGAGGTTGATGCTCCTTCTCTTGGAAACGTCTATGAAACAAGCGTAATAGAAGTTTTAGAGAGTAGACCTTACATACAGGAGCGTAGACGGGCGATTACGCCAAAACCACACTGTATAGGCTGCGATGAATTAAACGTCTGTAATAGCGCTTGTGGAGTCTTGCACGAGTATTGGAACGGCGTTGGAGAGTGCCCAGGGTTTAGAGGCTTTATAAAATATATTAGAAATCTTGTTGAGGTTGAAGGTTATAGACCCAAAAGTGAATTATTAGGAACAAAGGTCGTTACAGGTGGTCGAAGCTAATGCAAGGATCAAAGAAAAATATAATCGATGAAGAGCCTAATTTCATTGATATAGATAACATTGATTTAAACAACATTACTCAGGGAAAAAATCGTGATATTTGGCCTGATAAACCAGGTTTTTTTGATATAATCCCAATTGTTTTTAAATATTTAATGACAAAAATTGGTAGAGCTGGAAGCTCTGACACATTGAAGCGGTTTGATCCAATGAGCGATCAAATAGAGCAAGTTACTAAAAATATTTATCATCAACCTCCTATTGTTAAGCAGATAGATAAAAATGACAGATAATCTAATACCATTAATGGATCAGTATCTTCCACCAAAGGAAGACCACAAGAGCTTACCAACTAGCTTTGATACAGAAAGGCAAAATTCTATAGAAACGGGCTATTTTATTTTTACACAGATGCCTAGTCTTCGTTGCAAATTGAGATGCCCTCATTGTTATCTCTCACTTGAGCAAAGAACATCGAGCCCCATCATGACTGTCGATCAATTAGAGCAAGCATGCATTAAAGTTAGAGAGTATTATGATTCAAAGCCCGAAATAAAAGAAAAGGTAATCGTTAACTACTGGTACGGTGGTGAACCCACACAGATGGGTCAAGATTATATGCTCGATGCATTTGAGCGTATAGACAGAATCTTCCCAGAATCTGACGGATATCACATTCGACATGAAATACTAACAGCGCTCATTGGTGTTGACCCTTCGTGGTATGAGATATTTAAAACATGGGGAAGAGGTCACTTTCAAAGCTCCTTTGATGGTCTAATGCGTGGAGACCGATACATGCTCCAATGGGATAAGAAAGCCCGTGCAGCTATCGAGAGTGGGCTTACGCTTTCCACTATTAGTGTTGTGAATCATAAGATGGTTGAGGATGGACCTCGAAAAATACTAGATTATTTATGTGATTTGGGTGTTCAGGAAGCCTCTTTTCTTCCATTCATGCTAAATGAACAGAATAAAGGTGAAAAATATGAAACATTTGCACCCCCTATGAATGTATACAGTGATTTTATGATTGAACTTACAGAGTATTGGTACGAGAAGTACTTAAAAGGTGAACGAGTTCCACAAATTGGTCAGATGGCATTCATAGTTTCACGTGCAAGAGGAAGTAAAAAATATATAGGTCAGAATATAGCTGGGCAAACGCTATTCTTGTTACCAGAAGGAGACTTCGTTCTTCCAGATTATAAGGACGGTTATTTGGAATATATGAATGCTTTTGGAAACATATTCGAGCAGTCCTTCGAGGAAATATTATCATCCCCTGAAAGAAGAAAGTATCTTAGACGACAAATTACAGGAAATATGAATGAAGATTGTGCAGAATGCGAGCACAAATCTCATTGTATCATGGAGTTTTGGAAGCCAAATAGAGAAGGTGATGAGTGCTTCGGTGCTAAGCGTTACGTGGAATACGTATTGGAGATGGAAAAGAAACATAATGCACTCGGCGATATGAGTGCAATTATGTATTAAATAGATTCTATTAAAAGAAGTTCAAGGTCATCGGCAATGGCCTTGATATTTCTTGTTATTTCATTGATTCTTTTTTGCTCATCCCAGAGCGGTTTTTTCAATTGATTGACACCATTTTTATCTTTAACAAAATTTGGTCCCAAATTACGTATATTATCACCTAACATTTCACTACACACTTTAGATGCAATGACATAAAGTTCTTCTGTGAGTATTTCTTTTTTATTTAAATTTGCTCGTATTTCTTTGAACAATTCGCTTGATTCAAAAAGACCTTTACCACTTAGTATGTGGTCAACTAAAAAACCTATTTCTTTTTCGTTAAGATCATATCGATCCTTTAATTTTAAAAATAACATTTATCAATTCTTATTAATATTCCATGCTGGACATTTTTCTAATTTCTTCTTTATCGTTGTAAGAGCTTTCAACACTGTTTGCTATATAATCATCATTTATATAATTTTTAATATCTTTAATAGCATTTCTTGATGTTTCAAGTAGATATTCGTCGTTTTTAAATGATTCTTCGAACACAAAGTTTAAATCATCTATTAATTCAGATCTTGTATCAGCAATAACATCAACAAAGTCTATAATTTCGTATGCTTCAGCCTCCTCAATTTCGTGATCCGTAAATTTAATAAACTCTTCTTTTAAAAACTTAACGCTTTTTTCAAATTTCATAATTATCTCAAATATTCAGAGAAACCCAATGTTAGGTTTCTATAATGTCCAATATTGTGCTATAATAAAGGTATTAAATCAATTAAATTTAGGGTTAAATATTATGACAAGACCAATTGATAATTTTGACATTTGTACTTTCGATACAGAAACATTTAATTTAAACAAGGGTACAAACCTAATTGAAATTGCAGCATTGTTAAGCCGTGGTTTTGACGTAAATAAATCCAAAGGATATAAATTCGTTAGCAAACCATCATTAGATGAAATCCCATCACCTTATGCTATGAAAGTTACAGGAATTATGATTAATGAGGTTATGGAAGGTGGTCTAAACAAGGCGGAAACCTTATATAAAATTCATAAAATGTTTTCTAGCTCTCCAACGGGAAGACCGCTTGTTATATCAGGATACAATATTAAGGATTTTGATATTCCACAGCTTCATCATAATTTTTTCCAAAACGGCTTAGATCCTTACAAACCATTTTGGTCTGCTGACAACGCTTCAAACATAAATAATAGAGTTTTTGATGTATATGATTTAGTGAAAGTTGCTTTTGCCTTAAGACCTGGTGTGATGGAGTGGGCTACTAAAGATGATGGTTCTTTTAGTTTGAAGTTAGAAGATCTTTCAAAAGCGAATGGCATTGAGCACGAGAATGCACATGAATCGATGAGTGACGTAATAGCCACTGTAAAAATTGCTCAGATTATTAATGAAAACAATCCACGTTTATTAGATGCCGTATTTGAAAAAACATTAAAGAAAAACGTAAGACCTTTCTACAAGCAAGCTTTGCAAGATAGAACAATTATGATCGATGTAAATAGATTGAACGGCACTAACAATAGATATGGTACTCTTTGTGCCCCTATCATGCTTGATCCTAAGCAACCAGACAAAATTCATCTAGTCGATCTTCGTTATGATTTGCAACCTTTGTTAGAACTTTCAGTAGATGAGATTAGAGAAAATATTTATAAAAAATCCGACGATGAAACTAAAGTAAAAATAGGTCTGATGAACAGACAAAATAATAAGGCGCTCCACTTTAACTATATGGCAGGAGAAAGACCTATAATTTCAGAAGAAGTTTTGGATGCAATGAATATTGATATGGATCTTGTTCATCGAAACTATGAAAATATCATCAAAAACCCAAAAGCTCTGCAAACTATTAAACAGAATATAATCTCTCTACAAGAAGACTATGGAAAGTGCTTTGACACTTTCGATGAAAACGCTGTTTATTCTGGAATGGGTGTTGATAACATTTCTAAAAATGGCTCCTATGTTAGTACAGAAGGATTTCTTGATAAAACGACAGCATACACACTGTCAAAAGCAACTGAACCGTTCCTTAAAGTAACTGAAGAGTGCGAAGAAGGAACTTACAGTGAGCCTCTAGAAAGCTTAAATGTTCTTGAAGAGGCATCCAAATGTAAGGATATGTACAGAGCCTTTCAAATTATGAGCCGTAAAAAATGGTTGGTATTAAATGATATACCAACTGATCCCGAAATGATTTCTTCAGCAACAGACGCTTATGAAATTAAAAAGGTTTTCCAATATCTCGTTAATAAACTTGATAGCAAAGATAGCAAGTTCCAGACATTTGAAAGTTTCTATGCTCAACTGGATGAAGTATATGAAGCTGGTGAATTGGATGAACGACAAACTAATGCCCTGGAAGAGACAGAAAAATATGTTATCGCACTTGGCGAAAAACTTGATGCTATCGAATCTATGATTCCAGTTATTGATGCTAAAATTGAAACTGCAAGCGAAAAAGACAAAGAAGCCATAGAAAAAATTGAGTTGATGGAAGTAGCTAACATCAATAAATTGTATCTACAGCCAGAAGACAGCAACGAACTAGACGACTCTCCAAGCCCTTAAAAATCTGGCGTAAAATCAGATGCTTTCTCTTTGAAAGAAACAGATGGTTGAGAATAACCTTTCTTAATCATCTGATCTTCAAAGACTTCTGAACTAACCCCTAAAAATTCGAAACCCTTCATTATTGATTCTTTAAAGTCACTCTTGGTCATCAAAATCTTTTCAACGTTTGAGTAAGCACCAGGTTTCAACAAGCCTGGTAAATTTTCTTCTGCATATCTTAAAGCGTTAAAAGCTCGCTTATTTAGTTCATTATCCGTTGTATACTTATCAATAATTTTATCAGTATGATAAGCCCAAGTGCTTGGTCTACCTATATCGTTCTCAACCATCAAGTTAAAAACGAAGGTGTCGAAACGATTATCAATATCCTGAACACGTTTGCTCTTACTCTTCTTATCGTTAATAAACTGGCGACCTTTTAGTTTCTCCCTTTTCTCAGCCTTATACTGCAAGCCATTCGTGTTCAAAAAATTCCCAAGATCAGACGACATATCTATCTTAAAACTTGCCACACGTTCAACACTTTCAATACCAGACTCTAACAAATTATCTGATATAAGCTTTAATACTTTAGAGGAATTGTTTGAGAGATCTTCTAATGCGATTCCTGGTGTTACAGAACGATAGTCTGTAACAGTTATTGCAGCGTGGGCACCCTGAGAGGAGGGAGAATAGAGCTCATTGCCAACTTCGATTCTCTTTTTAATCCTATCCGTAGAAAATTCATCGACACCACAGAAAGATGCAAAACGACTCAACGCAATAATGCTCTCTTCAGAAAGCTCACGACTATCTGTTCTAGGGTAAGATAAACGTCCTGCTTCATAGTTTTCCTGTAATAGGTCAGCTACAGAGGAGGGGGATTCGTTAATCGCAGTAGATATATTGATCACAGCATCTGCATAGTTCCAAGGCTGAGTTTCGTTTGGAACCAAATGCTCTTCATCAAGTTCAAAGACTTCCTTCTTAGCACTTTCTATTAAATAGGTTAACGTGTCTTTTAAGTGCATCTGTTCTTTCTTAATATCAACTTTCAATGAAATACCATCTCCCATGTTATCAACATACACTGAAGATTTATTAAAAGATGAATCGCTTAATGATTTAAGTGTGGGGGTAAGAACTCTCCCTACGCTCTCAAAAGGAGGTGTCTTGTCATTTGAAAATCCGTAACCAATTGTTCTGTCTAGAACTCGCCTTTTGTTTCCGTGGGACACGATCTCGCTATTGAGGTCTCTCGCATTCGAGATGGCTTCCCTGAGATGCTTTTCTTCTATAGTATTGAACCTTACACGTCGAAAGTTTTTATCACCTAGGATGTGCTTAACGTGACTGGCGATAACCTCACCTTCTACATCATTGTCCGTACACAAATAAACATCATCAACTAGTGAAGACATCCTTCTTACG
>Ga0102951_1000936_pt1 | contig 10820 bp, 8 predicted proteins | sample SalPonA_B_H2O_MG_FD_78507 | JGI IMG/M metagenome (GOLD analysis project Ga0102951, IMG submission 78507) | Water microbial communities from South San Francisco under conditions of wetland restoration - Salt Pond MetaG R2A_B_H2O_MG | ecosystem: Environmental > Aquatic > Non-marine Saline and...
CAAACCCATATACTCTCGGGAAGTTGCCGCGTTCTGAATACAGAGCACATCCAGACCCATGTACTGGCGGTCGATGCAGTAGTTAGCACCAACACACTGGCGGATCTGATCAATCTCATTGTTTTTGATTTTAGCGATGATGTGCGGATCTGCGATGTGCGCACGTGTCATACCCACAAAATCAACATAACCGCCTTCCAGGATACGCTGAGCCTGGTTTGGATCTTTAATGTTCTGAGCATGAATAACCGGAACGGAGACCACCTCTTTGATACCGGCAGCCAGATGCAAGAATGGCTCTGGTGGGTAACTCATGTTCGGAATTACGTTCGCCAGAGTATTGTGAGTATCACAACCTGAACCAACAACACCGAAATAGTCAATCAGACCTGTCGCGTCGTAGTACGCCGCAATCTGTTTCATATCTTCGTGATTCAGACCGTCTGGGTGAAACTCGTCACCGGTAATACGCATACCTACAACAAAATCAGGACCTACAGCTTCACGAACAGCTTTGGCCACTTCCAGTCCAAACTTCATGCGACCTTCAAAAGTACCACCCCACTCGTCAGTGCGCTTGTTCACACGTGGCGACCAAAACTGGTCGATCATGTGCTGGTGGACAGCAGATAGCTCTACACCATCGAGGCCACCCTCTTTTGCACGCACGGCTGCCTTTGCAAAGTCACCAATTACGCGCCAGATCTCCTCCTCTTCGATCGTCTTGCAGGTTGCACGGTGAACCGGCTCACGAATACCGGAAGGCGACATGAGGTTTGGCCAGTTTTCACCGTCCCAGCGTGAACGACGACCCATGTGGGTAATCTGAATCATGATCTTACCGCCATACTTGTGAACGGCATCTGCAAGATTCTGAAAGTGCGGAATGATACGGTCAGTCGACAGGTTTACTGAACTCCACCAGCTCTGAGGGCTATCAATCGCGACAACACTGGAGCCACCACAGATACACAGACCACAGCCGCCTTTAGACTTCTCTTCGTAGTACTTTACATAGCGATCGGTGGTCATGCCGCCATCAGTTGCATACACCTCCGCATGAGCGGTGCTCACAATGCGGTTGCGGATTGTTAACTTATTAATTTTCAAGGGCTGGAACAGTGCATCGTACTGCGACATGGTTCACTCCAACTGTTTCTACTCTGTACGCCGCACTTGCAGCGCGTATCTTGTTCTTTTGCTGAGTCGCGGGGTGGCTCGTCAGGATTAAAGCGGTCTCACCTCGAAAATACCGAAGTCACACCCCTCTTGCGCTGCACTCTGAGTCTGTACCGCTTGAGTGCGTACTGTATACCCGAGACTTTCGGCGATCTGATCCATAGCGCCGGCAAACCAACCGGTGAACATGTAATCAACCTTGCGATTCACCTTGCCGTATTGGTAAACAAATGCCGAATTTTCCAAGCGCACCCTCGCTGTACCTTTTTCAAGATCCAGCGCTTCGGTGATGAAGAAGCCCCAGCCACGCTGCGACAGACGCTTCATATAGTGCTCAAACACATCCGCGCCGGAAATCCCGTGGGCTTCAGCCTCTTTCTCACACCAGTAGTAAGCAGACTTGTAACCCGCTTTGTAGAGTATCTCAGCATAACGTTCTGCACCGATCTCCTCCTCAATACCCATATGGTTGTTGACGAAAAAGTGACGCGGTACATACAACATGGGCAACGCATCGGTCGTCCATACACCGGTTTCGTCATCAACTTGAATTGGCATTTCAGGTGCGTGATAGCTCATTGTGGTACTCTCAAAAATATCCGAAGATTTTAGATGTGGCTCTAGTATATGGAGCGACTCAGTTGCTAATTTCACTGGATGCGACATTTATTGGCGTGAAAACGCGTCCAGAAACGACCAACTGTTCACAACCTACGCAGGCCAGCAAGTGAGCCGCCTCACCCAATAAAAAGGCGCGCATATCAATGCGCGCCTCAGTCGAATTTCAGTAAAAGGGGCAGATTATTCGCCCCAAACATCTTCCAGCAAACGAACCCAGTTCTCGCCCATAATTTTACGGACCTGGGTCTCAGTGAAGCCGTCTTTAAGCAGGGCCTCTGTTAGGTTGGGGAACTCGCCCAGGGTACGTATACCCTCAGGGTTGATGATCTTGCCGAAATTAGTTAACCGACGCGCGTAACCCTTATCGTGAGTCAGGTATTCAAAAAACGCCTGATCCTGCCCCTGAGTAAAATCAGTGCCTATACCGATTGAGTCCTCGCCCACGATGTTAAAGACATAACGAATAGCCTCTACATAGTCTTCAATCGTTGAGTTAATGCCGTTCTTCAGGAATGGCGCAAACATGGTAACGCCCACAAAACCACCATGATCTGCAATAAATCTGAGCTCTTCATCGGACTTGTTTCGCGGATGATCTTTCAGACCACTCGGCAGACAGTGTGAGTATGCGACCGGCTTTTTCGATTCAAGAATCGCCTCTTCTGACGTCTTGGAGCCCACGTGCGATAGATCTACCAGAACACCGACACGGTTCATCTCCCACATGATTTCGCGACCGAAATCGGAGAGACCGCCATCGCGCTCGTAGCAGCCTGTACCAACAAGGTTTTGCGTGTTGTAACAGAGCTGAGTGATGCCAACACCTAACTCTTTGAATATCTGCACATAGTTAAGCTGATCTTCGTAAGCGTAAGCGTTCTGAAAGCTCATCAATACGCCGACTTTATCCTCAGCCTTAGCTTTGCGTATATCGGCTGCGGTGCGAATCTTGGTCATCCAGTCTGAGTTTTCATCGATGATGCGGTTGACTGCAGCGATATTGTTGACGGTGCCTTTAAAATCGTCCCAAAAGGCCATAGTGCAACTAGCAGTGGTGACACCACCTCGGCGCATATCTTCGAACAGTTCCAAATTCATCTTGCCGCAAACGAGACCATCAATGATGATCGAATCTTTGTGCAGTTCTGCCGCGTTCATTTTCCACCCATTGGTTGACGTTACTTCGATAGGTCGATGTTAGAGTTAACTCAGGATAAAAATTGTTCTGAAAACGTCATACTTATGGCCGAGAGCGCGCCAGCGCTCCGACCAAAAGTCCCAAAACAAGACGGAAGTTTGATGAGCGCAGCCAAGGGCTAGCGCTACTGCAGGATAACTGTGCCGAAAGTTGGCTCAAATTTAGCGTCAGACAGTGCGCGAGTTGCATGACTGACCGAGCGCTTCGCACCCAAACTAATTGAGTTGCTCAAGAGTTCGCGGGCAGCGCTGTCGATGGGTGGCAGCGCTGCATGCTGTTCTGCAGCACTAAAACCCCGGCGCTCCTCACGCGGCGGAATACCGAGATGCTCTCGATAGCACTTGCTGAAATGAGGCGTAGAGACAAATCCGCAGGCCGCTGCGATATCAATGATCGACATTGACGTCTGCTTGAGTAACTGACGTGCACGGAATAGGCGCAAACGCATGTAGTATCTGGATGGGGTACAGTGTAGATACTTCTGGAATAGACGCTCGAGCTGTCGGCGCGACAATCCGACATAGGCGGCAAGCTCATCTAGCTCAATCGCCTCCTCTATATTTGCCTCCATCAGGGAGACAACCTCAACCAGCTTAGGCTGGGTCGTACCCAACATGTGGCGTAGCGGTATGCGCTGATGGTCACTCTCGCCGCGAACCCGATCGCAGATAAACATCTCGGAGATACTGGCGGTGAGTTGGTAACCGAAGTCGCGTTTGATCATATTGAGCATCATATCCAGCGGCACGGTTCCACCGCTGCTGGTGATACGATCGCGATCTATGACGAACAGATGGTTAGTGCAACGCACACGCGGGTAGGCCTCTTGCATCGACGCTATACACTCCCAGTGGGTGCTGCAGTCGTAGTCGTTTAGCAGCCCAGCCTCTGCCAGCAAGTAGGCGCCGGTGCACAAACCGCCCAGATGCACCTGCTTACGCGCTAGCGTCTTAAGCCAACTCACCTGCTTGCGGGTATAGCTGCGCGTGATATTGACGCCGCCTACGACAAACACCAGGTCGAACTCTGTCGAATCCTGTATGCCGAGGTCAGGGGTGATTCGAATACCGTCGCTTGCGATGACCTGATCACCGCTTTCACTGATCGTAGACCAACTGTAAAGCTCGCGACCTGAAAGCTGGTTCGCCATACGTAGCGGCTCAACGGCCGAGGCGAGAGCGATCATGGTGAAATTATCGACTAGCAGAAAGCCAATATTGCGCGTTCTCTCTTTTGCTGAGGGCGCTTTTCCAAACTGAATATTAAAATCTGTCATATTCACGAGCTCGAGCGGTAAGTAATAGCTGGATTGACCTGCAACATGCTTACCTAATTTGTTGTTATTTTCAGGCTTCACACAATTTGTCGCAAACCCGCAAAATTACGGCGCTTTTGACAAGTTAAAAACCTAATCGCAACCTCTAATTGCGCTATCGCGGAATATACTTCAAATTATCAGATAACTCCGCACACTTTTTATACAAATCGGATGTTCCTGAGAAACTTTCAAGAACTAAAGGTGATCCGAAAGAACACTCAAAGACTCTGAGCATGTCGTAACCAGTCATCCAGAGAGCGTTTTCAGAACGTTTGGATAGTGCGACAAGAGCGTAAAGTGGCCAACTGCGTCATACAACTCAACGACGTCGATTCGATACAATAACAATAGGAGTCACTCTATGTGCAGTAACCACACAAACCGCGGTGTTGTGTATAAGGGACCAGGTGAAGTAGCGGTTGAAAACATCCCCTACCCTGAGCTGGCAATAGGCAACCGTAAGTGCGATCACGGCGTTATTCTCAAGGTGGTCACGACTAATATTTGTGGTTCCGACCAGCATATGGTGCGAGGCCGAACAACCGCACCCTCTGGATTGGTACTAGGCCATGAAATCACCGGCATCGTTGTAGAGACGGGTCGAGATGTCGAGTTCATCAAACAGGGTGACCTGGTATCTGTACCGTTTAACATCGCATGTGGCCGCTGCCGCAATTGTAAAGAGGGTCGCACCGGTATCTGCCTAAATGTGAACCCTGCACGTCCGGGTGCTGCCTACGGCTATGTCGATATGGGCGGTTGGGTCGGCGGTCAGACAGAGTATGTCATGGTGCCTTATGCTGACTTTAACCTGCTGAAATTCCCTGACTCAGACCAGGCCATGGAGAAGATCAAAGACCTCACACTCCTCTCAGACATCTTCCCAACAGGCTTCCACGGGTGTGTGACCGCAGGTGTTGGTCCGGGCGCGACCGTTTATATCGCAGGTGCTGGCCCAGTCGGTCTGGCAGCGGCTGCATCAGCACAGCTCCTGGGAGCGGCCTGTGTCATCGTTGGCGATATGAATGCTGAGCGACTAGCCCAGGCTAAGAGCTTCGGCTGCGAAGTGCTCGACCTGACTCAGGACGGGGATATGGGCGATAAGCTTGAAGCGATTCTGGGTGAGCGCGAGGTTGACTGTTTCGTTGACTGTGTTGGATTCGAAGCACATGCATGTGGCTGTAACCATGCGCAGGAGGCACCCGCCACCGTACTGAACTCGGCGATGGAGATGACTCGTGCAGGGGGTCAGATTGGTATCCCAGGCCTATACGTAACAGAAGATCCGGGCGCAGTTGATGATGCAGCCAAGCAGGGAGCACTGAGCATGCGTTTCGGTCTAGGTTGGGCGAAGTCTCACTCGTTCCACACCGGCCAGTGCCCGGTGATGAAGTACCATCGCCCACTGATGCAGGCGATCCTGTTTGATAAGATCAAGATCGCAGATGCTGTCAATGTACAGGTTATCTCCTTGGACCAGGCGCCAGATGGTTACTCTGACTTCGATGGCGGTGCGGCGAAGAAATACGTTATCGATCCACACGGCACGGTTGCGGCCTAACACCCAACCAACTGAGGCCCTGTCACTGCCTGCCAGGGTCCTCTTTTTTCTGACCGATCAACCGAGATTGAATAGACACCCTCCTTCCAATGGCGCGCGCCGGAAAATACGGTAAAATTGAAATCACCAGGACCATCCCGTTGTCTGCACTAGTTGGAGTAGTTAATGGTACAGCGCTCACGCACCCAAGCTCAGACGTCCTCAGCAGTAGCGCCCGTCGCCTCAAAACCCATACGTGTTGGTTTTGTTCTCCAACCACACTTTTCTATGGTCGCCTTTACCGGTGCTCTCGATGCATTGGTCACTGCTAACCTTGTGACCTCTACCCCCATTTTTGAATACAGCACCTTCGGTATAGACTCCCGCGTTGTCATAAGCGACCTGGGTATCAATATCTCTACAGATGGCGTCATTGAGAGCTTACAGATTCAACACCGCGGTGATCTTGATGGATTAATTGTCTGTGGGGGCTATCGCTGCTCATTAGCGCCAAACCCTAAACTGAATACTTGCCTGCGCGCATCCGACAAACTGGGCATGACGCTCGGCGGTCTGTGGAACGGATCTGTGGCGCTTGCACACGCAGGTCTGCTAGATGGCAAGGAGTGTGCAGTCCACCCTGATAACCACGCGTTCATGAAAGAGACCTTCCCCAATGTCAGCGTATCGCGAAACACGCTGGTCATCTCACCTCAACGGGCAACCTGTTCCGGGCCAACGAGCGCACTGGAGATGATGTTGAAGCTGCTTAACCATCTGAAAGGTGCAGAATTGGTCCGCGCTGTACGCGAAGTTTTGAGCTGCGACCAAGGAGCAGAGAGCCGTGATGCAATTCCACTCCAGATGGGCGACGACCCAACGCTTCCTGAGAGTCTGCGAGGCATTATGGAGCTGATGCGTAAAAATATCGATGAACCACTGACATTGGTGGAGCTGGCACAGCTTAGCGAGGTCTCGAGAAGGCAGATGGAGCGACTATTTCACTCTCATCTGGATAGTAGTCCCTCGCGTTACTACCTTGAGTTACGCTTAGCACACGCGCGCCGCCTGCTGACGCAAACGAATGAATCGATCACCAACGTGGCTTTGGCGAGCGGTTTTGTCAGCACCAGCCATTTTAGTAACTGTTACAAGGATGCTTTTGGTATTTCGCCCAGTGCCACCCGGGCGAAAGTAGCCAGCAAACAGGTTCAGACTGAAGAGTGATCAACACTCCACGGCATTAACGGCCAACCCCCCGCGAGAGGTCTCTTTGTACTTATCCATCATATCCTTGCCGGTATCGCGCATGGTACGAATGACCTTGTCCAGTGATATAAAATGGCTACCATCACCGCGCAGCGCCATCTGAGTAGCGTTGATCGCTTTCATGGCTGCAATCGCGTTACGTTCAATACATGGCACTTGCACCAGGCCTCCAACGGGGTCACAGGTCAAGCCCAGATTGTGCTCAAGTCCGATCTCAGCAGCATTCTCAACTTTTTCAGGCGTACCGCCCAATACTTCGCAAAGACCTGCTGCAGCCATCGCGCAGGCAGAACCGACTTCACCCTGACAGCCCACCTCAGCACCGGAAATCGATGCATTTTTCTTACAGAGCGCACCTATCGCTGCGGCCGCCAACAAGAAATCGACCACACTGTCTTCAGAAGGGTTATTGGTAAACTCCATGTAGTACATTAATACCGCAGGAATAATTCCCGCCGCCCCGTTTGTCGGTGCAGTCACCATGCGACCGCCGCCTGCATTCTCCTCATTGACCGCTAGGGCATAAAGATTGACCCAATCCATTGCACTCAGGGTTGAACTGATAACGTTTGGACGTGTCGCCCGTATCAACGACTTGTGGAGACTCATAGCACGACGCCTGACGTGCAACCCACCCGGCAAAACACCCTCTCGGTGCAGACCGTTACAGATGCTGTCTTTCATTGCCGCCCAGATATCGATAAGTCCCTGACGAACCTCATCTTCTGTACGCCAGACTTTCTCGTTCTCCATCATGAGCTCGCTGACCCGCATATTGTTCTCTTTACAGAGTCTCAGCAACTCGACTGCGTTATTGAATTCATATGGAAGTTTTACCTGAGGGACGAGGTGGGCATCTGCGGTCGCCTCGCTCTCGTCGATAACAAAACCACCACCGATAGAGTAGTAAGTGTTCTGGTAGAGCTCTGCACCGTCCTCTCCAAACGCGCTTAGGCGCATGGCATTGGGGTGGTAAGCAAGGTTTTCACTCAGCAGTCGCATATCGCGATTCCAGATAAACTCAATACCCGTCGTACCAGCCAATACCAGAGTTTTTGTCTCCTTAACCTGCTCAACACTGGGGAGAATAGAGTCTGGATCGACAGTATCAGGGCGGCTACCCATCAACCCCAGAATGATGGAGTTGTCAGTACCGTGGCCAATGCCCGTCGCGCTAAGCGAACCGTAAAGATCAATCTGAATGCGCTGAACTCTACCGTGCAGCTCCATTTCCTGAAGTTGCGTGGCAAAGTTGGAAGCCGCAATCATCGGGCCGACAGTATGCGAACTGGATGGACCGATACCGATTTTAAAGAGATCAAAGACACTGATGGACATATCCACTCCGCTATAGGACGACCGAGTATAAAGATACTGCAAGCTGTGATTATCCGCCTAATCCACGAGTCTATATGTCAGAAAACGACTTCAATTTTCCCATTAACGGTTGAGCGGTCAAAGGGGTCTAGGGAGGCTTAGGGTGATAGGTTCACGGTTAACCAGACGACCCGTCTCTGATGCACAGCCACTCAGCAAGAGCCGAAGCTGTTAGTGGACGAGAGTCTTGGAGAACAAGTTCATTACAACGACACCCGCGACGATCAAACCCATCCCAAGCAAGGCGGCTAGGTCCAATGTTTGACCATAAACAAACCAGGCTACCAGCGCTATCAAGACCATCCCTAAGCCAGACCAGATTGCGTAGGCTACCCCTAAAGGAATCGTTTTGAGCGTCAGTGACAAAAAGTAGAAGGCGACAGCATACCCCAGCACGACCAGCAGAGCCGGCAGGGGCTTCGTGAATCCATCACTGGCTTTCAGGGCTGTCGTACCAATCACCTCGGCTACAATGGCAGCCGCCAGGAAAAGCCAGTTTTTCATCCTCTCACCTCTTGGCTGACACCTCTAAACGGGTGCCGTTAAGACAGACTCAGTCAATCAAAACTCAAAACTCAAAACTCAGATTGACATACCCGTACCACAAACCTTTAGGTACCGGTCACTACGAACACCTTTATCATAGCGTCAATCGCCGGTGAGATCCCTGACAACACTCGATGCCTCGGTCGCAACACTCAATACAGTTTCAACTTACTGCCTCTTAGTCTCAACAGACGGCATTGATCGTCTCTCTGTTGGACGTCCCGGGTCCAAGCACCCGAGCAATAGCTGCGAACGGGCACTGACTCGCAGCTCGGGAAGAAAATAGCTAAAACGGACCGAGTAACGACTGCTTCACTCAGGGTGGAGTGTCCATCCGAGCAGTTCTTCACCCCTATGGTATTACGAGCTAAAACTCGTTATTTTGCCACTTGGGATCAACCGCGCCGGAATCGGAGCTTTTTCGAATTGTGATCATTTCACCCATCTTTTTTACGATGTCGCTGATGGCCGTTATCGCTGTGATATCGGCATCGGTATTATTTGCCAGTTACCAGCTTGAGTTCCGAAAACGGGCTCCCAGAACACTAAGATTCTTCCAGTTATACTTCTATGGAGGAGGTATAGGTTGGGTCTGCTTGTGCTTGGTTGAACTGCTATCAATTCAGATGCCTCTGTACGCACTGATCACACCCTACTTTTTAGCATCATACCTTCTACTCTATATGCTGGTAGCACAGGTGCCTTTTCGCAAATACGGCGCCCTGTGGCTCGGTTCACACCTGCTTTTTGTGTTTATGATTCTGCAGTCAGATTCAACCGGGGCTACGCTCGGGTACTTTTCCACTTACATTATTCTCCATATGCCTGTCCTGCTCTGGGTCTCGCTAAAGTTCAGGACTAATGTCGGCGACAGCATATTTACACTGGCGATTCTGATACCGCTGTTACTGAACCTGCCACAAGCCTACTTCCTTACTAAGGGTGACCATCAAATCGTTATGGGTATAGCGCTTATCGGCTCTGCTACAAGCTTTAGTTTGGTTGCGCTTGGCTTTATGACAATGACACTCGTCTCGCATCGAGATTCGTTGCAAAGTCTAGCCGATCGGGATCCGCTCACCGGTCTTTACAATCGGCGCGGGCTCGAAGTCAGGTTGGACCGCCTCGGCGAACTGAATGATCAAGACATCACGCCCGTCAGTGCGATAGCCTGCGATATCGATCACTTTAAGCGCATCAACGACCGATATGGCCATGATATTGGCGATATCGTAATCAAGAACTACTCAGCAAAACTGTTAGAACTGTCACGTTCGAGCGATATTGTTGCGCGTCTTGGCGGGGAGGAGTTTATTCTGATTCTGCCTCAAACCGATAAGAAGGACGCCCTCAAATTGGCAGAGCGATTGAGAGAATCTGTGGAGAACATGGAAACTGAGGTGGGCGCAAACTCTTTCAAATTCACATCAAGTTTTGGTGTGTCTAGTCAGGACCCGCTCGTCAACACCGATGAGCTAATGAAAGAGGCTGATAAATCCCTCTACCTCGCGAAACAAGAGGGTAGAAATACCGTTGTAGGGTGAGTTTAGAGCCAGATCTCTTCCTTGCCCTCGTGCGTGCCGCCGCGGTGAAATATTGCTAGGTTTCTCGAACCTAAATAGTCTTATTTAAATCCATCCACCTTTCTAAACAGAGACAAAGCTCCTCTGCAAGACGGGTTGCGAAGAAGTTTCTCAGATCACTATTATGAGATTGTGAGGCACGACTAAACGTATCAAAACGACCTTATCAGAGAGCGACAAAAAGAGACG
>Ga0102951_1000941_pt1 | contig 10806 bp, 6 predicted proteins | sample SalPonA_B_H2O_MG_FD_78507 | JGI IMG/M metagenome (GOLD analysis project Ga0102951, IMG submission 78507) | Water microbial communities from South San Francisco under conditions of wetland restoration - Salt Pond MetaG R2A_B_H2O_MG | ecosystem: Environmental > Aquatic > Non-marine Saline and...
ACGGTTAAAGTCCAAATAGCCAAATTCAATAGGATAGTGTGTCTTAAAGTACTCGTGCATGTTATCGGCAAACGCCCAGAACTGAGGGTTTGTTCGTCTTACGCCATAGGCATCTAATAGCGCTGCATAATCTGCCTCAGAAGACATGGTTGAAATGTGTTGTGCAAAACCATTAATGTCAGACACGTCTACTTGCAAAAATGCGTTGGGGTGCGACGTCATAAACCCGCTAGCAAGGGTTACCGTGTCCTCTTCGGGTAATCGTCTGTCATCTTCATTAAAAAGGTGGGAGATATTGGTATGAGCACTGTGTCTAAGCATGGTGTAAAAGTGCTGTTTCCCGTTGCTTTTATCAAATAGTCGCACAATAGTGGATTCAGGCAGTAGCGATACATGTTTACCTTTCTGTTTATTGATTTTTGCAATATTACTTAGCACCACATCACTATCAAACCCATTTTTTACACTATGGCTATGGCTTATAGTGCGTTGATACTTGCGCTTAATTTTATCAAGCAACTCTTGGTATGGGTCATTGGTTTCGTATTCGATATTTGTTTTAAGTTTTGATGTATTGCCTTTGTAGACAAACTCTTCAACTTCGCTTACCGATCCTCTGTACCATTTGTTGCGAATATCTTCTTTGGTTTGGATTGGAAGCAATGATAAGAAGTTGAATTCGCCTTCCATGCGTAAAAAGTCCATATACATTCTGCTATTAAGCTGATGGCCTACGTTGCCATACACGTCATACCCAGCAACAAGCAAATAGTGAATACGTTCAAACAAGGGGTAGGTAAGTACCCAAGCGGTTTGTGGTGTTTCGCCGACGAGCCCTTTCACTACGCTGGCAGCGTCGTTATGACGGAAAATGGTTAATGCCATATTGGGGTTGTCGTTATCACCGTCCCACAATAGATTTAAATCGATACTGATCTTATTTTGAATTTGCGTTTCGATAAATTTCGATTTTGCAGTGAGGTATTCTCGCTCCATTGACGCATAACTCATCCATGCCGTCGGCAGGGCGGTACTTTCTTCTTCTGCGGGAAGAGCAATATTTTTAAGCGCTTGTTGTATAAATTCGCCATTATTTTGAACAAGATCTAAATCAGGCTCTGAGAAAACAACCCAGAAATGATCGTTAATAACGTTCAACGCCATTTGACCGCGGCAAACCGGGCCTTTGATAAACTGCATGATGGTATTTTGTGCCTCATCAAGCATGTATTTATATCTTGCGTTTATCGGTATTTGAGCAAACGTGATAAACGGGTTAGAGGCTTCTTCCGGAAGATAGGAGGGAAGCGTGGTTACTTGATAACCGTCGTGTAAAAACCATGCTTTCCACTTAGCCATGCGGTTGTCGTTTAACAATACCGGCATATGTGATTTATGGACCAGCGTTTGTTTGACTGGCACAATCCGATAGTAAACACGCTCTATTTTAGGGTCGTCAAAAGGACGACGTGTGTTTACACTTTTTACAGTTTGACCTGGTGCAGTAGAAGACCGGACTACTTTAAAAAACTGTTGTGGTGTTTCGGCAGTAAAATGTAAATGCACTAAAAATAGGTGTTCGAATAAATAGCGGCTCATCAGTTGAGACTGTAATGAATCGCCGTTGAGAAACCGTTCCCATTTCTCAATCTGTTGATGATTGTTATCGGTTATTACTACGTTATCGTTACCCTCTGCGCCTTGGGCAATCCAGTTCATCAATAGATTGTTGTGTTCTTCGCTAAGTGCAGGTAAGGCATACGGCATTCCCCATAAAGGGTAGTCGTTTTTATAGGTTTCGATATCGTCGATAGTGGGGCACTGGTATTCACGATTAATATTCAACGGGTACTGCTGTTTATCCAAACGGTTGGGCGATGTTTTGTCTTTTAATAGAGGGTTGTCTTGCTTTAGTTGGAGTAAATGGGCCATCACGCTGGTGGATAAATTGTGAGTTGCTGCTGATTGGTACGCTGGCGAGGAAAATGAATCTGTTATTGATTGTAAATCATCTGAAATAACGGGGAAGAAGTCTTTTGCTCGCCATTGGTCGAGTGTGTGAGCATCTTCAAACAGCCGCGTTAAGTTTGCCTTTACTAGCCTTTCTCCGTCGTAAACCCGTTCCTTATTGGCGCCGCGTTCAATGCCCGTATAAGATCCCATTTTAAGTTGACATGGTGCATCATAACACGCGTGACAGACCACGCAGCGCTGCTCCACAACTGGCTTCACCTGTTGATGATAGTCGATTCTTTCATTTGCAAGGGGGGCTACAATAGGAAGCGGTTGTGCTTTAGTGTCCGAGTAAAAAAAATGGTAAACGCCAGCACTCGCCCCTAGCATTAGTAAAATCAAAATGGAAGAAAACCATCTGTTCATGCAAAGCTCCCTTATGTATTTTTATGGCTTTGCATTTAATTGCACGGTACGGATACTACACAGCGTCGCTAGCCAAGATATTCTCTATTATCGAGAGGATACCTTACCCAGTCATTAAGAAGATAGGGGAAGGGTATAAAATTAAATAAACCCGATGAAAACACCGGGTTTATTCAGCTATGTCTCTATTTGTCCATGTGTACAACTGAGCGAATGCTTTCACCTTTGTGCATTAAGTCAAAGGCATCATTAATACTGTCTAACCCCATCGTGTGAGTGATGAACTCTTGCAAGCCAAACTCGCCGTTTAAGTATTGCTCTACTATGCCAGGTAGTTGAGAGCGACCTTTCACACCACCGAAAGCAGAGCCACGCCACACGCGACCGGTAACCAGTTGAAATGGACGTGTAGAAATTTCTTGTCCCGCACCTGCCACACCTATAATGACAGATTCGCCCCATCCCTTGTGGCAGCACTCTAAGGCAGAGCGCATAACATCGACATTCCCAATGCATTCAAATGAATAGTCCACACCACCGTCTGTGATATCAACGATATGTTCTTGAATAGGTTTATCGACGAGCTTAGGGTTAATGAGGTCGGTGGCACCAAGCTGTTTCGCAAGGTCGAATTTACTTTCGTTGATGTCGATTCCAATGATGCGACCTGCGCCTGCCATTCGCGCACCAATAATTGCCGAAAGGCCGATACCACCTAAGCCAAAGATAGCCACGGTGTCGCCTTTTTGTACTTTTGCTGTGTTCAATACCGCGCCCATTCCCGTCGTAACACCACAACCCAATAAGCACACTTCATCAAGTGGGGCAGTCTTGTTTACTTTGGCCAAGGAAATATCTGGTAGAACGGTATATTCAGAAAAGGTAGAGCAACCCATATAGTGATATATGGTTTCGCCATTTTTGGAAAAACGGCTGGTTCCATCTGGCATTAGCCCTTTGCCTTGCGTGGCTCTTACTGCTTGGCACAAGTTCGTTTTACCCGACGTACAGAATTTACATTCACCACACTCAGCGGTATAGAGAGGGATAACATGATCACCGACCGACACGCTGGTAACGCCTTCGCCGACCATTTCTACGATACCGCCACCTTCATGGCCCAATACTGATGGGAATACACCCTCTGGATCTTCGCCTGACAGCGTAAACGCGTCAGTGTGACATACGCCAGTAGCAACAATGCGAACCAGTACTTCCCCTTTTTTAGGTAGTTCTACATCAATTTCTTCCATTTTAAGTGGTTCGCCTGGGCCCCAGGCCACGGCAGCTTTTGACTTAATATGGGTTTGCCCTTCACTGATTTGTAATGTCATTTAAAATTCCTGTGGTTGCGATTTTTCTAAGTCGCATAAGTATAGAGAGCGAAAAAGACTAGATAAATGCGCTATACGTAATTTATTATTACTTATACGTAATAATGAAGTGTGACAAAAAGAGAGTGTTTATGACGTGGGAAGGTATTGTCGAATTTGAAGCTGTGGCGCAAACACGAAGTTTTACCCTTGCGGCTACAAGACTAAACACATCAGGCGCGCAAGTCAGTAGGAAGGTTGCCTCGTTAGAGCGTCGTTTGGGAGTGAAACTTTTTAACCGAACTACACGCAGTGTGTCACTAACTGAAGCCGGCGTATTGTACTACGCGAAAGTTAGTGACGCGCTTTCATTGCTGTCTGATGCTGACAATGCTATGAGTGAACTTCAAAAAGCGCCAACAGGTTTGATTAAAATGACAGTTCCTGTGGCCTATGGAGAGGCGTTCATCGCGCCATTAGTCAATCAATTCTTGCGTCGTTATCCCGATGTTCGTATTGACTGCCAATTTACTAATGACCGAGTCGACATCGTAGAGCAGGGGATTGATGTGGCCATTCGCATTGGTGCGCTAGAAGATTCTACATTAGTGGCCAAAAAGTTAGCGACGAGGCAGTTGTATGTTTGCGGAAGCCCCGACTATTTTCTCAAATACCCGCCACCCTCGACCCCTTTTGAGTTAAAAAATCATCAGTGTTTAATTGGGTCGCAAACGCAATGGCGTTTTCGTACCGATAAAAAAGCAATCAAACTGACAGTGAAAGGACGTGCGCGGTATAACAGTGGTAATGCCTTGCGTGACGCCGCACTTCAAGGCATTGGATTGGTGCAGTTACCCGAGTTTTATGTTCAGAAAAATATAGCCAGTGGAGAATTACTTGAAGTGCTGAGTGAATCAAGAGACGAGCGAGAAGGCGTGTGGGCGCTGTTTCCTGCAAGTAAAAATATGGCATTGCCTGTACGTTCTTTGATTGATTATCTTGCATCGCAATTAGCTGAGCGTGACTAAAAGTGGTTTTTTAGGGTAAGAAAACAAATAAACAGGTTTGTTGCCGCACTATATGTTCAGCGTGATGAACAGCCTAAACTACATTATTTTAATTCGTACTGGCAGTGTATCCGCGATATCACCACTAGTTCCTTGTTTTTGCGTCTGTTATTACCATAGTGTCTCTATTTATGCAATGTGAAAGTCTCCATGTTGCAATTTATGCAACACAGTGTGGTGAAAACTGCGGTTGACAGATAGACGTCTATACGGCAAATTGAACGCATGAAAAAGATTTTACTGATTGGCACCACCGGCATGATGATTACCACCTTAAATAGGGCGGTCGCTGGCTAGTGCAAATAGCAAAAGACAACGAAAGCCCGCTCATAACGAAAGCGGGCTTTTTTTTACTTACGTTTTTGCGAGCAAAACGACGACAAAAACGTTGATGTAACCTTAAGGAGCAGCACATGAAAGTCTTAAAGTTTGGGGGCTCATCACTTGCCGACGCACCGCGTTATTTGCGCGTAACCGACATTAGCACGGCCACCCACCAAACCGACGGCGCTGCGGTCGTTCTCTCAGCGCCCAAAGGGGTAACCAATGCGTTATCGTTGCTCTGTGAACAAGCCGCTGCGGGTGAAGATTTTGCGCCGTTATTCGATAAATTAACCGCCACGGTGACGGGGATAGCGAACGCGCTCAACGAAGCGCTTGATAACTTTCAACATGCTCACGTTATCGATTTTATTGAGTCTCATTTATCGTTACTGATTAAGCATTTAGATGGCATCAAGCTACTTGGTGTGGCACCAGATAACATTGCTGCCGGCATTTTAAGTATCGGTGAATATATTTCTGTGACGTTATTCAGCGCAATCTTGTCGGCTAAAGGGATAAAAAACAGAGTTATCGACCCTGTTGACTATATTCTTGCCGACGGTGAATGCTTAGACAGCATTGCAGATGTTGCCCTTTCTAAAGCGCGATTTACCGACGTTCCTTGCGATGGAAGCGAGCTGCTTATCATGCCGGGTTTTGTTGCTGCAAACGAAGCGGGAGAGAAGGTTACGTTAGGGCGGAACGGTTCTGATTATTCTGCTGCCATCCTTGCAGCCTGCATTAGCGCCGACTGTTGCGAAATTTGGACTGACGTGGATGGTGTTTACAATGCCGATCCTAACCAGGTTGAGGGTGCGGTTTTACTCGATAAACTCACCTATCAAGAGGCGATGGAGCTGTCGTATTTTGGGGCGAAAGTGTTACACCCTAAAACAATAGGCCCGATTGCTCAGCACCATATTCCGTGCTTGATCAGAAATACGCTAAACCCTGCCGCGCCTGGTACGCTCATTAGCAATGAAAAGAGCGAAAAATGGACATCGGTTAAAGGTATCTCCCAGCTTGATAATGTGACGATGTTTAACGTTGCAGGGCCAGGCCTAAAAGGCATGGTAGGCATGGCAAGTCGTGTATTTGAAGTCATGTCTAATGCGAATATTTCGATAAGCCTTATTACACAATCTTCTTCAGAGTATTCCATCAGTTTCTGTATTCAAAACAAAGATGCAAGCCGCGCGCTGAACCTACTTGAAGATGCGTTTGCTCTTGAGTTACAAAATCAATTACTAGATCCCATTGAGGTTAGGCATGAGTTAGCCATAGTGACGTTAGTAGGTGACGGCATGCGTCACACTAAAGGGTTGGCAGCGCGCTTCTTCAATTCCTTAGCCCAGGCTCGTGTTAATAATGTAGCCATTGCACAGGGGTCATCTGAACGCTCCATATCAACGGTGATTGAGAGCAAGCGCGCGAAAAAAGCGGTTAAGGTAATTCACCAGAATTTTTTCTCAAATCGTCACACCATTGATGTATTTCTGGTTGGGTGTGGCAATGTAGGCACAGAATTACTCAACCAGATAGCAAAACAGCAACCTACACTGCTTCAACGCAACATACAGCTAAGAGTGTACGGTATAGCAAACAGTAAAAAACTGTTGTTGAACAGTCAGGGTATCGATTTAACACAAGACTGGAAGCCGGCCCTAGATGCTGCGGGCGAAGGGTTAACCACCGAGCGACTTCAGCAGTTTGTTAACGACAATAGTCTTGTTAACCCCGTTATTGTCGATTGCACAAGCCACGAAGCAATCGCCAACCAATATGTAGAAATGATGGAAGGCGGCTTTCATGTTGTTACGCCAAACAAAAAAGCCAATACCAGTTCGATGGCCTACTACCACAAACTACGTAAAACGGCGCTATCGACGAATCGCCAGTATCCTTATGAAACCACAGTGGGTGCAGGACTTCCGGTAATCGATAACCTACAGAAACTATTTAGTGCAGGCGATGTATTACATCGGTTTGAAGGCATCTTGTCTGGCAGCTTATCTTACGTTTTTGGTAAGTTAGAAGAAGGTATGACGTTGTCGGTGGCCACCAAAACAGCAAAAGACAACGGGTTTACTGAACCTGACCCTCGCGATGATTTGAGTGGAATGGATGTTGCCAGAAAGCTGCTTATTATGGCTCGAGAAGCGGATTTAGCTTTGGAGTTATCTGACATCGAGATTGAATCAGTACTGCCTGAGGGTTTCGCTGAGGGATGTTCAGTTGATGAATTTATGACAAAGTTGCCGGAGCTTGACGAGGCGTTCTCCAAACGTGTTGATGCCGCAAAAGCTGATGGCAATGTTTTACGCTATATCGGCAGTATTGAGGGCGATAAGTGCAAAGTCACGATTCAAGCGGTACCGGCAAGCAATCCACTATCTCAAGTGAAAGACGGCGAAAATGCGTTGGCAATTAACAGTGATTACTACAATCCTATCCCTTACGTTATCCGTGGGTATGGTGCAGGTGGCACGGTTACCGCAGCGGGCGTATTTGCTGACATTCTTCGTACCATGCCGTGGAAACAAATGGCGCATTAGTGAAAGGTGAAGCAATGAAAACACTACGTGCTTATGCACCTGCCTCGATTGGTAATGTGAGTTTAGGATTTGATGTCTTAGGTGCATCACTTGAACCTGTCGATGGCACTCGCCTAGGTGATGAAGTTGATATTACAGGTGCAGAGCAGTTCTCTCTCACTACGGTGGGCAAATTTGCGCATAAACTTCCCGGTGATGCAGACAGTAATATCGTAACTAAATGCTATCACTATTTTTGTAGTGAAATGGAGCGTGTTGGAAAAACAACAACACCTGTTGCCCTTACGTTACATAAAAACTTACCAATAGGTAGTGGGCTAGGTTCCAGTGCTAGCTCGATAGTGGCAGCATTTGTAGCGTTAAATGCATACTTCGATTCCTCCTTCGATGAAGATACCTTGTTGACCATGATGGGGGAGCTTGAAGGGCAAATAAGCGGAAGTATCCATTATGATAACGTTGCGCCGTGCTATCTTGGAGGTATGACGCTGATGACGGGGGCGACCTCACCGGTCACGCTTTCATTACCGCTTAATAATGAATGGTATTACGCCATTTGTTACTCAGGCATTAGTGTATCAACCGCAGCGGCCAGAGATATTCTACCGAAAAACGTTGATATGGCGACGGCGCTCACGTTTGGGCGTCAGCTTGGTGTTTTTGTTCATGCATTGCATGTAGGTAACTTTGCGCTTGCCGCATCGGTAATGAAAGACGTTATTGCAGAGCCCTATAGAAAATCACTGCTTCCAGGGTTCGACGAGGCACGCGCATTTAGCGAGAAAGAGGGAGCACTGGCGTTTGGTATTTCCGGCTCTGGTCCCACGGTTTTCGCAGTATGTAACTCAAAAGCACAAGCAACACGCGTTGCGGCTTATCTTAACGAACACTATATTCAAAACGAAGATGGTTTCAGCCATGTGTGCCAGATACCAACTGCCGGCACAACCGTAACGCAACATGACTAGCGTAAAGTCTTAAACGTTGCTTGGCATATTGAAAAAAGGTAATAACAAGTGGAATTGGTAAATTTAAAAGATTCAACAGATACAGCAAGCTTTGCCGAAGCGGTTAAGCGTGGTTTAGGTAGACACCAAGGTTTATATTTTCCAGAAAACATTCCCACATTGGAAAATATCGATGCGTTACTCGAAAAACCGTTTGTAGAGCGCAGTATTGATGTGCTTGGTGCGCTTATTGGTGACGAACTTGATGCCGGCGAGTTAGAAAGTATTGTAAAAACTGCATTCGCATTTGGTGCTCCGGTAAAGCCCATTACTGATAATGTTTATACCTTAGAACTCTTCCATGGCCCTACGCTTGCTTTCAAAGATTTCGGCGGTCGGTTTATGGCGCAGACGTTGTCACGTATAAGCGAAGGCAAACCCATCACGATTTTAACGGCGACATCGGGTGATACCGGTGCCGCGGTAGCCCATGCATTTTATGGTATAGAAAATATTAACGTGGTGATTTTGTTTCCTAAAGGCAAGATCAGCCCTTTGCAAGAAAAGCTTTTCACTACGCTTGGCGGTAATATTCATACTGTTGCAATTGATAGTGACTTTGATGCGTGCCAATCACTCGTTAAGGCCGCGTTTGACGACGTAGATGTAAGAGAAGGGCTTCACCTAAACTCAGCGAACTCGATAAACATCAGCCGTTTGCTAGCACAGGTTTGTTATTACTTTGAAGCATTCAGTCAGCTACCTAAAGATAAGCGAGATCAGCTTGTGGTGTCTGTGCCAAGTGGTAACTTTGGTAATCTTACTGCCGGTATGATTGCTAAGTCGATGGGCCTGCCCATTAAGCGCTTTATTGCGGCCACTAACCTAAACGATACCGTTCCACGGTTTTTGAAAACGGGGGAGTGGGCACCTAAGTCAACCATTGCCACCATCTCCAACGCGATGGATGTAAGCCAGCCGAACAACTGGCCGAGAATTGAAGCGTTAATTGAGCAGGGTTATATCGACAAAGGCTGCTTAAAAGGCGAGATGGTTGACGAAGAATATACGCAGTTAGCAATGCGACAACTTGCACAATTAGGTTATACCAGCGAGCCTCACGCGGCGTTAGCATTTCGTGCCGTTAGTCATGATTTAGAAGACGGTGAAATAGGCTTGTTCCTTGGCACCGCTCACCCCGCTAAATTCCGCGAAACGGTAGAAAATGTATTGGGTAACCCTATAAGCTTGCCGAAACCGCTTGCTGATGTTGTCGGCGAGGATAGCCTAGCGGTTGATCTCCCTGCTTCTTATGCGTCACTTAAAGCACATATGATGAACTTGCTTAAGTAATGATTACTTGGGATGACGTTATTGCTGAGGAAAAGCGCAAACCGTATTTTACTGCGCTTACTGAGAAAGTAAGCGAGGCTCGGCGCGCTGGTGTAACGGTATTTCCGCCACAGTCAGATACATTCAATGCACTGGCAATGACGGCGCTGCATGACGTTAACGTCGTTATATTGGGGCAAGACCCTTACCATGGTGATAATCAGGCTCACGGGCTGTGTTTTTCAGTTCGCCCTGGGGTTAAGACGCCGCCGTCGTTAGTGAATATTTATAAAACATTGGCTGATGATATTGAAGGCTTTACCGTACCTAGTCATGGCACGCTTAACGCTTGGGCACAACAAGGCGTACTGTTGTTGAATACTGTGTTAACAGTAGAAAAAGGTATGCCGAATAGCCATGCAAAATGGGGCTGGGAAACGTTTACTGACGCCATAATAGACGCGGTAAACACACACTGTGAACACGTAGTGTTTCTCTTGTGGGGCAGCCACGCGCAAAAAAAAGGTAAGCACGTGAATCGCGAAAAACATCTTGTTTTACACGCGCCACATCCTTCACCGCTTTCAGCTTATCGCGGTTTTTTCGAGTGCAAACATTTTAGCAAAGCAAACCATTACCTATCAATAAACGGAAAAACGCCCATTAATTGGCAGGTATAGTTAGGTTGCTCGCCTAAAACGTAAAAAGCCGCCAAGTTATTTAACTTGGCGGCTTTTTTTATCGTTCTAGCGTTTCTAGCTCGTATTCGAACCCACAATCTAATTCAGCGAGTTCTTTTTCTAATCTATTGCGATCCTGCAAGGCTTCGATTTCTCTCCACTTTCGTTTTTTGCTTTTTGTTTTCGCTGGGCTTGCTTCAATATCTAGC
>Ga0102951_1000943_pt1 | contig 10797 bp, 5 predicted proteins | sample SalPonA_B_H2O_MG_FD_78507 | JGI IMG/M metagenome (GOLD analysis project Ga0102951, IMG submission 78507) | Water microbial communities from South San Francisco under conditions of wetland restoration - Salt Pond MetaG R2A_B_H2O_MG | ecosystem: Environmental > Aquatic > Non-marine Saline and...
AAGGCACTCACTATGATGACGATGACGGTTTAATTAAAAATGGTGTTCTGATACTCGACAGTAGTGAACAAACAATAACGGTCACGTCCAAACAGAAACATCTTATCCCCGTTGTTTTAGGTAATTTTTCTGCACCTGTAAAGGTCGAAAACGCGCAATCTACGATAGATCTTTTGACTATTTTTACCCACGCTAACGATGCGTTTAGTCGTTGGGATGCGCTGCAAACTCTTTATGACCGGTGTATTGGTGCTTTTGAGCAGGATAGTCATGCTGTCATTGATGACGACATCTGGGCGGGGCTTAGCGCCGCTATCATGGACAATGCGGAGAATCACGAATTACTAGGCGAGTGTTTGGCTATCCCATCGTTCGAGACGCTATGTCAGTCACGACGTGATATTGATGTGCAAGCGCTAGCGGCGGCCCGTGAAACCTTTTGTAATGCGTTTGCTTTGCGTTTAGAGGGCACATTAGCACATGTTTACCATGGCATAAAAACGCGTGCCTATGTGTACCAACAAGCAGACGTAAATGCACGTCGCTGCAAAAATGTAGTGTTAGCCCATCTATCTCGACTACCGGCATTTGCATCAGCTGCCAAAGCGCAGTTTGCGTCTGCAGACAATATGACGGATACCCTCGGCGCATTGCGAGCTGCGCAACATTGTCCAGATAATACGTTTGCTGCGCTAATGGAACAATTCGAAGACACATGGAAGCACGACGGGCTTGTTTTAGACAAATGGTTTGCGCTTCATGCAACACAGCCTGAGGACGACATCCTACCCACCATCACGATGCTCAGTGAGCACCCTCAATTTAGCGACGATAACCCTAATCGTGTGCGCTCATTGATAGGTAGTTTCGCTTTTTACAACAGTGAACGGTTTCATGCAGAGGATGGTAGCGGTTATAAATTTGTGACCGACTACTTAATAAAGCTCGATGCAATAAACCCCCAAGTTGCTGCACGTATCGTCACGCCGCTTACGCAATGGCATCAGTTTAGTAAAAAGCACAGTGAACAAATGAAAACACAGCTTAGCCGTTTGTTAAATCATAAGGGGTTGAGTAAAGACGTATTTGAAAAAGTAAGCAAAAGTCTTGCTTATGACGCTAGTGCATAACCCTGATATTATTTACTTTTTTAGTATAAATGTGCCTTACACTGAGTGTGAGGCACTGTATTCAGGTGCCATACCAAATGTGGTGATGCTGGCAGAGAATGGAATCCGTGTTCAAGTGCCGGCTAACAGATTGAGACAATTTGTTAACAGGGAAGGCGTAAAAGGCCGGTTTCGAATGGTAGTCGATGCCAAGCACAAAATTAAATCGTTTGAGCGTATATCATAAGATCTTTCAATGTTTTTTGGTTTTCTTTGCACCAAAAACAAGCAATTACGTTAATTTTTATACAAATGAACTTATATCCCGCATAAACACATTTTATAGTGGTTACAAAACAATAACTATTTGATACAACTAATGTTGTAAATATTGTTAACTGGTAGGATTAGTTCTTGCGGTTCTGACAAAATGATGTAATCATTTTGTTAAATGGTATGGTTAGTTACGTCGTCACGCTACCTTACGCGTCGACTTGGGAGTATAAAAAATGATAAACAGGCCTAGCGCTTTTAAGATGTCACCTGTTGCAGTAGGGGTACTTTCCCTATTAGGTGCTGCAGCACTACCTGCACACGCAGCAAACTGGCAAGTTGGTGATGTAAGTATTTCTCTTGATTCCACTTTTACTGTCGCTACCAGTATTCGTACTGAAGATAGAGACTACAGCTTGATTGGAAACAGTAATCACCCGCAATTTGACTGGTCAGGCTATCACGCTGCATTCAATCCTCTTTATACGAGCAGCGACGTTTGGGCACAAGCTAACGGCGGTTATTCTACTAACGGTGATTTAGGTAATTTAGCCCACGATCCAGGCGATGCATTTGCAACGCAAGTTTCAGGTAACCATGAGTTAGATATTAACTTTGGTGATTATGGCTTCTTCGCCCGTGGTTTCTGGTTTTATGACTTTGAGCAATCTAATAATGACCGTCCATACTCAAACCCGATAACAGGGCAAGCGTATGATTTATGTCAGGATCCAGATTCAACTGATCTACTTTGCTCAGATATTCGTCTTTATGATGCATTCTTCTATGGCGACTTTTGGTTAGGCGAGAAGCCACTAACGGTCCGCGTTGGTCGCCAAGTAATTAGCTGGGGTGAAAGCACATTCATCCAGCACGGTATTAACACCACAAACCCAGTAGATGTAACACGTGCGCGCGCACCAGGTGCTGAGCTTCGTGAAGTATTCCTTCCTGTTGGAATGGTATACGCGTCACTAGGTCTTACCGATACATTGAGTATTTCAGGCTACTATCAGTATGAGTGGCAGCGCAGTTGGCTTCCGGTTTCAGGCAGCTATTTTGCGGGTAACGACTTTGCCGGGGACGGCGGCCAACGTCAAAATATTCAGTTAGGTTTCAGTGGGAACCCTGATATCGATTTAAACCACTTACTGACTGCTTTGAATGGTTACGGTGATTTACTTCGTGCTGGCGCTGACGCAGCAGATATATCTCAAGCATACCTTGCGTATCCTACTAAGGTAGCGATCCGCGGTTTTGGCGATGCAGCGCACAACGATGCAGATGACCAAGGCCAGTTCGGTCTACGCTTGACATGGTTTGCTGAGAACTTGAATGAAACTGAATTTAGTTTCTATCACATCAACTATCATAGCCAACGTCCATTGATTTCAGGTAAAACATCTGACTTCACAGCCGCAGGTATCGGCGCTGATTTAGCATTTTTAGCGAACAATGAAGTGACTCGCGACAATATCACTGAATTAGGGGCATTTACGCAGTCAGAGTTCTTCTACCCAGAAGATATTAAACTTTACGGTATGAGCTTTAATACCAATATAGGTACAACGGCTTTAGCGGGTGAGTTTGCATACCGTGTTGACGAGCCTTTGCAATTAGATGATGTGGAATTACTCTACATGGGTATGCCTGAGCAGCTTGCAAATGCAGGGCTTCGCCCAGATTTAGCAGGAATTTCTCAGTTAAACAATATTGGTAGAGCAGTAGGTCCTGGCGAGACAGCTGAAGGCTTCATTTTCTCTGATACGTGGCAAATGCAGTTCACTGCGTCTCACGTATTTGGTCCAAAGTTCGGTTCTGACAACTTTGTACTTCTAGGGGAAGTAGGGTACGTAAATATTGTTGATATGCCGGATCCAAACCTCATCCGTTTGAATGCACCAGGTACATCACGTACACCTTCACTTGAGCCTACTGCGACCGGAAATAATCGTGAAGGCTTACATCAAGCACTTTCAGATGGGCCTGAGTTGAACCCATTTGCAACCGACGATGCATGGGGCTACCGCGTACTTGCAGTCGCTGATTTCAACAGTATTGCAGCCGGTATTAACTTAAGAGCACGTGCAACATTCTCCCATGATGTTGAGGGGACAACTCCCGATCCATTATTCCTTTTCACCGAAGATGTTAAATCTGCGGCACTATCGCTAACGTTTGACTACCTGAGCAAGTGGTCGGCAACTGCATCTTACAGTGCTTTCTGGGGCGGTATTGGTACAACTAATGCGCTTGCAGACAGAGATTTCGTTTCATTTGACATCAAGTACGCGATTTAAGAGTGGTATTTATGATTAAAAAAGTAGGTATTATAGCAGCGGCATTGTCACTTGCACTTTCTGGTGCGAGTGCGATGGCCAAGGTTTCTGAAGACGATGCTAACAAGCTTGGTAATAGCTTAACGCCACTTGGCGCTGAAAAAGCGGGCAACGCAGACGGAAGCATTCCAGCGTGGACTGGTGGTATTACTGAACTGCCAGCAGGGTATACCGTAGGTGATCACCACCCTGATCCGTACCCTGAAGACAAGGTGTTGTTCGAAATTACAGCACAAAACTATAAAGAGTATGCGAATTTCTTATCTGAAGGCCAGAAGAAATTATTCGAAGCTTACCCAGATACGTTCCGCATGCCGGTCTATCCGACACGCCGTTCTGCATCGAACTCACAAATGGTTTACGATGCAACACGTACCAATGCAACGTCTGCTGAGTTGCTTGATGGCGGTAATGGACTAAAAGGTGCGGTAATGGGTATTCCATTCCCAATCCCACAAAATGGCTTAGAGGCAATTTGGAACCACATATTGCGTTATCGTGGCGAAGCGGTTCAACGTAATGGTGGACAGGCAGCGGTTACGACTACGGGCGACTACAACGTAATCGGTTTCGATGAGCAGTTGCTGATAAAGTATGCGGAAGAGGGTGCCACGCCAGAAAAGCTCACCGAAGAGAACGTGTTGTTTATGTTCAAGCAGAAAGTAACGCAACCTGCTCGTTTAGCTGGAACGGCATTGCTTGTACACGAAACTGTAGACCAAGTAAAAGAGCCGCGTAAAGCGTGGACATACAACACAGGGCAACGCCGTGTTCGCCTAGCGCCAAACATTGCGTATGACACGCCAGGAACAGCAGCTGATGGCCTTCGTACTACCGATGATTTCGATATGTTTAACGGTTCACCTAACCGTTACGATTGGAACCTAGTGGGCAAGCAGGAAATGTTTGTAGCTTATAATAACTATGCGCTACATTCAGATAATGCAAAGTATGACAATATTTTACAGCCTAATCATGTTAACCCAGATCTAACACGTTGGGAAAAACACCGCGTTTGGGTTGTTGAAGCGACACTTAAAGAAGGCTTCCGTCACATTTACCAAAAACGTGTGTTCTTTATTGATGAAGATAGCTGGCAGATCCAAGTCGCTGATATGTATGATAACCGCGGCGAGCTTTATCGTGTTGGTGTAGCATATGGTGTAAACTACTATGAAGTACCAACACAATGGTCTACGCTTGATGTTTATCATGACTTAAACTCACGCCGTTACCTCGCGATTGGTCTTGATAACGAAGAAGAAATGTATGACTTTACCGTCAGACCTAGAGATGTGGAGTTTACACCTCAAGCGTTACGACGAGAAGGTAAACGCTAATCGCTTTACACATCAAACGGTTGGCATTGCCAACCGTTTTCATATGTAACACGGAATAATTAAAGGGGGAATGGTTCACAATGAGTAAAACCATTACAGCGTACGTCGCGGCATCTTTAGCGTTGGGTAGTGCATCGTTAGCACACGCTGAAGAAGCATTTATCGCACCATTAGTTGAGCAGTCGGTGCTGTTAGACATTGACGCTGAGTCGTTTGCCGTCATCGTAGGCGAACGTGGACATGTTTTAGTCTCAGACAATGGCATCGATTTCAAACAGGTGTCTGTTCCATCATTATCAACATTAACCGCAGCGACCGTAATCGGTTCTCACATATGGGCGGTTGGTCACGATGCAACAATTCTTCATTCAGCAGATAAAGGCGCAACGTGGGAGATTCAAAATTTCCAACCTAATCTTCAGCGTCCATTTTTAGATGTAATTTTCTTTGATGACACTCATGGTATTGCAACCGGTGCATACGGTTTGTTTTACCGCACCACAGACGGTGGTCAAACATGGAACGCTGAACGTCATGCAAGTTTATTAGACCCTTACGATCGCGAATATCTAGAAGAAATAAGAAAAGAAGACGAAGCGTTTTATCAACAAGAACTTGAATCTATTTTGCCTCATTTGAATCGTGTTAATCGTGATGGTGAAACCCTTTACCTTGCGGGCGAGTCTGGTTTATTGGCTAAAAGCATAGATATGGGCAAATCGTGGGAACGTTACAGCGTCGATTATACGGGGTCGTTTTTCGACATTAAACCGTTAGATGAATCAACAGTGCTGGCCGTTGGTTTACGTGGCAACATTTTTGTCATGCGAGACGAAGAAACATGGGAGTATGTAAATACATGCTCAACAAGCACATTGAACTCAATTGTTTCTGGAACCGATAGCGTTATTGCCTTAGGGAATAACGGAATTATGGTGACCGCACAACGTCCACTGCCAATAAGTGACCGAGACCCATTTTCAAACCCCGTCAATTGTACGCCGGGCGAAGGTATTAGTGTGTCGCAGGTTGACGATAAAGCCGCGCTGCTTAATGCCATCAGTTTTAACGGTAAGCTAATTGCAGTTAGTGCGAATGGCATTAAAACGCTAACTTCGAAGTAGGGCAGTATTATCATTATGACCCATTTTATTGAACGTCTTGTATTTGCTAACAGAAAACTTGTGGTGGCCTTGTTTGCTATCGCAACGGTTTTCTTACTTTTCCAAGCATCTAAGATGCGTTTAGATGCGGGGTTCGAAAAGAACATCCCTCTAAATCATGAATACATGCAAACATATATTGAGCATCGCAAAGATTTCGGTGGTGCGAACAACATATTGGTTTCAGTGTGTGATACTAACGGCGACATTTTCAATCAGCCGTTTTTTGACACACTTAAAAATGTGCATGACCAGTTATTCTTTATTAACGGTGTTAACCGTTCATTAGTTATTTCATTGTTCTCTCCATCGACTCGTTTCACTGAAATTGTGGAAGGTGGGTTTGCTGGCGGCCCAGTGATCCCCGCAGACTTTGATTCTTCAAGCCCAGACGCGCTTTCATTAGTTGCCGCAAATATTGAAAAAGCTAATATTGTTGGCCGTCAAGTGGCAAGCGACTATAGCTGTGCCATGGTCACTGCTCAGTTGCTTGACATTAATCCGCAAACCGGTGAGCCGCTTGATACGCTAGCGCTTGCTGCCGAGCTCGAGGACCAACTTCGCGGGCAATACGAAAACGAAAATACGTCTATCCATATCATTGGTTTTGCCAAGATGATTGGCGATGTAGCGAATGGCGCTAAAGATGTGCTGTTGTTCTTTGCCATAGCGATTGGTATTACCGCGGTGATGGTGTATTTCTTTTCCCGTAGCTTAATGCTGACGTTCCTGCCGCTATTATGCTCGGTCGTCGCTGTTATTTGGCAACTAGGGTTACTGACGTCAATCGGCTTTGGCATGGACCCTATGTCAATTTTGGTTCCGTTTTTGGTATTCGCTATTGGTGTAAGCCACGGCGTTCAAATGATCAATGCGGTAGAAAAACAAGCAGTAACAGGTATAGGCGCGAAACGTGCGTCAATGGCGGCGTTTAGAAGCCTGCTTGTTCCAGGCGGCATTGCATTACTCTCTGACACCGTAGGCTTTATGACGTTGTTGGTCATCGATATCGGTATTATTCGTGAATTAGCAATAACCGCGAGTATGGGTGTTGCCGTTATTATTCTTACCAACCTTGTTTTACTCCCCGTATTAATGAGTTTTCTTAAACTTGACGAGGATTATGTTAAGAAATTTGAAGGGAAAGAAAACGCTAATGCTAAATTTTGGGAAGTAATAGCAGCGTGTTCGCGTAAGAAGCCTGCAATCGTAATTCTTACGATTACAGCGTGCTTGTTCGTGTTTGGACACATCCAGGCGCAAAAAATGAAAATAGGTGATTTGCACGCCGGTGCACCTGCGCTTCATGAAACATCTCGGTATAATCAAGATACGTTCTTAATTACTGACAAGTATGAAGTAACGGTTGACTATATTTCCATTCTTGTTGAAACCAGTGCAGAAGCGTGTACCTCATACAGTGTAATGCAAGCGATGGACGTTTTTCAGTGGAAAATGGAAAATGTACAGGGCGTTCAGTCAGCGGTGTCGCTAGCATCAGTGGCTAAAATTGTTAACGCTGGCTATAACGAAGGTAACGTTAAGTGGCAGGTACTGCCTCGTAACCAGCAAACGCTAGTACAGGCTATTTCTCGTGTACCAACGTCGTCAGGCTTACTAAATGGTGATTGCTCAGTAATGCCAATTATTCTGTTTATGGAAGACCACAAAGCAGAGACTATTTCACGTGTAGTTGATGCAGTAAAAGCCTATCGTACTGAATACGAGACGGATGACATGACATTTAGTCTTGCGTCTGGTCCTGTTGGTGTGATGGCGGCAACGAATGAAGCGGTAAGTGAAGCGCAAGATCCTATGATGCTTTACGTATTTGGCGCTGTTATTGCGCTGTGCCTCATTAGCTTCCGCTCAATACGCGCAACGTTAGTGGTCGTTATCCCACTTTATGTGGTGTCAATATTAGCACAAGCATTAATGACGTATTTGCAAATAGGCCTAACGGTATCAACATTACCGGTTATCGCATTGGGTGTTGGTATAGGTGTCGATTACGGTATTTATATCCTGTCAACTAAGAGCCTTATGCTGAAGAAAGGTGCTACGGTACAAGAAGCGTATTATGCGGCGTTAAAAGAGCGTGGAAGTGCAGTATTGTTTACCGGCATCACCCTGGCCATTGGTGTAAGTACGTGGGTATTCTCATCGCTTAAATTCCAAATGGATATGGGCATCTTGCTTACCTTCATGTTTATTGTGAACATGTTGGGTGCAATTTTAGTGCTGCCAGCGCTTGCTAGGTTCCTTTGGTGGAATAGAAATGACCCAGGTGCATAATTATTTTTGCATACCTAATCACTAAAAAGGGCCATATGGCCCTTTTTTTATGTGTTTTATGCATACTTATCTATGCTGTTAATATAAGGTTAAAAAAAGGGTTTAATTGCTGTCCAGTTTTAGCGAAAATAGCAATGCAACTCAGCACTTACGACATTTATAAGGTTAACAAATGACAGTCACCTCACAGCGACACTCCGTCCTGCTCGATAACGTGTTTACACTCATAGACAAAAAAGTAGATGCGCAGCAGAAGTCACTTGTGCAGCAATTCGGCCGCCTGTTGTATAAAAATATATCCAGCGACGACCTTGAAAACCGTAATGATAGCGATCTTTATGGCGCTACTCTCAGCTTGTGGAACGGGTTAGCGACATTTGATGATGCCTCACCCTATATACGTGTATTTAACCCAGAAATTGCGAAACATGGATGGCACTCTAGCCACACTATTGTTGAGATCATTGTTAGAGACATGCCTTTTCTCGTCGATTCAGTACGCATGTGTCTAAACCGTCTCAACATTACTGCGCATCTTTTCTTGCATAGCCCTATTGGCATCAAGCGCAATGATAAGAAGCATATCGCTGAATTCTCTGATATGGACAAAAAAGTAGACGGTGCAAAGAAAGAAACCGTCATTTTTGTTGAGGTAGACCATCAAACCACTAAAAAAGATATCGATACGCTAACGAAAGAACTCCATTCTGTCGTTGATGAGGTATCGTTAGCGGTAGAAGATTGGCAAGGGATGACGAATACCCTTAAAGACGTAATAAAAAATAAAGATGCTTTTAACTGGCCCGTGTCGGCAGAAGAAGACAAGCAAATAAAGGGTTTTCTTGAATGGCTTGCCGATCATAATTTCACGATGATGGGATATCGTTATTATGAAGTAAAAGCGATTGAGGGTGACCACCGCTGGATACCAGATAATGATACAAGCTTGGGCTTAATGAAGAACTCAGTGAATAGTCGAGAGCGTCTTTTATCGAAGCTTCCTTCATCAGCACGCCAAGAGTCGTTAAGCGCTACGCCACTCATTTTAACTAAAACGAATTCACGCGCACGGGTTCACCGTCCCGCCTACATGGATTATGTCGGTGTTAAGGTGTTTAACAAAGCAGGGCAAGTGGTTGGCGAGCATCGATTCTTGGGGCTTTATTCTGCGGCATTCTATAATCAGAGTATTACGCAGTTACCAATCTTAAGAGAAAAGATTGAACAAATTTGTACGCTATCAGGCTTCGAGCCGGGCACCCATGCTTTTAAAGCGTTTGTTAACATTTTAGAAACCTATCCTCGCGATGAGTTGCTGCAAATACCAGCAAAAGAATTAGCGCAAATTGTAATGGGTATATTCCAGATGCAAGAGCGCGGGATTTCCCGATTATTTATTCGTAAAGATGTTTTCGGCCGATTCTTTTCATGCATGGTATTCGTTCCAAGGGAACGTTATAACACACAGTTAAGAAAAGAAACTCAGGCACTTCTAAAGGCATCGCTTAACGCCAACGAAGAAGTTGAATTCACCACCTTTTTCTCTGAATCAGTGTATGCACGAACGCATTACATTGCTCGGGTCAACGATAACAATGCGGATTATGATGTGAAGGAAATAGAAAGAAATATTATCGAGTTGACCAAAACATGGAACGACAGATTAGCTGCATCAATCCGTGCTGCGCATGGCGAAGCCTCGGGGAAAGCACTAGAGCGCAAATATGATAACGCATTTTCTCGAAGCTACATGGAACACAATCTTCCTTCGGCCGCGCTTGTTGATATCGGCAAATTAGAGCTTCTCGATGACACGAACACGTTGGATATGCTGTTTTATCGCCCTCAGGAAGAGCAAGCTGATAGCCAAATCGTTAAGCTGAAGTTATTTCATCGTGCTGAGCCCATCCATCTGTCTGATGTGTTGCCCATGCTGGAGAATTTCGGGTTACGCGTAATCGATGAAAGCCCTTTTAAAATCACGTGTTCAGAGGGCGAGCGCAATTGGATCATGGATTTCACCATGCTTCATAAAAGTGGACAGCACTTTGATATGGAAAAGGCGCAAACCTTATTCCAAGATGCCTTCGCCAAGGTATGGTACAACACGCTTGAAGATGATGCGTTTAACCGCCTTATCTTAGGTGCAAACCTAACCGGTAGACGGGTAACGATTCTTCGTGCATACGCCAAATATATGCGCCAGACGGGCAGTTCATTTAGTCGGGATTATATTGCCAATACACTGGCGAACTATCCTAACATTGCACGTATGTTG
>Ga0102951_1000945_pt1 | contig 10787 bp, 8 predicted proteins | sample SalPonA_B_H2O_MG_FD_78507 | JGI IMG/M metagenome (GOLD analysis project Ga0102951, IMG submission 78507) | Water microbial communities from South San Francisco under conditions of wetland restoration - Salt Pond MetaG R2A_B_H2O_MG | ecosystem: Environmental > Aquatic > Non-marine Saline and...
CTAATAGAGGATCCTTTGGCAAAGGGTGGCCACGCAACAGTTGACATGGCTGATCAGAAGGAGAGCGTATAAATGGAGTTCTTAACGGATAATATCGCGCCAATTATGTTCGGCTCGTTGATCTTCTTTTTGCTATCGGGTTTTCCGGTCGCTTTTAGTTTGGAAGCGAACGGTATTCTTTTTGCGCTCATCGGCCATGAGTTAGGTCTGCTCGACTGGGTGCTGTTACAGGCGATTCCCGAACGCATATACGGGATCATGCAGAACGATACGTTGCTCGCGATCCCATTCTTCACATTTATGGGGATTATCCTTCAACGCTCCGGTATGGCTGAGGATCTGCTTGAGTCGGCGGGTCAGCTATTTGGAGGGGTAGCGGGAGGACTAGGCTACGCAGTTATTCTGGTGGGTGCTTTGCTAGCCGCGACAACGGGCGTTGTGGCCGCATCGGTAATCTCGATGGGTCTGATCTCGCTGCCAGTAATGATGCGCTACCGTTACCATTACCCAACGGCGGCGGGTCTATTAACGGGTGCCGGCTCGCTGGCACAGATTATCCCACCTTCGCTGGTACTCATTGTTCTGGCAGACGTACTCTCCGTATCGGTCAAAGATGCCTACACTGGTGCGCTTTTCCCGGCGCTGATGGTTGTAGGTTTCTTGCTGCTGTACATGTTCGTACTGTCGATTCTGAAACCCGAGATGGTTCCGCCGCTTCCGGAGGATGCACGCACGTTGAAGGGTTCAGAACTCTACCTATCGGTTCTGACTGCGATGCTTCCGCCGATCGTGCTTATTTTCCTGGTACTAGGCACTATCTTCATCGGTTGGGCAACTCCAACTGAGGGTGGCGCGATGGGTGCTGTTGGTGCGCTGTTGTTGGCTATCGCTCGTCGCCGACTGACTTGGGAAGTTGTCAAAGGCGCACTGGACTCCACAACGAAGCTGTCGACTTTTGTCATGTTTATTCTTGTCGGTTCGTCGATCTTCGCACTCTCTTTCCGGGCGGTGAATGGTGACATCTGGATTGAGCACCTGTTTAGCTTCATACCGGGTGGCGAGCTTGGGTTTGTGTTGTTTGTCAGCCTGCTAGTATTCGTGCTGGGTTTCTTTATCGATTTCTTCGAAATCGCGTTCATTTTGATGCCGTTGATTGGTCCTGTGGCCGTGAGTATGGATATCAATATGATATGGTTCCTGGTGCTGGTTGGCCTGAATATGTCCATGTCCTTCCTGACACCGCCGTTCGGCTTCGCGCTTTTCTATCTGCGCAGCGTTGCGCCTAAACAGGATTATCAGGACGAGGTAACGGGCGGTCTGGTACACGGTATGAAGACACAGGATATATACAAGGGTGCCATACCTTTCATCCTGATTATGCTGCTGTCACTTTCACTGGTGATTATCTTCCCGGAGATTGTTACTTACAATCTGGATGCTCCTTTGGATGTTGATCTTGATACAATTGAGATTCAGCTCGACGGTGGTGGCGCCGGTAGTGATGACCCCTGGGGCAGTGAGGCCAGTGACCCCTGGGCTAATTAATCGGTCAGATCCGATCCTGTGAGTAAAAAGCCGCGTAAGCGGCTTTTTTTGTGAGCAACATAGTGGGTTAGCTGTGCATAGTTTGTTTATAAAATAGAATATATGTTTGTAAACAATAGCTTGTCGCTGCGTATTAAAGTGGAACAAAGCGTTCTCCAATGCCAGTGTTGATCAATTTGTTGTGGATAAAGATTAGAGCAGTGGGTAAACTTAAAGACGTTTTGTGTTTATGCTGTCTTCACGAGAATAATAATGCCCCAAGCCATCTGGCCGCAGTGTCTAGAGAGTTTAAAAGACGAACTTCCCACACAGCAGTTCAATATGTGGGTGCGTCCGCTTAAGCTCGAGACCGAAACATCAAGCCAGATTCATCTGATAGCGCCTAATCGTTTCGTGCGTGACTGGATACAAGACAAATTCCTCCAGCAAATCAACAGCGCACTTGACGTTCTTACGGGTAACCTTGCTCCCGAGGTGGTGATCAGTGTAGCCGGTCAAAGCGATCTCTCAGCTTCCACTCAACGCCCGCGTACAAATCGCAAAGAGCCGGTTAGGTTGCGTCCTATAAAGCAGATCGATACACAGTATCTACCCAATGAAGTGGGTGCAGACGCTCCTCTCGAAGCACTCACTAACTTTGACGATAGTGAGTATTCGCTAACAGGGCGGAGCACTGAATCCCTGGGGCTTGTTCCCACTGATCTACGCAGTGGAGTGATTGACCTAATTGATCAGTCTGAGTTTGAGTCGGCAGCAAGTGGTGGTAAAGCTGAGCGTCAGATTCAGGTAGAGGGAGGACTTCGGCATCACTCTAACCTCAATCCGGACTTTACTTTTGACGCTTTTGTTCAGGGTAAATCTAATCAGCTTGCACTGGCTGCTGCGCGTCAGGTGGCGGATAACCCTGGGGGCGGTTACAACCCGCTATTTATTTACGGCGGTGTTGGGCTGGGTAAGACTCACCTGATGCACGCGGTGGGTATGGAGATGCGTCAGCGGAATCCTAATGCCAAGATCGTTTACTTGCACTCAGAGCGGTTTGTGGCTGATATGGTCAAGGCGCTGCAGCTGAACGCGATCAATGATTTTAAGCGCTTCTACCGGTCGGTAGATGCACTCCTAATTGATGATATACAGTTTTTTGGCGGTAAAGAGCGTTCGCAAGAAGAATTTTTCCATACTTTCAACGCCTTGCTCGAGGGCGGGCAGCAGATGATACTGACCAGCGACCGTTATCCGCGGGAGATAAAAGGGGTTGAGGAGCGTCTGAAATCGCGTTTTGGTTGGGGTCTGACGGTGGCGATAGAGCCGCCTGAGTTAGAGACGCGTGTCGCTATCCTGATGCGTAAGGCTGCAGAAGCAAAGGTACGGTTAAACGAAGATGCGGCTTTCTTTCTAGCTCAGAATTTGCGATCCAATGTACGAGAGCTGGAAGGCGCTTTAAAAAGGGTGATTGCGCATGCGCATTTTCATGGTACGCCACTTAATATACCGACAATCAAAGAAGCGTTGAAAGACCTACTAGCTTTACAGGATAAACAGGTTAGTATTGAGAATATTCAAAAGGTTGTGGCGGAATATTATCGGATTAAAATAGCTGATCTCTCCTCAAAGCGCCGTAGTCGTTCGGTAGCGCGTCCGAGGCAGGTTGCCATGAGTCTGGTGAAAGAGTTGACTAACCATAGTTTGCCTGAAATTGGTAACGCTTTTGGGGGTCGCGACCACACAACTGTTCTGCACGCCACTCGTAAGGTGAGTGAATTACGAGAAAGCAGTGCAGACATTGCGGAAGATTACAAAAACCTACTTCGTCTGCTGACGAGCTAAGTTGGAAATGGGATAGGAAACCACATGAAATTTGTTATCACCCGAGAAGCCCTGATTAAGCCGCTACAGTTAGTAGCAGGGGTTGTAGAGCGCCGTCAAACACTGCCAGTCCTCTCCAATATTTTGATGGTAGCTGAGGGTGATCAGCTGTCACTGACCGGTACAGATCTTGAGGTCGAGCTGGTTGGTCGTGTGCAATTGGAGGAGCCTGCTCATGCGGGTTCTGTAACTGTGCCAGCCCGGAAGCTGATGGATATCTGCAAATCACTGTCAGATGACTCTCGTATTGAGATGGAAGTGGTAGGGCAGAAAATGGTGATCAAGTCAGGACGCTCTAAGTTCTCACTTTCCACCTTGGCTGCGTCTGAGTTTCCAAATGTTGAGGATAGTCCGCAGACACTCCAACTAAGCCTTCCTCAGTCTGAATTACGCCAGCTTATCGATAAAACTGGTTTTTCGATGGCTCAGCAAGATGTACGTTATTATCTTAATGGCATGCTTCTGGAGGTGAGTGAAGACTCACTAAGGGCTGTGGCAACTGATGGGCACCGCTTGGCGACCTCGGCTAGCGTTGCTGAAGTGCCAGCCGGATCTCAGCACCAGATTATTGTTCCGCGCAAAGGTATTTTGGAGCTTGCTCGACTTTTGCAGGGAGGCGATGCCCCAGTTACTTTGGTCATTGGAGCTTCGCATATTCGTGCCAACGTTGGTGAGTATACTTTCACCTCAAAGTTGGTCGATGGTAAGTTCCCAGATTATCAGCGCGTTATTCCAAAAAACGGTGACAAAGTATTGCTCGGTGATCGTCAGGAATTGCGTCAGGTGTTCCACCGTATTGCCATTCTCTCTAATGAGAAGTATCGCGGTGTTCGTCTGTCACTATCTGATGGGTATTTGCAGGTGATGGCCAACAATCCTGAGCAAGAAGAGGCCGAAGAGACCGTTGCGGTTGACTATCAGGGCCCCACCATCGATATAGGCTTCAACGTCAATTATCTCCTGGATGTGCTGTCTATCCTCTCTTCTGACGTAGTCAAGTTTACACTTCACGATGCGAACAGTAGTGCTCTGGTGCAGGGTTTCGATGATCCCAATTCAGTGTACGTCATCATGCCAATGCGTATGTAATCATCGGGGCCGGGCGCTCTCCCGGTCCAGTACTCTCCAATGCGTATTCAACGCCTGCAGCTCACTCATCTGCGTTCAATTTCGGCTCTTTCGATTGATGTCTCTCCGGAGGTAAATCTAATCCATGGCGCCAATGGCAGTGGTAAAACCAGTGTACTAGAAGCGATTCATCTTCTCTCTCTGGGACGATCGTTCCGTACTCATCAGGCCCGCCATGTCATTACTGAAGGCCAGCAGGATGCGACCAGTTTTGCTCAGCTGTCCGATGAGGAAGGTACGGTGGTTGGCGGATTGGGGGTTGCCCGGTCTATCCAGGGCGATTTGCGAGCGCGTTTTCAGGGTAAGGATATCGATCTTGCCGGGCTTGCATCACTGTTGCCGGTTCAGGTAATTGACTCTGAAGCGTTTGATCTTTTAGACGGGTCTCCTGCAATTCGTCGTCAATTCGTTGATTGGGGAGGTTTTCACCACTCTAATCGGTTTATAAGCGTATGGAGAGGCTTTCAGAGGTCTTTAAAACAACGGAACTCCCTGCTCAAATATGGTAGAATCGACCAAACGCTTTTGTCGCTTTGGAATAGGGAATTTCTCTCGTATTCTGAACAGCTTACAGGCCTAAGGCAGGATTATGTTGAAGTCTTGACGCCGCATTTTAAAGCGATCTTGAACGCCTTGCTCGGTGAACTAGAGATTGAACTCAAGTATTACCGTGGCTGGGACAGAGAGAAGCCTCTTTCAGACGTGCTCGAAGAGGGTGTCGAGCGTGACCAGCGTCAGGGCTTCACTGGTTTTGGTCCCCAGCGTGCAGATTTGCGTTTTAAGGCGTCCGGTCGTAACGCCTCAGAGCACCTCTCAAGAGGTCAGAAAAAGCTCGTGGTGAGTGCTCTTAAGCTGGCTCAGGGCCAGGTCTACAGTCAAACAACCGGGAAAAGTTGCATCTACCTGATTGATGATCTTCCTGCGGAACTTGATGCCGGACATTTGGGTAAGTTTTGTGCTTACCTTAAAGCGAGTAACAGTCAGTGTTTTATTACCTGCGTGGACCCTCATTTGTTGAGGCAACTTTGGGGACATAGCCATAGCGGTCGGCTGTTCAAGCTAGAACATGGAAAACTCACGGCCACCGTGCCATTTGGAGATTCAGAATGAGTGAAGAGAACCATAACTATGACTCGTCCAGCATCAAGGTCTTGAAGGGCTTGGATGCAGTGCGTAAGAGACCCGGTATGTATATCGGGGACACCGACGACGGTAGCGGCTTGCATCATATGGTTTTTGAGCTCGTTGATAATGGAATTGATGAAGCCTTGGCGGGTTACTGTTCTGAGGTGGGTGTCATCATCCATGCCGATGAGAGTGTAACCGTGAGTGACAATGGTCGTGGGATTCCAACCGACATTCATCCGGAAGAGGGTGTATCGGCTGCCGAAGTTATTATGACGGTCCTTCACGCGGGTGGTAAGTTCGATGACAATACCTACAAGGTTTCGGGTGGTCTTCACGGTGTAGGTGTTTCCGTTGTTAACGCTTTATCCACGGATTTGCGTTTGACGATTCGTCGTGCAGGCCAGGTTCATGAGCAGGTATACCACCACGGTGTACCTGAGGAGCCGCTCAAAGTGATTGGAGAAACTGATACCACGGGTACTATCGTTCGCTTCCACCCTTCGCCTGATACATTCAATAACATCAAGTTTGAATATGAGATTTTGGCCAAGCGTCTGCGGGAACTTTCGTTTCTGAATTCCGGTGTTCGTATACGTCTGAAGGATGAGCGTGATGGACGGCAAGAGGTGTTCGAGTACGAAGGCGGCTTAGCTGCTTTCGTTGGCTATATGAACACCAATAAGTCTCCTGTAAACAGTATTTTCCATTTCAATGCAATGCATGAAAATGGCGTTGGCGTGGAGGTTGCTCTCCAGTGGAATGATTCCTTCCAAGAGAATATTCAGTGTTACGCCAACAACATTCCTCAGCGCGATGGCGGTACTCATTTGTCTGGCTTCAGGGCATCGCTAACACGTAGCCTAAACTCCTACATTGAAACTGAACAACTCAATAAGAAAGGCAATGTCAGTACCAGCGGTGATGACAGTCGAGAGGGGATCTGTGCGATCATCTCGGTGAAGGTTCCCGACCCTAAATTCTCTTCGCAGACTAAAGATAAGTTGGTTTCATCTGAGGTGAAAACTGCGGTTGAGCAGTTGATGGCTCAGCACTTTAACGACTATCTGATGGAGAACCCACAGGACGCTAAAGCAGTCGTTCAGAAGATGATTGATGCAGCCCGTGCACGTGAAGCCGCACGGAAGGCTCGTGAGATGACTCGCCGCAAGGGTGTTTTGGATATCGCTGGCTTGCCAGGTAAATTGGCAGATTGCCAGGAGAAAGATCCGGCACTCTCTGAACTCTATCTGGTGGAGGGTGATTCGGCGGGTGGCTCGGCAAAACAAGGCCGTGATCGCCGTACTCAAGCAATTTTGCCACTTAAGGGTAAGATTCTGAATGTAGAGAAGGCTCGTTTCGACAAGATGCTGACGTCTGCTGAGGTGGGTACGCTAATTACAGCTATGGGTTGTGGTATCGGCCGAGAAGAGTTTGATCCAGATAAGCTTCGTTACCATAGCATCATTATTATGACTGACGCCGATGTCGATGGGTCCCATATCCGTACGCTGCTGCTGACATTCTTCTTCCGGCAGATGCCTGAGCTGATCGAGCGTGGTCACATCTATATCGCTCAGCCACCGCTTTATAAAGTTAAGAAGGGCAAGCAAGAGCAGTATCTTAAGGACGACGAGGCGATGGAGAACTATCTGCTTCAGGGTGCGTTAGAAGGTACATCCCTCTTTCCATCGGAGTCGGCTCCCGCTATTTCAGGTGCGGCGCTGGAAGATCTTTTCAACCGCTACCGCAAGGTTGGTGCCTTGATGTCACGTCTCAGTCGTGTCTATCCTGAATCGATTTTGCGTCAGTTGCTCTTTATGCCGAAGCTCGAGCTAACAGCTATGGGCAGTGAGGAGGCCGTCTCTTCTTGGTGCAGTTTGCTGCAGAGTCAGTTGGATGCTTTGCAAGAGTCTGGCTCAGAAGCTTACACGGTTATTGCTGAGTTGGATCGTGAGCATAGTCTATACACGCCTAAGATCTCTATTCTTCTCCACGGTATCAGTGATGATTATCGTCTCGATGTCGATTTTTTCCGATCGCGTGATTATGGCCAGATCTCTACTTTGGGAGAGGAGCTACAGTCGTTGTTGGCTGATGGGGCGTTCTTAACGCGTGGAGAACGTCGCATGGAGGTTACCGATCTTGGTGCCGGTATTAACTGGTTGATGGATCTTGCGCGTCGGGGTAGTAGTTTCCAGCGTTACAAAGGATTGGGCGAGATGAATCCAGACCAGCTTTGGGAGACAACAATGGATCCTGATGCGCGCCGCATGCTACAAGTTACGATTGAAGACGCCATATCAGCGGATCAGCTATTTACCACCCTGATGGGTGATGAGGTTGAGCCTCGTCGTAACTTCATTGAATCGAATGCACTCAATGTGGCTAACCTTGATGTTTAGATTCTGTTGTATGTTGTGATCTAAGAAACGGCCTCTGGGCCGTTTTTTTGTTTCACGTGAAACTTGATCTGTTTATCCAGTTACGATTTTCTGTCAGTTTAAATATTAGGGCGGTGTATTGAGAGGATAAATCGAACCGATTTTGTACCGTTGTCATATCGAAGACATTGATCAGGTCTGAATATTCGGTTAGCCGTCAGTGCAAAAAATGTCTTTGCAGTTTTTGGGCTGACAACCAACATGAAGATGATTTCATCGGAATCCAACCTTCATCATAAAGCATCATATGTTGTCGTAATAATTTATCTTCACCACTGACTCGTAAGGTAAAGCTATAAGGACCGATCTGCTGACAACCTTGCTTATTGACCACAGGACTTTTGATGTTATTTCTGTGTCGAATAAAACGACACTTAAAATTGAGTTCCAACCCTAATATTGCTTCGTAAAACATTTGTAGAGTGTTAATGATGGCAATTAACAGCGGTTTTGAGTTTTGATTTTTAAGGTGTGATTAGGACGATATTAGTCAAAATAAATATTAATGTGACATTGTGTTAGTAATCGCTATCTCTGGAAAATCGACAGAATGGCTTTGGTGATAGAGAGTGGTATAAGTTTCATTTTTCTGCGCCATAAGTTTGCCCTCTCGCTTGAACATAAATTAAACAATGAGTCTAGCAAGTTTCACGTGGAACATAACTTCTACAAAACGCGGCCAATAAAAACTCGCGACCAATACGCACGACGTCACAGGTTAATAGTCATCGGAGTGAATAATGCTTGAGAGACCGTTCTACGACAAAGCGATACCGATGGAAAACCTAGCTGAATTCAGTGAACCGGGACGTTTTGTAAAAGTACCAGATGACTGGTGGGCAATCTCGACTGACGTTGTTGGATCGACAAATGCGATCGCTGAGGGTCGATATAAGGATGTAAATTTAGTGGGAGCAGCCGTTATACCAGTGATCATCCAAGGGTTGGACTTAGACTGTCCTTATATCTTTAATGGCGATGGCGCGCTGATGTTAATTCCAGGTGCACAAAGGAAGAAAGCCGAAACAATTCTGAAAGGACTGGTACATCTTGCAAACGCGAACTTTAGACTTGAACTTAGAGCAGCGCTGTTTAGCGTAGGTGAGCTCCGCGTTGAAGGTCTAGAACTAGAGATGGGACGACTTCGTCTTGTAGGTGAACAGACACTAGCACAATTTAGAGGATCAATGGTGGCCGCGTTTGACGAAAGATTGAGAGTCAAAGGTCAGGCACTAGTCACCGGAGATGCCAAGATAGCAAACATTATCGACTTGAATAGCCTGTCATGCCGCTGGCAAGCGCAACCTGCACGCAATGGTGAAATACTCTCGATACTACTATTGGCAAAGGGTGCTTCATCTGACCCAATTGAAGGATTTCTTTCGCTACTCAGTACGATGACCGGAGGTGAGCTATCTAAGTTGAATCCAGTATCAACATCATTACGAAGCTATCAAACGGTACTTGAGGCAATCAGGACCGAAGCGAGGTTCCACGCAAAGCTATTGAGCATGACATTTGCGAGGCGTCTGCTCTCTATCTGCATTTCGGTTCCGTTATTCAGATGGGGGTTAGCTCGACGTTATGACTGGGCAGAACTCTATTTAAAAAACCTGCACATGCATTCTGATTTTCATAAATTGGATGAGGCATTGCGTTTAGTGATCGACTGCACGCCAGAGCAGTCCAAGAGAGTAATTGAGTATCTGCAGTCGGGCTATGATGCTGGAAAGCTCTATTACGGACTACATAAGAGTACAGCTTCACAGATGACCTGCTACGTCGAATCACTAAACGACGCAGCACACGTACATTTTATCGATGGTTGTGATGGCGGTTATGTGGCTGCGGCCAGCGCTCTCAAACGCCAACTGGCTCAGTGAAGATAAGTCCGTAAACATTCACCGTGCATAAAAAACCCCGCGCGAATCAACATCGGCGGGGTCTTCGATACGAATTGAAAAGCTAGGCCAGATGTGAAATATCGGCTATACCAATGAACTGCTGACGAAGATTAGCCAAAATCGCCAGGCGGTTCGCCTTGACGGCTGGATCATCCGCCATAACACGGACCTCTTCAAAGAATCTATCGATCGGGTCACGCAGTCCCGATAGAGCGCCCAACGCACCTTGGTAATCCGCGTTAGCAACTCTATCGGCCACATCGTTACTTAGGCTGGTTAGAGCGGTATAGAGCGCCTTCTCGGCCGCTTCCTGAAGCAGTGCCACATCTACTCGAGTATCAACGGGTTCATCCAGCTTGCTGAGAATATTGCTGACACGCTTGTTACCAGCTATCAGCGCAGAAGATGCCTCATGCTCAGCAAAACTAGCGACAGCACGTGCTCTACGAACGAAGTCGAGCGGCACGCGTGGCTTCAGTGCATGAACAGAGAGATACACCTCAGCGCTAATCGACTCCTCTTCAAACCAGAAGCGGAATCGCTCTAGCATAAAGTCGAATACCTCGTCAGCAGCCGATTCCAGTGCGGGAAGATCCGAGTAGTTACTTGCTGCGATCCTAAGCAGGTCCGCCAGATCCAGAGGCAGTTCATGCTCTACCAGTATTCGCAGAACACCCAAGGCGGCGCGGCGCAGCGCAAAGGGGTCCTTAGAACCTGTGGGTGGTTGTTTTATCGCGAACAATCCCACCAGCGTATCGAGGCGGTCAGCCAGTGC